>ORMF011401676.1_pt1 | contig 18667 bp, 33 predicted proteins | sample 1779871 | NCBI WGS metagenome assembly ORMF01 (sample SAMEA104232316, study PRJEB22302) | groundwater metagenome | biome: forest; feature: aquifer; material: groundwater | place: USA | collected 2011-08-07 | depth 5.4 m | reverse complement strand
TCCTCGTGCAGCCGGACGAGGACGTCCTCCATACCCGCGCACGCCTCGAGCGTGTCGTGCAGGGGCTCGTTGTGCGCCCGGTAGACGCGCACGAGCTCGTCGACGTCGTCGGGGCCGAAGACCGCGAGCTGCGCCTCGAGCCCCGGGCCGCCGACCGCCTGCATCAGCTCGTCGTCGGTGTGCTCGCTACCGAGGACCTCGCGCGTCGCGTGCCGCATCGACGCGAGGATGATCGCCCCGGAGTCGACGACCGTGCCGTCGAGGTCGAAGAGGACGACGGGGTGCTTGATCACGGGCTCATCGTAGTAACCGACTAGTACGCGATGGAGACGAGGTAGAGCCCCGACGGCGGGGCGGTCGGGCCGGCCTCGCTGCGCGGCCTGCCTTCGAGGCAGCGCGCGATCTCGGCCGGCTCGAGCTCGAGCATCGTCCCGACGAGCGTGCGCACCATGTGGCGGAGGTAGCTCTGTGCGGTGATCTCGAAGTCGAGATGGTCGCCGCGACGGGCCCACGTCGCGCGCTCGACGGTGCGGGCGAAGTTCGTGTGATGCGTCTCGGTGGGAGTGAACGCGCGGAAGTCGTGCGTGCCCGGTAGCAGCGCGGCCGCCTCGGCGAGGCGCTCCTCGTCGAGTGCCCGCGGGATCCACCAGCTGCGGTTCACCTCGAACGGCGACGGCGCGCGGCGGTTGTAGATGCGGTACCGGTATGTGCGCGAGCGAGCCGAGTAGCGCGCGTGGAAGTCAGGCGCCGCCTCGTCGACCCGCGCGACGGAGATCGCTTCGGGGAGCCGCGTGTTCAGCGCCTCCGCCGCCCGCGCGGCCGGTGGACCGCCCTCGACGTCGGCCGAGGCGACCTGGGCGAGCGCGTGCACGCCGGAGTCGGTGCGGCCGGCGACGGCGAGTGCGTCGTACGACGCGAACGTCGCGTCGAGCGCCTCCCGCAGCGCGCCCTCGACGGTGGGGCGTCCCGGCTGTACGGCCCAGCCCTGAAACGGCGTGCCGTCGTACTCGATCGTCATGCTGACGCGCACGTCAGGCGGCCCTGACGGCTCTTGTCAGGCGTGCCTTATGCTCTATGAGCTTGCACAGAGCTTGGTACACTCTACATACAGTGAGCGACAAGCACACCTTCCTCCTCCAGCGCGTCCAACCGGCCATGGTCGGCCTGATCGACGGCTCGCTCTCGACGCTGGCCCCGATCTTCTCGATCGCGATCGCCACGCACAACAGCCGCTACGCCTTCATCGCGGGTCTCGCCACCTCGCTCGGCGCGGCCGTGAGCATGGGATTCTCCGAAGGCCTCTCGGACACCGGCGAGCTCACGGGGCGCGGCAGCCCGATCGTGCGCGGCTCGATCACCGGCGGCGGGACGTTCCTCGGCGGGATCCTGCACTCGCTGCCGTTCCTCATCCCGCACTATCACGCGGCGCTCTTCTTCGCGATCGGCGTCGTGGGATTCGAGTTGCTCATCCTGGCCTACTTCCGCTGGAAGTTCTTCAACGACACCTTCGCCCGCGCGCTCGCCATCGTGACGTTCGCCGGCATCATCATCGCGGCAATCAGCGCCGGGCTGGGCAGCCTGCTCGGCAGCGCGGGCTAGCGCCGCTACACGGAGGAAACCATGTTTCCCCGTTGGCCCCCTTCTTCCGTGCCCGCGCGGCCGGACGCGTCACTGCTGCGCGGAACACGTTCCGCTCCACGACGACCTTGGGGAGCGGTCCGACCTAGAGACTGACGACGAGCGTCAGCCCATCCACCGCGCGTACCCGGACCCGCGCGCCCGCCTCGGCTCCCGCCTCGCAGCGTGCGCGCCAGAGCTCGCCGCCGACGCGCACCCAGCCGTCGGGGTTGCACGGCTCGACCACCTCCGCGACCGCTCCGAGGAGCGCCTCGACGCCCACGACCGCTCGGTGCCGGTGCGTCCAGCGCCACCAGAGCCACGCCTCGCCCACCTCGATCGCACCGCCGCCGACGATCGCGACCAGACCCCACGGCTCGTCGAGGACGAAGACCGCGAGGAGGATCGCGACGAGGAACGCCAGATTGAGGAGTCTACCCCGCGGCCGGCAAAGGGGTCAGACCCGGGGCCGTGTCCCGCGCGGACGTCGCGGATTCGTCAGCCGGCACCCGTCGCGGAGCGGAGCTTGCTCCGCGCAGTTTTCCCACGTGAAGCCCAGGCTGCGCGTCAGCGCGCCGAGGGCGCAGCTGGGTCGTAGTCGACGAGCTCGAGATAGACCATCTCGGCTGCGTCGCCCGGCCGGTGGCCGATCTTGATGATGCGTGTGTAGCCGCCAGGACGGTCGGCCATGCGCGGTGCGACGTCGGCGAAGAGCTTGTGGACGATCTCCTGCGTCCGGAGATCGGCGAGCGCCTGACGGCGCGCGTGCAGGTCGCCGCGGCGGCCGAGCGTGATCATCTTCTCGACGTACGGCTTGACCGCCTTGGCCTTCGCCTGCGTCGTCTTGATCCGCCCGTGCTCGATCAGCGAGCACGCGAGGTTCGCGTACAACGCTTTCCGGTGGGCGGAATCCCGCCCGAGCTTCTTACCTGTCCGCGCGTGACGCATAGCGCTATTCGAGGCCCCCGAGGGCGCCGCCGTTGTCGCCGCGGAGATTGAGCCCGTGCTGCTGCAGCGTCTCCTTGACCTCTTCGATCGACTTCTTGCCGAAGTTCGGGATCGCGGCGAGCTCGTTCTCGCTCTTCATGACGAGATCGCCGATCGTCTCGATGCCGACGCGCTTGAGGCAGTTGTACGAGCGGACGCCGAGCTCGAGCTCCTCGATCGGGAAGTTCTCCATCCCGTGCGCGAGCGCAGCCTCGGGGCCGGTGCCCTCGCCGGCAACCGCAGCCGACTCGCCGAAGCCCTCCATCTTCTCGATGTCGGTGAAGATCGCAAGCTGGCGGATCAGAACCTCGGCGGCCTCGCCGAGCGCGTCCTTCGGGTCGACCGAGCCGTCGGTCGTGATGTCGAGCGTGAGCTTGTCGTAGTCGGTGCGCTGACCAACGCGAGCGGACTCGACCTGGTAGGCGACGCGGCGCACGGGCGTGAAGATCGAGTCGATCGGGATCACGCCGATGGTGTGCTGCGGGCCACGGTTGAGCTCGGCGGGCATGTAGCCCCGGCCGCGCCCGATCGTCAGGGTCATCTCCAGCCGGCCGCGATCGGCCAGGTTGGCGATCTCGAGCTCCGGGTTGAGGATCTCGAGCTCTGCGGGAGCCTCGATGTCCTTCGCCGTGACGACGCCGGGGCCCTTGGCAGCGATGTGCACCTCGACCTCGGGGGAGTCGCCGTGCAGGCGCGACACGAGGTTCTTCAGGTTGAGGACGATGTCGGTCACGTCCTCACGCACGCCCGGAAGCGTCGTGAACTCGTGCGCGGTGCCCTCGACCTTCACCGAGGTGACGGCGGCGCCCTCCAGCGAGGAGAGCAGCACGCGGCGCAGGGAGTTGCCGAACGTGTGGCCGAAGCCGCGGTCGAGCGGCTCGATGACGAAGACTCCGCGATGGTCGTCGGCGTCCTCATGAATGATCTTGGGGATCTGAAAGTCGATTGCGCGAGTTGCCAAAGAAATCCCTTCCCTTACTTCGAATAGAGCTCGACGATGAGCTGTTCCTGGACCGGCGTGTCGATCTCGCCGCGCTCGGGCTGCTTGAGCACCTTGCCGGTGAGGCCGTCGTGGTCGGCCTGCAACCACGGAGCGACGGTGGACACGAGGTCGGTGGCGTCCCGGATCACCTGCTGTGCAGCCGAGCTGGGCGGCACGGTGATCACGTCATTGGGACGAACCTGGAAGCTCGGAATGTTGACGCGGCGCCCGTTCACCTGGAAGTGACCGTGGCGGACGAGCTGGCGTGCCTGTGCACGCGATGCAGCGAAGCCGAGGCGGTAGACGACGTTGTCGAGGCGCGTCTCCAGCATGCGGAGCAGCTCCTCACCCGTGACGCCGGAGCGGCGGGACGCCTTCTCGTAGTAGCCGCGGAACTGCTTCTCGAGCAACCCGTAGTAGCGGCGCGCCTTCTGCTTCTCGCGCAGCTGCAACAGATACTCGCTCTGCTTGATGCGGCCGCGGCCGTGCTCGCCCGGCGGATACGAGCGGCGCTCGATCGCGCACTTCTCGGTGAGGCAACGCTCGCCCTTGAGGAACAGCTTCATTCCCTCCCGGCGGCAGATGCGGCACTTCGGGCCCAAGTCTCTAGCCAAAACACACCTCGCGAGCCATTAGACCCTCCGCCTTTTCCGCTGCCGCACGCCGTTGTGGGCCTGCGGGGTGACGTCCTTGACGGACAGAATCTCGAGGCCCGCGGCCTGGAGCGAGCGGATTGCCGTCTCGCGTCCGGAGCCCGGGCCCTTGACGAAGACCTCGACCTTCTGGAGGCCGTGATCCATGCCCTTGCGCGCACACGCGTCGGCCGTGACCTGCGCGGCGAACGGCGTCGACTTGCGCGAGCCCTTGAACCCGGCCGAGCCGGCGGACTCCCAGGCGATCACGTTGCCCTCCTTGTCGGTCAGGGCGACGATCGTGTTGTTGAAGCTCGTCTTGATGTGCGCCTGGCCGATGGCGATGTTCTTCTTGACCTTGCGCCGCGTGCGACCGCGCGTGGCGGGAGACTTCCTAGGAGGCGCCATTACTTCGCCTTCTTCCCGCGGCCGACGGTCTTCTTCGGGCCTTTGCGCGTGCGCGCGTTGGTCTTCGTGCGCTGGCCGTTCGTCGGCAATCCGCGCCGGTGGCGCAGGCCGCGGTACGCGCCGATCTCCGAGAGCCGCTTGATCGCCTGCTGGCGCTCGCGGCGGAGGTCACCCTCGACCTCGACCTCGGAGTCGATGTAGTTGCGGAGCTTCGTGACCTCGTCGTCGGTGAGGTCGCGGATCTTCGTGTCCGGCGAGAGGCCGAGCGCGGCTGCGATCTTGCGCGCCGTCGGCTGGCCGATGCCGTAGATGTACGTCAGCCCGATCTCGAGCCGCTTCTGATTCGGGAGATTGACTCCGGCGATGCGCGCCACTAGAGGCTCTCCTCGTGGTCATGGTGAACGCCGATGGCTGCGAGGAGGGCCACCAGTTAGCCCTGCCTTTGCTTGTGCCGGGGGTTGGAGCAGATGACCATGGTGGTGCCGTGCCGCTTGATCACGCGGCAGCGCTCGCACATGGGCTTGACGGAGGGGCGTACTTTCATGTCAGCGATGCCTGAAGGTGATCCGACCGCGGTTCAGGTCGTACGGGCTGAGCTCCACCTTGACCTTGTCCCCGGGAAGGATGCGGATGTAGTGCTTCCTCATCTTTCCGGAGATAGTTGCCAGCACGGAGTGGCCGCCGTCTACCTCCACCCTGAACATGGTGCTCGGTAGGGCTTCGACGACCTCGCCTTCGACCTCGATCTTCTCTTCCTTGTCGGGCATGTCCTTTCGGGTGGTCAGAACGTCAGAGTGATGCGCGCGCACGGCAAAGCCGGTGCGCGGCGGGTCGTCATCGTAGCAAAGCGGCTCCAGCTTTCGTCAGGATCCGGGGCCCGTCGGCGGTCACCGCCACGGTGTGCTCGAAGTGCGCCGCGAGCGAGTCGTCGACCGAGGAAATCGACCAGTCGTCGTCGTGGACGTAGACGTCCGGCGAGCCCGCGGTGATCATCGGCTCGATCGCCAGGGTCATCCCCTCCTGGAGCACCGGCCCGCGGCCGGGAGGGCCGTAGTTCGGGATCTGGGGGTCCTCGTGGTAGGAGCGGCCGACGCCGTGGCCGACGAGGCTCCGGACGACGGAGAACCCTGCCTCCTCGACCACCACCTGGACGGCGTGGGAGATGTCGGAGAGGTGGTTGTCGACCTGGGCCTCCGCGATGCCGGCCGCCAGGGCCTCCTGGCAGACGTCCAGGAGGCGCTGCGCCTCCGCGGCGATCTCCCCCACCGGCAGCGTGACGGCGCTGTCGGCGACCAGGCCGTTCAGGGTCACGCCGAGGTCGACCGAGATCAGGTCGCCCTCCTGCGCGCGGTACTCGGTCGGGATGCCGTGCACGACCATCGCGTTCGGCGAGATGCAGAGCGCCGCCGGGAAGCCCTTGTAGCCCTTCGAGGTCGGAACGCCGCCCTTCGAGCGGATGTGCTCCTCGGCGACACGGTCGAGCTCGAGCATCGTCATGCCCGGCTCGAGCACCTCGGCGCAGAGCGCGAGCGTCTCGTGGACGAGCTCACCGGCGCGCGCCATGCCCTCGATCTCGGCCGTGGACTTGCGAATGATCATCGGAGCTGCCTCGCCTGCAGCTGCTCGAGGGTGTCGGCGATCTCCGCCCATACCTCGTCGATCGGGCGCTCGGCGTGCATGTTCACGAGCTTCCCCGTCATGCGGTAATGCTCGACGACCGGCTCGGTCTGCTCGTGGTAGTCGCGCAGCCGCCGGTCGATCGCCTCGGGCTGGTCGTCGGCGCGGCCTTCGAGCACGGCGCGCTTCGCCAGCCGCTCACGCGCGGTGTCGTCGGAGAGCTCGAGCAGGAGCACCGCCGACAGCGGGCGCTCGATCTCCTCGAGCATCGCGTCGAGCGCCTCCGCCTGCGCGATGTTGCGGGGGAAGCCGTCGAGCACGAAACCGTTCAGGGCGTCGTCCCCGCCGAGGCGTTCGCGGATGAGCGCGATCGTCACATCGTCGGGCACGAGCTGGCCCGCGTCGAGGAGCGGCTCGACCTGGCGGCCGAGCTCGCTGCCCGCAGCGATCGCCGCGCGGAACATGATGCCGGTCGCGATGTGCGGAACGTCGTACGCCTCCGAGATCTTCTGTGCCTGCGTCCCTTTTCCGGAGCCCTGCGGCCCGAGCATCAGGACGTTCACTATCGGAGAAAGCCCTCGTAGTGGCGCATCATCATCTGCGACTCCATCTGGCGCATCGTGTCGAGCGCGACGCCGACGACGATCAGCACCGAGGTGCCGCCGAGCGCGCGCCCCGTTGCCTGCGAGAAGCCGAAGTAGCGGATGAAGATGCTCGGTGCGACGGCGACGGTCGCGAGGAAGAGCGAGCCCGGAAGCGTCAGCCGCTGCAGGACGCGGTCGAGATACGCCGCCGTGGGCGGCCCCGGCCGGATGCCCGGGATGTAGCCGCCGTTCTTGCGCAGGTTGTCGGCCTGGTCGACCGGGTTGAACTGGACCGACGTGTAGAAGTAGGTGAAGGCAATGATCAGCGCCGCCTCGATGCCGAGATAGAGCCAGCTCGTCGGCAGGAAGTTCCTGTTCACGAAGCCCGTCCACGACGGCACGAACTGCGCGAGCGTCGGCGGTAGCGCCATGATCGCCGCCGCGAAGATCACCGGGATGACGCCGGCCATGTTCACGCGCAGCGGCATGTACGTCGCGCCGCCCGTCGTCTGCCGGTTCCCGAGTTGCCTGCGCGCGTACTGCACGGGGATACGCCGCTGGCCCTCCTGCACGAAGACGACGGCCACGACGACAGCGATCGCGAGGATCGGGAAGAACAGCCGCTCGAGCGTTCCGCCGTTGACCCAGGCCGTGACGCCCGCAGGCGCTGCCGCGAGGATCGACGCGAAGATGAGCAGCGAGATGCCGTTGCCGATCCCGCGCTTCGTGATCAGCTCGCCCATCCACATCAGCAGCGCGGTCCCTCCGGTCAGCGTGAGCACGATGATCACGAGCTTGCCGGAGTTCACGTTCGGCAGCGCACCCTGGCGCTTGAAGAGAAACGCGTACCCGATCGCCTGCGCAGCCGCGAGCACGATCGTCAGGTAGCGCGTGTACTGCGTGATCTTGGCGTAGCCCGCCTCGCCTTCCTTCTGCAACCGCTCGAGCGTCGGGATGACGACGGTCATGAGCTGCACGATGATCGAGGCCGTGACGTACGGCATGATCCCGAGCGCGAAGAGCGAGAAGCGCGACAGCGCCGAGCCGGAGAAGAGGTTCAGCAGCGTCAGGATGCCGCCGCCGGAGCCGCCGAAGTACGCCTGGATCGCCTTCTGGTCGATTCCGGGCGCGGGAATCCACGAGCCGAGCCGGTAGATGGAAAGGACCGCCGCCGTGAAGAGCACGCGGCGTCGCAACTCGGGGACGCGCCAGGCGTTGGCGAGCCAGGAGAGCACTACGCTGCTTCGGTGTCGCCGGACGCGTCGGTGGCCGCGGGCACTTCGGTGTCGGCCGGCGGCTCGTCCGCGTCCTCAGCGGCAGCAGCCGGTGCGGCCGAAGCCGTCGCCGGCTTGCCCTTGTGGTGCTTGCGCTTGCGCACCTTCGGCTCGCGCAGCAACTCGACGGTCCCTCCCGCCGCTTCGATCTTCTCGCGGGCAGTCGCCGAGATGCCGTGCACGCGGACGGTGAGCTTCTTCGAGATCTCGCCGGTGCCGAGCAGCTTCACGTCGATCTTCGTGTTCTTGATCAGGCGCTTCTCGACGAGTGCCTCGGGCGTGACCACGTCGCCGGCGTCGAACCGGTCGAGGTCACGCAGGTTCACGGGCACCGTCTCGGTGCGGAACGGCCCGACGGGCATGGCGTCCTTCGACGTCGCGCCGCGCAGCTTGCCGATGCGCATGTAGATCGGCATCTGGCCGCCCTCGAAGCCGGCGCGCATCTTGTGCGAGCCCGCGCGCGACTTCTGGCCCTTGTTGCCGCGGCCGGAGTACTTGCCCTTGCCGGAGCCCGGGCCGCGTCCGACGCGCTTGCGGTCCTTGCGCGGCTGTGCAGGCTGCAGATCCGTGAGGTTCAGTGCTCGTTCACCCATTACGACGCCTCCTCGATCTTCACGAGGTGGCGGACCTTGCGCAGCATCCCGGCGAGCACCGGGGACTCCTGCTGCTCCACGCTGCGGCCGATCTTGCCGAGGCCGAGCGCGCGCAGCGTGCCGCGATGCCGCTCGCTCTGGCCGATCTGGCTTCTGACCTGGGTGATCCGCACCTTCGCCATCTACTTCTTGTCCTTCTTGTCTTTCTTGTCCTTGGCAGGCTTGTCGGCCTTGTCGCCGGTGACGGCCTTCTTCACGCGCTTGGCGACACCCTTGGCCGCGTCGGTCGCGGTCTCCGCGACGTCCTTCGCAACCTCAACCGCCGCCTCGACGACGGGCTCGACCACGTCGACGACCTCTTCCACGACGTGCGCGACCTGCTCGACGACGCTCTCGTCGTCGGCGGGCTTCTCCTCGACGGCAGCGTCCTTCGGCTTCGCGGCGCGCTTCGGCTTCGCCGGCTCCTCGACCGCGGTTGCGGGCTCGACGACGACTACCCCGGTGGCGGCAGCGGCAGCGACGACCGCTGCGGCAGCCTGGTCGAGCTGCTGCTTCGTCTTGATCGACGGAAGCGGGAGCACCTCGCTGATCTGCTTGCCGCGGATCCGCGCGACGTCCTCGGGACGGCGGAGCTCGTAGAGCGCCGCCATCGTCGCCTTCGCCATGTTGATCGGGTTCGTCGTGCCGAGACTCTTCGCGAGCACGTTGCGCACGCCGGCAAGCTCGAGCACGGCGCGGACGCCGCCTCCGGCGATCACGCCCGTACCGTCAGAGGCCGGGCGGAGCATCACGCGCGCCGCATCGAACCGGCCGAGCACCTCGTGGGTGATCGTCGATCCGTGCTTCGGCACGGTGTACAGGTTCTTCTTGGCGTCTTCCACGGCCTTGGTGATCGCGAGCGGAACTTCGCGCGCCTTGCCGTACCCGACGCCGACGCGGTCGATCTCGTCGCCGACGACGACGAGCGCGGTGAACGAGAACCGCCGGCCGCCCTTGACGACCTTCGCGACCCGGTTGATCTCGACCACGCGCTCCTTCAGCTCACGCGTCTCTGAAAAATCGACACCCATCAGAACTGCAACCCTCCCTCGCGCGCGCCGTCGGCGAGCGCCTTGACGCGTCCGTGGTACAGGTAGCCGCCACGGTCGAAGACCACGGCTTCGACCCCGGCCTTCTTCGCGTTCGCAGCGAGCGTCTTTCCGACCTCGGCCGCCTGCGCGGACTTGTCGCCCTTGAACGACTTGGCGAGGCCGATCCACGACGCGGCCGCAACGGTACGACCGGTCTCGTCGTCGACGAGCTGCGCCTCGATGCCGCGGTTGGAGCGGAACACGACGAGACGAGGCCGCTCGGCGTTGCCCGCCACCTTGCCGCGCACGCGGCGATGCCGCCGGACGCGCGATTCTCTGACCGTCAACCTAGGCACGCTTGCCTACCTTCCTGCGGACGTACTCGCCCTCGTAGCGGATGCCCTTGCCCTTGTAGGGCTCCGGCGGCCGCACCTTGCGAACCTCTGCCGCGGTCTGGCCGACCTGTTGCTTGTCGGTTCCCTTGACGACGACCTGCGTCGGTGTGGGGACCTCGAAGGGGATGCCGGTGCGCGGCTTGATCGTGACCGAATGCGAGTAGCCGACTTGCAGCTCGAGGTCGTCACCCTTGAGCGCGGCGCGGTAGCCGACGCCCTGGATCTCCAGCCGCTTCTCGAAGCCCTTCGTGACGCCCTCGACCATGTTCGCGATCAGGGTGCGCGTCAGGCCGTGCAGCTCACGGTCGGGGGCGCGCTCGGTCGGACGGGACACGGTGAGCGTGCCGTCCTCCTGCTCGATCTTCATGCGGTGCGGCACGACCTGCTGGAGCGAGCCGAGCGGGCCCGAGACCGCGACGCGGCCGGGCTCCAGCTGAATGCTCACGCCGGCGGGGACTTCGATGGGTGCTTTTCCGATTCGACTCATGCGATCACCAGATGAAGCAAACGACCTCGCCGCCGATCCCGCGCTCCTGCGCGGTGCGGCCCGTCACAAGGCCAGACGACGTGGACAGGACAGCGACTCCCATCCCGCCCAGCACGCGCGGGAGACGATCCTTCCGCGCGTAGACCCGGCGGCCCGGCTTCGACACGCGCTTCAGGCCAGAGATGACCCGCTCGCGGTTGCGGCCGAACTTGAGGTCGACGACCAGGGTATCGAAGGACTCGCCCTTCTCGACGTGGTAGTCCCGGATGTAGCCCTCCTCCTTCAGGAGGCGGGCGAGCTCCACCTTCATCTTCGAGCTCGGCATCGTGGCCTTCTCGTGGAGCGCCTTGTTGGCGTTCCGGATGCGGGTGAGCATGTCTGCGATCGGATCGGTCAGCACGTCTTCTCTCCTACCAACTTGACTTCGTCATGCCGGGGATGCCGCCCTGATGGGCGAGCTCCCGCAGGCAGATGCGGCAAACGCCGAACTTCCGGAACACCGCGCGCGGCCGCCCACAGCGGTTACAGCGCGTGTACGCGCGGACCTTGTACTTCTGGGGCCGCTTTTGCTTGACGACGAGACTGGTCTTCGCCACGTGGTGTTAGTCCCTCCTCTGGCCGTCGGCGCTCGCGAACGGCAGGCCGAACGCCTGCAGCAGCGCGCGCGCCTGTTCATCGGTCTCGGCGCTGGTCGTGATGGTCACGTCGAGGCCTCGAACCTGCTGGATGGCGTCGTAGTCGATCTCCGGAAAGATGATCTGCTCGCGCAAGCCGAGCGAGTAGTTGCCGCGGCCGTCGAACGAGCGGGGGTTGAGCCCGCGAAAGTCGCGAATGCGCGGCAGCGCGATCGAGACGAGCCGGTCGAGGAACTCGTACATGCGCGCACCGCGCAGCGTCACCTTCGCGCCGATCGGCATGCCCTCGCGAATCTTGAACTGAGCGACCGACTTGGTCGCCTTGCGGATCTGCGGGCGCTGCCCGGCGATGATCGTCAGCTCGTCCATCGCGGCGTCGAGCTGCTTCGCGTCGGTCTTCGCCTCGCCGACCCCCATGTTGAGCGTGATCTTCTCGATCCGCGGCACCTGCATGATCGAGCTCAGGCCGAGCTCGTCCTTCAGTGCCGGACGGATCTCGTTCTCGTATTGCTCCTTGAGGCGGGGTACGTAGGTGTCGGTGGTCGCCATTACTTGTCGATCTCCTGGCCGCATGCGGGGTTCTTGCAGATCCGGACGCGAGTCGTCTTGTCCTTGACCGTCTTCGTCACGGTGCCGACGCGGGTCGCCTTCTTGCAGGTCGGGCAGACCACCATCACGTTCGACACCTGGAGGGGCGCCGACTTCTCGATGATCCCGCCCGGGATGATCTGCGGGCCGCCCATCCGGCTCGAGTTCTGGATCGGGCGCGGGCGCTGATGCCGCTTGACGATGTTCACGTTCTCGACGAGGACGCGGCCCTGCTTCGGCAGCGATTCGATCACGCGCCCGCGCTTGCCCCGGTCCTTGCCGGTGCGCACCTCGACGGTATCCCCCGTGCGGATCTTCATGGTTTGACTCATGACTAGAGAACCTCCGGTGCGAGCGAGACGATCTTCATGAAGTTGCGCTCGCGCAGCTCGCGCGCGACGGGCCCGAAGATGCGGGTGCCGCGCGGGTTGCGCGCGTTGTCGATGATCACGGCCGCGTTCTCGTCGAACGCGATCGACGTCCCGTCGTTGCGGCCGAACGGCTTCTTCGTCCGCACGACGACCGCGCGCACGACCTCGCCCTTCTTGATCGCGCCCTGCGGTGTCGCCGTCTTGACGGTGCCGACGATGATGTCGCCCACGCGCGCGTAACGGCGGTGGTGGCCGCCCATCACGCGGATGCAGAGGATCTCGCGGGCGCCCGTGTTGTCGGCCACCTTGAGACGGGACTCCTGCTGGATCATTTCGCGACCTCGACGATCTCGGCCAGGCGCCAGTTCTTCGTCTTCGAGAGCGGCCGCGTCTCGACGATGCGGACGAGGTCGCCGACCTTGGCGGTGTTCGCCTCGTCATGCGCATGGAACTTGGTCGAGCGGCGAATCACCTTCTTGTACCGCGGGTGCGAGCGGATGGTGTCGACCTTGACGACGATGGTCTTGTCCATCGCGTCGGAGACGACGACGCCGCGCCGCTCCTGGCGGCGTCCGCGGTCGTGCTCCGGCTTCGGCTCGCGAGAGATCGGCTTGCGCTCGCCGGTGGACGGCGCGCGCTTCGGCCGGGTCTTCTGCGGGCGCTGCGCGCGGGGCAGCCGCTTGAACTTCTTCTTCGGCTGCGACTGCGCCTGCGGCTCGGCCGGCGCTTCCGGCTCCGCGGCGGCAGGCGCGGCGGCCTCCGCGACGGGCTCCTCCACAGCAGGCTCCTCCACGGCAGGAGCCTCCTCCGCGACGGGTGCTTCGACCACGGGAGTCTCCTCCACGGGGGTGTCTTCGGTTGTCTCGGTCTTCTCTTCGTCTGCCATCTAGCTCGCCTTCGCCTTCGTCATTTCACGCTCGGTGACGACCGTGAGAATCCGCGCAATCTCGCGCTTTGCCAATTTCAGACGCGCCGAGTTCTCGAGCGCGCCCGTGACGGACTGGAACCGCAGGTTGAACAGCTCCTGCCGCCGATCCTTGAGCCGGTCGCCCAGCTCGTCGTCCGACAGATCTCGTAGTTCACTCGCCCTGGTCAAAAGAGTTCGTCCTCCCGGGTGACGACCTTCGTCCTCACCGACAGCTTCTGTCCGGCCAGCCGGAGCGCTTCCTTCGCCAGGGGCTCGGGAACGCCGGCGAGCTCGAACATCACACGGCCCGGCTTGATCACGGCGACCCAGCCTTCGGGCGAGCCCTTACCGGACCCCATGCGGGTCTCGGCGGGCTTCTTCGTGAACGCCTTGTCGGGGAACACGTTGATCCAGACCTTGCCGCCGCGCTTGATCTTGCGCGTCATCGCGATCCGAGCCGCCTCGATCTGGCGGTTCGTGATCCAGCCGCGGTCCATCGCCTTCAGGCCGTAGTCGCCGAACTGCACGGTCGACTGACCCTTCGTCTCGCCGCGACGGCGGCCGCGATGCACCTTGCGGAACTTGGTCTTCTTCGGCATCAGCATCAGGCGTCAGCTCCCTCGCCGCCGGTGTCCTGCGGCGTCGTGTCGAGCGGTGCCTCTACCACCGGTGGCTCGATCACGGGCTGCTCGGCCGGCGTGGGGGTCTCGCCGGTCTTCGGCTTCTCGACGCTGTCCTGCGGGCGCGGGCGATTCGACGCGGGGCGTGAGCCCTGCGCCGGGCCGCGTCCGCGGCCGCCTGCACCACCGGCTCCGCCCGGCCCACTTCCGGGACCGCGTCCGCCGGCTCCACCCTGTCCACTGCCGGGACCGCGTCCGCCTGCACCGCCGGGACCGCGTCCACCGGCACCGCCGCGTCCGCCTGCACCGGCACCGCCGCCTGCACCGCCGCCGCCACCCGGGCCACGCCTGCGCTTGACCGGGCCGAGGCCCTCGCGATCCTGGGTGCGGCCGCGGCTCGACTCGCGCGATGCGCCGAGACCCTCGGTCGCACCGCCGCGACGGCGCCGCGCGTCCTGGTCGCCCAGCCGCTGCTCGCCGCCGGTGACGCTCTCGAAGCCCTCCGGCATGATCTCGCCCTTGTTGATCCAGACCTTCACACCGATGCGGCCGGACGCGGTGCGCGCCTCGACGAAGCCGTAGTCGATGTCGGCGCGAATCGTGTGCAGCGGCACCCGGCCCTCGTTGTACGTCTCGCGACGGCTCATCTCGCCGCCGCCGAGGCGGCCCGAGCACTGGATCTTCACGCCGGCGGCGCCGGAGCGGATCGCAGAGGCGAGCGCGCGCTTCATGGCGCGCCGGAACGCAACACGGTTCGAGAGCTGCTCGGCGATCGACTGCGCGACGAGCTTCGCGTCGAGCTCCGGGCGCTTGATCTCGTTGATGTTGATGTGGACGTTCTTCTGCGTCAGCGCGTGCAGCTCTTTGCGCAGCGCGTCGACCTCGACGCCCGACTTGCCGATGACGATGCCGGGGCGTGCGGTGTAGATGTCCACGGTGATCCGCTGCTTGTCCTTGCGGATCAGAATGTCGGACAGCCCTGCGTGCGCGAGCTTCTTGTAGATGTGCTCACGGATGCGGACGTCCTCGAGCAGGTACTGCGGGAACTCCTTCGTGCCCGTGTACCAGTTCGACTTCCAGTCGTGGATGACGCCGACGCGCATTCCGCCGGGATGGATCTTCTGACCCATTAGCTGTCACTCTCCTCGGTCTTCTTCTTCCGGCGAGCAGCCTTGGGCTTCTCCTCGGAGGGAGCCGGCGTGGCGATCGGCTCTTCAACGGTTGCGGTCGTCGCGGTGGTCTCCACTGCAATCTCTTCCGTCGGCTCCGCTGTTGCCCGGGGCGCGCGCGCTCTCCGCGGCTTCGCCTCGGCCACGGGCTTCACAGTCACGACGGCGCGCGGGTTCGGCGCGAGCTCGACCGTGATGTGGCACATCCGCTTGCGGATTGCCGAGGCGCGCCCGCGCGCACGCGGGCGGAAGCGCTTCAGGGTCGGGCCCTCGTCGACGTAGGCGGTCAGCACGACCAGGTCGTCGCCGTTCCAGTGCAGATCGGGACGCGACTCGGCGTTCGCAACGGCGGAGCGCAGGACCTTCTCGACGTCCTTCGCGACGGCACGCTGCGAGAACGCGAGCACCGTCCGCGCCTCCGGCACCGAGCGGCCGCGGATGAGGTCGGTGACGAGCCGCGCCTTGCGCGCGCTCGAGTGCACCCACTTGGCCTGGGCACGGACCGTCTGCCGTTGTGTGTCGACTGCTGCCATTACCTCTTGACCTTCGATGCCCGGTCGCCTGCATGGCCCTTGAACGTGCGCGTCGGTGCGAACTCGCCCAGCTTGTGGCCGACCATCTGCTCGGACACGAACACGGGCACGTGCTTCCGTCCGTCGTGCACGGCGATCGTGTGACCGACCATCTCCGGGAAGACGGTCGAGGAGCGCGACCACGTGCGGATCATGTTCTTGGAACCCGATGCGTTCATCGCCGTGATGCGGCTCAGCAGCCGCTCCTGGACGAAAGGGCCCTTCTTCGAGCTTCTGCTCATTACCTACGCGTGTCCTTTCCGCGGCGACGGCCGCGAACGATCAGCTTGTTCGATTCCTTGTGCTTGGAGCGCGTTCGCTTGCCGAGCGTCGGCACGCCCCACGGGGTAACCGGGTGGCGACCGCCCTTCGACTTGCCCTCGCCGCCGCCGTGCGGATGGTCGACGGGGTTCATTGCCGAGCCGCGCACGGACGGGCGCTTGCCCTTCCAGCGGTTGCGGCCGGCCTTGCCCCAGTTGATGTTCTGGTGGTCGACGTTGCCGACCTGGCCGACGGTGGCGCGGCAGGTGAGCGGCACGCGGCGCATCTCGCCCGAGGGGAGACGCAGCACGGCGAAGCCGGCGTCCTTCGCGACGAGCTGGATGCCCGCGCCGGCGGAGCGCGCCATCTTGGCGCCCTGGCCCGGCTTCAGCTCGACGTTGTGGACGAGCGTGCCCGTCGGGATGTTCTCGAGCGGCAGCGCGTTGCCGACCTTGATGTCGGCGTCGGGGCCCGACTGCACCATCACACCGACCCGCAGCTGCGCGGGCGCGAGGATGTACGTCTTCTCACCGTCGAGGTAGTGCAGCAGCGCGATGTTCGCCGACCGGTTGGGGTCGTACTCGATCGCGGCGACCTTCGCCGGCACGCCGTCCTTCAAGCGCTTGAAGTCGATGATCCGGTAGCGGCGCTTGTGGCCGCCGCCCTGGTGGCGTGTCGTGATGCGACCGTTGTTGTTGCGGCCACCCTTCTTGGTGACCGGCGCGAGCAGGCTCTTCTCCGGCGTCGTCTTCGTGATCTCCTCGAACGTGGAGACCGACATGAAGCGGCGGCCGGGGCTGGTCGGCTTGTAGCGACGGATCGGCATCAGCGGTTAGCCGCGTTCATAGTTGTGCTCCTTCGAAGATCTCGATCTTGTCGCCGGCCTTGAGCTGGACGACGGCCTTCTTCCAGCCGGGACGGATGCCCCGGATGGCGCCGCGGCGCTTCGGCTTGGCCTGCACCTTGATGATCGCGACCTTCAGGACCTTGACGTCGAAGAGCTCCTCGACGGCCTGGCGGACCTGTGTCTTGTGCGCGTCCTGGTGCACCTTGAACGTGTAGCGGTTCTGCGCGATCTGGCCGTAGCTCTTCTCGGAGACCACGGGCGCGATCAGCACTTCGCCGGGATGGAGGCTCATGACTCCTGCCTTTCCTGCGCGGCGCGCGCCTGGACGAGCGGCAGTGCGGCCTCGCTGACGAGCAGCGAGCGCGCCCAGACGATCTCGGCGACCTCGACCTCGGCCGGAATCGTGATCAACACGCGCTCGAGATTGCGGAAGGACTTGATCAGCGTCTCCTCGGCCTCCGTGAGGATGATGACGGTCGGTGTGCGCTGCCCCCACGCCGCGAGCACCGCGGCGGCGGCCTTCGTCGATGCGGTGTCGAACGTCGAGCCGTCGAGGACGCCGAGCGTGCCGGCCTGCGCATGGTCGGAGAGCGCGCTGCGCAGCGCGGCCCTCGCGGCCTTCTTGTTCACCTTGACCTCGAACGAGCGAGGGGTCGGCGGGAAGGCGACGCCGCCGCCTGCGAACTGCGGAGCGCGGATCGTGCCCTGACGGGCCCGGCCGGTGCCCTTCTGGCGCCACGGCTTCGCACGGCCGCCGGAGACGAGCCCGCGGCTCTTCGCCGCGCGCGTGCCCTGACGGCGTGCGTTCAGCTCTGCGCGCACGGCTTCGTGCACGAGGTGCGGCTTGGGCTCGACGCCGAACACGGCCTCCTCGAGGGAAACCTCCTTCTTCGCGCCGCCGAGCACGGGCGCCTTGAGCGTGGCCATTACGACATCTCCCGGATCTCGAGCATCCCGTTCTTGTGACCGGGCACTGCGCCCTTCACGAGCAGCAAGTTGCGCTCGACGTCGACGGAGTGGATCGTGAGGCCGGTCTGCGAGACGCGCTTCGCGCCCATGTGGCCTGCCATCTTGATGCCCTTGAACACGCGCGACGGCGTGGCCGACGCGCCGATCGAGCCCGGCGCGCGGACGTTGTGCGAGCCGTGCGAGACCGGGCCCCGGTGGAACCGGTGGCGCTTGATCGTTCCCTGGAAGCCCTTGCCGATCGACGTGCCGGCGACCTTGACCTTGTCGCCCGGCTGGAAGATCCCGACCGTCACGCTCTCGCCCTGCACCGCTTCGGCGAAGTGGCCGCGGAACTCGACGAGGTGCCGGTACGAGCCGGTGACGCCGTTCTTGGCGAGGTGACCGCGTTCCGGCTTCGAGATCTTGCGGTCGGCGACGGGCTCCCACGCCAGCTGGACGGCCTCGTAGCCGTCGACCGCCGGCGTGCGCACGGCGACGACCGGGCACGGGCCCGCTTCGATCACGGTGACCGGCGTGACGACGCCGCTCTCCTCGTCGAAGAGGCTCGTCATCCCGATCTTCTTGCCAAGGATCCCTCTCATCGCTACAGCTTGATCTCGATGTCGACGCCGGCCGGGAGGTCGAGCCGCATGAGCGAGTCGACCGTCTTCGGCGTCGGCGAGTGGATGTCGATTAGCCGCTTGTGCGTGCGGATCTCGAAGTGCTCCCGCGAGTCCTTGTCCTTGAACGGCGAGCGGATCACGCAGTACACGTTCTTCTCGGTCGGCAGCGGCACGGGGCCGGTGATGGTGGCACCGGTGCGCTGAGCCGTGTCGACGATGTCCTTGGCGGACTTGTCGACCTGCTGATGGTCATAGCCCTTCAGCCTGATTCGGATCTTCTGTTGCGCCACCGGTGCCTCCTTTCACTCAGTCGTCGTCGCTAGTTGAGGATCTCGGTGACCACGCCGGCGCCGACGGTGCGGCCGCCTTCGCGGATGGCGAAGCGGAGACCCTGATCCATGGCGATCGGCTGGATGAGCTCGATGTCCATGTTCGTGTTGTCGCCCGGCATGACCATCTCCTGGCCCTCCGGGAGCTTGA
>ORMF010246378.1_pt1 | contig 18667 bp, 17 predicted proteins | sample 1779871 | NCBI WGS metagenome assembly ORMF01 (sample SAMEA104232316, study PRJEB22302) | groundwater metagenome | biome: forest; feature: aquifer; material: groundwater | place: USA | collected 2011-08-07 | depth 5.4 m | reverse complement strand
TTCATGTGTGTCCCAGTGGAATTTCCACCTTTGAAGATCTTCGACAGCGCCAGGGTTGGTCAGATCTATGTGAAGCGGCGTGATCGAGATAGATCCTGCCGTCACCGCAGCATAATCGCTTTCTTCCGATGGCTCCCACGTAGGCCCCTTCCCTCCGATCCAGTAATAGGCCTTCCCGCGGGGGTCCACCTTTCTTACAATGATGTCGCCATAGCGTCGCCTTCCCTGCTGCGTGATCGCGACACCTTTAATCTCTGAGGGGCGCAAATTCGGGACATTCACGTTCAGCATGGTATCCCGCGGCAGACCATGTTTCGCGATCAGCTCAGCCACCACAACGGCAATCTGTCCTGCTGCCGTGAAATTGACCCGTCGCTCAGCCACAACAGAAACAGCAAACGCCGGATACCCGAGCAACGTCGCCTCGAAGGCGGCTGACACCGTCCCGGAGTAGGTAACATCATCGCCCATGTTCCCACCAAGGTTGATGCCTGACGCAACCAGGTCGAACTTTCGTTTGATCATGCCCATGAGGGCCAGGGCGACACAATCGGTAGGCGTGCCGTCGACGGCGAACCACGTTGGCGCAACCTTGGTCACCCGAAGTGGTCGATTGAGCGTGAGGGCGTGGGCGGATGCACTCTGTTCACGATCAGGCGCCACCACCCATACCTCACCGAGGCTGGACAGAGCATCCGCAAGTACGCGCAGTCCGCGCGCCTGAATCCCATCATCATTGGAGACCAGAATGTTCATTCATAACCTGTTACTATTCAGGTGTTCAGGCTGTAGGCTGAAGGCTGTTAGCCGTTGCGCACGAACCGAATCAAGGCGCCCAGAACCTTTTCGGTCTCCATCATTGTCGCGTCGCATTCGGCAAACGCCTGGCTCATCTGTGCGCGTTCCTACAGTCTAACAGCCTACAGTCTATCTACCTGAGTTGTTACCCCATGTATTAGTGGTCGGGGCGATTGGATTTGAACCAACGACTCCTGGCCCCCCAGACCAGTGCGCTACCAGACTGCGCTACGCCCCGATGATTCAAGACCTTCACGTCAGGGGGAATGTCTGTGTAATAACGAGGAGATATTCTTCAGTTCTTCCCTCACCAGTCGCACAGAGTCTAACATGGTTGGCTGAGACAGCCCATGCTCTATTGATAAATGGCGCCTGGCGCCCGCAATAGTGAATCGCTTCCGGTAAAGCAACTCCTTGATCTGAAGCACAACCGCGACGTCATTACGCCTATACAGTCGTTGCCCGCTAGGACTTTTGGTTGGTCGCAGCGTTGTAAACTGTGTCTCCCAGTAGCGGAGGATATAGGATTGAACGCCGGTCAGTTCAGCGACCTCTCCGATCTTAAAGTACAACTTCTCGGGGATCTCGAAGCCGCCATCAAGACCCGGAAGAAGTCTTTGTGAGGCTCGCGGGCCCGATCCGGCCCACCTCTCCCGTCCCCCCCGCCCCCCCCTCCCCTCTTCCGTTAACTAAACACCCCCCCGCCGATATCATTGACGGCCTGATGCAAGGCCTTTCCAGGCTTGAACTTCAGTACCTTACGAGCCGAGATCGTAATCGGCTCTCCGGTCTGAGGGTTCCGGCCTTTCCTCGCCCGCTTGGCCCTGATCTGAAAAGAGCCAAACCCGACGAGTTGGATCTTCTCCTCTTTTATGAGAGCGTCCTTCAGGATGCTGAGGGTCGCTTCCACTGCTTCCATCGCCTGCTTCTTGGCGAGGCCTTTTTCAGCGACGATTGAAGCTATGTCAGCTTTGGTCATCGGTTCCCTTCCCTCTTAGCACACACATCTGCCATTCCAAGGTTCCGCGGTCCATGCATCACTCCTCGTTTCAGATTAGAAGAGCGTCTCCTCAGCCCCCTCACGGATTACCGGTATGATAGATAGCGGGCGGAAGGTTGTCAAATCCTTTTTCCAGGGACACCACACCGTGAAGGTAGATAGGCTGAAGGCTGTAGGCTGTTAGGGGTAAAGCGATGACGTCGCAATGCGTCGAGGCGTGTGGGCGTCTTGCTCAACGAGGAGCCCTCTCTTGGAAAACCACGTTTCTACGGGCTACCGGAAAGGATACGGAATGGGTCACTTGCAGCCGGAGGAACAGAGGAGCGATAGGCATAGCTCAGGGTCCGTGCCATCACTGCGACGTAGATCAGACCCCCCAGCGCGATCGCCAGAGCGCCTACCTGCGCAACTGTCACCTGAGCCGAGATCAAGCCACCGGCAGCCATCAGAACACCCGCATTCAGTAAGATAAAGACGAGTGGCCGGCAGCGAAGCAAGGAAAGTTCTGCGATCGCCAGCTTTGGCCACCCTCTGCGCTCACGTACGCCGACAACGAATCCCGGAAAGAGTTTGTAAGACATCCCAATAATCAGGTTCGTCACCCAGCCTAGCAGTCCGATGACCCCATACCCTCCCGCCACTCTATTACCAGTGGCGCTACCTGGATCAATCCATAGCAGCGAGAACCCGAGTCCAACGGAGAGCAGCAAACACACGATACCGGCCAGCGCATGCCGCATCGTCCAGTCGATCGAAATCCGTCTGTTGCGCACAAGTGTCCGGAGTATCCCGACATATGCAAGCAGGGCCGACATGATGATGACGCTCCAGATGGACGCCCCTCCACCAATCCAGCCCAGAAGCGAGAGGCCTAGGCCGGTCACACCAGTGGCAAGACTGTAGAGTTGCCACATCGCCACGCGCGGAAGCGTCAGTTCCGACAACAGAAACGCTGGAGCCATCCGATAGGAGACGGAACAAATGGTGAGACTCACCCATCCGAGCGCGGCGAGATGCGCATGGCTGGCTAAGTTACTGAGCACGCTGCCAGAGAGGAACCCGTAGGACTTATCCAATGCGAGGACCAGCCCAAGAGAAGCGGCAGTCAGTAGAAACATCACCGACATACACATTCCGGTTTCGGCCACACCCTTGTGCCAAGCAGGGCCAAGGCAGTACAGCATGTTGGCGGCAAAGAACACCGCGCTAAGCACAATCACAGCCGCAGCCATCCAGGTGGGTTCCCACACTCCAATGAGCATATGCGTAATCAAACCTGTCGCACCGATTTCGAAAAGCCAGAACTGCCAGCGCGCCAATCTTGGAAATCGTAATGGCCGTTTCGTCATGACTGGAACAACGCGGTACATGACCCCCATAATCGCAGAACTGATCCATCCCAGCGTAAAGGTATGGGTCACCGCTAAGATTCGTGGCTGGTAGAAAAAGTCTACCAGATCACCCACAACAAACGGTACCGCGGCCATACCCAGTCCAAAGAGAGCAACGGCACAAGTAAAGAAGTGCATCGGAATCCGAGCGATTTTGATGCTCTCGCGAGACGGGGCCGTCCCTCCTATTACTTCACTGCCCGGTACCGGTGCCAGGTTCGCCTTTTTTTTCGGATCGAGATCGATCCGCAACCCTTCAGATCGGTGCAAGATCATGGTATGTCCCTTTGTAACTACTTAGGCTGTTAGACTGAAAGCTATACATTATCTCGCAAGGCACCTTAAAAGCCTTCAGCCTTCAGCCTATCTACCTGCAACGAGACCGACTGTTTCCCCATCATACCAGATAACGCCATGTTGCCCAGGAAGAGCAGCACGGCCACAACATTGAGCAGTCCGCCTCCGAGTCTTCCCGGCCACCACGCCGCCAAATCTCCTACCACTCGCAGCACGAGCGAAAGATGGAGTAAGACAAGATGACTATAGAAGGCCGGGCGAAAAGGCAAAGAAATTCCCAGCACAGATGGGAAGATGATCGGGGCGTGCCCGATAATCATAGAGAACGCAAAGCCCACGAACATGGCGTGTAACGCAGCATCGTAGCCGTCCTGCACACCATGTTCGTGGACGTGCAGGGCTGCAGCGTGGTGTACTCCAGTCGCTACTCCGCCCAAACTCAACATGAGCAGCCCAGCCACTGCCAGCCATACGTACCCTACAAGCAGACTCAGAGCGACAAATCGGTGCAGCCCTGTCTTCTGCACCGAGTGTCGCGCCATATCGTGGCGCAGCAACCAGATACTCATGGCAATAAGGCCCAGTCCGCTCATGCGCGACCCGCCATCGAACGCGACCACGGCGAGAAGGAGCCCGGCCACAAAAACACCAATGGCGGCCAGAAACGAGAGTCGGTGTCTTCGAGCGAGAGGGAGAAAACGGCTCAACTCCAGCCGCTCCCCGGCAATAGTGAGGATCAGGAAAGCGGCCCACCAGCTTACGACGCGGAAAATCGGCCATCCGGCCAGCCACAGGGTATTGCCTGCCAGCCACGCGAGCGCCCCAAGCCCCATGGTAACCGTAAACAGGGCCGGTTGACCACGAATGAGATGGACAAACGTGATGACCAATACAAGGCTGCCAAGGGTCATCAATATCGGGCCGGCCACACCGGGAACACCTGCAATCAGAAGAAGTGCGCCTATGCCAGTACACAGAGGCCCGACAGAGGGCCACCACTTGCCCATGGCCACGGTTCGTTCCAACCCGATGAGCGTGCCCAGGAATCCAGAAATCATCAGAGGGCCGTGCACAGGGGGAAAGGTCGAAGGAATGATCGTCCAGTCCCATCCCAGGCGAAAGAGTCCTCCCAGCATTGCGGCGAGCAGAGCGATCATCCCTAACGCCATTAGCGGAAACCTGAAGGGAGGTGGCAACGCCCCCGATGGGATGTGCATCACTCGTGGCGGGTTGGCCGGTTCCGCGCACTGCGACGGCCGTACCGTGAGAAGAGCACGTAGGCTTACGACAAAGATCGACGTCATTGTAAAGGCCGACAGGACGCACCAGGAACAGATCGATTCGATGACGGCGACCTGCAGATAAACCAGCCACGCCGACACTGCTACGCCGATTCCGGCAATCGCGAGCATCACCCCCAACACACGTCGACTGTCGAGCGCCACGGCCATCACCGAAAGCGTAAGCAGAAGAAGATACGCCGCAACACCGATGGCGGCGACGGGGATGCCCATGATCTCGGAATATGCCCCTTGAATAACGGCGGCGCACCCCGCCGTAGGACAAAAGGTCGCGGTCGCCGCGAGATGCTGCCACAGCAGGTAGCCCGAGTCGGCCAGACCCAGCAGGGCGAGTACGGGCAGCGCCAGCAGCCACCGTCGAGCCCGGCGGCCGGCGACGGCCTCAGTAGACTTCGATTGCGACATGGGCGCGTCGTCGTGCATACCCGGCAATTGACTCGAGTACTGCTCTGGAGACCGGCGTCAAGCCGGAGTCGGCCGGTATCCGGTCCAGGGTGTAGACCTGGACCCCAAGTGGCCGGATCGCAGCGACCCGGTCGGCCCACTCGCGTATTACCGCCGGGGCCGTGTTGGCTACCCTGCCCCACACGAACATCGCTTGCAGCAGCACGCCGTCGAGCTGTGCTAACCCTTGGAGCATCTGGGCAAAGTCGCACCCTTTGGCCGGCAGATTGATCCGGCGCATGAGCGCCTCGCTCCCGGCATCCAACTTCATCAACTTCAGGTCCACGCCCTCAAGTGCTGCGCGGATCTCTGGCCGATACACGGTTGAGCTGTTGGACAGAATGGCCAGCTTGGCGTGTGGAACATAGCGATCCCGAAGGACCGACGCGGCCTTGACAATCGCCTGCAGTTCCGGATGGAGCGTCGGCTCGCCATTACCGGAGAAGGTGATGGCGTCGATGGGGATGCTCTCTCGGCACACTTGCTGAAGCCTGGTCTCTAAGGCATCGGCAACCTTCTCTGCCGCAGGCAAGTCCGCGATCAGCTCGCCGACCTCCAGGATCGGACGCGCTGTCCAGCCGCACTGGCAGTAGCGGCAGTTGAAGGAACAGAGCTTCTCTCCGGCGCCAAGCAGATTGACACCCAGCGAGTGGCCCAGTCGCCGAGACAGCAGAGGACCATAGACCAGATCCTCCTTCACCAGCAGGTGACGACGGACACCCGGCTTCATCTCCGTCTCTTTACGGCTCACGCCTACCCCTGCTCCCCTTCCCGTTCGACCGAGGCCACGTATGGAAGCGCTCGCCCCTCCCCGGACGCGTCCATGCCGTAGCCAATAATCCAGGCATTGGGAACCTCAAAACCGATATAGTCAGCGCTGATCGCGATCTCCCGTCGGCTCGGCTTGTCCAGGAGGACACATGTGCGCAGCCAGCTTGGGCCCCTGGCGACAAGGTGATCTCGGACCATACGAAGAGTCTGTCCCGAATCCAGGATGTCATCGACAAGGAGCACCGGCCGTCCCTTGATCTCTACGGCACTGTCCTTGTGGATCTGCACCAGCCCACTGGATGCCACCAACGGCCCGTAGTGCGAGACAGCCATGAAGTCCACCTGAGGCTCTATCCCCAGGCGCCCCAGCGCCCGCATCAGATCGGCGAGGAATATGAACGCGCCGGTGAGCAGGCCGATCAGGACCGGCGTCGGCTCCGGCAGGTCCTGGGCGATCGCGCGCGCCATTTCCTGCACCCGTATCGCAATAGTCTGCTCTTCGAAGAGAACCCGATGTGTCAGCACCCTTCCCCTCGTACGATGGCTCAGCCAACGAAGCTCACTATGATCAGTCTTTAACCAGTATCACACCGCACGCGACCACAATCAAGCCTGTTAACGATGAGTTCAGTGGCGGCGTTTACGCCATCCCTGGAACGATTTGTTAGGCACATCCTCTTTGTATATCAAGCTTAAATGGTCGCTGTCCCTCTTTAATGAATTAATCGCGCAGCACCAGAGACCCCACACGTTCGACCAGGATCCCTGCCGCGAGAAGTCGGTCGACCGCCGCGCGCACCCGTCCTTCGAGATGCTCCCCGGAACGGGCGTAGCCAAATGCGCGGGCCGTTGCGGTGATCACCTCGCCCTTCGTTGCCCCGACCATTGCACGCACGACTCTAACCACGCCGGCAGCGATCTCTTGGTCGCAAAGGTGGTCAATATCTCGCACAGTCCCGTCCTGAAATGGGCCGCGAGGCTCGAACGCACGGTCCACTGAGGTGACCAGAAAGTCGCTCGGTCGTCTAGTCGAGACCAGCGGAGGCAGCCAAGTAACCGTTCCTCGTCCGAGTGCCTCCCTCATCCCCTTCAGCACGGCGTCTCGAACGCGACTTCCAGCACGCTGAAGTCGGTAGTGCCGGCGAATGCGTTCAACCACCACATCGACGTGGACCGGCCCCTCGGCGTTCACGACAGCGGCTACGAGGTTCGCCACGCCCGTTGAACTCTCCTCGCGGAGATCCGTCCCTCGTGGAAACCGAAGTAGGTCGACTTCGGAATACGGCGCGAGTAGCGGCCCTGTTGCCGCTGTTACCGTCGGTGCAGTCACGGCGACGCGGTCTGCCTGACCAGTCCCGGTCCGTGTCCGCGGCGGCGTCTCGCGAAGGCGGACCACGAGGGACTCTGCCTCGCGTGGCATGGCACGGGCGGTACGGATCGCACGCTCGATTGCATCAAGCTCGGCTCGCGGGTTTCGAATCCACGCCGTGGACCACACGCGGTGTATGCGCCCCCGCCAGCCGATGCGTTCGAGAATCTCCTGACGCAGCCGGTCACGGTCCCGTGCGCTCGGGGACCTGTGGTAGGCAGCACCGTCGCACTCGATCCCGAGGTCAAATCCGCTCCCATCCTCGGATAAGACCGCGATGTCGATCGAGTACTTCGCACAACCAACCTGGCGCTGGATTCGGTATCCCCGCTGTTCCAGCATACGACCCACCGCATCCTCGAACGGACTCTCCGCCTCACCACTGGGCGACGAGATCACCGCACCTTCAATCGATCCCTCCCCGCCCCGAAGAAACTCGAGATACCTGCGGAGTAGCTTGGCGCCCTGCACCTCAGAGTGGATGTCCTCCGGACGCAGCGAGTGCACGACTGTCATACTTCTCCGGGCGCGACTCACGGCGACGTTCAGGCGCCGATGCCCACCCTCGACATTGACTGGTCCGAACCGGTTGGGCACGACCCCAGAGGCCGTCGTCGGCCCGTAACCGATACTCAAGATGACGTGATCGCGCTCGTCGCCTTGGACGTTCTCAAGGTTCTTTACGAAGAAGCGCTCGTGTGCGTCCTCGGCGAACCGCTCGTCGAATCGCCGATCGGACAGCCGACGCAGATCGATCAACTCCTGGATGAGGTCCGCCTGCGCGCGCGACAGTGCGACGACCCCGATGCTTTCGGTCGGCGGTTGCGTCTGCATCAGATCGAAGACGATGCGGACGACCTGCTCGGCCTCCACGCGGTTCGTCCTGCTTCCTCCAGCTTCGAAGCGCCCATCGCGCAGGTACACGGACCGAATGCCCAAGCCCGGACACGTGCCAAGAGCCGAAGGGAATGTCAGCAGGCGGTCGTCGTAGAAGTAGTGATTCGAGTACCGGATCAAGGCGTCGTGCTGGCTTCGGTAGTGCACCTGCAAGTAAACGTCCTCCACGCCCGCACCGCGCATCCCCACCAGGACGTCGAGGATGCTCTCGACGCCGAGCAGCCGATTGCCCGTCGTCGTCGCGTTGTCATCGTCCTGGCCGTCGTCATCGTCCGCGTCCTCGCTCCGAAAGAAGCTGGAAGGGGGGAGTTGCTGCTGGTCGCCGACGACGATGCACTGGCGACCGCGCGCGACCGCAGGAACCGCGTCCTCCGGGAAGACCTGTGACGCCTCGTCGAAGATCACGGCGTCGAAGGAGAGGGTGTCCGAGTCCGTGGCCCCGCGAGGCAGATACTGGCTCACGGCGAGCGGGCTCATCATGAAACAGGGCTTCATCTTCTGGAGCAGGTTCGGAATCCTCGCCACCAACTTGCGCACGGGCATCTGTCGCTTCCGCAACGAGAGTTGATGACTGAGCACGCCGAGCTCGCCCATGCCGTTTGAGTTCGACACGCCGTCGAGGGCCGCGAGACATTTCGCCCTCACGCGCTCGCGGGCCGACTGTGGGAAGCGCGCGTCGAGTTCTCGGAACTCTCTTACGGCACCCTCCAAGTCCCTCGGCGCGAACTGTAGCTCGCGCACTGTGTGGTAGAGGTGCTCAAGCCACGAGATGTACACGTGACGGAGCACCGCCTCGGGAACGAGTGTTCCGTCATCTGTCACAGCTCGGAGAGCATCCGTCACTTTCGCGCCGACCACGTCGTCCAATGCCGCGGTTGCGGATCGGTACTCCACCCAATCGCTGGCTTCGTCCGCGTGGTCGCATAGATCATCGCACCATGCCCGCGCATCCGCGAGCGGCGCGCGGTCCCACGAACCCCAAGGGAGTTTAGCCTCGGGAAACCGCGGAGCCGCGGCATCACAAGCTGCACGCAGTCGCCCGACGGCCTCAGCGACCGCGGCTTCCCCCGCCGCGTACACTTCCGGCGGACGCGGCTGAGTCACACAGTCCACTAACCCCGCGGGCAGCGTGGCCGGTATCTGCGTCACGAGTTCCCGCGTCCATTCGAGCATGAGATCGAGCGCGTCGAAACCGGTTGACCAGCCGGAAAAGAAGGCGCCGATTTCGCGTGCGCGAAAATCTGACGCGGCTGCCGCCCGCTCTTCGAGTCCCTCGAGCCGCGCGCCCACCTCAAGCAGCGCGATGAGGCTGTCCAGGTTGATCGGACGCTCCACGAAGGGACCGAGCGCATCGACGATATCGCCAACCCTTCCTGCGGCTTCGGCGAACGAACGTGCATCTGATGACATCTCGGGGAGATGGTCATCGCGGTGGGAGGTACCGTCTGGCCACAGGGCATCGAGATCAGCCGCACGGTTCCGCACCGCACGCGCGGCCTCTTCCACACGAGTGAGCATCCGTGAATCAACGAGGATCGAGTGAACCGTAGATACCTGCGCAGGGAACTCTCCGTAGATCCCTGCGACAGCATCCAGTACGGACTCGATGCTGGACCAGTTCGAGTCGAGTCCGGCGAACCGATCGCCCAGAACACCTTGAACATGTGGAGCCGTCTCCTCCCAGCGCGAGCGAAGTCGCCGGACGGACAGCGCACGCTCGATCACCGTGGTGGCTGCGTCCAGCGACAGCTTTCCGGGACGCCTGAGACAGCCGCGGAGCATTCGGTGATCACGCCGGTACGTCGGTCGTAGCCACCGCCAGACCGATCGGTGGTCGGTTCGGTATCGCACGAGCATGTCGTCATCGACACACTCGATGATCTCGAGTCCGAACAACTCTCCGAGGACAAGCTCCGCCGCGACGAGATCGTCGTGGCGGCGCCGGGCAGCGGCGACCTCCATCCGGACCGCGAGGATCGCCTCGACGCTGCTCCAAGACGCGGGGACCTTGCCGATACTCACCAATCGTGTGGCGACATCCACGGCCACGTCGGCGGCCGATCGCGAGTCGCGGCAGTGTGCGACTCCCAGAAACGTCTGTAGGTGGATCGATGCTTCGGCCAGAGAGTCGAGCGCCGTCGCGATTCCGCGCCACTCAACCGCGCTCGACTGCGGGTCCGCGAGCAAGATTGTGCTCCAGTGCGAACCGGCCGTCCGATTCCAATGCGGAGACTCAGTAGCAATGGCGCGAGCGATGTCCAGCCACTCGCGGCTCCGAGGCTCAGGAAGTGCACCGCTGATTGACGACGACAGAGCATCGAGAAGGCACCTTCTCTCTTCCGCCTCGTTGCGCAACGCGGCGGTGTGGTTCCGCGCGCGCTCCAGTCCACCGGACTCCAGCCATTGCGCGGGAATCGGGCCTGGAGCGTTCTTGAGATGGGCGAGCAGGCGTACGAGGTGTGCCGCCTCAGCCAGCGTGCTCGGCGCATCGACGCCGCACACCGCGGACGCGTTCGCAACCGTGGGCAGGGCGGAGTCGATCTCTGCTCGGATCTGCGTGAGGTCGTTGCGCACCACGTCGGCGAGGCGCGGGGACGGCGAGACGGGTCCGAGCGAACGCCATCGGCTTGTATGGTGGTCATCGAACTCCGTCGCGCGGCGCGCGATCCGGGACACCGCGTCCTGGATGCGATGCAGCCGATCCCAGTCGAGAGCGGAGACATCGCGGATGACGACGTTTAGCCGGGGAACGTCCCGAATCGCAGCGACACGCCCGTGGACGGTGAAAGCAGAGAGTCCAAGCGGATGGCGAATCTCATGGAGTGCTCGCACGATGGCGTTCAGTTCGTTACGACGCGTGACCAGCCGCTCGTATGGGTACTCCTGCGGCGCGACGGGAGGCGGATCCAGCACCACGCGGAGCTGCGCGTACACCGATGTCTTCTTGCCGCGATGACTGTGGAGATCGAGGCAGAAGCCACCGAGCCCGGCTTCCGTGAGGCGTCGCTTGACGACGTCAAGGGCCGCGGTCTTCTCGCTCACGAAGAGCACGCGCCGCCCCTCGGCAAGCAGGGTCGCAACGATGTTGGCGATCGTCTGACTCTTCCCCGTCCCCGGCGGCCCGTGGATCACGAGGTTTGCACCCGACCGCGCCAGCTCGATCGCCCGGAGCTGGCTGAAGTCGGCATCCACGACCGTGTATTGGTCGCGGACGTCGAGCAGGTCGTCGAGCTTCGCTCCTTGGAGCTGGACATCATCCTTCGGGATCGCGACCGCTGTGTCGGCGGACTCCTCCATGCGCGCGTCTGCATCGCCCGCAAGGCGGCAGACGAGAGGATGGGTAATGCCGGTCGAAGCCATCAGATCGAGGTCTTCCCACATCGCCAGTTTCGAGAAGGGGAAGGTCGCAACCACGATGGACGTGTCTACGGACCAGCCTTCGCGACTTGCGACGAGGCGTGCGACCGCGGCCAAGTACTCCGCGATCGTCTGATCGCCAAACTCGGGGAGCGTAATACCTGTCGCCGTTGTGAGCTTGTGCCGGAGCGTGGGGTTCACGACGGGATCGTCCGAGTCATCCCCGACAATCACGTATGGATCACGAGGCGACTCGCGCGTCAGATCGCACGAGACGAGAAGGATCGGCGAGCACGCCGGTTCCCAGTCTTCGTCCACCCAGCGCAGGAAGCCCAGCGCGATGAAGAGGACATTGAGACCTTGCTCCTCCTGCCATTCACGATTCCGTTTGTCGAGTGCGCCGAGCCTTTTCTGGAGTTCAAGAGGTTCCAGGTCGGTCTCGAGATCCCCAGGTCGCACACGCACTTCGCGCTCATGCTCCCCGGACACGGCCGGAACGTCGAAGAGGCCGTCCCTGCTCACGCGAACCCGCTCGGCGTACGCGAAGGCGAGCCCTGCACGTGACGTCGCTAGGCGTTCGAGAAGCGCGTCAGGGTCCCTATCCCAGAGCATCACGCCACGCTTCCCCACCGAGAAGTAGAGGAGTGCGTTGCGCCGGTCGAGTTGCAGCAGTCGGGTCTGCCACTGCCGAATCGCCTCGACGACTACTTGCTGGCGCGACTTGCTGCTCACAAGCACCACCTCCGTACACTACTCCGCCCAGTGGCTGTACCGACACGCCTTTTGCTCACCGTGAGCAAGCCCACGCCGACGGCGCCGGCGACGTCCTCCAAGAAATGAAGCCTCCCCGCGGCAAGCCGCGGGGTATCGACCCTTAACGAATGAAGTCTGAATCCTGACATCTGGCCGCGTGCGGGATCTGAAGGCGGCTAACGCTCTGCATAACCGGCTGGCGATGGAGCGTAGCGGAATTACCAGGCCGAGTTGATGCGGTTGTTAGCAGCTATTGGATCTCTGGAGTTCCTCTGGCTGCATGCCAAACCCGTGCAATCTCAACGACACGCTTTCTGCCGTCCACCCTGTAGACGATCCTACATGGCTTCCGAATCACTTCACGGACGGCAGGATCATTGAATTCAGGTACGATTCGCCCGGATTCTGGGAAATCGGCTAATCTCTCTACGGATTGGAAAAGGCTCCTGACGAATCGTTCGGCTGCCGAAGCACTGTCCTCTGCTATAAAGGCGGCAATGTCCTTAAGATCACATTTTGCCGTCGGAGACCAGATCAGCGTATAAGCCATTCACTGAACTCCTCCCGGATCCGCTCGTGAGGAATACCCTTACCTTCATCGAGTTCACGAAGACCTTTGCGCACACCTACCACGAAGCTTATCCTTTCCTGGATATCTTCCCACGTGGCCTCTTCCGGAAGTTCTTGAATGCTCTTTATGGCAACTTCTTTCGTAGTCATTTTTAAGCCTCACTTCTTATTGTGTTGTCGAGACTTACCGTTTCCCTGCTAACGCTGCGGTCAGCGGCTGGAGCGCGAACAACGCGAGCGCCCGGTCCACTGCAGTGCGAAGTTGGGCGGCTGCTGCTTTGCGTCGACCGCACATGCCTACCCTTCACGGCAAGAGCTGTGTAAGTGCAGGCAAGAACGGCGCGAAGACAGTGACGTGATCAGCCGCCAAGGCAATGAAGTCCTTGTACCGCTCCGAGAAGCTGCGAGTACCCGCAGAAGCTTGCATCGCGTCGACAGCCTCACGAAGCCGCTGCTGCAATGCATGATCGGATATGGACCCATCCAGGCTCTTGCGTAGCGCCTCGAAGAGCACCGACGTCTCGACGTTAACGATGTTCAGCGAGGAAGATGAACGCGCCGGTAAGCAGGCCGATCAGGACCGGCGTCGGCTCCGGCAGGTCCTGGGCGATCGCGCGCACCATTTCCTGCACCCGTATCGCAATAGCCTGCTCTTCGAAGAGAACCCGATGTGTCAGCACCCTTCCCCTCGTGCGCAACGCCAGCTTGGTCTATTTCGTCTTTCTCGTCTGTTCCGTCTATTTCGTCCGCGACCAAATAGACCAGACAGACCAGATAGGCTAATCGACCAAACCGACCATCTCGCCTTGTAAGTACAGGGCGCTAGCCCCGGTGATCGCTACAGACACAACGCTGCCGTCCATCACCCCTTCACCTGAAAAATGGACAATTTTATTCTGCCTGGTCCGACCGGAATGGCGAGTTGAGTCACCCTTGGCATCCTCGCGATTCACAAGCACCTCCACTGTTCGGCCGAGGTACGCGCGATTGCGCTCAAGGGACAGCCGATTCATGAGCACAAGCGCTTGCTCCAACCGACGGCTTCTAACCTCCTCAGAGAGCTGATCGGGCATCCCCTCCGCCTCTGTGTGGGGTCTCGGCGAATACTTGAAAATGAAGGCGCCGTCGTAGCCGACCTCCTGCATCAGGTCCAGGGTTGCCTGAAAGTCCTCTTCCGTCTCACCGGGAAACCCGACAATAATGTCCGTCGTGATAGCAATCTCGGGTGCCTTGGCCCGTAGCAGGGCGACCTTCTCCATGTACTCATCCCGATCATGGCCGCGCTTCATTCGATGAAGGATCCGATCGGATCCAGATTGAACAGGCAGATGGATCTGTTCGCACAGACTCGGCAGTTCTGCGAGCGCTACCGCCAACTCATCGGTGACGTCGCTGGGGTGCGGGCTCGTAAATCGAACCCGCATGTGACCGTCCACGAGGTGATCGATTCGTCGGAGCAGTTCCACAAAGCTGATCGGAGGCGTCAGTTTCCTCCCATAGGAGTTGACTGTCTGGCCCAAGAGCGTGACCTCGCGGTACCCTTGTCGCTTGAGCCCACGGATCTCCTCCACGATCTCCTCAGGGGGTCGGCTGCGCTCACGACCACGAGTGAAAGGGACCACACAAAAGGTGCAGAAACGATCGCACCCTTCCATGATGCTGACCCAGGCCCTGATACTGTTTTGGCGCTGAACAGGCGCGTCCACAGGGTAGGAGTAGCCGGGCGCTCTCGCTGTCGCAAGCCCCCTCGCAGTCCCAGCTTGAAGTAACGGCGCAATGGCCGTGAGCTGTCCAGGGCCGACCACAAAGTCCAGGTACGGAAATCGCTTGAGAAGCGCCTGCCCTTCCTGCTGAGCGACACACCCACAGATACCAATCTTCAGTCCTTCCCGCTGCCGTTTCAGTATCTGAAAGGTCCCGAGGCGGCTGTAGACCTTATGCTCCGCCTTCTCGCGAATAGCGCAGGTATTGAGAAGAATCAGGTCGGCCTCTTCCTCACGCTCGGTGAGCGTATACCCCTCGCGGAGAAGCAGTCCAGTGATCCGCTCCGAATCAAGTTCGTTGGCCTGACAGCCAAAGGTGATCAACTTCAGCTTAGGCACCGCTAACCTTTTCGAAGTGCGCCAAGGGCGTGCTCTATCCGCTCTGCTCCCTTTCTGATGCTGTCCATCGACGTCGCGTACGAAAGGCGAAGATGCGCATCGCTTCCGAATTCGCTTCCTGGGACCGTTACGACATTGGCTGTCTTCAAAAGGTAGGCTGCCATCTCGGCGGAGTTTCGAATAGGGCCGCCGTTCGCGACAGCTCCGTAGAAGCTGGAGACATTGGGAAACAGATAGAACGCGCCTTCAGGGTTCGTGCATGTGATGCCGGAAATGGTGTGCAGCCGGCTGAGGAGATACCTTCGACGTCGATCGAATTCAATGACCATGGTGATCAGATCATCATGCGGACCGAGTAAGGCGGCCACCGCGGCTTTCTGCGCGATCGAGGTGGGATTCGACGTCACCTGACTTTGGATAGTGCCCATCGCCTTGATGATATCCGCCGGACCTGCCGCGTACCCGATTCTCCATCCGGTCATGGCGTACGCCTTTGAGACGGTATTGACAAGAATAGTTCGCTGCTTCACCTCTTCACCGAGCGAGGCGATGCTCATGTGGGTATGCCCGCTGTAGGTCATAGATTCGTACGCCTCGTCGGAAATCACCAACAGGTCTCGCTCCACCGCCAGCGCGGCAATCGCCCGCAACTGCTCCGGCGGAATCATGGCGCCGGTCGGATTGCATGGGCTGTTGAGCAGAATCGCCTTGGTCTTTGACGTAATGGCGGGCTCCACCGCCGCACGGGTCAGGTGGAAACCATCCTCTTCCCGCGTCTGCACGATGACCGGTCGCGCATCGACGAGCTGAATCTGTTCGGTGTAGGTGACCCAGTAGGGCGCCGGGACTATCACCTCGTCCCCAGACTCAAACAGTACCTCGGCGATGTTGAAGAGCGAATGCTTCGAACCGCACGAGACGATCACCTCTGCTGGGGTATAGGAGAGGCCATTATCGCGCTTCAGTTTGGTGACGATCGCCTTCTTCAACTCGTCGATGCCGGAGGCGGCCGTGTATCTGGTGAACCCCTCCCGAATAGCGACAATCGCCGCCTCCTTGACGTGGGCCGGGGTCTCGAAATCCGGTTCACCGAGCCCAAAGTCTACAACATCGATTCCGTCTGCCTTCATCTGCTTGGCGACAGCAGCAATGGCGAGAGTGGCAGAGGGACTGGCATTCCTGGCGCGACTTGACAGATTCACCGTCATTCTCCTCGTCTCCGTTCTCCTGCTCCACGCAGGGCGATTTGCTCTTTGAGCATCCTTGCGACCATTGGTCTCACAAACTGCGAGACATCTCCCCCAAGTAGGGCGATCTCTTTTACTAGTCGAGAACTGAGGTATGAATACTGCTCATGGGGCATAAGAAATACCGTTTCGATCTCTTCGTTGAGCTTCCGATTCATCAGCGCCATCTGGAATTCGTATTCGAAGTCGGAAAGGGCGCGGAGACCACGGATGACAACGCGCGCTCCCTTTCGATGCATATAATCCACCAGGAGCCCGTCAAAGGAGTCGATAGAGACGCCGCGCATGGGTCGGACGGCATCCCGAATGATCCGCTGACGCTCCGCAAGGCTGAAAAGCGCGGATTTCTCCGGGTTGGTGCTCACCGAGATGACTAGGTGAGGAAAGAGGCGGTGGGCTCGCCTGGCAATATCGATATGCCCAAAGGTAAACGGATCGAAGGTCCCTGCATAGACAGCCAGCGTCGTCACGTTGCCTCCCGTCGATAGAGCTGAAGAGCTGCGGCGCCATGCCGGACCTCACGAATAAGCGCGAGCCCAGCAGGGGCTTGGATAGGGGTGTCCTTTGTAGATCGTTCCAGAATCACAATACCGGTCGGTGCGAGAAGCCCTGTAGATGCGATCAAACAGAGCGCCGCCTCTGCATCAGTTCGCTGGTAGGGCGGATCCAGAAATATCAGATCGAATTGTCGTGATCCATGGACCGTCCGGCGCAGGAATCGGAGAACCTCCATCGGGGCCACCTCGACCCGCTCACGGAACCCACACGTTTCGAGATTCCGGCGTAGCATCGCAAGGGCCAACTGATTGTCCTCAACGAATACCGCCCTGGCGGCGCCACGGCTCAAGGCTTCGATCCCCACGGCGCCGGTCCCGGCGTACAAGTCGAGGAAGGTCCTACCCTCCACCTGCTGTGCCAGTACATCGAACAGGACCTCGCGGAGATAATCCGACGTTGGCCTCGTGTCTCTTCCACGAGGAGCCTGAATCCGTCGCCCTTTGGCGAGACCGCCGATCACCCTCATCGGTTGCCTGTAGCCATCATGGTAACCATTCAGTTACGGGTGGAAAATCTCCCCTAACCCCTCTTTTCCAAAGAGGGGGACTAACCGTTTCCCCCTTTGAAAAAGGGGGATTAAGGGGGGTTTTATAAACAATACCACATTTTATTTAATGATTTTCCCGCGCATCACTGAATGGTTACCCATCATATGCTTCTGCGCTTGATTTTGCCAAGCCGTTACCGTATACTTACGCTTCGTTGCGAAGCGATCACATAATAGCCACAAACCATCGGAGGTCATGCCATGCCGTCTACACATCCCGCGCAGTGTGAGATATGCGGGCGAGGTCCGCAAGTGAGCAATCAGGTTAGCCATGCCCATAACGTCAGCAAGCGCCGCCAACAGATCAACGTCGCACGTCACCACGTTGTCATGAATGGGACCCGACGCCACATGGCGGTCTGCACACGCTGCCTACGATCCGGGCTCGTCCAGAAGGCCGGACCACAGCAGGGATCCGTGCGCTAGCCACGAAGGCGCTCTACTCCCATCACCCCGTCGATCTGGCGAATTGCCTGCATTGCTGACTGAAGCTGCTTCAGATCTAACACCTCAAGCGTGAAGGTGTTCAGTCCCTTCCCATCGTCCGTCACGCGTATATCAGCCTGAGCGATATTAATCTTGCTCGCGGAGATTGCCGAACTGATCGCGGCCAGGATCCCGGGCCGGTCCGTCCCGATCACCACGCGGATCTTGATCTGGTGGGCGGTCTTCGGTGCCGCATCCCAGGAGACGTTGATCTTTCGATCCACGTCGTACATGAGTTGGTTCAGATTAGAACAGTCCGTACTGTGAACCGACACCCCGCGCCCACGAGTGATGAATCCGACGATCTCATCACCAGGGAGCGGGCTGCAACACCTGGCGAACCGGACGAGAAAATCGTGTGATCCCAGAAGAGTCACGCCCTCGTCCGGCTGCTGGCTGGCCTTTCGCTCCGGCTTCACCTCTCCTTCTTGCGGCAGCTCTTCTGCAGGTAAGAGCTTTGCTATGGCCTGGCGAGGGGAGAGCTGGCCAAATCCGACGGTGGCGAAAAACTCGTCGGGGGTTGCATACCCATAGCTGGTGAGGGCCTTCGTGACCTCACTTGACTTGAGGACCTGAGCGGAGCTCTTGCCCAGCCGCCGAAGCTCCTTCTCCAGCAGGTCTTTCCCGAGGCTAATGCTCCGGACCTTCTCCTCGTTTTTTATCCACTGCTTGATCCGTCCTCTCGCCCGCGGGGTTTTCACGAGTTTCAGCCAGTCACGGCTTGGATGGTGCTTTGAATCGCTCAGGATTTCGATGATATCGCCATGTTGCAGTTCGTA
>ORMF011283936.1_pt1 | contig 18670 bp, 15 predicted proteins | sample 1779871 | NCBI WGS metagenome assembly ORMF01 (sample SAMEA104232316, study PRJEB22302) | groundwater metagenome | biome: forest; feature: aquifer; material: groundwater | place: USA | collected 2011-08-07 | depth 5.4 m | reverse complement strand
CGCCCGCTGGAAAAGGCGCAATGGTCCGGCGCGCTGGATGCGGTGGGCGGCGACACGCTGGCGTGGCTGACGCGCACCATGCAGCAGAACGGCGTGATCGCCAGCTTCGGCAACGCGGGCGGCATCGAGCTGCACACCACGGTGATGCCCTTCATCCTGCGCGGCGTGCGCCTGATCGGCATCGATTCCGCCGCTACTGCGATGCCGCTGCGCCGCGCAATCTGGCGACGCTTGGCGACGGATCCTTCGACTGGGCTCAGGACAGGCTTGCGCCCGAAGTTGCTAGCGCAGGTGGCTCATACCGTGCCGTTCGCCGGGCTGCCGCAGGTGTTTCCGCAGATGCTGCAAGGCAGGCTGCGCGGTCGCACGGTGGTGGGCATGAAACCTACTGAATAGGCTCTTAGTGCTATAATCCGCCCCCAAAGCTGGAAGCAAACAGCGCGAAAGTGGCGGAATTGGTAGACGCACTGGATTTAGGTTCCAGCGCCTTACGGCGTGAGAGTTCGAGTCTCTCCTTTCGCACCAACCGAAACTTCATTTTTATAAACTTCAAGGAAAGTCAGAATGTCTAGCGTAGAAACCCTGGGTGCATTGGAGCGCCGCCTTAATGCAGTTATCCCCCAGCAACAGATTCGCGGAGAGGTCGAAGCGCGCCTGAAGCGTTTGGGGCGTACTGCCAAGGTGCACGGCTTCAGGCCGGGAAAGGTGCCATTCAAGATTCTGCAGCAGCAGTATGGAGCGCAAGTGCATCATGAAGTGCTGGGAGACGCCTTGCAGCGCTCCTTTGCCGAGGCGGCGCAGACTAACAGCCTCAAAGTGGCGGGCTATCCCAACTTCGAGATCAAGACCGCTGATCCCGCTGCCGAGCAGATTGAATACAGCGCAACTTTTGAAGTCTATCCAGAGGTTGTGTTGGGAGACATTGGCGCGGAAAGTATGGAACGCGCGACTTACGTTTTGAGTGACGCCGACATCGACCATACTATCCACACACTGCGCAAGCAGCGTGCAGTGTACGAGGTGGCTGATCGTGCTGCGCAGAATGAAGACCGGGTGCGCATTGATTTCAGCGGCAAGCTGGACGGAAAGGTATTCGAAGGCGGCGAGGCCAAGGATTTTGCGGTGGTGCTGGGCGCAGGGCGCATGTTGCCGGATTTCGAAAATGCCATCATCGGCATGAAGGCGGGCGAGACCAAATCTTTCGACATGACTTTCCCCAAGGATTACCACGGCAAGGATGTGGCGGGCAAGCAGGTGACTTTTACCATTACACTGCACGGGGTGGAAGCACCGCGCCTGCCGGAACTGGATGCCGAATTTGCCAGGTCGCTCGGCGTCGAGGATGGTGATGTGACCAAGATGAAGGCGGAAATCCGCGACAATCTGGGGCGTGAGGTCGAGCGCCGCCTAAAGGCGCACAACAAAAACAATGCGATGGACTTGCTGCTGAAGGTTGCCCGGCTAGAAGCACCCAAGGCGCTCGTGGATTCGGAGGTGCAGAACCTGATGCAGCAATCCATGCATGACATGCAAGAGCGCGGCATAAAGATACCGCAGGGTGCGTCGCTGCCGCCCGAACTGTTTACCGAGCGTGCGCAGAAACGCGTCAAGCTCGGACTGATCCTGGCTGAGCTGGTCAAGCAGCAGGACTTGAATGCCAAGCCCGAGCAGGTCAAGGCGCTGGTGCAGGATTATGCGGAGAGTTTTGAACACCCGGAAGAAGTGGTAAAGTGGCACTACGGTGACCCGTCACGCTTGCAGGAAGCGAGGAACATGGTGCTGGAAGACAACGTGGTGGCGTGGGTGATGAGGGTTGCCAAGGTGACCGACAGGGTGATGGAATTTAACGAGTTGATGGGGAAAGATTGATGACGCATAGCGATACGTCGCAAAAAAACAGGGAGCCGCAAAACCTCGGCATGATCCCGATGGTGATTGAAACCAGCGGGCGCGGGGAACGGGCGTATGACATCTATTCGCGCCTGCTCAAGGAGCGCGTAATATTTCTGGTGGGCGAGATCAACGATAATGTCGCTAACCTGGTGGTGGCGCAGTTGTTGTTCCTCGAGTCCGAAAACCCGGACAAGGAGATTCACCTTTACATCAACTCGCCCGGCGGTTCCATTTCGGCCGGGATGGCGATTTATGACACCATGCAATTCATCAAGCCGGAGGTATCCACGCTGTGTGTCGGCATAGCGGCATCCATGGGCGCCTTCCTGCTGCAGGCAGGCGCCAGGGGCAAGCGTTTTGTGCTGCCCAATTCCACGGTGATGATCCACCAGCCGCTGGGCGGTTTTCATGGGCAGGCGACGGATATCGAGATTCATGCCAAATATATTTTGAGCCTGCGCGAGCGTCTGTACATCCTGATGGCGCAGCACACCGGCCGCAGCATTGAGGAAATTGCCCGCGACAGCGAGCGCGACAAATTTCTCAATGCGGCCGATGCGGTCGAATACGGCCTGGTAGACAAGGTGCTGGAAAAGCGGGTTTGAGAATAATAGCTTGTAACTCGTAGCAAGCAGCTTGTAGCTGGTTAGTCGCGCTACGCGCGGTGTTGAATGTGCTACCCGCTACGAGCTACCAGCTACCAGCTTAACTAACAGTGAGGACTATATGTCGTCGGATAAAAACAAGGGTGACAAATTGCTGTATTGCTCTTTCTGCGGCAAGAGCCAGCATGAAGTGCGCAAGCTGATTGCGGGTCCATCCGTGTTCGTGTGCGACGAGTGCATCGAGTTGTGCAACGACATCATCCGCGAGGAAGCCCACGGCGCGGTGCCCGGCAAGGCGGACAAGGACAGTTTGCCGGTGCCGCATGAAATTCGCGCGCGCCTCGACGAGTATGTAATCGGCCAGGAGCAGGCCAAAAAAATCCTGTCCGTGGCTGTATATAACCATTACAAGCGCCTGAAGAGCTCTGACAAGGACGGCGTGGAACTGTCCAAGAGCAATATTCTGCTGATCGGCCCGACCGGTTCCGGCAAGACCCTGCTGGCGCAGACCCTGGCGCGTTTGCTGAACGTGCCGTTCGTGATGGCGGACGCCACCACGCTGACCGAGGCTGGGTATGTCGGCGAGGATGTCGAGAACATTATTCAGAAGCTGCTGCAGGCATGCGATTACGATGTGGAACGCGCGCAGCGCGGCATCGTCTATATCGACGAGATTGACAAGATTTCGCGTAAGTCGGACAACCCCTCGATCACCCGCGATGTTTCCGGCGAAGGCGTGCAGCAGGCGCTGCTCAAACTGATCGAGGGCACCAAGGCATCGGTGCCGCCGCAGGGCGGGCGCAAACATCCGAATACCGAATTCCTGCAGGTGGATACCACCAACATCCTGTTCATCTGCGGCGGTGCGTTCGATGGCCTGGAGAAGGTCATCCGCAACCGTTCGGAAAAGGCCGGCATCGGCTTCGGCGCGGATCTCGCCAAGCGCGATGACAGGAAGGGGGGGGGGGTGGTGCTGCGCGAAGTGGAGCCGGAAGACCTGATCAAGTTCGGCCTGATCCCCGAGTTTGTCGGCCGCCTGCCGGTGGTTGCCACGCTGGAAGAACTTGACGAGACTGCGCTGGTCCAGATATTGACCGAGCCCAGGAATGCCTTGACCAAGCAGTACCAGAAGCTGTTTGCGATGGAAGGTGTGGAACTGGAATTCCGTGGCGGAGTGCTGCAGGCCATTGCCAGAAAGGCGCTGGCGCGCAAGGCTGGAGCGCGCGGCTTGCGCTCCATCCTGGAGCATGCCTTGCTCGACACCATGTTCGACCTTCCCTCCATCGAGAACGTGGAGAAGGTGGTGCTGGACGAAAACAGCGCGAGCAAAGAAATTCAGCCCATCGTGATGTACGCTGACACCCCCAAGGCGGCTTAACCCCTCATAAACAGGTTCATAAACAGTGCGATATGTGGCGGCTTGAATTATTGTGCCGCGCCACAATCTAACAAGCCATGTTAACCCACGGAAGAATTCCTGCCATGCTTGAACACGACACCAATAATCCCTCATCCACCCTGTTTCCGTTGTTGCCGTTGCGCGATGTGGTGGTATTCCCCCACATGGTGATTCCCTTGTTTGTCGGGCGCGCGAAATCCATCAAGGCGCTGGAATCCGCCATGGAGGCCGGTAAAAGCATCGTGCTGGTGGCGCAGAAATCCGCCGCCAAGGATGAGCCATCCACTGACGATTTGTATCGCATCGGCAGCATTGCCAGCATCCTGCAGATGCTCAAGTTGCCGGACGGCACGGTCAAGGTGCTGGTGGAGGGTACGCAGCGCGCCAAGGTGCTGCGTGTGCTGGATGAGGATACGCATTTCGACGCCGACATTGAACCGGTGGCGGCAGATGACAATCTGGGGCATGAAGCCGAGGCGATGCGCCGCGCCCTGATTAACCAGTTCGATCAATACGTCAAGCTCAACAAAAAAATCCCGCCGGAAATTCTGACATCGCTGGCCGGCATAGACGATGCCGGGCGGCTGGCGGATACCATCGCCGCGCATTTGCCGCTCAAACTGGAGCAGAAGCAGGAAGTGCTGGAAATTTTCGACGTGCGCAAGCGTCTGGAGCATTTACTGGGCCTGCTGGAAGCTGAACTCGACATCCTGCAAGTGGAAAAGCGCATCCGTGGCCGCGTCAAGCGGCAGATGGAAAAGAGCCAGCGCGAGTATTACCTGAACGAGCAGGTGAAGGCGATCCAGAAGGAACTGGGCGAGGGCGAGGAAGGCGCGGACGTTGATGAACTGGAAAAGAAGATCAAGGCTGCGCACATGCCCAAGGAGGCGCGCGCCAAGGCCGAGGCCGAGCTGAAAAAACTGAAGCTGATGTCCCCCATGTCCGCCGAGGCGACCGTGGTGCGCAACTATATTGACGTGCTGGTGGGGTTGCCGTGGAAAAAGAAAACCAAGATCAGCACCGACCTGAAAAATGCCGAAGAGATTCTGGAAGCGGATCATTACGGATTGGAAAAGGTCAAGGAGCGCATTGTCGAGTCCCTCGCGGTGCAGCAGCGGGTGGACAAGATGAAGGCGCCTATCCTGTGCCTAGTCGGGCCGCCCGGAGTGGGCAAGACATCGCTGGGGCAGTCCATCGCGCGCGCGACCAACCGCAAGTTCATGCGCATGTCTCTGGGCGGGGTGCGTGACGAGTCGGAAATCCGCGGCCACCGCCGCACTTATATCGGTTCCATGCCGGGCAAGATTTTGCAGAACATGTCCAAGGTGGGCGTGAAGAACCCGTTGTTCCTGCTCGACGAAGTGGACAAGATGGGCATGGATTTCCGCGGCGATCCATCCTCCGCGCTGCTCGAGGTGCTCGACCCGGAACAGAACCATACCTTTGTCGACCACTATGTCGAGGTCGAGTACGATCTGTCCGACGTGATGTTCGTGGCGACCGCGAACACCATGAACATCCCCGCGCCGTTGCTGGACCGCATGGAAATCATCCATGTGTCGAGCTACACCGAGGACGAAAAGGTCAACATCGCGGCGCGTTACCTGATACCCAAGGCGCTGAAGAACAACGGTCTGAAGCCGGAGGAAATCGGCATTTCCGAAAGCGCCATCCGCGACATCCTGCGCTATTACACGCGTGAGGCGGGGGTGCGCAGCCTGGAGCGCGAGCTTTCCAAAATCTGCCGCAAGGTGGTCAAGGCGCTATTGCTCAAGGGGCGCGACAACAAGGTGACGGTGAATGCGCGCAACCTGGATAAATACCTCGGCGTGCGGCGCTATACCTATGGCATCGCGGAGAAGCACAATCAGGTCGGGCAAGTGACCGGTTTGGCGTGGACCGAGGTCGGCGGCGAGTTGCTGACCATCGAGACTGCGGTGCTGCCGGGCAAGGGCAAGACCACCACCACCGGCAAACTGGGCGAGGTGATGCAGGAGTCGATCCAGGCCGCGCTCAGCGTGGTGCGAAGCCGCGCGCGCGGGCTGGGCATCGCAGAGGATTTCTACCAGAAAAATGATTTGCATATCCACCTGCCGGAGGGCGCCACACCCAAGGACGGGCCGAGTGCAGGCGTCGGTATTTGCACGGCGATGGTGTCTGCGCTGACCGGCATCCCGGTGCGCGCGGATGTGGCGATGACCGGCGAAATCACGCTGCGCGGCGAAGTGTTGCCGATCGGCGGGTTGAAGGAAAAGCTGCTGGCGGCGCAACGCGGCGGCATCAAGGTCGTCCTGATTCCGGAAGAAAACACCAAGGATCTCGTGGAGATTCCGGACAGCGTCAAAAACAAACTGGAGATTCATCCGGTCAAGTGGATAGAACAAGTGCTGGAAATGGCTCTGGAGCGCAATCCGGAGCCGCTACCAGAAGTTGCGCCGGCGGTCAATCCCATTCCGGTTGCTGATGCGAATCACAGTACTGCTGTAATCAAGCATTGATGCGGCGCGCATGGGGTTGTAACAAAAACGTCAAAAATATAACGAAAAATAAAATAAAGTTTTTGAATCGCTTGACCAAGCCAAAAACCCTTGATATAAAGCCATTGCAGGGTTTTCCTGTCAAATTAAACCAAACACTTGCCTAAAGGGGACGCTTATATGAATAAATCTGAACTGATTGATGCAATCGCAAAATCCGCCGATATTTCCAAGGCCGCTGCTGGCCGTGCTCTGGATGCGACCGTTGACACTGTCAAGAAAGCATTGAAAAAAGGCGATCTGGTTACCCTGGTCGGTTTTGGTACGTTCTATGTGGGTAAACGCGCTGCCCGCAATGGCCGCAATCCACGTACTGGCGCAACGATCAAGATCAAGGCAGCGAAGGTTCCAAAATTTCGCGCCGGCAAGGGCCTGAAAGACGCAGTAAATTAATACTCTTTCGGGTGCTTAGCTCAGCTGGTAGAGCGTCGCCCTTACAAGGCGAATGTCGGCGGTTCGATCCCGTCAGCACCTACCAGATATCAGGATTCAAGATTCAGAAGGGTTAGGTTGATGTCCTAACCCTTTTTCTTGTCCGGAATTTTTTACCTGCTGTTCCTTAAGTCAATCACTGTTGTGATGGTTGTTTTGACCATGGGTGGCAGGATATACTGTAAACAGATATGGGGAATGACTTGTTCCCCTGCCAGTATGTTGGAGTGCGGCGATGCCGCACTTTGTTTTTCCGCCGTTTGTTTTTGAAGAGAAATAGATATGCCGGTTATCACCCTGCCAGATGGTTCGCAACGCAGCTACGCGCAACCCGTCACCGTCGCCGAAGTTGCGCAAAGCATCGGCGCCGGTTTGGCGCGCGCGGCGCTTGCCGGCAAGGTGGACGGGCAACTGGTTGACACCTCGCACCTGATCTCTGCCGACACGGCTTTATCCATCATCACTGACAAGGATGCGGACGGGTTGGAGGTTATCCGCCACTCTACGGCGCATCTGCTGGCCTACGCAGTCAAGGAGTTGTTCCCTGAAGCGCAGGTTACCATCGGCCCGGTGATTGAAAACGGGTTTTACTATGATTTCTCCTATGCGCGGCCTTTCACGCCGGAGGACTTGGCGGCCATCGAGAAGCGCATGGCCGAGTTGGTGAAACTGGATCTGCCGGTGGCGCGCCGCGTGTTGCCGCGCGACGAGGCTGTGGCTTATTTCAAGCGCATCGGTGAGCACTACAAGGCGGAGATCATTGCTTCCATCCCGGCGGACCAGGAGGTATCGCTGTACAGCGAGGGTGAATTCACCGACCTGTGCCGCGGCCCGCATGTGCCTTCCACCGGCAAGCTCAAGGTGTTCAAGCTGATGAGCGTGGCGGGGGCCTACTGGCGCGGCGATCACCGCAACGAAATGCTGCAGCGCATCTATGGCACGGCATGGGCGAAGAAGGAAGACCTCGATGCCTACCTGCACCGCCTGGAAGAGGCGGAGAAGCGCGACCACCGCAAGCTGGCCAAGCAGCTAGACCTGTTTCACATGCAGGACGAAGCGCCGGGCATGGTGTTCTGGCACCCGAATGGCTGGACCATCTGGCAGGAAGTCGAGCAGTACATGCGCGTCAAGTTCCACGAGTATGGTTATCAGGAAGTGCGCACCCCGACCATGATGGACCGCACGCTGTGGGAGAAGTCCGGGCATTGGGAAAACTACCGCGACAGCATGTTTTCCACGCATTCCGAGGCGCGTGATTTTGCGGTAAAGCCGATGAACTGCCCCGGCCATGTGCAGATATTCAACCATGGCCTGCACAGCTACCGTGACCTGCCCATGCGCCTGGCCGAGTTCGGCTCCTGCCACCGCAACGAGCCGTCCGGCTCGCTGCACGGGTTGATGCGCGTGCGCGGCTTCACCCAGGATGATGCGCATATTTTCTGCACCGAGCGCCAGATTGAAAGCGAAGTGGCGGATTTCATCGTGATGTTGCAAAAGGTGTATGCGGATTTCGGCTTTAACGAAGTGCTGGTGAAGCTGTCCACCCGTCCGGAGAAGCGCATCGGCTCCGACGAGACCTGGGATAAGTCGGAGGCTGCGCTGGCTGCCGCACTCAAACAGAATAATCTGGAATATGAATTGCAGCCGGGAGAGGGAGCGTTCTACGGGCCGAAGATTGAATTTTCGCTGAAGGATACGTTGGGGCGGGTATGGCAATGCGGCACCATCCAACTGGATTTCAACCTGCCGGTGCGCCTGGGTGCGGAATATGTGGACGAGGACAACACGCGCAAGGCGCCTGTGATGCTGCATCGCGCCATACTCGGTTCGCTGGAGCGTTTCATCGGCATACTCATCGAACACCATGCGGGCTCTTTCCCGCTGTGGCTGTCGCCGGTGCAGATGGTAGTGATAAATATCTCGCAGGCGCAGGATGCTTATGCGACTCAGGTTGCGGAAACTTTGCGCAGCTCCGGGTTCCGCGTGCAACTGGATTTGCGCAATGAGAAAATTACCTATAAAATACGTGAGCATAGCTTGCAGAAATTGCCTTATCAGCTGATCGTGGGCGACAAGGAAATGGCTGCGGGCCTGGTTGCCGTGCGAACCCGTAAAGGTGAGGACCTTGGGCAGATAGCGGTGCAGGCGTTGTTGCAACACCTGCAATCGGAACTGCAAACGGGCAGCGCGGTTTAATTTTTTATGGAGAAACTACAATAGCTCAGGAAAAAGCACAGCGCCTCAACGAGCAGATAACGGCACCTCAGGTGCGGCTGGTTGGCGTGGAAGGGGAGCCACTCGGTATTGTGGCAGTCGCGGAAGCGATACGACTGGCCGAGGAAGCTGAATTGGATTTGGTGGAAATCGCACCCATGGCGGAGCCGCCGGTGTGCCGCATCATGGATTATGGCAAGTTCAAGTATGCCGAGAGCAAGAAGCAGCACGAGGCCAAGCTTAAACAAAAGCAGATCCAGATCAAGGAAGTCAAGTTCCGGCCCGGTACGGATGAGGGTGATTACAACATCAAGTTGCGTAACCTGATCCGCTTTCTGGGCGAAGGCGACAAGACCAAGATTACCTTGCGTTTCCGTGGCCGCGAGATTGCGCATCAGGGTCTGGGTATGCGTTTGCTGGAGCGGATCAAGGCTGATCTTGAAGAGCACGGTATCGTGGAGCAGTTTCCCAAGATGGAAGGGCGGCAGATGGTAATGGTGCTGGGGCCGAAGAAAAAATAAAAATCCAAACTCCGTCGCGATACGGCGTTGCTCAATAAATTTTATCGCTTACATATAAAACATATGCTGCACGTTAAAATTTATTTCGCGCCTTGTCTCACTTAGGATTTTGAATTTTTTTGCAAAGGTTATGTAATAAGGTTATCGCTGCATCGGTTAAGGGACTGGTCGATGCAGCTTGGTAGCAAAAAAACCGTAGGTTGGGTTAGCGGGTTTATCGCGTAACCCGACAGGGGTTACAGTCCCAGACAAGTGATTCCGGGTTTTCAAGTGTTCCTGTCAGGAACCTCCCGGCGTCATCAAATAAAGGAGTTGTCATGCCTAAAATGAAAACCAAGAGCGGCGCCGCCAAGCGCTTCAAGGTGCGTGCCGGTGGCAGCGTCAAGCGCTCGCAAGCGTTCAAGCGCCACATTCTCACCAAGAAGACCACCAAGAGCAAACGTCAGTTGCGCGGTACTACTGAAGTTCACGCAACCAACAAGGCGTCCGTACGCGCCATGATGCCTTACGCATAAGGAGTAGAACATGCCAAGAGTTAAACGTGGTGTAACGGCGCGCGCGCGCCACAAGAAAGTTCTGGACCAGGCCAAGGGTTACCGCGGCCGCCGAAAAAATGTCTATCGCATCGCCAAAGAAGCGGTGATGAAGGCCGGGCAATATGCCTACCGTGACCGCCGGCAACGCAAGCGCCAATTCCGCACCTTGTGGATTGCGCGTATCAATGCGGCCGCGCGTGAGCAGGGCCTGTGCTACAGCGTGTTCATGAACGGCCTGAAAAAAGCCGCAATTGAAATAGACCGCAAAGTGCTGGCGGATCTGGCGGTGTTTGACAAGGCTGCGTTCGCGCAGATTGTCGTGCAGGCCAAAGCCAGCCTCGGCGTTTAAATATAAGCTGAACCGAACAGGGAGGCGTTTACGCCTCCTTTTTCGTTTGTGCCACCGCCACTTACCCATGCAAATACATGCAAGAACTTGAGCAAATTCTCGACGAAGCGCTGAAGCAGTTTGCCGCGATTGATCAGGCGGCAGAGCTGGAGCAGGTCAAGGCGCGTTACCTGGGCAAGGAAGGCCGCTTGACCGGGTTGCTTAAAGGGCTCGGCAAGCTGTCTGCCGAAGAGCGGCCGGCAGCCGGGGCGCGTATCAATCAGGTCAAGCAGACCATCGAGAGCGCCTTGCAACAACGGCGCGAGACGATACAGCAAAAGCAGTTGCAGCAGAAGCTGGCGGCGGAAGCGCTGGATGTGACCTTGCCGGGGCGCGGTATGGGAATTGGTGGCCTGCATCCGGTCACGCGCACGCTGGAGCGCATCGAGAGCCTGTTCCACTCGCTCGGTTTTGCTGTCGCAGCGGGGCCGGAAATCGAGAGCGATTTCTATAACTTCACCGCGCTGAACATCCCGGAGAATCACCCGGCGCGCGCCATGCACGACACCTTCTACATCGATGGACAGCATGTGTTGCGCACCCACACTTCGCCGGTGCAGATACGTTACATGGAAAATAATGCGCCGCCGCTGAAGATCATTGCGCCGGGGCGGGTGTATCGTTGTGATTCGGATGTGACCCATTCCCCCATGTTCCATCAGGTGGAGGGATTGTGGATCGCGGAAGACGTGAGTTTCGCCATGCTCAAGGGGGTGCTGGCCGATTTCATGCAGCGCTTCTTCGAGCGCGATGATTTGCAGGTGCGTTTCCGCCCCTCGTTCTTTCCGTTTACCGAACCGTCGGCGGAGATGGACATCCAGTGTGTGCAGTGCAACGGCAAGGGTTGCCGGGTGTGCAGCCATACCGGCTGGCTGGAAGTGTTAGGCAGCGGCATGGTGCATCCCAATGTGCTGAAGCATGTCAACATCGACAGTGAAAAATATCTGGGCTTTGCCTTCGGCCTCGGTGTCGAGCGCCTGGCGATGCTGCGCTACGGCGTGGCTGATTTGCGCCTGTTTTATGAAGGCGATCTGCGCTTCCTGAAGCAATTTAATTGATATGAAATTTTCCGAGAACTGGTTAAGAACCTGGATCAATCCTGCGCTCACCAGCGCCGAATTGTCGCATCAACTCACCATGGCCGGGCTGGAAGTAGAGGCGCTGGAACCGGTCGCGCCTGTGTTCAGCAATGTGGTGGTGGGGGAAGTGCTGGAGGTGGTGAAGCATCCCAATGCAGACCGCCTCAATGTATGCCAGGTCAACATAGGCGAGGCGCAGCCGCTGACCATTGTGTGCGGTGCAGCCAATGTTGCCGTCGGCGTGAGGGTGCCGTGCGCGCGCATCGGTGCGGTGTTGCCCGGCAATTTTGTCATCAAGCAGGCCAAGGTGCGCAACGTCGAGTCGTTCGGCATGTTGTGCTCCGCTAAAGAACTCGGCCTGGCCGAGGAGAGTCAAGGATTGTGGCTGTTGCCCGCCGATGCGCCGGTGGGGCAGAGTCTGCGCGATTATCTGGAGCTGGACGATACGCTGTTCACCCTGAAACTCACGCCCAACCGCAGTGATTGCCTGAGCGTGGCGGGTGTCGCGCGTGAGGTGGCGGCGATTGCGGGCGGCAAGCTGGATGCGGCGCAGACTGCGCCGGTCCCATCGAGCCTGAAGGAAATATTGCCGATGAAAGTTGCAGCGCCGGAAGCCTGTCCCTTGTATTGCGGCCGCATCGTGCGCGGCGTGAATGCCGCCGCTGCCACGCCTGCATGGATGGCGCGCCGCCTGGAGCGCAGCGGGGTGCGCAGCATCAATGCGGTGGTGGATATCACCAATTACGTGATGCTGGAGCTCGGCCAGCCGATGCACGCATTCGATCTCGCCCATCTTTCCGGCGGCATCGAGGTGCGTTACGCACGCAATGGAGAGCAGCTTGCCTTGCTCAACGGACAAACGGTCGAACTGCAACACGACATGCTGGTGATCGCCGATGATGCGCAGCCTCTGGCGCTGGCCGGGATCATGGGCGGCGCAGGCAGCGGTGTGGAGACGACTACGCGCGACGTGTTTCTGGAAAGCGCTTTTTTCGCGCCCGATGCAATAGCCGGCAAGGCCCGCAGGTTGGCGCTCTCAACCGACTCGTCGCACCGTTTTGAGCGCGGCGTGGATTTTGCCGCGACCCGCACGGCGCTGGAGCGCGCTACACACCTGCTGCTCGAAATCTGCGGCGGACAAGCCGGAGCCATCACTGAAGCGCGTGGCACCTTGCCTGCGCGCGAACCCATATTGTTGCGTATCAGCCGCATAAAGCGCGTGCTGGGCATCACGCTGGACAGCGCACAAATCGCCGCATTGCTGCAACGCCTGCAATTCGTGTTCGAGCGGCAGGGAAGTGATTTCCGCGTAACACCGCCCAGCTACCGTTTCGATCTGGCACTGGAGGCGGACTTGATTGAAGAGTTGGCGCGCATTGTCGGCTACGATAACATCCCGGCGCTGCCGCCGCTGGCCGCAGCAACGATGTTGCCGCAAACCGAAATGCAGCGCCCGGTGGCGCGCCTGCGCCAGATCATGGTGGCGCGCGACTATCAGGAAACCGTCAGCTATGCTTTTCTCGATGCGCAAACCGAGCACGATCTATGCGGCAACTCTGCGCCGGTGACCTTGCAGAACCCGATTGCCAGCCAGTTGGCGGTGATGCGCAGCAGCCTGCTGGGCGGCTTGGTCGGCGCCTTGCATATCAATCTTGTGCGCAAACAGCCGCGCGTGCGCCTGTTTGAAACCGGGGCGTGTTTTACCGGAACCGGTTATGCCCAGAGTGAGCGGCTTGCCGGCCTGTGCTATGGCAGTCAATACGCCGAGCAATGGGGCGCGGCGGCGCGCAACGTGGATTTTTATGACGTGAAAGCAGATGTGGAAGCGCTGTTTGCGCCTGCCGCATTAAATTTTGTGGCGGCGGCGCACCCGGCTTCACATCCGGGACGGTCGGCGCAAATTCTGTTGGGTGGGCAGGCAGCCGGCTGGATAGGCGAACTGCATCCGCAGTGGCTGCAGCAATATGATATTCCGCAGGCGGCGGTATGGTTCGAGGTTGACCTGGCTGCGCTGACGCAAGCCGCTGTGCCGCATGCGGGCGAGATTTCCAGATTTCCGCCGGTGCGCCGCGACCTTGCCGTGGTGGTGAGCGAAAGCGTCGCAGTGCAATCTTTGCTTGAGGCCATGCAATCCGAGAACGCGCCTAACGTGGTTGAACTTGCGCTGTTCGACCTGTATCGCAGCAAGGGTGTGGAAGAGGGCAAAAAAAGCCTTGCTTTCCGCGTGTTATTGCAAGATACTCAAAAAACTTTAACCGATGTGGAAATAGACCAAAGTATTGCGCGCTTGCTTGCTGTGCTACAGCAGCATGGTGCGCAATTGCGTACGTAAGAGGCGAACATGACATTGACCAAAGCAGAACTCGCGGATTTGTTGTTTGAAAAAGTGGGCTTGAACAAGCGTGAAGCCAAGGATATGGTGGAAGCGTTTTTCGAGGAGATTCGCGCCCAGCTTGAACGCGGTGAGAGCGTCAAATTATCGGGTTTCGGCAATTTCCAGTTGCGCGACAAACCGCAACGCCCGGGGCGCAATCCCAAGACCGGCGAGGAAATTCCCATCACCGCGCGGCGCGTGGTGACTTTTCATCCCAGCCAGAAACTCAAGAGCATGGTAGAGAAGAGCTATCATGGAAAACCACACGCCTAATTCCGAATTACCAGCGATCCCGGCCAAGCGTTACTTCACCATCGGCGAAGTGAGCGAACTGTGCGGGGTAAAGGCGCACGTGTTGCGCTATTGGGAGCAGGAATTTACCCAGCTTAAACCGGTCAAGCGGCGCGGCAACCGGCGCTACTATCAGCATCACGAAGTGTTGCTTATCCGCCAGATTCGCCAGTTGCTGTACGAAGACGGCTTCACCATCAGCGGCGCGCGCAGCCGCCTGGACCATCTTGCTGTGCAACGGGAAGAAACCGCACAGCCGCAGTTGTTGCCGCTGTCCGCCGACCCGTCCGCGCTCCGCCGCGAGATACGCGAGATACTGGCGATACTGCAAGCCTGAGTATGGTTTGCGTATTTAGTATTTTCCATTAATCGTTATAGTTTGCTATAATTCGCGCAGTTTTGCAGATGGGCCTCGGCCCGTTTTTTATTTGTGGGTACGGATCATGGATGCGGCAAGGCTTGTGGAAACGACGTTGGCTGGCTTGGGGTATGAGCTGGTCGATCTGGAAGTGTCCGGCAGGGGCCTGATGCGGGTGCTGATGGACAAGCCTGGCGGCATCGCGCTGGAAGATTGCGAGAGGGTCAGCCACCAGCTGACGCGTTTGTTTGCGGTGGAAGGGGTGAACTACGAGCGGCTTGAGGTTTCGTCGCCTGGGCTGGACAGGCCGCTGAAGAAAGAAGCGGATTTCGTGCGCTTCCGCGGCGAGAAGGCGCAACTGAAATTGCGCATGCCGCTGGCAGGGCGCAAGAACTTTACCGGCACCCTTGGTGAAGTCAAGGATGGCGTATTGCAGTTGGAGGCGGATGGCAATCTGGTACAGATTGAGCTGTCCAATTTGGATAAGGCGCGGTTGGTGCCGACATTTTGAATGCTGGGAGTCGTAAGTCATAAGACGTAAGTTGGTGTTGTCGCGGAGCCTGTCCTGAGCGTAGCCGAAGGGCGGGTTTAACTAATAACCTACGTCTAGTGAGTTTTATTATCAGGGCTGGCATATTTGCCATGCCCGTCAGTTGGAGACGGTGATGAGTCGTGAAGTTCTGTTGTTAGTGGATGCCTTGGCGCGTGAAAAAAACGTGGATAAGGAAATCGTGTTTGGCGCGCTGGAGTCTGCTTTGGCGTCTGCCACCAAGAAGCGGTTCTCCGAGGAAGCCGATGTGCGCGTCAGCATAGATCGCGCCACGGGAGAATATGACTCGTTCCGCCGCTGGCAGGTGATGGATGACGAAACTTTCGAAACGCCCGATTTGCACATCAAGCTGGAGGAAGCACTGAAGCGCGATCCGGACATCCAACTGGAAGAGTTCATCGAAGAGCCGCTGGAGTCCATCGACTTCGGGCGCATCGGCGCACAGGCTGCCAAGCAGGTGATTTTCCAGAAAATCCGCGATGCCGAACGCGAGCAGATACTGAACGATTTCATGGAGCGCAAGGAGCATCTGGTGTCCGGCACGGTGAAGCGCATCGAGCGCGGCAGCGCCATCATCGAGTTCGGCAAGATCGAGGCATTGCTGCCGCGCGACCAGATGATCCCGAAAGAGAACATGCGCGTCGGCGATCGCGTGCGTGCGCATTTGTTGCGCGTGGACCGTTCCGTGCGCGGGCCGCAAATAGTCCTGTCGCGCATTACGCCCGAATTCCTGATCAAACTGTTTGAGCTGGAAGTGCCGGAAATCGAGGAAGGCCTGCTCGAAATCGTCAGCGCGGCACGCGACCCCGGCGCGCGCGCCAAGATTGCGGTGCGCTCGCATGATGCGCGGATCGACCCGATCGGCACCTGTGTCGGCATGCGCGGCTCGCGGGTGCAGGCAGTGACTAATGAACTGGCGGGCGAGCGCGTCGACATCGTGCTGTGGTCGGAAGACCCCGCCACCGGCGTCATCAACGCGCTGGCCCCGGCAGACGTGACCAGCATCGTTGTGGATGAAGACAAGCACAGCATGGATGTCGTGGTCGAAGAAGAAAACCTGGCACAGGCCATAGGCCGCAACGGCCAGAATGTGCGCCTGGCCAGTGAGCTCACCGGCTGGGAGCTCAACATCATGACGGTGGCGGAATCCAGCAACAAGAACGAGCAGGAATTTTCCAAGGTGCGTGATTTGTTCATCAACAAGCTTGATGTGGATGAAGAAGTGGCGGACATCCTGGTGCAGGAAGGATTCAACACGCTGGAAGAAGTGGCCTATGTGCCGCTGGAAGAGATGCTGGAGATCGAATCTTTCGATGAGGCGACAGTGAATGAACTGCGCAGCCGCGCGCGCAACGCGCTGTTGACCGCTGCAATCGCGAATGAAGAGCAGGTGGAGCACGGCATCGAGGACTTGCTTAAACTCGAAGGCATGGACGAGGAAACCGCGCGTATCCTGGCAGGCAAGGGAATCGGCACGCAAGACCAGCTTGCCGATCTGGATGTGGACGAACTGGTTGAGTTGACAGCCATGGATGGCGAACGCGCCAACCGCTTGATCATGACTGCGCGCGCGCCCTGGTTTGCCTGATTGTATTTTTGTTAAATGGACTCGGCAAGTGTTGAGTTTCGGGGTTAAAGGACAGTAATGGCAAAAATGAATGTAGCGCAGTTTGCTGGCGAGCTTGGCTTGCCGGTTGGGCTGTTGCTGGAACAATTGCAGGCGGCCGGAGTCGCCAAACAGCAGGAGGCGGATCCCATATCGGAACAGGATAAGGCACAACTGCTGGAGCACCTGCGCACCGCGCATGGAGCCGGCGGCGCCAAAGGCAAAATTACACTGACCCGCCGCGAAACTACGGAGATCAAGAAGGCGGACAGCACCGGCAGGGCGCGCACCATTCAGGTCGAAGTACGCAAGAAACGTGTGGTTGCCCCGGTTGCTGCGGGGAAACCTGCCGCTGTTGCGCCAGAGGCGATGCCGGAACCCGTAGCGAAAAAACCCGCAACGAAGAAGGTGGACGAGCAAGAACTTGCACTGCGCGAGGAAGAAGCGCGCCGTCAGGCAGAGTTGGCTGCACGCCAGGCCGCAGAAGTTCAGGTCAAGAAGGAGCGCAGCAAACGCAAGGCGGCCCCGGTTGCCGAGGCCGCAAAACCTGTGGAGCAGCCCGCAGCCCCGGCAGAGATCAAGCCGGTTGCGCCGGTTGTCGAGGCAGCACCCGCCGCCAGCCTGGCCGAAGGCACGCTGCACAAGCCGGTGTCCAAACCCGGGGACAAGGTCGCCAAACCAGCCAAGAAGGGTGCAAAAACCGCTCCGGATAAAAGCAGTCCCTGGAATGAGGCCGGGCACAAGAAACGCATGCCCACCCGCAACGAGGTGCGCCCCGGCGGGTGGACGGCAGGCCATGTACGCGGCCCGCGACACCATGAGAAACATGCCAAGCAGGAGGAAGCCGCTCAGCACGCCTTCTCCTTGCCGACCGAACCGGTCGTGCATGAGGTGATGGTGCCGGAGACGATCAGCGTTTCCGAGCTGGCGCAGAAGATGTCGATCAAGGCCATTGAAATCATCAAGGCGCTGATGAACCTTGGCTCCATGGTGACCATCAATCAGGTACTGGACCAGGAAACCGCGATGATCGTGGTGGAAGAGCTGGGACATATCGCCAAACCGGCCAAGGCGGACGACTACGGCGCTTATCTGACGGAATCGGAAGAGCAGAAAAATGCGCCCCTGGAACCGCGCCCTCCGGTGGTGACCGTGATGGGCCACGTTGACCACGGCAAGACCTCATTGCTCGATTACATCCGCCGCACCCGCGTGGCCTCTGGTGAGGCAGGCGGTATCACTCAGCACATCGGCGCCTACCACGTGGACACCCCGCGCGGCATGATTACCTTCCTCGATACGCCGGGCCACGAGGCGTTTACCGCGATGCGCGCGCGCGGCGCAAAAGTGACTGACATCGTGATCCTGGTGGTGGCGGCCGATGACGGCGTGATGCCGCAAACCAGGGAAGCGATCCACCATGCCAAGGCGGCCAACGTGCCGATAGTGGTAGCGGTAACCAAGATAGACAAACCCGAAGCCAACGCCGAACGCGTCAAGCAGGAACTGGTCAAGGAAGAAGTGGTGCCGGAAGACTGGGGCGGTGACACCATGTTCGTCGAGGTGTCGGCCAAGAGCGGACAGGGCATAGACGCCCTGCTGGAAGGCGTGCTGTTGCAGGCCGAGGTGCTGGAATTGAAAGCCCCCAAAATATCCAATGCCAAGGGCATCGTGATTGAAGCCAGGCTGGACAAGGGCAAGGGGCCGGTGGCGACCATACTGGTGCAGTCCGGCACTTTGAATCGTGGCGACACGATGCTGGCCGGCACCGTATTTGGCCGCGTGCGCGCCATGCTGGACGAGAACGGCAAGTCCATCAAGGCCGCGGGTCCCTCCATCCCGGTGGAGATCCAGGGCCTGACCGAGGTGCCGCAGGCGGGGGGCGGG
>ORMF010645751.1_pt1 | contig 18690 bp, 9 predicted proteins | sample 1779871 | NCBI WGS metagenome assembly ORMF01 (sample SAMEA104232316, study PRJEB22302) | groundwater metagenome | biome: forest; feature: aquifer; material: groundwater | place: USA | collected 2011-08-07 | depth 5.4 m | reverse complement strand
GATCCCCGCCTTTCCGCCATAAAGCGGCGCGACTCGTCCGGACGGACTTCGCCACGGTTTTTGGCGAGCGCGGGGATGACACAACGCTAACGGCGTTGTGTACATACCAGTATTTGTCTCCGCACAAATGCGGGGATGACAAATAAAAAAATTCTGCAGGAGAAGTCGAAAAGTTTTGAACCGGCGCTCTTTAATGCCCGGAGTGGTAGGGATGCTTGTGGAGGATGGTGAAGGCGCGGTAGACCTGCTCGGCGGCGACGACGGCCGCGAGTTCATGCGGTAGTGTCATGGGCCCGAAGCCCCAAATAAAATCCGGACGGAGCGCCGTGATTTGTTCGGTGCTGAAACCATCCGGACCGCCGATCAAAATATGCCATTCGCGCGTGCCGGAGTTCAGCATGTCCTGAATTCTAACGGCGAGCTGTTCGGAGCTGATTTGTTTGCTGGCGCGTTCACGGTCGCAAAGCCAGACACAAGTGCCTGCGGATTTTTCTTTGGGAAATGCGGTGACATCACACGGCGCAAAGGCTTTGAGCCGCTTCAGATAATCCGCCATGAGCTCCTGCCCGCCCTTGGCCTTGAAAGCTTTGGCCAACTGCGTCCCCTTCATCCAGGCCAAGCCAATGCGAATCTTCACGCTTCTGGTTCGGGTTCCGGCTCGGGAGCTTCGGTCGCCTCTTTAGGCGAACCTGCAGCCTCGCCACCCGGTTCTTCGTCGGGCTGGCGGGCTTCGGGGGCTTGAATCGGCGGCGTCGGGAAAGGCCGTGGACGTTCGAAACGTGCTTCTTCGTTGACCTTATAAATCCGGATTTCTTCGATGACTAAATCCGTACCCAGATGCAGAAAATGAAAATCTAACTCGACGGACTCGCCGGTATTGATGTCTGTCATGGCAGCACCGGCCATAAAATGATCGGGTTGAAAAGGGTTGGGGTCCCGCTCCAGAATTTTGACCAAAGCCAGATGGCGGATCGTCGCGGTGCGGGGATCCAGCAGGCCGAAAGCGCCGTGCATTTCTTCCTGCCGCCGGATGTAGCGCTGCGCGGCTTGCCCCACATCATCCTGCGGCAATTGCGCGACGGCAGACCCGATAGCCAGGGCCAGTAAACTAGCGAAAAGAACGAAACTCTTGATGCTGATTGGTTTTTTTACCATCGATTTTTCCTTTTTTGACTGTCTGGCGTGCCGGAATTCCGCTTTACTCCCCAAGATGTTTCCTTCAGACTAGTGCGCAGCCAAGCTTAAAATTGGGATTCCCAATTTTAAGCTGCACAGGACCGCGAACCCAAAAAAATAAAATTACCGCGGTAATAATGACGGCTCATATTCGCCGGAACTTGAGGGGACCCCGCATGGCAACCGGATTTCTATATGATCCGCGTTATCTGAATCATCAGACCGGGTGGCAGCATCCCGAATCACCGGAACGCCTCGTCGCCACCCTGGCACACCTCAAAAAAGTGCCCTGGTTTGAAGACCTGGTGCCTGTCCAGGCGCGCGAAGCTACGCCCGCTGAAATTATCCCGACGCATACGCCCGACTATATCGCCCATGTCAAACAAACCTGTGAAGAAGGCTGTTCGGTTTTGGATTCCCCGGATGTCGGCATCTCGGAAGACTCCTATGAGATCGCAACGCTCGCCGCCGGCGGGGCGCTGGCGCTTGCCGACAAAATGGTGGCCGGCGACATCGACAACGGTTTCGGGCTGCTGCGTCCGCCCGGGCATCATGCCGAGCATGAGGGCGCCATGGGCTTTTGCCTCTTTAATAATGTCGCGATTCTGGCCCGCTATCTGCAGCGCAAGCACGGTCTGAATAAAATTTTAATCCTGGACTGGGATGTGCATCACGGCAACGGCACGCAGCACACGTTTGAAGAAGATCCGTCGGTGTTGTATGTCAGTCTGCATCAATTTCCGTTTTATCCCGGCACAGGCGCGTATCACGAAAAAGGGATCGGTGCAGGCAAGGGCTACACGCTCAATTGCCCTATGTCTTTGGGCTCGACGGACAAAGATTATGAAGAGGCTTTTGTGCAAAAAATCCTGCCGCGCGCACAGGAATTCAAACCTGAGGCCGTGTTGATCTCTGCGGGTTTTGACGCGCACGCCGCCGATCCGCTGGGCGGCATCCGGCTGAGTACGCAGTTTTTCGGCTGGATGACGGAGCGCGTGATCGAAATTGCGGACAAATACGCGGGCGGACGTTTGTTGTCGCTACTGGAAGGCGGCTACAATCTGGAATACTTGCCGCTCTGTATCGAGCAGCATCTGGCGGGACTTTCGTATCAGAGTCGGAGGAGTAGTTTATAAGGTACCAGGAAGTGGTTTCACAAGTTGTTTTAACTCTCGTTACAGCATGTCATTCCCAGCTGGTTTTTCATTAAACCAACACGAGAAAGTACGAGGGCTAATAAAGCCCTCGTCATTCCCGCGGATTTTAAGCGGGGATGACAAAAATACTTATGAAATCAGTTCCATATGCCAGGAACCAGAACACCAGGAATAAACTCTGGCGCACTGGTATCTGGTGACGAGTGCTCTTAGTTCTTCTCTCCCGTAATCAAACCTTGCAAGTAGTCGCTGACCGCCGAACTGGTAGCGCCCGAGCCTCCGCTGGTCGTGGTGGCGGTGCCGCCGGATGACTGCAGATTCAGCCGTCCATCCGTGGATACTTGCGTATTCTGATAAACGACTTCACGCTGGGTTGTCACCGTTGCCGCAACCGTGCGTTTTTCCGCCGTCGCAAGCGCCGCGATCCGGAAATAATCCTGCACGCGGGTCACCGGAATCGCGAGCGGGCCTCTTTCAATCTGGCGGATGGCCTCCACAAGCTGGCCCAAGTTTAAACCGATGATCATCATCTGACGTTCCCTGCCGGATCTCAAACGCACAGTCGCTTTGTAACCGGCGATTTTAGTGTCCGATAAAAGGACGCCGTTTTTGGTGGTCCGCTTAATTTTGGTCAGCGTCACTTGGGTCTTGGTATCCTGATAGCTGAACACACTCACTTCGCTGCGGCTCTCATGGCGCACCACATAATGACGGCCGTCCTTCATCTTCCTTAAAGTGATGACTTCATTGAAATCCACCGCATCGGAGGGATAACTCTCCGGATGACCGATCATGCTGGTATCAAACTCGCGGCGGATCACGATGTCCTTGCCGTGGGTATAAAAATCCCGGTGGAGAACCTGAGGCTCCGGCCGGATGCACAGGTCGCCGGGTTTGCAATCGCCGCCCTGTTCATTCTGCCACGTGATTTTTTGAATGCGCTGTTCCTTATCATAATTGATCAGCGCAACCAAACGTCCTTGAAAACCCTTTTGCGGGGGCCATTGCAAGAAGGCCTGCTGAATGGCCCGTGGGCTGCCTTCCCCAAACGTGTAGCGCACGGTTTCCGGCAGATTGCCCTTGCCCATCGGGTCCAGCTGCCGCCCGTTCTCCATCATGCCTTTTTTGAGCTGGATGCTGACTGTCCGTTGTTTCCAATCGATATCCACGGATTCGACCAACTTTTTAAGCGCTTCCTCGGTAAGACCGGTCAATTGGACAAGATCCGTGATGGCCGACTGCCGCATCCTGGCAATGGCCGCCACTTCATCCTGTTCAAGCTGCCGGGCTTTCAAGAGCAACTGTTCCAACGTATCGAAACGGACACTGTGCTCTTTCCCGCTCGCAAGCGTCACGATCGCAAAACGAGACCCTTCACCCTCCCACGCGGGGGCGGGAAGCTCGATACGCTCCACTTCACCCTTACCCTTCTCCCAGACGACGGGATGCTTGATACGATCATCCTCTTGTGTCATCGCAATCTTGGAAAGCACTTCACCTTTCGCATCGGTACGGACGATTGACAACAACACTCTCGGAGCCATCGGGTCACCCCTCAACGGCATTTCCATGCTGTAATGCCTGACGTGCCCATAGGTGAATTCGCTGTGGGCAGACAGTTCTTCTTTGCCGTCCGCATTGAGGATAAATTCTTCCACCGACAGAACCGCGAATGCGGGAGCCTCAAGGCTGACAAGCCCGCCGCTATTAAACGTGACGGTGCGGCGAACGATATTTTTGTCATTGAAATACTTGATATCGGCGAAATCCTGAGAAAAGCCTTCGTCGATAAAACCCAGTACGCAATTTTCCCCTTCTTGGCAGCTCCGCTGCCCGCTAGACCAGTGATAGGTAATTTCTTTAACCTGGGTGAGCGTCGCCGGTGCCATGCAATCTGGATTCGCGCCGCACGGATCATCGATTTTCGTCACACTGACGAAATCCAGGCGATTATCGCCGGCCTGATCTTGCGAAGGCAGAAAGCCTTCTTCGACATAACGCAGGTCAAAATCAAGATGCTGGCCGTCCTTCTCGCCGGGCAGGCGGAAGCTGGCTGACATCAAGAAATAATCAGGACCAGGTTGCGGCGGGCACGCGCGTTCCAGCGAAGGATCGCAGCCATACATTGGCGGTTCGATTTTTCCCAATTGGTATTGAATTTTAGGTGGGAGTTTATTCGATCCCAGAAGATTGGCCAAATTCCGGGCGTCTGCAGACAGTTCGACACTGTCGCTAATCACGAGCCAGGCCGTCAGATTATCAAAATCCGCTTTCACTCGGAGCAATCCTTTTTTAAACAATTTGGTGACCAGCTCACTGTCAAAACCAAACGTGTTCACCAAATCGGAGGTGAAAAGTTTGCGCAGTTTCACCATTTGAGGATCTTCCTGGATCTTTTCCAATTCACGGATTTGTTGAAGCAAATGCTCGAGTGAATCGAAAGTAACCTTGGCACTTTTCGATTCGCCGGCACCGGGGACTTCAATTTCAGCAGTATTGTCGCTGATTTGTGCCGAAGAAATCATTTCGCCGTCTTCCCCATGCCGGCTCAAAGAAGATAAAGAAACGGACGGCTTGCAACCGAATCCGCGGCACACCGTTGCCAAATAGATAAAGTCGGTGGTGATCACGCCATTCTCCGTACCGAAACCTTCCTGGAGCTTGGTGAGGTAAAACTTGTCGTCCGCCAACTTTTGCAGCGTCATAACCAATTGCGGGGTGGCGATCACGAGCTCCTGGGCAAGCTGCCGATCGTCATTGTTCACGATGCCATCGCCATTCAAAGCAACCCCGACTTCGTGCTCCCTTTCGTCCTCCATCTGGATCACTTCCAGTTCACGCTCAAACGGGACGGGCTTTCTGATTAAACGGCTGCCGCGCGTGATCGTGATGGTGCTGTCTTTTGCATAGGCATAAACATCCCGGTACAGCAATTCAATGGCATAAACATCCTGGTACACCATCGTGTTGCAATATTCGGCATCGGGACCGCAACCGTTGTTGCTCACATCCGTATGGCGCGTCCATTGAATGGCTGCCGCGCGCCCGTTCTCATACGTCACATCCGCCTGCAGGCTGCTTCGGTCGCTTTCTTTGAAAACCCAATCCGCACTGGCGATCTTGGCTTCGCCGTAAATGTCGCTAGGCGGGACGGCATCGGTTTGGCCCACAATTTCACGGTCCAGACGGTATTCCACCGTGTTCGGCAGTTTGCCTTCGCTCAAAACATCGATCGAGCGGGAGGCCGCCATTTTGCCTTCTTTAAACTGGATGGTGAACGTCGCATTCTTGTTTTTGTCGTAAGTGACATCGATGGACAGGATCGCATCTTTTAATTCTTCTTTGCTCAAACCCGTCATCTTGGAAAGATCCGCCGTAACCAAACCGCGCAGCCGTGTCTTTTCAAATTGCGCTTCAAGAGCTTCCAAAATCAGTTTGGTATCTTCCTTAGTCAATTTGCCGTCCTGGTCCCGGTCAAGCGTATTCCGCGTCGATTCATCCAACGCTTTTTGGAATTTTATCGCCAACTCCATGGTGCGCTGCGCTAATTGCAAATCTTTGGCGTCTACGTAACCATCGCCGTTGAGATCATAATTTCTTTCCGACCGCGCGCGTCGGAGCAGTTCTTCTCTTTTCTCCTTTGAAATCGTTTCGACTGGCTCCATGAGCTCCCCCTTGGTAAGCTCCGAATCATCAACGTTCACAATGCCATCGCCGTTTAAATCACGTTCCGCGCGAATCTCTCGCGTCCCCCGCTCGTCATCCTTCACGATGTTCTCACCGGCAAGCGCCTTGGCGAGCCGGCTCGCTTCTTCAACGGCTTCTAGAACATTCTTGAAGTTTTCCAGAATCAGCGCGGTATCTTTCTCATCCAGTTCGCCGTCCTTGTTCCGGTCCAAAATATCCTTTACCGAATCTTTCAGCGATTTCTGAAAAATAATCGCCAGCTGCATGGTCTGTTGCGCAAATTCGGCATCACCTTCACTCACACGACCGTCTTTGTCCGCATCATAATCGCCGCTCTCAAGCGCTTGGGTGAGAAAGCCTGCATTTCGCGCGATTTCCTCCTGGAGTTCGCCGCGCACTAGCTTACGGAACGTGTCCACATCCGCTTTGCCGCTGCTCGCGAAAAGATCCGCATAATCCCGGATCATGGCCGGTATCGCGCGGAAAGCCAAATCGCGGTTGGAGTTATTGAGGTAATTCTTGGAAATCAACTCCCAATCACCGATCCAATAAGCATCAGACACAATTTTTCTGCTGAGATTTACACTCGATGCCACACTATCGGCCATCATGGCAGAAGATTTGGACGCGCCGATCGTTTGCACGCCCGAACCCGGCGCAAAGACGCGCATATTCAAGCGGCCTTTGAGCAGAACCTTGGCGTCGCTGATCGTCAATCGCACTTGATTCATACCTTCGACATCCAGATTCGAAAGATCCTCTTCCGAAATCCCGGGCAGGCGGTTCAAATCACCGAGGTTAAACGGATAAAGGGACGGCGCCTTCTTTTCATCCTCCAACGCTACCCCCTCATATTGTTCGAGGTACGGCAAGCCGCGTTCGTAATAACCCCATCGCCAGGTGTTCACAAGCACTTTGTAGTCGTTATAAGCCCAAGACGTTTCGCCGTCTTTCACATAAGATTCCGCAAACGCCGTATGGCCTTCGCGGTATTCTTCCATCAGGATATTGACCAATTCTTTACCGTTCATGGTCACATCCCCGCGATCGGTACTGATGATGATGTCGCGTGAAAAGAGCTGCTTTTCATAAAACCCCATCACCGCGGACCACGCCGCATTGGCGATATTGCCGATCGGATCGCTGTAATAAGATTGGTTGTTCTTCGGGAAAATCTGATAAGTCTTCAGGAATTGCTCCCGCGCCTTATCCAGAAAGGCATGGACTTGCAGCACTCTGTCAAGCGTCACGGCTTCTTCCGAGGATTTCGGCAGCAAGTCCTGCAAATGCGCCGTCATTTCTTTCTGTAAAGCATCAAATTTTTCCCGAGCCCGCTCCTCATCCGTGCGGCCCAATTCTTTCAAGAAACGCTCAGCAGAAAATTGGCCTTTTTCATCGGTCGCGAAAGAACCGAATTTCTCGGCCAGCTTCACCAGCAGCGTGTAAAACCCAAACTGTGTCAGGGTATCTTCCGGATTGAACTGCGTCGGGAAGGGGTACCAAATGGGACGGTAAATCGGCTTGATAGGCTTGAACCTGTTGTCAATCCTGTCAATCGGTGCTTCCTCTTTGGGGAGCCCGACGGGATCGAAATCTAACTCCTTCGAGGAGACAACCTCGAGCGCCACATCAAATGCGATGCGACGGGGTTTGAAATCGCGATATTCACGGAAAATCGGTTCTTCCGGCAAGGTTTCCAATAAAAGCAGAATGCGTTCCAAAGCCTTAGGTTCCAGGGCTTTGAGATCCAGCTCAAAAACGGTCCCGTCACGCGCTTCGATCTTAATGGGCTTGGCTGTGATAATGTCGTTGCGCACAAATTGGATCTTCCCATAAAGGCCCGTCACCGTTTGCTGAATCTCATCGAACATTTCCTGCGTAAAACTGGTGATATGATCGTTCATATCATTGACCAAATCCAGTTTGAACCGGTTCACGATGTCGGTTAATTCCTGAAAACTCTTGGAGGTCAACGGCAATTCAAGCGCTTCAAGCTTCTCACGCGTTTCCGTATACATATCGACGGCCTTCTTGCGGGCCCACTCCACGGCCGCCTTCGGGTCGCTGACGAGCTCCATCAAGCGATCGACATCCACGACGCCGTCTTTGACCACGCCTTCTTTGGCAAAACGTTTCGCCAGATCACTGATCAGCTCCATCATGCCGATTTCGGAAAGTTTGGAGATGACTTCAATGTATTGTGAATTTCGCGGAAGAGCAATAAGCTGGTCGCCGAGAAATTCTTCTAATTTATTGTAACGGCGCAGATCGGAAACACTCACGCCGAAGAACGAGGCAAAATGGTGGGCGCCCAAATCAGCGTCCGGAAAACGCTCAGCCAACACCGCCAGCATGCGTTTGGTCACATCCTGCACCGGCAGCACCACGGCTTTGCCGTCATGTTTGATCACCAAATCATGGTTCTGAACATACTCCACCATAGAATCGATCAAAGTCTGGTAGGTCGCGGTCACGTCTTCTTCCATTTCCAGCACATCTTCCCTTTCGTGCCGGTTCGTCAGCTCATTCATGTGCGCCAAAATCTTCGCGCGCACTTCGGTAACATGCGCATAAATCGCCTGGATGGCTTCGATCGTCATGGGCTCGGTTTTCAAGCCCTCAAGAATCTCCGCGGCTCCTTTCACCCATTTCTCAACCTGCGCCTTGATCTGCGCGTGCAGGACATCCACGCCTTTCAAAAAGCGGCGGAGAGCTTCGACATTCACTTTCCCTTCAGCCGTGAAAATTTTGCCGGCCTCGGCGGACTTGTAAAGCCGTTGGAGAATGTGAACGGCCAATTGCTCACGCCCCAAGGCGGTTAAATTGATGCCTTCGGCCATATCGACAGCTGCCGGTATTTTCGTCAGCGTGATATAACGGTTTTGCATTCTTTCGGTATTGGCTAAATCGCTGTCCTGAATCCCGGGGAAAAGTTCGCGGTCAAAACGGACCTGGGACGGGAATCCGGGAATATTCAAAATTGCACGCATATCCATTTGGATGGTCTTACCGTCGCCCATCGTGACCGTGACGATAGGCGCCGCGGCGCGTTTTTGATCCACAAGCTGCGCTAATTTTTGAAAAGACGCGTTATTCGTGTTCCAGTAGCTGCTATTGGCCAGTTGATTCAAGATCCCGATTTCCTGATCATTCAAACCCTGGATGAGCGGGTTGGCCTTGTCTTGCAGCATCTTTAAAACTTCATGAATCACGGCTTCCGCGCCTTCCCGCTCGGACCATTTCGAAAAGTCCGCCTTTTCGATTTTGGCCAGGGCTTCGCCGATCAAGGTATTCACCAAATCGGTAAAAACACCCAAAATGGATTTGCCCGCATCGACCGGCACATTGACATTGCTCACAAGTTGTTTCTGAAATGCGGCGATGGAAACTTTGCCGTCTTCGAGAACGGAAGTTCCCATTTTTTCGATCAAAGACGGAACCAGGCGAAACCACATTTCTTCCTGAGCGGGCGTTTGTTGCGTACCGCCGGTCGAGCTGCCGTAATACGTATTAAAGTTGATGTAGCGATGTTGGTTCACATTGCTCGCATCCCGCAATCCGGCGAGAAACTCAGGTGACACACCGGCCAAACGGGCATACTGCTCCCGTGAATAATCGTTGCCATACGTAATCGCGACGCGCTGCAGCGTTTCTTTCATGGCGGCATGAAACTCTTTGGGATCTAAAAGATATTCCGTGCCGTCGATCGCTACCTTAATTTTGGCGCCATTGATAAGCGCGTCGGTGACGTTCAAAAGCTTGTTAAAACGCTCTTGCAAACGGGCCGTGATTTCATTGCGGACTGAATAAATCACGCTATCCAAGGCTAATTTCAAGACAGCCGTCGAAGCTTCGTTTGTCTGTGCAATCAAAGCCATGATGGCCTCGTAATCCTTCAAGCTGATGCCATCCTTGGCGTTGGCGCCCAAGGTCTTGGCTTTCTCGATGGCGACATCAATCATGCCGACCGCCATATCCAAAAGCAGCCGCAGCTCTTTGTTCATCAACAAGGCTTCGCGATAGTTGTCACGGTTCACACGGCCATCGACGACAATTTTGCTGCCGTAAACTTTCAAAAACTGTTCCGTCAACTGAATGCGCGTCCCGTAATAAGACAAAGACCCTTCCGAGCCGTAGACCGTCGTTTGCGACAAATCGATATAATTTCTCGCATTCTCGGCTTTGCTGGAATCCAGGCTCAGCAGAATTTCTTTTGAAATACCTTCCTGAATGCCGGGATAGCGCAGCAAGGTCGCGACATCGCGCGGCAAGTCCCAGGTCAGGTCATTCAATTCGGCAGCTGTCATGACCACGGTCCCGACGCCTTCAATTTCGAAGGATACGCTGCGTGTCTGGACGATTTGATTCCAGGCGTTCACGATCGGATTGTACGATTCTTGAACCTTCATATTAATTTCTTGCACAAGCTGACGTTTGAAACCTTCTTCACCCGTATAGGCCTCGATCACTTTTTGCAGTTCAGTACGAATGGCGCCGTTGAGCGTGTCCATTGCGGCGGCGAGCGTTGCAAAGTCTTTGACCTTGAGCGTCGCTTCGGCCGGGAATGTCACGGCATGCTCTTGCAGGACTTTTTCCAAAGCCATAACCGCTTGTTCATACGATTGCTGGGTGCCGTTGACCATACGGCGGAAAATGCGGAAATTAACTTCGGAGAAATCGTTTTGGTCCACATTGCCGCCAATTACGGCCTTGCCGTATTTTTGCATCAATTGTGCGATCAGCGTTAAATGCCCATAGGGTGAAAAATTCTTAAAAACCGGCAGCATGTTTTCACGGCCGACCTGGCGGGCATTGAGGTAATCCATAAACGTTTCGTGGCCTTTCAGATCGTCCTTACTAATGCCGGGAAGGCGGCTGTAATCGATCGTGTCGCTTGAAGATAAACGTTGGTATTCTTCCGCCAAAACGCGGGCAGCTTCCGAGACATTCACTTCGATATCTTTGCCGTCAATCTTGATAATAATCAGATTCGCGGTGACCACTTCATCCACTTGATTAAAACGGTTTTCAAATTGCTCGATCAACTTATCAATCGATTCGGCGCCATTAACCCGGATGATTTCCAGTAAATCCTTCATATCACCCAAAAGTTTGCGGAGTTCCAGAACTTCCTCAAGCCGGACCCCGCCCGACTGAACCGCATTCAAGAGTTCGTCGAATTTCTTTGCGGCCGCTTTCAATTTGCTTTCGGGACCGAATTTGGCTTCGATGGCCGCTACTTGTTCAAATAAATCCTCGAGGGTGTCAAAAGCTTCGATCGCATGGACCGAACCGTCGGCCAGGGTTACCTGCGCCGCACGGCCGTCAATGTTCTTGAGCTCGCCATTGACAAAAAGTTGAATCGTGGAACTGCCATCTTCTCTTTCGGCGCCGGCCTGGGTGCGAATAATCTGACTCAGGTAAGAGCCGCCTTTGGGACAATCCGAAACGCTGCCGTCTGCACTAACGCTGCACGGGGCGCCGAGCTCCCAGCGCTCATAAACGAACTCATTGGTCATGGCGTGCACTTCTTTGCCGTCCGCATCGTGGACAAAATCGTTCACGAGCAAAATATCGTCACGCTCGGCGTTCTCATCCTGCCAGACATTAAAGGAGACGTCGCGGCGGACAATTCCTTCGGATTCCGGATAATGGATCGTCGCGCCTTTCGACGGCATGGCCTTCGTGCACATTGCTGCATCAGCGCGGCAGCCCTTGTAACCCGAATATTCTACTTCCTTCACGACTGCGCCGTTCTCATCGGTCAACCGGACATGCTTGACGTCGCCATCGCTGTCCATCTCAACCGAGATATCCTGGACGGATAAATCCCGGCCGTCGATTTCACCCAGAATTTGCGGTTTCGTATACTGGATGTCCATGTCCGTGATCCGAATTTTCGGCAGATGCTTGCCAAAGGAGCCGGGTCCGCCAAACCGGATGGTTTCCAGCTCATCTTCTTCAAAAGCCATAAAGATACTGGCCGGCGGGAAAGCTAAAGCGCCCAGCGGATTGACTTCGCTTTTGTTGATACGCATTTCCGGAATCGATTGATCAAAAGACACGTTCATAAAATTGCCAAAAAAAGTGCGGAAGACATCAATTTTAATCAGCCCCGCTTCATACCAGGCATTCAACTTGTTCCAATCGACTCCCAGGGAACGCGCCATCGTATTGAGGGCCGTTTTTTCCGGCGACATCGTCAACGGCTTGGGTAATTCAATCACGTCAATAAACCTCTCACTTTCATCGCCACGACGATGTTCATCGCCTACCGCCACATTCCATTTACCATCCCAAGAATAGGAAACACGGCCGCTATGCCTCTGGCCGTCATTCGTTGCAATCATGATGTCGTAACCGCGGGCGCAGCCGGGCCCCATACAGATGGTGGTGATTTCATCCAACTCTTCTTGAGTCACGATAACCTTATATTCCTCTTTAGAGAGGCTAAGAATGTCGGAAATCTCACGGTCAAAAACTTCATCCCAAAAACTTTGTTCGCGGGCGTCCTTTTGTTCTTGCTTAATTGGGTCATCAATAATCTCGTCGAGAATAATTTCATCGATAAGATACTCGCCTTCATCACCGGAACGCTTTTCATCGCCCACCACGACCGTCCATCTCTTGTCCCAAGAATAGGACACCGTGGCACTATAGTTCTTGCCTTCGCCCGTCTTGACCGTCACCTCATAAGCGCTGGCGCAACCGGGTCCATCACAGACAATACGGAGTTTTTCAAGTTCCACGTTGGTTATCAAGACCTTAAGATCATCCTTTGGGAGATCGAGAATGTCCGAAATCTCACGATCGAAAATCTCACGCCAAAAGGATTGCTCGCGGGCATCCTGTTCAGGGACCTTGTCGTGGGTGGGATTTAGGCCTGCCATAATCGCCACGAAATGTTCTTCCTCCTGCGACACTACTGTCACGTCTTTTTCTTGGACAACAACCGTCTCTTCTTTGTCTTGGTCTTGGTCTTGGTCTTGATCGGTTGCAGCGGTTTCGTCCGTCGCCTCTCCAAGCGCGCCGTCGCTGAAAAATTCTTCGTGCGCGGTAGTCTCTTTCTCAGCAGCCGGTTGTTTTTGGGCAGACTCCTCCCGTTGCATCAGTTCTTCTTCGGTCACGATGGCGACGTGATGGCCATCGCCTGTCTCATCGACTCCTTCCGTCGCGAAACCGCTGGGTACTGCCTGTGTCAGCGTCATGCTGACGACAACCCATAAACTGATAGAACGCTGCAAGAATGCTTTCATTGTTTTATTTCCCCCTTGAGATTTGAACGATTTTTGATTCTCGAATGCGTGCTGCATTATTTTTGTTCCTCGTTTTGAAAAGCTGTAATGGCTAAAATGAGTTCCTTGATTCGCCCAAGCCGGATCATGAGTAACCCCAGATCCCCGGACTCGCTATCCCGGCCGCCAGCCGGATTCTTTTCTTCCCTCTCTTCACTATTAATGCGGTCCATTGTCATGCCTTCCTTCATTTGCCTCATTGTGAATCTGTTTAAAAAGTACACGGCATTCCGTGAAAATGCGCAGAAAATCCGCCAAACGGTCAAAAAAGAGGGCTAAGCGGTTCTAGGGAGGGCTAAGAGGAGGGTAAAAAGCGTGCCAATATGGCACGCCTGCTTTTCCGTGATGAAAAATGCCTAAAAAAAGAGGGAAAAAGAGGCTGGAGTGACTCTACCAGTTCCCGCCCAAACCGGCCTTTAAAACCGCGGCATAGCGCCGGGAAAGGGGGATATTGGGCAGATCCGGATGGTTTAAAGATATCTCAAAGTTCCCGCTGAACATGGGGGCCACCTTCTTGATCTTATCCAGATTGACCACATAGGCTTTATGGATCTGGATAAAGCGGGAAGCATCTAAACTTTCCATTAATTCCTTAAGCGTCGCCCGCACCTCGAAGCGCTCTTTTCCGAGGTAGGCAAAGACACTCGCATTCTCAGCGTAAAAGTAATAAACATCCTGGGGGTTGATCACCATCCGGTCCTTGGAATTCGGCCGGTGACCGACGATTCTCTTTAAAAGGCCGGTCTGGATCAGGCTCTCTTCCATGGCCTTCAGCCGGTCATGCTGCGAAACTTGCGTTTGCCGGTAGCCCCGGATGCGCTCCAGTGTTTTCTCAAGCCGGCCGGGCTCATACGGCTTTAAAAGGTAATCCACGGCATTCGCGTCAAAGGCCTCGACAGCATACTGATTGTAGGCCGTGGCAAAGACCACGCAGGGCGGTTTGGGCCAATCCACCAGCCGGCTTGCGATTTCCAGCCCCGTAAGCCCCGGCATTTCGATATCCAAAAAAACGACATCGATATTTTCCTGTTTTAATTTTTTGAGCGCTTCCGTCCCGCTGGCGGCCGTCTCCACCACCTCAAAATCGGGATGCCGCCGGATCAGGCGCACGAGTTCTTCAACCGCCAGAGACTCATCATCCACCACCATCACGCGGATCATGCGTTCCCCTTCTTTTTCTTTTTTGGAATCCGGACGCGGGCGGTCGTGCCCTCGCCTTTTTTGCCCTGAATCAGCAGGCCGTAGTCACGGCCGTAAATTTTCAAAAGCCTCTCATGGATATTTTTAAGACCGATCCCCAGGCCTTCATCCACACCGTCTTTTTTGAGCTTCTGGTTCTGGAAGACTGTTTTGGGATCCATCCCCACCCCGTCATCGCGGATATCAATCACGATCGTTTCCTTCTCCGAGGTCATGCGGATTTCCACGGTACCGCCGCTTTCTTTCTTCGCGATGCCGTGACGGACGGCGTTTTCCACCAGAGGCTGCAAGATCAAAAGCGGGATCGGGATTTCCCAGTCCGAGTCTTCCAGCTGAATTTTTTTCTCGATATTCAAACGGCTCTGGAAACGCGCCTTTTCAATCTCAAGATAAGCATCGATATAGTCCATTTCCTCTTTGAGGGTCACCTTCTCGTCACGGCGCAGCGTGCGGCGCAAAAAATCGGCCAGCCGCAGCACCAGATGATGCGCCTGGGACGCATTCTCGCGGCTGCAAATGGCGGCAATCGTATTCAGGGTGTTAAAAAGAAAATGCGGGCTCATCTGCGCTTGCAGGAGCATCACCTGCGCTTTGAGATAATCATGTTCAAGCTGCCGTTTGCTCTGCTCGTGGATCACATTCGACGCGACTTTGAAAAACAAGAGCACGGCAGCACCCTCCAAAGCCGCAAGACTCAGAATCGTAAAAGCGAAATACGGCCACGGCATAAAACGGATCAGCGGCACATAGATCACAAGACCGTGCAGAAGCCCGATCCCGGCGCCGGTCGTAAAGGCCACGGCTCCGGCGGATTCCACATGGCGGACACGGCGCGCAAAAAGACCGCCGGCAAGGCCGGCTGAGAGCGCCAGCATAATGTAGACGAAAGCGTCCGGTTTTAGCAGCCAGCGAAAGATCCCGATCAAAACGCCGCTCGAAACCCCGGCCCAAAATCCGCCCAGCAATGCGCCGGCCGTAATGAAAACGATTTGAATATCAAAAAAGGACCAAGCCGATTCCCCGTAACGGGAAAGATCAAAAAAAGACAGGAGAATGGAAACTCCGCTGAAAACAAGCGTCAGGTAAAGCCTGCCGATCAGAGTGAAACGGTGATGGACCAGCGCCGTATTGAAATAGGGCCAGCGGGCAAAAAGGTAGGCAAAAAGCAGGATGTAAATAAATTTCTGGAATAGATCGAGGGCCAGTTCCATCCAGACAAATTTTTGCCGGTTCCGGATCGAAACCGGCTTTTGCGCCTTGAGCAGTTCCAGATCTTCTTCGATTTGCGTCAAAAGCGTGCCGGCTTTTTCAAAGTCATTGTCCAGAAGGGCCCGGCTGGTCATGCGGATGCGCGGGATAATTTTGAAAACATCATCCTCATAGACATTCATTTCTTCCATCGCGACCACGGCCTGCTGGTAACGCGCGACGGCATCATCTTTCTTGACGGAAGGTTCAACAGCGCGAAGGACGGACGGAAAAAAAAGGACTGCGGCCGTCAGGAAGAAAAAAAGACGGAAAGATTTCAGCATGAAAAGGCTGCCCCGCTGGGTTGAGAGCTTGTTTATTTTTGAGCGAGCAACTCGAGCTGCCGTGCCTCACGGCCGCCACCGTCATCCATCAGAGGGATGAAACCGGCATTAAAGACTTTCCCCATGTATCGAACTTTGAGTTCTTCGGCTTTAGCAACCCGGTTGATTTCTTCGATTTTGCGGCGTGTGTTTTCATAACGGCGGAGGTCATCGGAATTTACATGCGAGAGATAAAACAGAAGCTGGTGCAAGGGATGCGTGTTTTTGGGCGGATTCAAAAAACCGTGAATCGCCGCAATCGTACTGTCCAGCGTCACAGATTCAAGCACTTGCGCAGAACCCTGATCCGGTAACAAGGAACCTGGCATCGGGGCATTCGGATCTGTGTTAGTGCCAGCGGTCAAATCAAACGGCTGAAAAGATTCTCCTTCTTCAAGCTTATCTTTCACGGATGAAACCTTGGATCTAAAAAAATGAACCGTGGACGCGATAAAGGCCTCAAAAGCCGGCAAAGAAAACGGTGTTTCGCCGGCACCGGTAAGATCCGCCACCTGCTGATTCTGTTCGGCAATTTGGATTAACGCGGGAAGTCGCCGCGGAGAATCGTCGAGCGTTCGCTCTCTGGCTTCCACGGTTAATTCCCGGTTATTCTCAAACGAAAGAGAACTTTTGCTGCCGAAGATCGGCATGATCGACATCTCATCTCCATCGGAGGCCGTTTCGCTAATTCTTTTCAAAGCAGACTTGAAATCGTCGAAAGTCTTCTCGATCTCGCGCAGAGTCTGCTCAATCGATTCCTTTTCTTCGGAGGTCAATTGTTCGGGCTGATCCGTTTTCTGAATAATGCCGGATATAGGTTTCAACGGATTGTCATCGAAGAGCGACGGCGGACCCGAAAATTCTGTTCCCGGAACATTGGGTTCGGAATTGATTTCCTGTTGTCCGACCGTTGACACGGCGCGGCCGTCCGCGGTGTAAATCACTTCACTTGAAAAAACACACGGATTGCCTGTCAGACAGAAAAATGCAACCGCTGCAATGGTCCAAACCGCTTGCCGCATCTTGATTTTTTTCCTTTCCTTGCCGGAACTTAAGGCAAGGCAATAAGTTAGCTGTTTAAAAGGTACCTGATTGAGAGACCAAAAGCAAATTGGGTTTTAGGCGTCCCTAACAAACCTTCTTTAGGACCTTCTTGAACACCGTCAAAGCACGTCCCAGATCTTTTTCCGTGTGGGCCACGGAAATGAAGTTGGCTTCAAACTGCGAGGGCGCCATGTAAAGGCCCTGTTTGAGGCAGGCTTGAAAAAAGCGGGCAAAGCGTTTGGTGTCGGCCTTTTTAGCCGACGCATAATCCGTCACCGGATAAGGCGTGAAAAAGAGCGTGAACATCGAACCCTCATGGTTGAGCCAGACCGGCCACCCCGCCCGTTCAAGAGCGGCTTCCAGCGCCCTGAAAAAAGCATCCGCTTTGAGATTCAACTGCCGCAGGACGCCCGGCCGCTTGATTTGTTTGAGCATCCAAAGGGCGGCCGTGACCGCTACGGGATTGCCGGATAAAGTTCCCGCCTGATAAACCGGGCCTTCCGGCGCCAAACAATCCATAATTTTGCCGCGCCCGCCAAACGCCGCCAGCGGCAGGCCGCCGCCGAGAATTTTGCCGAGGCAGGTCAGGTCCGGCGTGATGCCGTAAAAATCCTGCGCGCCGCCGGCCGTAAGCCGGAAGCCAGTGATCACTTCATCGAAAATCAGCAACGTGCCGTAACGCAAAGTAAAAAGGCGCGCCAGCGCGAGATAAGCCGGATCCGGCGGGATCACGCCCATATTCGCGGGCACCGGCTCGAGGATAAATGCAGCGATATCTTTGCCATGGCGTTTGAAAACTCTTTCCAGGGCTTCCACATCATTGAACGGCACGGAGAGCGTGTGCTTGGCCAAATCCTGCGGCACGCCGGCGGAATCCGGCAGGCCAAACGTGGCGGCGCCCGAACCGGCTTTGACCAGCAGGCTGTCTGCATGACCGTGATAGCCGCCGTCGATTTTAAGAATTTTTGTGCGGCCCGTGTAACCACGCGCCAGACGGATCGCGCTCATCACCGCTTCGGTCCCGGAACTGACAAGGCGGCACTTTTGAATGGAAGGCACGCATGTGTGGATCAGGCGCGCCAGCTCGGTTTCCTGAACGGTTGCGGCTCCGAAGCTTGTCCCCTTTGCGATTGCGCTGCGCAGCGCCGCGATCAGGCCTTTGGGTGCATGGCCGAAAAGCAGCGGCCCCCACGAAGCGCAAAAATCCAGATAGCGCTTGCCGCCTTCATCCCAAAGATGCGCGCCCTGCCCGCGGCGGATAAAAACCGGCGTGCCGCCGACGGCGCGGAAAGCGCGCACCGGTGAATTGACGCCGGAGGGGATCCATTTTTTGGCGGCTTGAAAAAGAGAAGAGGCAGACGGCACAGCGGGCTAACTCTCGATATTTTCGTACTGGTGCTTGAGCTGTTCGACCACGGCGGCGTCGGCCAGCGTCGTGGTGTCCCCCAAGGTGCGGCCTTCGGCAATGTCGCGCAACAAACGGCGCATGATTTTACCGGAGCGCGTTTTGGGCAGGTCGGCGGTAAAGATGATATCTTCGGGGCGCGCGATCGCGCCGAT
>ORMF010914543.1_pt1 | contig 18691 bp, 18 predicted proteins | sample 1779871 | NCBI WGS metagenome assembly ORMF01 (sample SAMEA104232316, study PRJEB22302) | groundwater metagenome | biome: forest; feature: aquifer; material: groundwater | place: USA | collected 2011-08-07 | depth 5.4 m | reverse complement strand
GAGGCGCTGGTGCGGATGGTGCGCGGCTTCGCCGCTGCCTATGAATTCATGAACGATCCAAAAAATCGCGCCGAGGCGACGAGCATCCTCAAGGAATCGCTGAAAGTCTCCGACGAGATCGCTCGCCAGCTTTTTGCGCCTTACACCGAGCCCGACAAGAACGTCCTGCCCAAGCGGGGCGAGCTGGACCTCAAAGCCTTCGATCGCGTGCTGAAGCTCATGGGTGACGTCGGCGCGATCCCGACGCCGACAGCGCCGGCGGAGCGCTTCGTTGACTTGCGCTATCTAAAGGCGGCGGGGATTCAGTAAAGGATTTGGAGTCGGGGTTCCGGGTGAAGCTCTAATGCCGACAATTAGCGTATTTTTTGGTATCATCATTCGGATGTTTTACCGGGAGCATAGCCCTCCCCATTTTCACGCGGAGTATCAGGGACAAAATGCAACTTTCGATTTCGACGGCAAGATCCTGCAAGGTGAGATCGAGTCCCGCACCGCAAAATGGCTTATCAGAAAGTGGGCGAGGATGCACAAAGTGGAGCTAAGCAAGAACTGGGAAAACATGCGACAGAGCAAAGGGTTCATGAAAATCGAGCCCCTAAAGTAGGAGTCTGTATGTTACCGGCAGTTATGAAGGCAAAATATGTTAACGACTATCTCATCGAGGTGAAATTCAACGACGGCACCAAAAAGGTTATCGACTTTGAAGCGTGGCTCACAGGGCCGGTTTTCAAACCCCTAAGGAATAAGGATTACTTCAAGGAATTTTTTATAGATGGCCCGACCATCGCTTGGCCTAACGGCGCCGATATTGCGCCCGAAACACTGTACGAAGCAGCGGCGGTCGAGGTTATACCGAACCAGAAAACGCGGCGCACCGGATCATAGTAGAAGTAACCTCTTTCAGCTAAGCGCCATGGCGTACAACGCAAAAAAGACCGAGCACGCGGGAGCCAAAAAAGGTCGCGGCGCCTTCTATGGCCGGAAGGTTGACGCCAAGAAGGCAAGCAATCGGCGTCGCCGCCAAAATGACAAGCGTGCGGCGTTAACCAATGGCGCATCACAAGCGTAAGCGTCCAAAAAATCGCCGGGCCGGCTGCCTCCTCTGCAAGCCGTGGAAGATGAACGGCTTTGCCAAGAACAGGGTAGACGCCGCGCCCTTCTCCGATCACCGCCGCCGGTCAATTGGGGGTGGATTTCTTCTGGGGTTCGCACTGCCGTCAGGGCGATTTGAAGTTACATAATTTAGGCATGTCGGGAAGCAGACATTTAATGGAAAGATGGTTAGGAATTATTCTCTCGTGCGCGCTAAGTATGGCGTGTTTGGCTTGTGGTACAATGGGCGCACGGCCGTCAACTATCTCGTCCGATGCTTTTGAACAGCGACGGGTTATTGTGTTCACCGTTTATTGGGACTTTTCATCAGCCAAAAATCTTTTGGCAACACCAATCGTTATATACAACAATGGTCATTTCAGAGAGCCACCCTGTACTCACGACGAACCCGAAGCTGCGGAGTTTATTCAGAAATATTTAACACGCGGTCGCAGCTTATTAGTCTTGCGTGGCGGGCGTGTTATAGGAGCAACTAAAATTACCGCCAGTGCACTCCCCGTCAAAGATTCGTGCTCTGGGATGGTAGTTCCAGTCGAGACGTCTGTTGAGATAGAGAATACGATCGGGGAATGGCGGCAGGAAGTACTCGCTATCACCGACTTGCCACCAGAGAAACAGGGGTCTTCACCACAACCCGCAAGTAAGCTCCTTGCTGAAGAGGCGAAACGCGTAGTTCGGAACTCTCTTCTAGGAAATGGGGCACCGGAGAAAGACGTCAACAAGATGAAAACGGAAGCATGGACGGCTGATTTGAACGCGGACGGAACTGTCGATCTGATCGTAACCTCAAAGGCCTACTTCGAGGAACTGATCAATGAAGGAGACTTTTACTCTGTCTTTCTTATAGCGCAGAAAAAGGAAGATAGTTACGAACCGGTGTTCGTTGAATACCGACGAACGTCGAGCGAACAGGAATCACAATTCTGCTCGACTCATTTCATCGATACGCTGAACCTTTCTTTGTCCTTTCCGGTGTCCCAAGTGTTCGTTCAGTATCGTTGCTATGAAGGTGTCGCATACGGCGTTTACGATGCAGATGGTACTCGACGTTACAGCGGTGCTTACTATGGTCTCTGATTGGGATTCCAGGGACACAAGACTGATTTTTCTGCGTCCCAAATTGCCTTGATAGCGAACTGAGTTCTCGGCCAACTTTCGCTCAGTTCTCGGCTGGGTTTTCCAACCTGTCACATATTCGATAGGTTGGGGTCACGTTGAGCCATTGTTTCGGGAGTGGTAGTGTATGGCTACGATGAACTTTAAGAAGTTCGGCAAGTATATTGGGACGGCATCCACCTCCGTACTGCTCCACCGTGCGCGAAAAGCCAGTCTGAAGCGCATACTGGCCCACGAAGAGACGTTAGAGGCCTCTCGGAAGAAACCTGCGAAGAAACGGGCAGGGGCGAGGTAATTGCTCTACATCGACACTTCCGTTCTCCTGGTCTATACCCTCACGCAGGCAGTCGAAAAAGGCAGATATTCGTACACCCAGAGATTGTTTGCCCGGATCATCGACGGATCATTGTCTGCCGCTACGTCCTTCTACGCCCTGCATGAACTGTACGTGTTTGCATTGGATAACGCGCCGGACTTTGCTCAAGGAGCCGCTTTTGGCAAAGCTGCACTCGAGAAAATATTCTCGATACCGCTCCAGATACTTCCATTCGTGTATCGTGTCGAACCGATGCGCCATGCCCGCAGGTTTACTCTTCTGCGAGACGCCAGCGATGTACCGCACGCCGTCGCGGCCTATGTTTACGGATGCGACGCGATCGTCGCGTACGATGATCATTTCAAGGCTATTTCTCACCTAATCTCTTACTAAGAAGCCCGAAGACTATTTCTAAGCCTAATTCCCGGGACACGATACTGATTTGTTCTGTCTCCCAGAGCGGCTTGACAGCGAACTGAGTTCTCGGCTAACTTCCGCGCAGTTCTCGGCTGGGTTTCCCAACCCGTCACATCGGCGGATTCATGTGCGGTGCCAGTGCGTGGTGCCAGGCTTTGATATTTTGATTTTGGCATTCCAAGTACGTTCCAGTTGGCAACCGGACCAACTCCAATCAGAATGGTTCCCCACCTTCCCTCGGCGTAACCACGTCGCCGTCATCCCCTGACAGAATTGTTTTGCTACGAGAGAGGATAGTCTTCATGTTGACATCTCCGCTCGTATTCGGATAGTTTCCAAAGACCAGAATAAAACCAGAGCGTTCCGACTAATCCGCAAGATGCCCCTGGATTTCATGGAGATTTCTCGGTAGTTGTTTCGGGAGGCGAAGAGTCCAAACGTAGGGCAAGAAGTTCAACATGCTGGGAAAGGGAGAAGAGGCGGCTCATGAGTAATATATCGGGAGCGATTCCGACGAACCGATTTGTTGAGAAATGGGTCAAGGACATGGCGGCGATGTGCCAGCCGGACAACGTTTACTGGTGCGATGGCTCGGAAGATGAGCGCGAGCGGCTGACCCAGGCCGCGGTCCAGTGCGGCGATCTGATAGCTCTCAATCAAAAGGCGCTGCCGGGCTGTTATCTCCACCGCAGCGCGGTCAACGACGTAGCGCGCACAGAGAATCTGACTTTTGTTTGCACCGAGGAAAAAGAGGACGCCGGCCCCAACAACAACTGGATGGCCCCGGCCGAATCCTACGACAAGCTGTCGAAAGTCTTTTCCGGTTCGATGCGCGGGCGGACGTTGTACGTGATTCCTTTTCTCATGGGGCCGCAGGGATCGCCGTTCAGCAAGGTCGGCATTCAAATCACCGACAGCATTTACGTCGTGCTCAACATGCGCATCATGACGCGCATGGGGAAGATCGCACTGGACCACCTTGGCGCTTCCGACGACTTCACGCGCTGCCTGCACGGCAAGGCCGACCTCGACATCGATCGGCGCTTTATCTGCCACTATCCCCAGGACAATACCATCTGGAGCGTCGGTTCGGGCTACGGCGGCAACGCGCTACTGGCGAAAAAATGTCTGGCTTTGAGAATTGCCAGCAAGCTTGGTCACAAAGAAGGCTGGCTCGCCGAGCATATGCTGATCGTGGGTGTCGAAAGCCCCGACGGCGAAATTCACTATATTTGCGGCGCTTTCCCCAGCGCCTGCGGCAAGACCAACCTGGCGATGCTGGTGCCGCCGGCGAGCATGAAGGGGTGGAAGATCCACACCATCGGCGATGATATTTCCTGGATCCGCGTCGGCGCCGACGGCAGGCTCTGGGCGATCAATCCGGAGGCCGGAGTTTTCGGCGTAGCGCCGGGAACCGGCTCCAACACCAACGCCACCGCCTTGAGGATGGTTAAGAAAGATACGATCTTTACCAACGTGGCGCTGCGTCCGGACGGAACAGTTTGGTGGGAGGGGCATGACGATCTCGTGCCGAGCGACGCCCAGGATTGGCGCGGCAAGCCGTGGGATCCCGAAGGCGGCTCCCCGGCGGCCCATCCCAATTCACGTTTCACCGTTTCCATCAAGAACTGCCCGAGCTATTCCTCCGAATGGGAGAAGCCGGAGGGAGTGCCGATCAGCGCAATGCTTTTCGGCGCCCGGCGGCAAAAACTTATCCCGCTCGTCTATCAGTCCTTTGACTGGCAGCATGGAACGTTTCTTGGCGCCACCCTCGGGTCCGAAACGACGGCGGCCGCCACCGGCGCCGTGGGCGTAGTGCGGCGCGATCCGATGGCGATGTTGCCCTTTTGCGGCTACAACATGGGGGACTATTGGCAACATTGGCTCTCCATGGCCAAGCGCGCCACCAACCCGCCAAAGATCTTCCGCGTCAACTGGTTCCAGCGCAACGAGCGCGGGCGGTTTCTCTGGCCGGGCTTCGGCGAGAACGTGCGGGTGCTGCGCTGGATCATCGCGCGCTGCAAGGGCGGCGGCGAGGCGCAGGAAACCCCGATTGGCTACGTGCCCAAGGCCGCAAGCTTAGCCGGGGACGGACTCAATATCGCTCAGTCCGATCTCGATCAATTGGTGTCCGTCGACCGCGAAGGCTGGAGAAATAACCTCAAGAGCCAAAGCGACTATTTTGACACCTTCGGCGATCGGCTACCCGCTGGCATCAAGGAAGAACACAAGTCGCTGGCGAATCGTCTGAAGGCTTGATCGTGGATTCGCTTTAACTCACCACACGCGGACGGAAACAATGGCTAGAGGAGATCACGACGTCGGTAGTCTTCCGGGCGCGGGGCCGGTCGATCAAACCGAGCATCTGTTTTCGGATTGGGAAATTGTCGTTGACGCGGTGAATCAGGCTGACGTCATTCGCGAATAACGACGGGCAGGTGCCGTTATCCACGTATGACGGGTTGGGCCGTTGGACTTCGATGACGCATGCCAACGGTGTAGTGACAAGCTACAGCTCCGATGCCGCCTCGCAGCTTTGTCCCTGGCGCATCAGCTAAGAAGGGCGACAATTCTTTCATTTAGACGTACGTCAAGGTCGGCAATCGAAAGTCCAAGGCGGACTGTGGCCGGGTGAAGTCCCTGGGGCGCACCAAATTTCTCTTGACGTTTCAAAGCAAAATTCCGCTGGCCGATCGATCGCTAAGTCCTTCCGTATTCATCCTTCGCCGGGCGCCAGTTGTCTAGCCGGCCTAGTAGTGAGATAATCAAATTCACGTCGCGCCCGGATGACGCCGGGATTCGTTCCCCTAGCTCGGACAAGTGATGCCGCCGCAAGAAAACCTAACGTATACAATGCCTTTGGAAGTCTACTTCCAATCGGCGGTGGTGCGGGGCGTTCTAGTCACCAACCAGGATCGGCTGAGCAACTATCTGACGTTGTGCGGCGGCGACGAGGTTTTCTCGCTGCGTGATGCTACGCTTGAAAACTTGGAGCGGAAAATCGTAGTGGCCGGCTCTGATCAGTACCTCATTTATATGCAGGAGGTGTTCTTGATTGCCGATCTCAGTTCCCAGTTGCGCAACGATCGGCCGGGGCTCGAAAGTCTGTACGTCAAAAAGGACACCAGTAGGGCCTTGCTTAGTGTTGGCCCGTATTGGCTTCAGGGGGATCTTCATATCGTTCCAGGAGGCGCGCTTCAGGAGCTATTGATGGCTAAGACAAGATTTATTCCGGTCACGAACGCGACGCTGCTTAACCGTCCCGATCTTGGACCACGACCCTATCTGGTCAACCGGACAAAAATTGGATTTATGACGGTGTCGGGGGATCTTTTGGTAGAACTGTGATTACTGGTTGCTGTGCCGTTGCTCTTGTAATCACTACCAGATCTAGCCTGAATCAGGTTCATCGCAAGCCCAGTTAATACCGATTCCATGAATACTTGCTTCCCAACGGAAATTAACCATGCCAAAGCTAAAGGGACCATCCGGATCACCTGGAGTGACGGCCATTTGGGGGAGTATGAGCAAGAATATCTTCGCGGCTACTGCCCATGTGCGTTGTGTCAGGGGCATGGCGCGCAAATCGGATTCATCCCAGTTCCGGGGGCGACCCTCGAAGAGATTCGCGGGGTGGGAAACTATGCGGTTGAATTTAGATGGCGCGACGGTCACACGACGGGGATCTACACCTACGATTACTTAAGATCCCTTTGTCCCTGCGCTGAGTGCGCCGCGCGGCGCGCCGATTCGCCTTGAGTAGCGCCATCTGGATGAGAAAAGCTTCGCGTCACTTTTCTTTAATCGGCAACGTCAGGCACGCCCCATTGTTGTGGCGCTGTCATCGTTGGTCTGTCGGACAGTTAGCAACCGGGCTTCCTGGGCCCTCCAAAGGTAATTCGCCTCTCCTGCGCTTGACTTGCCCCAGCGCGTTTCTTACTCTGCAACTCTAGTTGGCGGACTGGAAAAACGTTTTTGATTTTCGAGCGGTTGGCGTGCGAGAGTGGCGGAATTGGGAGGAGCACTAGACTTAGGATCTAGCGGGCAACCGTGGGGGTTCGAGTCCCCCCTCTCGCACCAAGGACTGCGCGTATCGCGCCACAAGAAAGGTTGGTTGCTGGGCGGTTATCCCCTTATGGCTATGAGCGCGCGTTTGTGCTTATTTCGTATTGTGAGGGAAACAACCAAATTACGCTTTGGGTATGGCAATGAAAATAGATGTCAATGAGTTAGGTCCCGTCCAGAGAAAAATCAGCGTCGAGCTGCCGCTGGAGACGGTCACGAGCGAATTTTCGCGCGCCTATAAGAACCTTGGACAGCGCGTGCGCGTTAAAGGTTTTCGTCCCGGTAAGATACCGCGCCACGTGTTGCAAGGGCTCTATGGTGACGAAATCAAGGGAGAGGTTCGATCCCATCTTGTAGAGGAATCCCTTGGCGAGGTGATCAAAGAAAGGGGTCTTCAAATCGTTTCCCGGCCGGAGGTCGAAGCCAATGAACTGGAGGAGGGCCGGCCGTTTTCTTTTTCCGCCGTGTTTGAAGTCAAGCCCGAAATCGAAGTTAAGGATTACTTGGGCGTGGAACTCCAAAAAGTTAAGCTGACCATCTCGGACGCTCAAGTGGAGGCGGCCCTCGGCAGGTTTCAAGAAGGGCACGCGCGCTTGGAAGTGGTGGGTGACAGGAAGATCGTCCAGCGGGGCGATTTTGTGACTCTGGATTTTGAAGGATCCATCGGCGGGAAACCGTTTGCCGGCGGCAAGGGAGAAAACTACGTGCTTGAAGTCGGCGGCGGACACGCCTTGCCGCAATTTGAAGACGCGGTTGCCGGACTCGAATTGAGGGAACAGCGGACGGTTCAGGTAAAGTATCCTGACGATTACCCGAACAAAGAAATCGCCGGCAAAACCGTCGACTTCTCCCTGGTAGTGCGGGAAATCAAGCAGAAGGTATTGCCCGCTCTCGACGATGACTTCGCGAAGGATCACGGCGAATGCGCGTCTTTGGCAGAGTTGAGAGAAAAAATTCGTGCTCGCCTGGAAAATGAGATCAAGCATATTCAGAATGAGGGACTGACGGAGCAGCTCATCGGTCAGGTCATTGAGAAGCATCCTATTACCCCGCCTGGCTCGATGGTGGAACGCCAAACCCGTTACCTCATGGAGCGATATCAAGAGCAGGTTTCTCGACAGCCGCCGTCTGATTCCAGCCCGGCGCCTTCTCTGGAGGAGACGCGAAAGAGTCTCGAGAACCGGGCCGCGCGTCAAGTCCGAGCCACGCTGCTCATCGAAAGGATTTCCCAGCTCGAAAAAATCGAGGTCTCGGAAAACGACGTGAGGGAAAGAGTCGATCAGTTGGTCCGCGCCGCCGGGGAACGGGCAAAAACGGTGCGCGACATTTATTCCAGGCCGGAGGCGCGCGACGATTTACGCGTCCAGTTGGTTTTTGACCGGACGGTAAGCTATTTGCTTGAAAGGGCGAAGGTTGTGGAGATCGATCCGCCGCCTCCAATGGTTGATGAGCCGGGCGAAAAAAGCTAAAATGTTTTCTCTGGTTAAGGAGTTTCCCGAAACATGAATTTCATCCCGATGGTGGTTGAACAGACGGGACGCGGAGAGCGCGCGTATGATATCTATTCTCGCCTACTCAAAGATCGAATTGTCTTTCTCGGATCGGTCATCACAGATGACGTTGCCAACGTCATAACCGCGCAGTTTCTTTTTCTCGAATCCGAAGACCCCGAACGGGACATCTTTTTTTACATCAATAGTCCAGGTGGTTCGGTTACGGCGGGCCTGGCGATCTACGACACCATGCAATACATCCGGCCGCAGATTTCAACGGTTTGCGTCGGCCAGGCTGCCAGCATGGCAGCGATATTATTGGCCGCCGGCGCCAAAGCAAAGCGCTTTGCGCTGCCCCATTCGCGCATCATGATTCATCAGCCCCTGGGTGGATTTCAAGGACAAGCCACCGATATAGATATCCAAGCGCGAGAAATCCTGCGCATGCGCGAAGAACTCAATGGTATATTGATGAGGCATACCGGACAGGGTCTAAAGAAAATTGAGAAGGACACGGATCGCGATATGTTCATGTCCGGGAAACAGGCTCAAGAATATGGTCTAGTCGATGAGGTCATTGCGACCCGGCCGGAAGGAAGTTTGAAAAAATAGCGTCAACCAGCGGGGGGTCTATGCCAAAGCACGGTGAACACGGGTCGGGCAATCTCGTTTGCTCTTTCTGCGGCAAAAGCCAGGACGAGGTTCGCAAGCTCATCGCCGGCCCGACCGTATACATTTGCGATGAATGCATCGATCTGTGCAACGATATCATCGCCGAAGAGGTTGACCGCGACGAGCACCTCAGCGCTTCGTCCAACGTTCCCAAACCGGCGGAGATCAAACGGGTCCTCGATCAATACGTGATCGGCCAGGAGCGCGCGAAAAAAATCTTGGCGGTGGCTGTTCACAATCACTACAAGCGCATCGACAGCCAAATGGTGACCGGTGACGTCGAGCTGCAAAAAAGCAATATACTGCTTTTGGGTCCGACGGGTTCGGGAAAAACTCTGCTGGCCCAAACGCTGGCCCGTTTCCTTCAGGTTCCCTTCACCATCGCCGACGCCACGAGTCTGACCGAAGCCGGTTACGTCGGCGAAGACGTGGAAAATATTATTCTCAATCTCCTTCAGGCCGCCGATTACGACGTGGAAAAAGCGCAGCGGGGAATCGTCTATATCGACGAGATCGATAAGATCTCGCGAAAATCGGACAACCCGTCGATCACGCGCGACGTGTCAGGCGAGGGAGTTCAACAAGCGCTGCTGAAAATCATCGAAGGCACCATGGCCAGCGTGCCGCCCAAGGGGGGCAGAAAGCATCCGCAGCAGGAGTTTCTTCAGGTCGATACCACCAACATACTTTTCTTGTGCGGCGGCGCTTTTGTCGGGCTGGAGGATATTATCCGCAAGCGGACGGGGCGCAAACGCATGGGATTCGGCGGGCAGCTGGATGACAAAGACGGCAGACGAGCCACCGAGCTGCTCCATGACGTGCAGCCGGAAGATCTCCTGAAATTCGGCCTCATCCCCGAATTCATCGGCCGCTTGCCGGTTATCGCGACGCTCGACGAATTGGATGAATCCGCCCTCGTGCGCATCCTCAAAGAGCCCAAAAACGCGCTCACCAAGCAGTACTCCAAGCTCTTTGATATGGAAAGCGTGCATCTTAAGTTTACCGAAGAGGCGCTTCGTTCCATCGCGCGCGAAGCGATGAAAAGAAAATCGGGGGCGCGCGGATTGCGGGCGATTATGGAGAATATCATGTTGGATATCATGTACGACATGCCTTCTCAGCCCAATATCAAGGAAGTTCTCATTTCCGAGGACGTGGTTGATAGGAACGAACCACCCATCGTCGTATACACCAAGGCCGCAGAAAGCGCTTAGAAGGGAACCCTATGCTATTTCGCAACGACAAAAAGGACGACAAAGACCCATCCGGGAGCCAGACACGAGTTCCATTGCTCCCACTAAGGGACATTATAGTCTTCCCTCATATGGTGGTGCCGCTATTCGTCGGCCGGCAGCGGTCGATCAAAGCGTTAGAGGATGCGACGCAAAAACAAAGCCTGGTCTTCCTCGCTTCCCAAAAGGACGCCAAGACCAACGAACCGTCCGAGGACGACATCTACCGGATTGGCACGTTGGGAACGGTTGTCCAGATGCTCAAGCTTCCCGACGGAACCGTTAAGGTGCTGATCGAGGGCAAGAAGCGGGCGAAAGTTTTCCGCTTTGCTAATAATCCGGATTTCTTCCTGGTCGAGGTCGAAGAGCTCTCGGATATTGTGGAACGAAGCACGGAAGTCGAAGCATTGATCCGGGAAGTGCATACGACGTTCGAAAACTATGTAAAACTAAAAAAGAAAATTCCTCCTGAAATGGTCATGTCTGTGTCCTCCATCGACGATCCGGGGCGCTTGGCTGATACAATCGTCGCCCACCTCGGAATCAAGATCGAAGACCGGCAAAATCTCTTGGAAACCTTCAACGCGGCGGAGCGCCTGGAAAAAGTTTTGGGGCATATGCGCGCGGAAACCGAAATCCTTGAGGTCGAGCGGCGCATTCGCTCCCGGGTCAAGAAACAGATGGAGCGCTCGCAGAAAGAGTATTATCTGAACGAACAGATGCGCGCGATCCAGAAAGAACTGGGCGAAAAGGATGAATTCAAAAACGAGATTCAAGAGATCGAGGACAAGCTCAAGCAGAAAAAACTCTCCGCCGAAGCGAAAGAGAAAGTCGATAAGGAGCTGAAAAAACTCAAGATGATGTCGCCCATGTCGGCCGAGGCGACGGTGGTGCGAAACTACATCGACTGGATCTTGAGTCTGCCGTGGAACGAGTTTACCGACGACAAGTTGGACATTAACGAAGCCGAAAAGGTGCTCGAAGAAGATCACTACGGCCTGGAGAAAGTCAAGGAAAGGATTCTGGAGTACCTCGCGGTCCAGAGTTTGGTGGGAAAGATCAAAGGGCCGATTCTCTGTTTGGTCGGGCCTCCGGGGGTCGGCAAGACTTCGCTTGGGCGCTCCATCGCCCGCGCCACCGGTAGAAAGTTCGTCCGGGTATCGCTCGGCGGCGTGCGGGATGAAGCCGAGGTGCGAGGCCACCGGCGCACCTATATCGGCGCGTTGCCGGGGAAAATCGTCCAATCGATGAAAAAGGCGGGTTCGAGCAACCCGGTGTTCTTGATGGATGAGATCGACAAGATGTCGACGGATTTTCGCGGTGATCCGTCCTCGGCTCTGCTCGAAGTTTTGGATCCGGAGCAGAATACTACATTCAACGATCATTATTTGGATTTGGACTATGACCTTTCGAAGGTGATGTTCATCACCACGGCGAACACGCTGGACCGCATTCCCCGGCCGCTCCAGGACCGGATGGAAATTATCCGCATCGCCGGTTACACCGAGCTCGAGAAGCTCAGCATCGCGAAGAAATATTTGCTCAGCAAGCAAATCGAGGCGAATGGCCTCTCCGAGCAGAATGTGGCCTTTACCGATAATGCCATCCTGGGAGTCGTCCGCCATTACACTAAAGAAGCCGGTGTGAGAAATCTTGAGCGGGAAATCGCCGCGATCTGCCGGAAGGTCGCCGTGGAGGTGGTGAAAAAGGACCGCAACGCGCACATTCAAGTCGGCACCAAAAGCCTGCACAAGTATCTGGGCGCGATTAAGTTCCGTTACGGCAAAGTGGACGCGGAGCAGAAAATCGGCGTGGCCACGGGGCTGGCTTGGACCGAAATGGGCGGTGAGATCCTGGCGACGGAAGTGACTATCATGCCGGGCAAAGGGCATCTCCTCATCACCGGCAAGCTCGGCGACGTCATGCAAGAATCGGCTCAGGCGGCCATGAGCTACGTGCGTTCGCGGGCGGTCGATTTAGGATTGGCAAAGGATTTTTATCAGAAGATCGACGTGCATATTCACGTACCCGAAGGGGCGATTCCCAAGGACGGACCATCGGCGGGAATCACCATGGCGACCTCTCTGGTCTCCGCGTTGCTCAAGGTCCCGGTTTATAATGACCTGGCGATGACCGGGGAGATTACTCTAAGGGGCGCGGTTCTGCCGATCGGCGGTCTCAAGGAAAAGATTTTGGCGGCGCACCGCGCGGGAATCAAGAAAGTATTGATTCCGGCGGAGAATGAGAAAGATATCGAAGAGATACCGGCTGCGGTGTTGAAAACCGTGGAGTTGGTGCTGGTGGCGCATATGGATGACGTTCTCAAGAAAGCGTTGGTGATCCGCGATCCGGATAATTTTCTGAAGAGCCGTGCCGACCAGGAAGAATCCAAAGACGAAACTCCGCTTTTCACGGACAAAGTAGAAGAAGCTCCAAGCCCGGAAATCCTGCCGCAATAGCAATTTCAAGTGTGCAGGAGCACCGGGCGGTTTGACACCCGGCGCTCCTGCTGCTATAAACCCCCATCATTGCTCTGCGGCTCATTGTATCGTAGGGCGGAGTTCTTAGGATGACCAAAGCTGATTTGATCGATTCGCTCGCCAAGCGCAATGAAATGCCCCGACCGAAAGCGGAGGAATTTGTTAACGGCTTATTTGACGATTTGGTGAAGGCTCTGAAGAACGGAGAGAAGGTCAACATCTCGGGGTTCGGCACATTCTCGGTTTCCGAGCGAAAAGGAAGATTGGGAAGGAATCCGAAAACCGGAGCAACAATCGAAATTGCTCCTTCTCGGGCCGCAAAGTTTAAGGCCGGGAAAACTTTAAAAGATTCCCTCAGCTAGGTTTTTATCCCCAGTTTGACGATAGGCGTAAGTTACAAGGCAAAAGGGCCGTTGCCAGCCGAAGCGAAGGCTGTGTGTTTTCAGCCGAAAGGGCGGTTAGCTCAGCGGGAGAGCATCGGCCTTACAAGCCGGGGGTCACAGGTTCAAATCCTGTACCGCCCACCAGGCGTAGAAGAAATACAAAGCGCAAAATGAGAAATGCCGAACGGGGAATCGAAGGTTCGCTTCAGAAGGGGTATCCCGCTTTGCGTTTGGCAATTTGCAATCTTCATTCTGGCTTTGATTGTCGGGGTCGTAGTTCAGTTGGTTAGAACGCCGGCCTGTCACGCCGGAGGTCGCGAGTTCGAGTCTCGTCGGCCCCGCCACTTTTACTTTACGGAGCGGCAAGAGATTTTTTATGAGTGGGGACAGCGAAGATGAAGACTGCAGAGGCTTTGGCGCAACGACGATGGTACGTCGTCGATGCGCAGGGTAAAATACTGGGACGCATGGCGACCGAGATCGCCAGGGTGTTGCGCGGAAAGCATAAGCCGGTCTTTACGCCCAACGTGGATGCGGGTGATTTTGTCATCGTCGTAAACGCGCGCGGCGTTAAGCTTTCGGGCAAGAAGCTGGACGAGAAAGTTTACTACCGACACACCGAATATCCGGGCGGCATTCGCGAACGAACCGCGGCAAAGATGCTGGCGGAAAGTCCGGAGGAGCTGGTGCGGCTCGCGGTCAAAGGAATGCTGCCGAAAAACCGCCTGAGCCGAAAGCTCGTTACCAAACTCAAAGTTTACCCGGACGCGCAGCATCCCCACGACGCGCAGAAGCCGCAGCCTCTCGCGATCGAGGCATAGGAGTACTGGATTTATGGCGGAAAAAGCATTTACCGCGACCGGGCGAAGGAAAACATCGGTAGCTCGAGTCTGGCTAAAGCAAGGCAATGGCCTCATCACGATCAACAGTCGCTCCTTGCAGGAATACTTTGGCCGTGAGACGGCGCGAATGATTGTCCTGCAGCCTTTCGACGTTACGCAGACAGGAACGAGTTTTGATATCGACGTGAACGTTAAAGGCGGCGGTAGCTCGGGCCAAGCAGGTGCCATTCGTCACGGGATTACCCGGGCACTCATGCTGGCCAATCCGGAGCTTCGTTCGCCGTTGAAAAAGGCTGGTTTCGTAACTCGGGACCCGCGCGCGGTGGAACGAAAGAAGTACGGCCGCCATAAAGCTCGTAAGCGTCCGCAGTACTCGAAACGCTAAGGCCGGTCCAAGAATTCACTCGTCCGCTATCGTGTCCTTGCTGCTCAATAGTTGCAGCGGGATTCACCGTGCCGCAGCGGGATAAATCGGTTCCTTCCGCGCTGCGTGCAAACGGACTTGTGAGGGTCCTATTCCTCTCCGTAACGATCCACACATTATCCCGGATTCCGCATTTGAACGTTTTAAGGCACGGAGCGAGGTGCGAGCCTTCCGTATCGAAGGCAATGGACCTTTGCCTCTAAGAGTCTTGAGATCACCGGTGCCCTGAGTGGCGTCCGTAACCCCCTGACAACAGATTGCCAAGCACGTAAAACGACTTTGATACTGCGGAGCTCGGTGCCTTCGCTACTCCAGTCTCACACGTCGTACAGTATGGATTGTAACTTCAACTGCGGAATCCGGGATTACGAGCCACAAATCTACGGCAATAGCTGACTTGCAACGGGCGAAATTCATCGAAATGAGTACGTTTTAAGGTGAGCTGTGGGGAGCGCCGATTTGGCCGCGCCGCCGTCCGATCATTCTTCAGCGGTAAAAAAGAAAAGCCCAACCATGGCAAATATGGCATTGGGAATCCATGCGGACACCCACGGCGGCAACGCGGCGCTGTGTCCGAGTGAGAGGCAAAAGGCTACAAGGACCCAATATCCAAAGCCGATCAGCATCGCGACTCCGAAACTTAATGCCATGCTACCGCTCATTTGTCGCTTCAGTGCGAAAGGAATCGCGATAAGGACCACCAACGGAGAGATCAACGGCAGGGCCAACTTTGACTGAAGATCGACTTCATAGCGGGTAGCATCCATTCCTTTACTTCTCATGTCGGCAATCTGTTTTTGCAAGTCGAAATAGGAAAATGCGTCAGCGTCCCGGGCGAGGAGTTTGAGGTCCTCAGGAGAGTCCGATATCGGGACAGCGTCGGTGGTCTTTTGGCTTACGATTTTGCCGTCCCTCGGAACCCTCCATTCGGTTGCTTGAACCGACTCCCAAATGCGGCCGTTCCATTTCGCGGCTGGCATCTCTACCAAGCCCCGCAGAGTGAAATCACGATTGAGAAGGAAGACGGTTACGCCATGCAGCGTATTCGTCGCCGGGTCGAAGTCATCGACATTGACGAAGCTGGCGGATCCCCTCATCCATATGTCCGCCGTTCCCAACAAACTTTTCTGCTGCTTCTTTCGGACTTCGGTTCTGAAAATCGTTTGAGCCTGTTGGGCAAAGATCGGTACCAGGGTCTCGTTCCAAATAAACGTAAATAGGCAAATGATCACCGAGAGAATCAGAAGCGGAAGCGTGATACGCGGAACACTGATTCCACTGGACCGCATGGCGGTAATCTCTTGAGATCGCGTGAGCATTCCAAGGCTAAATAGCGTTGAAAACAAAGTCGCGAAGCCGATTACGCGCGAGGTTGACAGCGGGGCCTTGTAGAAAAAGTACCGGATAACTGTCCAGGTGGAAGCGTCGGTGGTGATAAAAGCGCCGACGTTGTCAAAAAAATCTACGATCATATAGAGAGACGTAGTGCAAACTAAAGTAATTGCAAATATGCGCAGGAATCCCTGTGCCAAATAGCGGTCGAGAATGCCGCCCAAGGGGGAAAAGCCGAATCTTACTCTTGTTTCCACGTTTTCGTTCTTACGCGTTTCTAGTTCGTTTAATGCTTGCCAGATAACGGCGGGCTGTGCCCCAAGCCTGCTCCATTCTCGTTGGCAATGAAATCGGCGATTCGCGGACCGCCTTGCAGTAGAAATAGACGGCGACGCCTCCCACGAGAATGTTGGGAAGCCACAGGGCCGGGACCGGATGAAGAAGGCCTTTATCTCCCAGCGCCTTCCCGAAAGATAACACCACATAATAGACAAGCAACCAGAAAAAAGAAAGCATCAACCCCCACGAGCGATTGGCCCGGGTCGATCTTGGCAAGAGTGCAAGTGCCACACCTAACAGACAGAAAACGAGAGGGATAAAGCCAAAAGAGAGCCGTTGCTGCAATTCTACACGTTCCGGTATCGCACTGGTTCCTTCATCAAGCTTCTGTCGAATGGTCCTGGCGAGGTGCCGAAAGGACATCTCTTTGGGTCCCGGCTCTCTACGCTTGATCGAGCCTGTCATTTCATCCAAATCAAGCCTAAAGTCGTAAGTATTATAACGGGTCTGGCTGAAACCCAGGCGATTTTTCTCCTTCTCGTAAACGGTTCCGTCAAATAGCTTGAACCGTAATGTGTTGCTTTCTTCGTCCGTTGTGATTTGCGCCACTCTTCCGAGAATAATTTGCTCTCGAGCAGGCGCGCGCTTATCTACGATGAGAACTCCTTGGGCCGTATCACCCGGCGGGATTAGCTCCTCTACATAGATGAGGATTTTTGGAAAGTCATTGTTGAACACCTTTTCCTTTAGCGCCGTTCCGATGCGACTCTTGGCGATGTGATAGAGTTCTTTCTTGAGAGCGAAATTAGCGGCGGGCCGAGCGAACATCGTTACACTCAGGGTAATAACCGCGACGACGATCGCAACCATGGCGATTGGACCCAGTATCTGGTGCGGACCCACGCCCGAAGCCTTCATCGCGAGGAGTTCTTGGTCACTCGAAAGTCTACCCAGTCCCAGCAGGATCGCCAGGAGGAACGCCATCGGCAAGGTCATTTCGAGGAAAGTGGGCAAGATGAGCGAGAGCACTTTGCCAATTTGCAAAATAGGAACCCCGCGAGCTACCACAAGTTCGATCAGCCTTAACAAGCGGGCGATAAAGAGAATGAAGGTGAAGGCCGCAAGCCCGAATAAAAAAGGTGGCAAAATTTCGCTAACGAGGTAACGGGAAAGCATTTTTGGCATCACGATGCGCTGATGTTATCCTGTAGCGCTATTATTGTAAAATCCTCGGATGTAAGAAGGATCTCAGGCTATGGAAAACGACCAATATCTTGTCTTTGGCCTCAACCCGGTCCTGGAAAAGCTTAAAGCATCGCCGACCGATGTGGGGGAAGTCTTGGTTAGCAAAGGCTCCGAAAAGCCGACCCTCAGGTCTATTGAGGCCATAGCCCGCCAGCTCGGATTGCGCGTGACCTACGTCGAGTCCGGTCTTCTGGATCGCTTAGCGAACGGACAGCGACACCAAGGGGTGGTGGCGAAAGTCCGCGGGTTCGGCTATTCGAACTTCTCTGATTTACTGCAACACCTCTCCGATGCTCCGAACTCGCAGTGGATCTTGCTTTTGGATGGGCTGACGGATCCCCGAAACTTCGGCGCTGTTTTGCGCACTGCGGAGGCCGTGGGCATTCAGCATGTTTTAATTCCCAAGGACCGCTCGGTCGGGTTGTCGCCCATCGTCGTTAAAGCATCCGCAGGTGCGGTCCATCATCTCAAAATTTACAGAGTTACAAATCTCCGGCGGGCCATAGCAGCCCTAAAGGAGCGAGGTTTCTGGATTGTAGGTCTTCACGCTCAGGCCGAAGAGAGCTTTTACAGCCGAGACTACCCCGATCGCTTGGGAATTGTCTTGGGTAGTGAAGGTGACGGGATTCGGCCGCTGATTCAACGGGAATGCGATTTCCTTGTCGGTATCCCGATGCTGGGTAGAATCGGGTCACTTAACGTCGCGGTCGCTGGGGCCGTATTCCTTTATGAGCTCCTGCGCCGCAAATTGCGCATTGACAACCGCGAGGGTAAAAGATAATAGGTCATTTATGCGATGAGAGCCCGAAATTGGGTGGTTTAATGCTTTTCCTGTTGACATATTGATTTGAAGGTGGTTTAAATACTCGTTTGCGAATGGGCAACTAGCCACAACGGTGTGGTTTGTCTTTTGGGTCTAGGATCCATACAAAACGATTTACTGAAAGCTGTTGACAAGTAGCTCTTACTGCTGCGGGACTGGAAGCGAGCAGGAAGCGGTGGCGTTGGCGCGCGAAGTTTTATTGTGGACAAAGCTGGCGTAGCTCAACGGCAGAGCAGCTGATTTGTAATCAGCAGGTTGTAGGTTCAAGTCCTATCGCCAGCTCCAGTAAAACCGCCGTGATGTTTCGCGAACCTCGAACAGACTGACAATGTATTGGGTTTGTTGTTCGTTCTGAGGCCGTTGGAGTTGGGGAGAAAGAGGAGAGGTTCCCGAGTGGCCAAAGGGAGCAGACTGTAAATCTGCCGGCGATGCCTTCGAAGGTTCGAATCCTTCCCTCTC
>ORMF011868543.1_pt1 | contig 18694 bp, 16 predicted proteins | sample 1779871 | NCBI WGS metagenome assembly ORMF01 (sample SAMEA104232316, study PRJEB22302) | groundwater metagenome | biome: forest; feature: aquifer; material: groundwater | place: USA | collected 2011-08-07 | depth 5.4 m | reverse complement strand
GGGAGCGGCGGCCGGGCCCGCGGGCCGCTGCGCCCCCATGACCCCCCCCCCGACGATCCCCGGCAGCCGCCGCCAGGCGTCGCCCGGGCCGAGCGTGGTCGCCACACCGATGTGACGTTCAAGAAGCTCCTGCAGGAGCCTCGCCGCTCCGTCTGCATCGCCCTGGCCGGCCAGACGTGCCGTTTCGATCAGCCGATCGGTAACCTTGGACATGGCCGATACGACCACGACGGGCGGGGCGTCGCTGGGATTGCGTTGGAGCTGTCCACGGACAATGGCGGAGACGCGGCTCATCGCGTCGGCATCGGCGACAGACGTGCCGCCGAATTTCATGATCACGTTCACAGGAGTCCCTCGCGATGCATCAGCTCGGCGTTGAGAATCGCGACACCGGCCGCTCCCCGAATGGTGTTGTGCCCAAGCGCCACAAACTTGTAGTCGAAGAGCGGGCAGCGGCGAAGTCTCCCGACCGTCACGGTCATGCCACGTCCACGGTTGACATCGAGCAGCGGCTGCGGCCGATTGACCTCCGTCAGATAGACAATCGGACGGTCCGGCGCCGACGGAAGCCCGAGGTCCTGCGGGCGCCCCTTGAACAAAGTCCAGGCATCGATGATCGCCTCGGCCGTCGGCTTCTGGTCCAGACCAACGGAAATCGATTCGGTGTGCCCGTTCTGGACCGGTACACGCGTCGTGGTGGCGCTCACGCGCACCGGGTGATACTCGACGCGGCCATCCGAAAACGACCCGAGGATCTTCTTCGTTTCGGTTTCGATCTTCTCCTCTTCGCCGCCGATGTGCGGGATGACATTGCCCAGGATGTCCCACGACGGAACGCCCGGATAGCCGGCGCCAGAAATCGCCTGCAGCGTGGTGATCATCGTCGTCTTCAGACCAAACTGGCGGAGCGGTGCGAGCGCCATCGCCAGCACGACGGTGGAACAGTTCGGGTTGGTGACAATGCGGCCTTTCCAGCCGCTGGAGACGCCCTGCGCGTCAAGCAGCTTCAGGTGTTCGGCATTGACTTCGGGAATGAGAAGAGGCACGCCAGGTTCCATGCGGTAGTTGCGCGAGTTGCTCACGACCAGATGGCCGGCCTGGGCGAACGCGCCCTCGATCTCGCCGGCAACCGAGGAGTCGAGACCCGAGAAGACCAGCTTGGGAGCGCCGTCCGGCGTTGCGGTGTTGACGACACTGTTGGCGACAGCGTCCGGAAGCGCGTTCGGCAACCGCCATGCGGCGGCCTCGCGAAACGTCTTGCCTGCGGAGCGCTCGCTCGCGCCAAGCCACTCGACCTTGAACCACGGGTGATCGACGAGCAAGGCGATGAATTGCTGGCCGACCATGCCGGTCGCGCCAAGAATACCAACGGGAATCTGAGCCATATCGTTTCTATCTCTCCATCCTTTGCCGTGTCGTACCGTCTCGCCCGACCTGAAGGTCGGGCCTACGGATGGCCTGCTTCGCCGTGTCGTACCGTCTCGCCAGACCCGAAGGTGGGGCCTACGGACGGCCTGGCGCGTCCACCCCGTGGCCCGGCCTCATCCAGGCTCAGGTCGTTCGTAGTTCGTAGGCCCGACCTTCAGTAGTTCGTAGTTCGTAGGCCCGACCTTCAGGTCGGGCGTCACCCAAAAAAAAAGCCGACGCGGATGATCCGTGTCGGCAGGTTGCAGCTCGAATGTGGTTGCGCGATTAGCGGCCGAGCATAGCTCCTCCGACAGGGGTGACCCGCTTTCGACCCGTTCGCGTTCGAGCGTCGGAGATGAACATCGAATTAGTACGCCGGATCCATTTTTTGAACCCGTGAAAAGTGAGTATAGCATGAAGGGCTGCTGATGCTTCAAGCCCTCTTCTACGCCTGGGAACGACAGCTGGCCTCGGTCTCCACGAATCGCACCGTGCGCCCGTTCGAGTGGGGTCTCGACTGGCTCCCGCCGAACGGCCATTCTCCGGCGACCGACCTTGATGCACCCGAAGCGATCGGCGACTGGGTGTCTCGCGCGATGGCCGACAGCGACGCGTTTTACGATCCTGGGCCGACCGATGCGTACGCCCTCTCAGCACCTTCTCCCGACGGCGATCGCGTTCTCACGTTTCCGAGCGCGTTCGAAACGCCTCATCCGGAGAACAACACCGTCTACTGCCGGTACATTCCGGCAAGGAAACGATCACGCGCGGCCGTCCTCGTGCTTCCTCAATGGAACGCCGATCCCGGCGGGCACATGGGTCTCTGCCGGCTGCTGGCGATGAACGGCATGTCCGCGCTTCGCCTGAGCCTTCCCTATCACGATCTCCGCATGCCACCCGATCTTCAGCGCGCGGACTACATCGTGAGCTCGAATGTCGCGCGTACGGTGCAGGTGTGCCGTCAAGCGGTCCTCGACGCCCGGCGCGCCATCGCGTGGCTCGCGTTGGAGGGGTACGATCGCATCGGGATTCTCGGAACCAGCCTCGGTTCGTGTCTGTCGCTCCTCACGACTGCCCACGAGCCGCTCGTCAAGGCTCAGGCGCTCAATCACATCTCGCCTCACTTTGCCGACGTCGTCTGGCGCGGCATTTCAACGCGGCACGTCCGCGAAGGTCTCGACGGCCACATCGAGCTCGACCTGTTGCGCGAGCTGTGGAAACCGATCAGCCCCCGGTGGTTTCTGGAGCGGGTTCGTGATCGACAGACGCTGCTCGTCTATGCGCGCTACGACCTGACGTTCCCCTTGGATCTGTCCGAGGATCTCGTTCGCGAGTTTCGCGACCGCCGAATCCCTCACGAAGTCGCGGTCCTGCGGTGCGGCCACTACAGTACCGGCAAGGCACCCTTCAAGTTCGTCGACGGCTGGATCCTGACGCGGTTTCTGAAAAGGGCGCTGCTATGACGGCCGGCGGGCCAGCTGGATCGTGGTCCAGGCCTTCAGTGGCTTGGCCATCTGCAGTCCTCGACCCTCTCCATCACCTCCACGCCCGGTCCGCCCTTCGCCCGTGCCACCTCCACCGCCAAACCCGCCGCGACGGCCGCCACCGCCAAACCCGCCACGGCCACCACCGCCGCCGCGTCCTGCGCGGCCGCCAGCCTCGGAGCGTTCGATCTTGGGCGTCTCCAGTCCCAGTCCTATCTTCCGGCCAGGCTTGGTGCCGATTGCGTGAGGCGTGGCGGAAGTCGCGGCCAACGGGACTTTCAGCTCATAGACCAGGGTCCCTTCGCGCGAGCCGGCCGCAACGTCAATACCGGACTCGGACGTTCGTTCGATACGCCGGCGATCGTCCTTCTTCGGCCCGAGCAGCTCGAAATAGGTGAGCGCCGGCATCGGGACATCTGCGGACGTTTCGTCGACTCCTCTTCGGCCTCCGGTGCGCGCACCGCGATACCCCGATTCGCGGAGGCCCGGAATCTGGATACCGAAGGACTGTTTCTTACCGCCCGATGCGTCCAGCCAGACGATCAGGCCACCGGCGACAAACTGACGACGTCGCTGCTGATCGCTTGTGATCACGGAAAGATACAGGACCTGATCGTCATTGACGGCGCCGACTGAGCCCGCCTCGTTGACGTGCACGGTCTCCGGCCACTCGTCCTGCACGCCGTCGACCCGGATTTCCCGATCGCGCCAGCGGCTCTCGATGGACTCCGAGGCCCACACGCCAACGCCGCAGATCGCGACGAGCACCAGTACGATCCTGGTCCGGTCGCTTGTTCGATTGCTGTTCATGTCCCTTCCCCTGCAGGCGCTGACTAGAGGTTCTCACGATCAAGGGGTGGTTGCTTGTGAAAAACCATGTCAGGGCTTCCGAGAAGGACAGTTCAGCTAGAGGTACCGCAGCAACCCTCTGAGCGCGTCGAAAATCACACGCGCGAGGTCCTCCATGAACGGGGAGATCTCCCCGTCGTTCACGGCGTTGGCGATGGTGACGGGATTGGTGAGCAGCAGCCAGACGGTGGCGCCCGCCGCAACGGCGCCGAGCGCCACCAGCGCTCCAATGACGCCGAAGCCGACGTTTCGGAGGCGCATGAGACCGGCGATCGTATCAGAATGTGTCGGCCTGGTCGGCGCGTCGGAGCGATTTCGCTGGCAACGGGAGTCAGCCGTACAATCGGTCCTGCCTGTCCGGCATTCACGCCAGGCAGTATCGACCTGCGCGTCGGTGCGTGAAAGGAACGACGTCATGAGGCTTCTACGAATCGGTCTCGCCGTTGCGCTCGCCACACTGGCAATGCCGTTCACAGCGTCTGCGCAGAACCCGGCGCAGACACGTCACTGGAATGGACAGGGCCTCGCGCCCGTATACGAAGGCTTCGATGTCAACGCCGATGGTACCTACAACATGTGGTTCGGGTATCTGAACCGCAATTACGAAGAAGGGCTGGACGTACCGGTCGGGCCTGACAATCGGTTCGAACCTGGCTCCGATCGCGGACAGCCGACGCACTTCGATCCGCGGCGTCACAAGGACGTATTCCGAGTTGTCGTGCCGAAGGACTTCGGCGCAAACACGAAGCTGCTCTGGTCGCTCACGGTGCGCGGCAGGACAGAAGTGGTCGCGGCCACGCTGAACCGCGTGTGGCAGATCGATCGCGTTCGCACGACACGCGGCGGCAACAGCGAGAACATCAACTCCAATACGCCGCCTCTCGTGTCTGTCTCGTCCGCCCCGTCGAGCGTGCCTGTCGGCCAGGCTGCGATTGTGCGCGTCAACGCAACGGACGATGGGCTGCCCAAGAGGCGCGGAATGCCCGTCGGCATGACCGTCGAGTGGACGAAATATCGGGGGCCTGGAACCGTCACCGTCACCCCGGCGATTCAGACCGTTCGCGACGGCACGGCTGACGTGTCGGTCCGGTTCAGCGAGCCGGGCGACTACACGCTCATCGCCGTCGTGGATGACGGCTCTGGCGAGTTGGCCGGCAACTTCGGCTATCACTGCTGCTGGACCAACAAGGACATCACAATTCACGTGAGCGGCTCGAGCGACAAAGGGTCCACGGACGCAGCAGCGGCCGTCACCTACACGAAAGACATCGCGCCACTCTTCCAGGCCAAATGCACGCAATGCCATCACGCGGGCACGGGCGCTCCGATGTCGCTGACCACCTACGAGGAAGTGCGGCCGTGGACGCGGTCGATTCGCCAGAGGGTGGCGAACAGGGAGATGCCACCCTGGCATCTGGACCGAACGGTGGGCATTCGGCACTACAAGAACGACCTCTCGCTCACCGACGGCCAGATCGCCGCCGTGCTGCGATGGGTCGATGCCGATGCGCCGCGCGGCGCGCTCGGGAACATGCCGCCCGCACAGCATTTCGGACCGGAAGATGTGTGGCACATCGGCAAACCCGACCTCGTTGTGAAGATGGCCAAGACCCACACGATGTACTCGAGCGGCCCCGATTGGTGGATCGATTACTTCGCCGACTCCGGTCTCACCGAAGATCGCTGGATCAAAGCGATGGAAGTGCGGCCCGGCAACCGTCGCATCGTGCATCACACCGTCGTGTACGCCATCGAGCCGGACGCCCCGCCCGGAACACCCGAAACAGGCATTCAGCTTCATGAGTACGCCGTCGGCAAGTACGGCGACACGTTCAACGAGAACACGGGACGGCTGCTCAAGGCACACACGCGGCTGCGCTTCGACATGCACTACTTTGCTGTCGGTGAGGACCAGCAGGATCAAACGCAAGTCGCGTTCATCTTCTATCCCAAAGGCGTGACGCCGAAGTACGACGTGCGGTCGATCAACTTCCGCAATATCCCGAACGACGAGCTCGAGATCCCCCCCAACGCCATCGTGCGTCACGACGGCTACTTCCGTCTGCCACGGAACGCTCGCATCGACGCCTTCCAGCCGCACATGCACATGCGCGGCAGGGCGATGACGCTCGAAGCGATCAAGCTGGACAACACTGTCGAGGTGCTGAGCTCTGTCGATCGCTTCGATTTCAACTGGCACGTGTCGTATCTCTACGCAGACGATGTCTCGCCGCTCTTGCCTGCGGGAACGGTGCTGCACATGATCGGCACGCACGACAACACGTCGGCGAACCGGCGCAATCCCGATCCGGCGATGTGGGCCGGCTTCGGCGAGCGCAGCGTCGACGACATGCTGCAGGTGTGGATCAACGTCGTATATTTGGACGACGCGGAGTACAACCGGCTGGTGGAGGAACGGAAGAGCAGGCCATCACGTCCGACGACGAGCCTGCACTAGGAGCGTCCATTCGCGTTTGCAGTGGAGCCGCACATGACTCATTCGATCTCTCGCTGGAACCGCATCGGTGTTGCGTTCGTGGTCGCCGCGTCGGCCGCCCTCTTCGCACAGGGGGGCGCGAAGAGCGGCGAATGGCCCACGTACGGCGGTGATCTCGGCAACACGCGCTACTCGCCTCTCGATCAGATCAGCGCATCCAACTTCAGCAAGCTCGAGGTTGCATGGCGATTCAAGACCGACAGCTTGGGTCCGCGGCCGGAGTATCAGTTCGAATCGACGCCGCTCATGGTGGCAGGCGTCGTCTATTCGACAGCCGGGACCCGGCGCGCGGTCGTGGCGCTCGACGCAGCAACCGGTGAGCTGATCTGGATGCACAGCGAGAACGAGGGCGCTCGCGGAGCTGCAGCGCCGCGCCAGCTCTCGGGACGCGGTCTGGCCTACTGGACCGACGGCCGCGAGCGTCGCATTCTCTACGTCACCCCCGGGTATCGTCTGATCGCGCTCGACGCAAAGACGGGCGAGGTCGTTCGAAGCTTCGGCCGGAACGGCGCAGTCGATCTGAAGCAGGACATGGATCAGCCCATCGATCCCATGAGCAATGCAATCGGTCTCCATTCCACACCGGTCATTGCCAAAAACGTCGTGCTCATAGGCGCGGCGCACAAGTCAGGCGGCGTGCCCGCGGGCAAATCCAACGTAAAAGGCTACGTGCGTGGATTCGACGTCAGGACAGGCAAGCGGCTGTGGATCTTCCACACGATTCCGTCGCCGGGCGAGTACGGCAACGACACGTGGGAGAAGGACTCGTGGTCGTACACCGGCAACGCCGGCGTATGGGCCCAGATGAGCGTGGACGAGGAGCTCGGACTCGCCTACTTGCCTGTCGAACTGCCGACGGGCGACTACTTCGGGGGGAGTCGCCCCGGCAGCAATCTCTTCGGCGAGACCATCGTCGCCGTCGATCTCCAGACCGGCAAGCGCAAGTGGCATTACCAGCTCGTTCATCACGGGGTGTGGGACATGGACATCCCGTGCCCGCCAATCCTGGTGGACATCGTCGTAAGCGGACGACCAATCAAAGCGCTGGCTCAGCCGACCAAACAGGCCTTCATGTACGTGTTCGATCGCGTGACGGGAAAGCCCGTATGGCCAATCGAGGAGCGACCGGTCGAGAAAGGGGAGGTGCCCGGAGAGTGGTATTCGCCGACGCAGCCGTTCCCGCTGGACCCGCACGGGAAGCCCTTCAACTACGATCGTCAGGGATTCGTCATCGACGATCTCATCGACTTCACCCCGGAACTGCGAGCGGAAGCAACCCAGATAGTGTCGAAGTACAAGCTCGGTCCTGTCTTCACACCGCCAGTTGTAAGCAAGATTGAGGGCCCGCTTGCGACATTAGTGCTCGCGGCAGCTGGCGGCGGGACGAACTGGCCTGGCGGCTCGTACGATCCCGAGACACACATTCTGTACGTGTCGTCGAACAGGTCCCTGAGCCAGCTTGGACTCGTTCCGCCGCGAGATCCGTCGAAGAACGACCTCGCCTATGTGCAAGGCAACGCGGCAACCGGCGCACGGACAACCGCTGGGGCTGGCGGAGGCGTCACCCCGGAAGCGCCTACGCCTCGTCCCCCAGCGGGCGAGGGCGGCGGCGAAGGCGGAGGCGGAGGCCTCGGCCTGACGGTCAAGGGGCTGCCCATCATGAAGCCGCCGTACGGATCCATTTCCGCAATCGATCTGAACAGGGGCGAGATTCTCTGGCAGATCGCACATGGTGAGACGCCGGCGACGATCACCAGCAACCCCGCCCTCAAGGGCGTCACGATTCCACGCACCGGCCGTCCCGGCACCGTGGGTCAACTCGTCACAAAGACGCTTCTGATCGTTGGGGAGGCCGGCTTCGGTCCCACACCGTCCGGCCAACGCGGCGCCATGCTCCGCGCGTACGACAAGGCGACCGGCAAAGAAGTCGGTGCCGTCTACATGCCTGCACCCCAAGGCGGAGGTCCGATGACCTACATGCTGAACGGCACGCAGTACATCGTCGTCGCAGTCGGCGGACCTGGGTACGCGGGCGAGTTGCTGGCGTTCAAAGCCGGCTCATAGGCTTCGTATCGACACCGACGACATTCCGTCTACCTTCCATCGAACCCGCGGGTTCGAACGACCGTTTCGGGGTCTGACAAGAACCGGTCCAACTGCGCGAAGAACCACTGCGGCTCATCGAGCATGATGAAGTGCCGCGATGTTTCGGACAGGGCGAAGTGGAGTCGCGGCAGCTTCAAGAACTGATCGGAGAACGTCTGAACGAAATCCGATCGGGAGACAAGGACACCGTTCGTCGCCAGCTCTTCGTGCACGCTGACCCAGGTGCCGAGCACGAGCGTCGGAGCCGTGATACGCGTGACTCCTTGGCGCAGATCCAGCACGTAGAGATCCGCCATGGCGTCGGTCACCGTTCGCCGATCGGAGGCAAGGCCCCACCGCGTGATCGCCTCGAGGTCCACCGGATGGCTCGCCATGAATGTCGCCTCCGATCGGACGTACTGATTCCACTCCTCACTCGTGGACTGGTTCATGCTTTCGCGCATCATGGCCGCCAACGATCGCGCCTCGTCCGCATCTTTCGCTTGCAGCGTCGGTCCTCCGGGGAACGGCAGCCCGTCAACGATGACGAGCGGTCCGAACAACTCGGGGTGGTCGGTAGCGACGGCCAGCGCGAGCGTGCCGCCAAGACTGTGGCCGATCACGACTGGCCGCTGAAGGCCTTCGCGGCGAATGTACTCGACGAGATCAGTACGAACGGCTTGAAGCAGTGGTCGATCGATTGGCCTGACCCCCGCGAATCCGGCGGGGGTCAGGATGTGGCAGGCAAACCGGTCGCGGTAGCGATCGACGGTCGTCCTCCACACGTCACCTGAGGACGACAGTCCCGGAATCAGAATCATCGGACGCCCGTGGCCGATGACTTCGACTTGAAAGGATGAGGAAGGAGGAAGGGGACCGACAGCGGACAGGCTCGCCAGGCTCGCCGCGAGAGCGAGCGCGGCGGACACGACACTTTCCGCCATTCGGGATACGAACCTGATCATCACGACCCACGAAGGAGGCAAGGCCCAACAAACACATTTGGTGCTGTTCGAAACCGCATGGAGTGCTCTTTCAATCCGAACGATTCAGTATAGACCGATACGAACGCCCGCAAAGAGCCCGACGTACGCCACATCCGGACATGCAGTTGAACGTCGTCAAACTCGCGTCGCTCCCTCACGCTCACGCCCGGACCGCGGCATCGCCACCGTTCGGAGCGAGACCCGCAACCAGCGGGGCGAGGTCGTGCAGCTGTTCATCGGCAAGCTCGTCGTCCCGAGGCGTTCTCCGAGCCCGCAACCTCTCTAGAAGCAGGCCTCTGTCGTGTCGCTCTCAGCTCGCGGCTCTCAGTGGTCAGTCCGTCGCATCTTGCCGAGCGTTGACCGCCGACAACTGAAAAGCTGCGGTCATGGATGAACAGATTAGAACGCGTCGCCAGCCAGAACCACCGGCGAACCGAGGCCGAGCCGGTCGAGATCGGCTGACACGGCGTCGAGATCGCCCACCACCAGAGTCGTCAGGCGAGCCGGATCCAATTGAGCGGTCGCGACTCGCGTCACGTCCTCGACCGTCACGTTCGCGATGCGGGGGACGAACTCCGTGAAGTAGTCGTCGGACAAATCGTACAGCACGATCTGTGCGATGGCGCGGGCCACGTGCTCGGCGGTCTCGAAGTTCCGCGCATAGCCCCGCGTCAACGCCGCGATCCCGAGCGCAAGTTCCTCGTTCGTGACCGCGCGTGGACCACGGATGGCCTCGATTTCGTCGATCGACTCCTGAATGGCGCGAGCCGTGGCGGCCGTCTGTACGCTCACGTTCAGCGAAAAGGGGCCCGGCAGCCGCCGGAAATCGAACGCGGTCCGCGCGCCATACGTGAAGCCTTTGTCCTCGCGCAGGTTCAGATTGATCCGGCTCACGAACTGTCCGCCGAGCACCATGTTCGCCGCCACCAGCGCATGGTAGTCGGGCGTGTTACGGGCCGCCGCAACGTGACCGATCCGCAGCTCGGACTGCGAAGCGCCGGGCCTCGGGACGACATTCAACCGCGGCGGCTGCGGCAACGGCGTGGCCGTGGGCGCCGCATGGTGCGCGATGCCCTCCCATCCCGTGAACGCCTCGGCAGCGAGACGCTCAATCGCGTCGTGGCTGCAGTCGCCGACGGCAATAATCGTCGTCTCCGACGGCTTGATCGCCGATACGTGAAAACGCCGGACATCGTCCACGCTGAGCGCGTTCAACGATCGTTCGCCGCCGAGGGGCGTATGGCCGTAGGGGTGATTGCCGTACAGGAGCGTCATGAACGCGCGATCGGCGAGCGCGCCTGGCATGTCGCGAAGCTGCGTCAGGCGATGCAGGCGAAGCTGGCGTACGCGCGTGAAGTCGGCCTCCGCGAGCGAAGGCCGCGTCACCATGTCGCCGAGCAATGTGAGCGCGGGCCCGGCAAAACGGCTGATCACGGTCAGGCTAAGGGTGGCCGCGTCCGATCCAATGTCCGAATCGAGGTGCGTACCGAGGCGGGCGAGCCCTTCGTGCATCTCGATCGACGATCGGCCGTCGCTTCCCTCATCGAGCATGTCCACCGTGATCGCCGCGAGCCCTTCCTTCCCCGGAGGATCGTCCGCGGCGCCCCGGCGGATCAGCACCAACAGTGTCACGACGGGCACGGCCGGATGCGGAACGGTCCAGACTCGCAGTCCACTGCCAAGCGCGGACTTCTGAATGGAAGGAAAGACGAACGCGCGCGGTGGGCCAGATTCGGGAAGCCGCGACCGATCGATTCGAACAGAGGTCAAGGGTTCACCGGGTTCACGGGGTTCAACGCGCCCGGCTCACGATACCGTCGCCGGCAACGATTCAGGGATCGCGAGGCTCGTGCGTCCGCGCGGGACGATGCTCAACGTCACGGACGGCCGGCCGGCGAGGTAGCGTCCGACAACCGCTTTCATCGACTCGGGCGTCACCGCCTGGTATCGGGCCAGATCGCGATCAAAGAACGACGGATCGCCGACGAACGTATTGTACGCGTTCAACTGGTCAGACTTCCCGCCAAACCCGCCCACCGTCTGGAGGCGAAACACGAACTGCGCCTCAGTCTGGACGCGTCCACGCTCAATCTCCGCAGCGGTCGGCCCCTCGGCCACCAGCCGTGCGATCTCCTCGAGGACGGCGCGCTCGATCTCAGCGAGGGAATGCCCAGGGGTGGCGGTGGCCGCCACCTGAAGAAACCCGGAGATCTCGCGGGAATTCTGTGATGCGGACACGTGGGTGGCCAGGCGCTCCTCGAAGACGAGCCGCTTGTAGAGGCGGGACGTCTTGCCGTTCGCCAGAATATCAGCAGCCAGATCGAGCTCCGCATCGTCATTTGCGAACATCGCCGGCGAGAGCCAGGCGATGTACAGGCGAGGCAGCTCCACGCGATCCTCGAGCACCAGCCGCTGGTCAACCTCGAGCATCGGCTCCTTCGGCGAGACACGCCCCACGCGCGGCCCGGCGGGCAGTTCTTCGAAATAGGCGCGAGCCATCGCGAGCGCGGCTTCCGGCTCGATGTCTCCGGCCAGCGCGAGCGAGACATTCGCCGGGTGGTAGTAGGTGCTGAAGAACTGCCGGACGTCCTCGATCCTCGCTTCGTGCAAATCCGCGATCTCACCGATGGTTGTCCAATGATAGGGATGGTCCGGCGGGTAGAGTGCCGCGAGCATGGCCATTGGCGCGAGGCCATACGGGCGGTTCTCGTAGTTCTGACGCCGCTCGTTGAGAACCACATCGCGCTGATTGGAGAACTTCGCCGGCGTCAACGCCGGGAGGAGAAACCCCATGCGATCCGACTCCATCCACAACGCGAGGTTCAGCGCTTCGGTCGGCACCACCTCCCAGTAGTTTGTCCGGTCAGCGTTGGTCGATCCGTTCAGCGCAGCGCCGGCTCCCTGCAGCGGCTGGAAGTAGCCCTTGTCGTAGTGCTGCGATCCCTCGAACATCAGATGCTCGAAGAGATGCGCGAAACCGGTCCGACCGGGAGTCTCGTTTTTCGATCCGACGTGGTACCAGAGATTGACGGCAACGATCGGACAGGTGTGATCTTCGTGCAGCAGCACATCCATCCCGTTGGCGAGCGTGTGCTTGCTGAAGGGGATGTTCACCGGAAACTGCCGCATCCGAGCATGGAGGAGCCGAAGTATGGGTTTTCGATCTCGGCTCCCCGCTGCAGCCACGGCTTCTGTTTCATCGGGCACGACGCCACACGGACGCCTTCAGGCAGCGTGAGCTTGAGCCCGTCCACATACGCGACGAGCGCGTCGCTGACGGCGCCGAACCTGGTTCGCGCGTCTTCGATTTCGGTCGTCGCCGCAAGCTGCACCGCGGACGTGTCGATCCTCATGGCCGGCGCTCCAAGTGCTGTTGCAGCCGTGGCCAGTTCGCCGGCGTTGGCACGGATGCCCTCGATGCTGTCCTTCGCCAGGGCGCTCGAAATCTTGACGTAGGGATCGACGATGGTGCTGGACAGCACCGACCCGGCCTCGGGTGTGGCGGCCGTCTCAGGCGCCGGCGCGCAGCCAGCCACGACCATCGAAAGCGCCAACGTCGCCGCCGCGCACATACGTATGTTGCTCATTGCACCACCGTCAAGGGAATAGCCGACCGCGGATAGCTGGCAATCGAGATCTGCGCGGCAGTCTGCTCCGCCACCGCCATGAATGCCCGCGACGTCGGCGAGTCCGGAGCGCTGATCAGGCTGGGCACTCCCGTGTCACTGCCCTGCCGAATGGGCTCGTCGATGGGAATGCTCCCAAGAAAGGGCAGGCCCAGGTCCATCGCCATCTTCTCGCCGCCGCCCCTGCCGAAGATGTCGGCCTCGTGGTGGCAGTTGCCGCACGTGAAATAGCTCATGTTCTCGATGATACCGAGCGGCGGAATGTTCAACTTCCGGTACATCGCCACGGCGCGGCGGCTGTCGGCAAGCGACACCTGCTGCGGCGTGGTGACGACGATCGCCCCAACGACCGGCACCGTCTGGCTCAGGCTGAGCGCGACGTCACCGGTACCCGGAGGCATGTCGATCACGAGATAGTCCAGAGCGCCCCAGCTCACCTGCCGGAAGAATTGCTGTAGCACCCCGTGGAGCATCGGCCCGCGCCAGATGATCGGGGCATCGTCGGCCGTGAGGAACCCCATTGAAACAACCTGAAGGCCGTACTTCTCTGCCGGAACGATCTTCTCCCCATCCGTGATGAGCTGCGACTTCATGCCGAGCATGATCGGCACGTTGGGGCCGTAGATGTCGCCGTCAATGATCCCGACGCGGCTGCCGCACTTGGCCAGCGCAATGGCCAGATTCACCGCCACGGTCGTCTTGCCCACGCCACCCTTGCCGGCCCCGACGGCGATCACGTTCTTCACGCCCGGCAGCGGCTGGCGTGTGCCATCGCCGCTGACACCCTCGCGGACCCGCGCGCTCATCTGCACATCCACGCTGACGACACCGGGAACCCGCAGCACGGCGGCGCGCGCCTGATCGCGCATCTGATCCTTGACGGGACAAGCCGGCGTCGTCAGCTCGATGGTGAAGGCCACTTGCCCACCGGCAATCTTGAGATCTTTGATGAAACCAAGTGCAACGATGTCCTGGTGAAGATCCGGATCCTTGACGATCCTCAGCGCATCGAGCACGGCGGCCTGTTCAACGGACATAGACTCAAGAATATCGGCTTTAGCGCGCGAATAACAAGAAGCCCCCCCGAACTCCTGTGGTACAAGGATATGGAAGGCTTCTGTGCATCCTCGCTGTTGCGCTGCCGCGCTCGCGAGCGTCTTGTCGATCGGAGCCGCCGCAATCGGTCCGGTCCGGGCGATGTCGCCCGTCTCCGGCCAGAACGCCGCAGTCCGTTCGTCAAGCTCATCGGTGCTGGCCGATGCCCAGCGCTTGCTTTATACCGGCCGATACGGGGAAGCGGCAGCCCTTGCCGAGCCACTGCGATCCTCAGATGCCGATGGCATGGCCGCCTATGAGCTCCGCAGTTCCGCCCTGCTCTTTCAGATCAGGAGAGCCCTCGGAGGACCCAAGGACCCCAAGGACAAGGAGAAGGCGCTCAGGCAGTGCGAGCTCTGCCCAGGTCTGATGTCCGAGTTCCAGGACGACGTCGACGCCGGACGCAGGCTGGCTCGCGCCAAGCTCAAGGCCGACGACGAAGACGTGACCGCCCTGTTCTTTCTCGGCAAACTGAACCTGAACCACGTCTGGCTGCAACTGGGAACGCTCGGCCGCCGGACGGGATGGAACGAGTACTGGGAGGCCAGACACTCTCTTGACGGCGTGCTCAAACGGGATCCCAGTCACGTTCGCGGCCGCGTCGCGCGCGCATGGATCGACTACATCGTGGACACCAGAATGCCTTGGGGCACGGAGTGGCTTTTCGGCGGGGGAGACAAGAAGCGGGCGTTGAAGACGGTGCGTGAAGCCGCACACGCGAACCTCGACTTTTTCGACCAGGCTGAAGCAACATTCGCCCTGTGGGACATGTACGTCCGGGAACGGAACTTCAAGGACGCGGTCATGGCTGCGCGCGACATCGCCCGAGACTTTCCAGAAAACCTGGAGGTTTCACGCTTTCTTGTCATCCACGATCCCGACGTCAGCGCCGTCAGGCCGTGACCTCGAATAGCCGCTTGGCATCCTCGCGAAGCAGCATGATCAGCACGTAGCACCCGATCGCCGTCCCGTACGGCAACAACAACACGTCCACCGATCCCAACATGAGGGCCGCGAGTCGAGACCAGTGAACACGGCGGCGGAGCGGCAGGCCAATCGCCACGTGCGCAGCACCCCAGACGATCGCCATCACGGCGAGCGTCGTGAACACCGTCGCCGTCAGTTCGGCCGCGAACTGCCCACCGGCTCCGGCGGCGTTGGCCGAAGCGATGAGCCCAAACGCTCCGATTCCGAGCGCCAGCATCGACAGACCGATCACCATGGTCAGCGCGCCCCACACGACAAAGAGCACGCCGATGAGATCGATGTGGAGGGACACCAGGCTCCCTACGCAGCCGATCGCCTGACCGCGACGCGCACTTCCACGCGGACTGGCGGAGCGAGGGGCGCTTTCAGACGAAAGCGAAAGCGAGTGCCGTCCGGCACTCCAGCAGGAACGGACAGCAGGACCCGGCGCTGGACTGAGGCGGTGCCGGTTCCTCGACACGATGTACAGGGCTCGGGCCACGTCTCACCGCGGCCACCGCACAGGGTACACGTCCCCTGCAGGGGCACGTCGAGCGGCAGGACGGTGCCCCCCGCAGCGTCGCGAACCGACAGCAGCACTTCGGTTTTCAGCGTGTCCGGTGCCATCGTTTCGCCAAGAAAGGCATCGCGCTCGCGCTCGGCAAGGGGACCAACCGGCGGAAAGTCGACCGCGATCTCGTCGGCAAAGCACTCGTGGCCCGCCTGAACGGCGCGGATCGAGTCCCATACGACGGGCAACGGTTCCTGATAAAAGCGATCGCGACTCACGGATAACCCCGCTCAACGATAGGAGCGGGTTCCGCCACTTGTCAACCTTGCCTGAGCTGCGAGCGAGTGCTAAGGTCGCACCGAATGGTGATCGCAAAGGAGTGTCCCATGTGCGGGGGCACGATGCGGCTCAAATCGACGGAGGAGGTGACACACGTACCGGGCAATCCACGACCCGTCAAGCGCGTCTCGACCGAGTGGATATGCCCCGAGTGCGACTACTTCGAAGATGCCGACGAAGATCGGGCGTAGACGGCGTCCGCTTGACGCGGGGTCAGCGTGCGCCGATAGTGAGCAGGACTTCCTTGCGGAGCGTATCCTCGAACTCCTCGAACTTGAGCGCCGATTCGCACTCGTCGCACAGCACTTCGAGCACGGCAGGCCGGCTCTCTTCCGATACTTCGACACGGCCGTCCTCAAGATGGACGACGTGCATCTGCAGCGTTTTGACCTGAAAATTCCGGTCATTGCCACAATTGGGACAGGTCAACGTCACGAACACTCCCTCTCTGGGCCCCGTTTGGAGCGCGATAACACCTGATTCTATGTAATGGTTGGGGCGATACGCAATGAGAAACCGCTGAAAATCGGCCGTTTCTCGCGAAACCGGCCTGAATCTGCTTGGTTTGGACCAAAAAAATGACCACAACGAGCGGCACCTACGAGATTCACACCGAAGCACGTGGACCACACTGGATCAGCTGGATCACACGAGGCGGCGAGACTAAACCAGAAAGGTCCGTGATTCTCATTGCTGCCAGCCAGTCCGAGGCGGAGGAACGGGCACGACGCTGGGCTGAGCAGACCAAGTACTGAGTACGTGAACGGGCGGAGGGATCAGGGCAGAACTTTCAGAGTCGAAGGCGCAGGAGACGTGCCGGAGGGTGCCCGCCCAGGGACCAGCAGCTGGTGGCCGTTGGCGCTCGGTCCCTGCCAAACGACCACGCGGTCGTGGTCGCCAGCCGTTGCCTCCGCAAACAGAGCCTTCAGCGACGCCGGCAACACTTCGCCCAGGCTGCCGCGGGCCATGCGGCACACGCCCTGTTGAACGGTCGTCGAGAGATAGAGACGATCCCGCGCGCGCGTGAGCGCGACGTACAGAAGGCGCTTCGTTTCTTCACGCTCGCGAGCCTGAGCGTCCTCATCGGCTTCCGACTGGTAGTCGGCCACGGCGACCGAAGGCTCCCCTGCCCCGTCAAATGCCACGCGAATCGGCGCACGCGCGTTCCCTGTTCCACGTCCGAGATTCACCACGAACACCACCGGGAACTCGAGGCCCTTGGCCGCATGCACCGTCATCAGGCTGACCGCGTCGACCGCGTCTATGACGGCGTTCGATTCGTCGCCAACGGCCAGTTCGTCGAGGGGCTCGGCGACGCGGGCCAGCGTGGCGTAGCCGCGATTCTGGAAGCGGCGCACCATCGCGCGAAGCTTTTTCAGGTTCTCGCGCGCCTGGCGGTGGCTGGCGCCCTGGATTTCTCGCGCGTAGCCCGTTTCGGCGAGGACTCGCGCGAGCAGTTCCGAGGGCGACAGTCGATCCACGCAGGCAAGCCAGCGCGGTACCGCCTCGCGCGCGCGAGCGAGCACGGATCTGTCCTCTTCACGTAGATCGGCCGTCGCCTCGGGTTCGGGACCGATGATTGCGGCGGCGAGTCGCGGCGCCAGCCGCGCAATGGCGATGTCCGACAAGCGAACCAGACGCGACCGCAGCAAGGTCGCCGCGCGGAGATCGGACAACGGATCGGCGAGGTACCGGAGGAGCCCCATCGCGTCCTGCACTTCGTCCGACTCGAAGAAACCGAGCCCCTTGTAGACGTACGTGAGGACGCCGTGTCTCGCAAGCGCCTTCTCGAACTCCCGGTGGCTGTCACGCGATCTGAACAGGATCGCGATGTCGGCCGGTTGTGCCGGCCGGTGCAGACCGGTCGATCGGTCGCGCACGGTGGCGCCGGACAACAGGGGCGAGATTTCGGCACTCACCTGCTCCGCGGCAGCGGTGACGCTCTCGCCCGCGATCAGCCGGATCGCGACGTCCTCGTCCCGCTGACCGGCGTCGGCCTCCGGGCGGGCCGTTTCGATACCGGACAGGGGGAACCGATCCCGATCGTCGTAGCGAAACGCATCCCGTCGTTCGCTTGCACCGCCCTCGGCGACAACGACGGCCTCGAACACGTCGTTGATGAAGGCGAGGAGCGCTGGCGCCGCTCGGAAGCTGACGGTGATCGTGCGCCGCGGCTCACCTTCGGTCCGCAGTTCTCCAATGAAGCCGGCCGCCTCGTCCACGATTGCCACGTCGGCGTCCCGAAAGCCGTAGATCGACTGCTTGCGATCGGCCACCACGAAGACCGATGGCCACAGCGCGTCGGCACCGGCGCCGACGCCTTCGGACCAGTTGCGCACCAGCTGCGCGATGAGCTCCCACTGCGCGCGGCTGGTATCCTGAAACTCGTCGACCAGCACGTGACGATGGCGTGACTCGAGGCGAAACCGGCTTTCCGCGAATTCGTCCATCTCCCTCAAGAGGGTGACCGCTTTTTCGAGCACACCAGAGAAGTCGAGGAGCGCGTGGGCATCGAGCGTCCGCTGATACTGACTCAGCACGACCGCAAACATGCGCCACACGCCGCGGGACAACACGACATTCAGGTCGCGGCGGAATCGCACCACGACATCAGCCACCGCCGGCGCGAGCTCCGCAGCCACGTGGCGGTGACGCCGCCACGCGTGTTCGCTCTCGCAATCGTCCTTCTTGAAGATCGTCCCGGTGAAGTTCTTGCCGCGCGGCCGTCCGTCTTGCGTCAGGAAGTAGACCCGAAGTCGATCGAGAAGGGCACGGCAGGCTGCCTGGCCATCGCGTGTGTCTGGATCCGGGCCCTCGGGATTGGACACAAGACTGCGAATGTCGGCGGC
>ORMF010370727.1_pt1 | contig 18704 bp, 17 predicted proteins | sample 1779871 | NCBI WGS metagenome assembly ORMF01 (sample SAMEA104232316, study PRJEB22302) | groundwater metagenome | biome: forest; feature: aquifer; material: groundwater | place: USA | collected 2011-08-07 | depth 5.4 m | reverse complement strand
TACCGAACAAGAGCATCGCCGCGTTGGTGGGTTTGGCACCGTCGAGCAAGTTGAGATGGGTGAGTAGAGCCTTGGTTTCGGTTTTGGGTTTCAGCGGAAAGCCGCGCTCGCGACGGGCTGTCTGCAAAAACCAGTCGATGCGTTCGCGAGAGACATTTGCCAGGTTGGCGCCGTCGCACGCCGATGTATCGAACGGCGGCACGCGGAGCGCGCCAAGATCGTCTAGGTGATCCACCAGGCTGGCATAGACTTCGGCGGTTAGAGCGCTGGCATCTTCAACGCGGCGGCGGATCAGCTGGGCGCTGGCTTTGCCGATCAGTTGGCGCATCTTGGGTGCGCGCTTTTTCTCGTCGATTCCCCACACATAGATGAGCCGAGTCTTCTTAAGACGAGTGGCATGATCATACTCACGTTCGGTCGGGGACACGCCGTTTTGATCTTCGTAGCCATATTCATAACCAAAGAGCCCGAGATAGACATCGCAGCGCTCGACCTCTTCGAGATAAACTTCATCGGCACGCCGATCTTTGGCGGGAAGCTCCTCAAACAGAAAAACCTCGCTGATAAACCGATGCAGCACGGCGTCGCCGAGCAGAAACGCCTTTAGATCTCGGCGCGCCTGGGCGAACTCTTTCTGCACGCTGCTGATAAAGATTCGAAGTCGAGTCGCCGGCATAACAATCAGTCTCGCTTGCCGGCTATCTGTTCAATCATTGTGTTGAACTGACTTTCGACCTTGGCCTTGAAGTCAGCCTCGATCTGGTAAACCTCGGTGAATTCGGCGAAAGCCCAACGGCCGTAAGTTTTGAGATTGTTCACGCCGGGAATCCAGTAGATGTCCATAGTGGATTTCTTTTCCTTCGCGTCTTCGCGGCGGTAGCCTTTGATCTCGACGATCAGGTGCAATAGATCATCGTCGCCGTGGCCGCCTGCCTGCCGAAGCCTCGGCGTAGGCTGGTCATCCACCAGCACGATGAAGTCCGGCAAGTATTTGCGCATTTCCGATCCGTACCGGTAAGGGACTTCGAGGCCAAGATTATGGTTTTTGACGTAGGCGCGCACGCGAGGATGAGACTCCGCGACGCGGCAAAACTCGGCTTCCCAATCGCTATCCAGCACGACCCAGTTGATGTGGCAGCGCCGCGAGTCCGTTTCCCAACGGTCGGTCCTCGATGTGTTAAAGCGAACATGGGCGGTGGAGCCAACCGGGTTGTAAGCGTCGAGCACTGCCTTGATGGGCCGCTTGTCGATTAGCGCCCGGTTAATGGCTGTGGTGATCCTCTGGCAGGCCATGTCCGCAAGCATCTTGTACTTGAGCTGCGCCGGGTAGGTGCCGCCCTTGCAGACAAGATAGCCATCCAGCCATTGCCGCGCGATGCGCTTGAGCTGCCCGAACAAATGGAGTTCCGGTTCACCGTTGGAGTCGCGAAATTTGCTGAGAACCAGATAAGAGGTCAGTTCGTAGACCACCTGCGATGGCCGAACATCGCCCGTATGCACGAGATTCAGATCGACGGGCTGGCCGATGATTCCAGAGTTGCGCGTCTCCGTGGCGCCAACCAGGTCGGGCGTGAGCTCCAGCACGGAGTCTTCGTTGAACTCGGCTGTTAACCTCGCTTCCGGCAGTTCCACGCGATAGCCTTCCACGCGCGGAAAGCGAATTTCGAGCGCGTCACGGTCGGGGCGGATGGCCTTCACCTGGACGGTCTCACGCGGTGGCTGGGGTGGCGCAACAACAGGTTTGGCATTGAAGTCGAACGGGATGCCGAGGACGTCGGCGTACTCGACGTTGAAAAGGTTGTCATCGTTGAGGTCATACGACTGCCGGCGCAACGCCCGGCCGATCACCTGCTCGCACAAAAGCTGCGTTCCGAAGGCACGGACACCAAGCACGTGAGTCACAGTGTTGGCATCCCAACCTTCGGTCAACATCGCGACGGAGACCACACAGCGAATGTCGGCACCGAGCCGACCGGCTTTCCCGACGGTGTTCATCACTTCGCGCAACAGATCCTGGTCAGTAAGATTCTCGGCCTGGCGAAAGTCTCCGGTGCGCTCGACAATCTCACGCCGAAAGCGATCGATCTCGTCGGCCGCCATGGCGCGAAAGTTGTCATCCAGCGACTCACCGGATTCCAGTTGCTCGCTGTCGATCAGAATTGTCCTGGGGCGCGGCAGTGGATCGCCGTGCTCGTTGTGGTTCTGAAAAAGCGGAAACTTGCCGAACTCCAATTGGCTCGTGCCGTCGTCGTTCTGGCGCTGGAAGCCGGCAATGTAGTCATAGACTAGCTTGGAGGTCGACGTATTATTACAGACGACGATGAAGCACGGCGGAACGGATATCTTGTTTTTGGCCCAAAGCTCAAACGTCAGCTTGTAGTGACCGTACAACGCATCGAGTGCCGTTTGCAGTTGCGGCGGCAGATCGCGCGGATCGAGAGCCCCTGCCTTGCCTCGGCCTTTCTTGGGCATTTTTGCGCGGATATGCTCCCAGAGATTGCGGAACATCGGCATTTCGTTGCCGGGGATGTTGTCCGCAATGGGCACCCTCGGCAGCTTGACGATACCGCACTCAATGGCATCCATCAGCGAGAAGTCGCTCATCGTCCACGGGAAGAGAGTGCCTTCGGCGTACCCTGATCCGCGCAGAAAAAATGGCGTAGCGGACAGATCGACAACACGTGCAATGCCGAGCTTGCGGTTCACAGCTTCGAGGCCTGAAATCCAGACACGCGCGGCTTCATTGTTTTTCTCCGCTTCCTTCCTGTCCTCGCCTTTCAGATCTTCGTCATCTTTATCGCCGGGCTTTTCCCGGTAGCAGTGGTGTGCCTCGTCGTTGAGAATCAGGATATTTTTAATCCCCATAAGTTCGGGCATGACACGTTGGATCATCTGTCCTTCGGTTTCAGCGGTCTCGATCTCCGTTCCCGTACGCCCCTGGAGCAGCGCACGACCGCCTTTAGAAATTTCCAGACGCTCGCGGGGCTTAAACGCGTGGAAATTCGTTACGACGATCTTGGCCCGCCTTACGTCATCAAGCAGGTCCGGCGGAACTAATTCGCGACTTTCGTAATAGCTATCCGGATCGTTTGGCTGCAAGACACGAAGACGATCCTTGATCGTGAGACCGGGCGCGACCACAAGAAATCCGCGAGTGAAGTGCTTACTCCCGGCGCGGCGAACAGCGTTGATCGTCTGCCAGGCGATGATCATCGCCATAACCGTAGTCTTGCCCGCGCCGGTGGCGAGCTTCAATCCGAGACGCTGGAGCTCGGGGTTAGCCTCTCTGCTTGAGGCCGCAAGATGTTCTAATATGCTTTTCCCTCCTACGAAATGAGGCGCAACCTCCGTAAGCCAGATAATTGTCTCGACCGCCTCGACCTGGCAAAAGAATGGGCGAATGTCGTTGAACTGGTGATGACGCCAATGCTGCAATAACCTCGCGGTTTCAGGAGTGACCTGCGCCGGTGTCAGTAAACTTCTCCATTGGTCAACTTCTTGGCGAACCCGATTGATGATCGCGGTGATATCGTATTGCTGTTTCTGTGTAGAAAGCCCCTTGCCTTCATCGAAAACAATTTGCTGCTGATCGGCCGATGCTTTTCGCTTCCTTGGTTTTGGAATCGGCGTAATGAACTCTGCGCGGCGACGACGTTCGATGATTTGCTGCGTCGGCTGCCCTTGGGCGTCGAGCTCCCAATAACGCTTCGGATACTCGTAAGGGGAGTTTAGGATCGGATGGTCGAAGAATGGATTGTCCACTTTAACTTATGCTCATCACCGGTGTTACGGGCACAGGCTATACAACCGGCAAGGTCAAACTCGCCAGATCTCGCATCGGCGCTCAGAGAATACTAGTCGAAATGGCGGGTGGATGCCAAGGGGAAGCTTCGGAGGTGAGGCCCGTTCAAGTCGTTCAAACCGTTCCAACGGGACAATGCAGTTCCAGTCGTTCAACCGCTTCCCTTCGACTTCGCGTCGCTACGCTCAGGGCAGGCACTCCGTTCATGACGGGGACCGGTCCGTTCCAGACGTTCCAATCGTTCAAACGTTCAAGTCGGTACAGACCGGGCGGTTCAATGTTCAACGGTCTCAAGGCCGATGCCCGTTCCAATGGTTCGACTAGCTCACCATGAGCGGAATCTCCCGTTCAACCGCTGCGCCCTAGGTTTATCAGCCCTGGTGATTTATCGAACGACATGAGGGACAGCGAAAACGGTTTTGGGAAAGTTCCTCAAACCGGAGTCCGGTGTCCCGACCAAAGGCTGACGAACGACAGGTGATGAGCTGTCCGGTAACGATCACGTCCTCAAGCAACCCGCATTTCTGGCACTCAATCAGCTCGCGATCGTTCGTGAACAGTCCAAGGGCGCGCGCCTTGGCCTGCAATGCGACAATGCGCGTGGCAAGCTCGCGAATGTTGTTCCGTCTCCGGTTCATTTCCTTCTAGTCCGATTGCGTTTGCCACGGTACGGTACCGGTGATTCCGCCACATGCATCCCGCTCCTGGTTTCCGCCGGCTCGAATACGATGCGCACCCGCGCGTGCAAGACGCCGGCAACGCGGCGCAGCATGCTCAAGGAATGGCCTTCGTAGCCCGGCGACTCCAGGCGGCTGATCTGTTGCTGCGAGGTCTTAAGCAACTTGGCAAGGTCGTTCTGCGAAAGCCCGGCCTGCTGGCGAAGGGCGGCAATCTGCAGCGCGACATCCCACGCTTCGCCGGCGTTCTTAAAGCGGGCGGCAAATACCGGATCTTGCAACTGCGTTTCGAGGTACCGGTCGAAATTGGTTTTTTTCATCGGTCTGCTCTTTTCCGCCAATCCGACATCCGTTCCCGAGCGGTATTGATCTCGCGAGCCGGGATCGCCTGGCCCTTGTTACGAATGCCGTGAACTGCGACGATTCGCCGATCCTTCATGAAAAACCACAACACGCGCGTGTTGAGCTTGCCGACGTGGCGCAGTTCGAAAAGTCCGCCGCCAAGCGCCTTGGACAACGGCTCGCGGTGATACTGCCGGCTGCGCAGTTTTGCCAGACCGGCGACCACGGCCGCAAAATCGCCCGGATCACTCGCCTTCAACTCGTCGAGGAATTCCCGCACCGGGCACTTCCCCGCCTCCGACTCATAGAACTCTACTGTGAAATTCATGGGGATGCAACATCAAATTTGATGTACTGATAACTGGCGGCGGTTTAAAAGCTGCGCTCGGCTCTGGGGTCATCTCTGGGGTCAGATTTTTTTACGTCTTGACTTTCTTCCGCCCTTTTCCGGTCAGTTAAATTGCGAGATCTACGCGCGATCGGTTTTCCGCTCCGAAAACCTGCGGGGTCAACTTCGCCACATCCCGGATCGGCGCTCTATTCAATACTGACGCGTGTTCCAAACATTCAACTTGCCCAACACCGCCTCAGCCCCGCCTGTTCCAATCGTTCCAAACGTTCAAGCCGTTCAACGCCTTACGGCGGTTCAAAGTTCAAGGTTTAAGGTTCAAAGAAAGAAAAACTCTGTGGGACCTTTGCACGTTTTGAGAATTCTCAAAACGTCGAAATGACCAGGAGCTGGGATGGGGAAACTAGCCGGTGCCTAAGAACGCTTCTCGCCCGATTGTTTCCTGGCTTCCTCCAGCAAGTCATCGACGCCGTAGTGCGAAAAATAGTCTGTCCGCCACTGTTGGTAATCAAACGGCTCGCGGGAAACCGAGGCGAGGAAGCGCAACGCATCAACGGGTCCTAAACGGTCGCTCAAGGCCCGAACGGCCTGCTGGCGCAATTCTTGTTCGGTAAGTTGTTTAGCCATCGCTCGTTACCTCTTCCAAGTATGCCACAGGGTTGAGAACCCGTAAAGCCAATCCCAGCCGGGGCGCTCTGCGCAATACTAAGTCGTCGCAGGTCAAGAACACCTCGGCCCTGCCGACTTCAGCCGATGCCAAATGCGCCGCATCCAAGGCATGGATGCCTTGCAGCGCGATTTCTCGAGTTCGCTTGTCGAGCGCAGCGCTTAAACCGATCATTCTCTCTGATCGTCCTTGCCAAAGGGCAATCTCATCCCGCCTGTCCAGTTTCGGATGCTTTTCGTTTTCGAAGCTGAGCGCCCAGGACCACAGCAAAGTATCGCTGCCATCAACGATACGTCTCAAGACAGCAAACACCGCCTCGGTCTCGCGACGAACTCGTTCTTGGCCCTGATCATCGAAGGGACGGTTGAAACAGTTGAGATCGATGTAGAGCCGCATTCTGACTACCGATAATTTTAGACTTAGACGTCCTGTTGTGATCGGCGATCCTGAGAGATTGAGATGTCTCCGGGCTCAGACTTTTACGTCTCGACTTTCTTCGGCCCTTTACCAGTCAGCCGAATTGCGAGATCTCCGCGCGATCGGGTTTCCGCTCCGAAAACCTGCGCGGTCGAAGTCCCCACATCCCGGATCGGCGCTCGGATAATACTAGTCGAAATGGCGGGTGGATGCCAAGGGCGATTTTTGGGGCTGTTGTAGCAACGTGAATCTGTCTGGGGAAATTCACTAGCTGACTTTCACGGCGGCTTATGGTGGTTTACCCTCAACCGGCTTTGTGGTAGTTTACCGACAAGCTTTCAGGGGAGATGGTGAACCATGTCAGGTCATTCAAAGTGGAGCACGATCAAGCACAAAAAGGCGGCCAAAGACGCCAAGAAGGGGAAGCTCTTCACCAAGTTCATCAAGGAGATCACCGTAGCCGCCCGTATGGGCGGCGGCGATATCAACGCTAACCCGCGCCTGCGCACGGCCGTGCTGACGGCGCGGGCCAACAGCATGCCGAATGACAATATCGACCGGGCCATCAAGAAAGGCACCGGAGATCTCGAAGGCGTCACCTACGAAGAGATTCAATACGAAGGTTATGGGCCCGGCGGCGCGGCGATCCTGGCGCAAGTGCTCACCGACAACAAAAATCGCACGGTCTCGGATATCCGGCGTCTGTTCACCAAGCATGGCGGGAATCTGGGCGAGACGGGTTGCGTGTCCTGGATGTTCGATAAAAAAGGCGTGATTACGGTTGAGAAGTCGCAAATCGATGAAGAGCGGCTGTTGGGCATCGTGCTCGACGCCGGCGCGGAGGATGTCAAAGAGGAGGACGATCTCTTCGAGGTGGTGACGCAACCGGAGGACTTCGAGAAGGTGAAGGAGCGGTTGGACCGGGAAAAAGTCACCGTGGCCAGCGCTCATGTCACCATGGTGCCGAAGAACACGGTGAACGTCGACGCCAAACATGTCGAGCAGATCCTGAAATTGACCGAAGAACTCGAAGATCACGACGATGTGCAGGGCGTGTCCGCCAACTTCAACATTCCGACGGAGTTGATGGAAAAGGCGAGCTGAGGGCCGCTCTGCGCCGCCGCGAAAGATGCCAACGCTCCACGACCGCGAAAGCATTCTCGGCATCGATCCGGGGTCCCTGGTGACCGGATGGGGTCTCGTCCAGGTCGACGGCAACCATCTCACCCACATCGCGCATGGGACCATCGCGACTTCATCGGCTTACACCCAGGGGGCGCGTCTGCGCCGAATCCATCAGGGGATTCAAGAAGTACTAAAAAAGTTTCGCCCCAGCGGCGTGAGCCTGGAAAGGGTCTTTTTCGCCCGCAACCCGGCGAGCGCGCTCAAGCTCGGCCAGGCGCGCGGTGTGGCGCTGTTGGCGGCGGCGGAGCATGAGATCGCGGTTTTCGAGTATTCGGCCGCGGAGATCAAAGTCGCGGTCACGGGATTTGGCCAGGCGACCAAGCAGCAGGTGCAGAAAATGGTAACCGTTTTGCTCTGTCTTCGCGGCGAGGTCGCGGTGGATGCCGCGGACGCTTTGGCCGCCGCTATTTGCCATATCCACCGCCGAGATTTCTCGGCGCTGGCGCACCGCACGGCCGGGACTCGTGGTAAAGTGTTGCGCTGGCGGGACTACCTTGAGATCGCCGGGAAAAAATAGGCGCGACCCTTCGACATTGCCCCCTGCCGTGGCCGCGAGCCGTTGGCTCGGGATTCTGTCTGAAAATCGAGGAGTCGTCCTGAGCGAGCGAGGCGAGTCGAAGAGCAACGCACAAGGGGCCCAATAAGGATTTATATTTCCAAGTGATCGCGCAAATCAGCGGCACTCTGGCGCACAAAGTGCCGGGTGAAATCATCGTCGACGTCGTCGGCGTCGGATATCTGGTTTTCATTCCTCTGACGGTTTTCTATCGCCTGCCCGAGATCGGTGAGCCGGTGAACCTTCAGATTCATACCCATGTGCGCGAGGACGCGTTGCAACTTTTCGGGTTTCACGATTTTTCAGAGAAGCAGGTGTTTCTCTTGCTTAACGGCGTGGCCGGCATCGGGCCGAAACTCGCCCTTAACATCTTGTCGGGCATGCCGGCCGAGGATCTCACCCGCGCGCTCAGAGAGGGTGATCAAGTTCGGCTAGTATCGATCCCCGGCGTCGGCAGAAAGCTCGCCGAGCGGATGATCGTCGAGCTGAAAGACAAATTGGCCGCCTTGGCTCCGGACTTCTCGGATATTAAGAAATCGGCGGAGGGTTCCCAGTTGCTGCAAGACGCGGTATCGGCGTTGATCAACCTCGGCTATCGCAAGCTCGACGCCGAGAAAAGCGTTCGCGATGTGCTCAAGCGGGGGGAGAAATCCTTGGAAGAGATTCTCAAAGAATCCCTGCGCCGAATGAGTCCGTGAGCCCAAGATGAAAGACGAACCGGTCAAAACCAACATTATGATCGACGGACGGGGAACCGACGAAGAGCTCAATTATGACATGAGCCTGCGGCCGCGCGGGTTCGACGAGTACATCGGCCAGGAGCAGGTCAAGGAAAACCTCAAGGTCTCCATCGCCGCGGCCCGCGGCCGTAACGACGTGTTGGATCACATCCTATTCCATGGTCCGCCCGGTCTGGGGAAAACGTCGCTGGCGTACATCATTGCGCGCGAGATGGGCGTGAATATCAAGGCGACCTCGGGGCCGATCGTCGAGCGCCCCGGCGACCTCGCCGCTCTGCTCACCAATCTCGACGAGGGCGACGTGCTCTTCATCGACGAGATTCACCGCCTCAATCACATCGTCGAGGAAGTGCTCTATCCTGCGATGGAGGATTATCAAATCGACATCATGATCGGCCAGGGTCCGGCGGCGCGTTCCATCAAACTCGATTTGAAGCGTTTTACCTTGGTCGGCGCGACCACGAGGTCCGGCCTGTTGACGTCTCCGCTGCGCGACCGGTTCGGCCAGATCTTCCGCCTCGATTTCTACGATGCCGGATCGCTGACGCGGATTCTCCAGCGATCCACGTCGATTCTCGGCGTCACCGGAGAACTCGAAGGCATCGGAGAGATCGCCCGGCGCGCGCGTGGCACGCCGCGCATCGCCAACCGGCTGCTGCGACGAGTGCGGGATTACGCCCAGGTGAGGGCCAACGGTGTGATCACCCGCGCGGTGACGGAAGAATCGCTGAAAATGTTAGAAGTCGATCCCATGGGGCTCGACAAAATGGACACCATGTTGCTGGTAACGATGATCGATAAATTTGCCGGCGGCCCGGTTGGCGTGGAAACGTTGGCGGCGGCCATCGGCGAGGAAAAGGACACCATCGAGGATGTCTACGAGCCGTTTTTGATTCAGGCGGGATTCCTCCAGCGGACCCCCAGGGGACGGGTGGCGACGGCCCTGGCCTATGACCATCTCGGCAAAAAACCCGGCGCGGCAAAGGTGAGCGCGCCGAAGACTCAACAGAGTCTATTTTAAGGTTGCTTGTCAGCGCACGGATCAAAAACGAAAGCGCACATCGCTGGGCGAGAATAAGTCATGGCCGGAATGGGCAAAATTTTAATTTATCTCGGCCTAGTGCTGGTGGTTCTCGGCATCATTTTTTCTTTGGTCGGCAAGATTCCCTGGCTCGGGCACCTGCCCGGAGACATCACCATCGAGCGGGAGCGTTTTACGTTCTACTTTCCGCTCGCCACCTGCTTGATCATCAGCGTCGTTTTGTCGCTTGTTCTTTACCTTTTGAGAAGGTAGGATTTTATCGTTTTTTCAGCTCCTTAACCGAGACTAATCGATGGAAGCCGTTAGCACCGCTAGGTCACATGAGGAAGCCCTCCGGCTGGAAGAGACCAAGCGGCGTAAGCGCGAAGGCGTGGTCATCCTGGTGGCCACCCTCATGGTGCTCGCGTTCGCTTATTTTGAGGTACAGGCGCCCGAGGTCTCGCCCGAGTATGCGTTAAGCGGCAACATCGCGTTCTTCCTGCTTATCAACATCAACATCATACTGCTCGTGCTGCTGGTTTTCCTGGTCTCAAGAAACCTGGTGAAACTGCTTTTCGAGCGCAAGCGGGGAATTCTCGGATCACGGTTGCGCGTGCGCCTGGTGATCGCGTTTGTCGCGCTTTCTCTGGTGCCGACGTTATTGTTATTCACGATTGCCGGCGGTTTCGTCACCCGCTCTTTCGAGCGCTGGTTCGATCTGCAGGTGGAAACCGCGCTGCAGGGCTCGTTGGAAATCGGCCAGACCTACTACCAAAATTCGGCCAACAATGCGCTCTTTTACGCGCGCCAGTTGAGCCGGCTCATCACCGCGGAGGAGCTTTTCAACGCGCAGAGCGTCGATCGGCTCAAGGAATTCGTGCGCAGCAAGCAAAAGGAATATAATCTCGGCACCGTCGAGCTGTTCTCCCCGGACCGCCAGCCGCTGGTCGTGGCGTTCAATGAACAGGTCCCCACCGGAGTCACCGTCAAGCCGGAGAATGACTTTCTCAACCGGGCGCTGCGCGGGCTGGAGGTCACTCGCACTCAAGCTTTCGGAGAAGGGGACGTCATCCGCGGCGGGGTGCCGGTATACAGCGCGGACAAACGCATTTTGGGCGTGGTGGTGGTGGACTACTACGTGCCCAAGAGCATCACCAAGCGGGCGCTGCAGATCTCGCGCTCCTATGAACAGTACAAGTACCTGGCGTCGTTAAAAACTCCGGTCAAAAACAGCTATATCCTGACGCTCCTGCTGATCACACTGGTGATTATTTTTGCCGCTACCTGGTTCGGCCTTTACCTCGCCAAAGGGATTACGGTGCCGATTCAAAGACTCGCGGAAGGTACCCATGAAGTCGCCCAGGGAAATTGGGATTACCAGATCGAGTCCAGCGGCGACGATGAGATCGGCACGCTGGTCGGGTCATTCAATCAGATGACGCAGGATTTAAAGCTAATGACTCTGGAGATCCAACGGCGCGGCCGCTACATGGAGATGCTGCTGGCCAACGTGGGCGCCGGCGTCATTTCCATCGACCCCGCCGGCAAGATCACCACCTGGAACAAGGCCGCCGAGCAGATGCTCGGCGTCAACGCGGGCGAGGCGTTGGGCAAGCCGGAGGAGCAGGTCTTCGCTTCCGAGCGGCTCCAAGTGATGCGCGAGATCATGGGAAACGTGGCCAACGGAGAGGCCGTGGAGCGGGAGATCAAGATCTCGTTGCCGGATCGGGTATTGACCGTGGTGGCCAACGCGGCCACGTTGCGCGACGACGAGGGACGGAGCCTCGGCGTCATGATGTTTTTGGAGGACATTACCCAGATCCAAAAGGTGCAGAGGATGGAGGCCTGGCGCGAAGTGGCGCGGCGCATCGCCCATGAAATCAAAAACCCGCTGACGCCGATCCAGCTCTCGGCCGAGCGCTTGCGCAAACGTTACGCCAAACTGCTGGCGGGCGACGGCGCGGTTCTCGACAAGTGTACGACGACGATCATTCGGCAGGTTGAGGAGCTTAAAAACCTCGTCAACGAGTTCGCCCAATTCGCACGGCTACCCGCCGTGGAGCTGGCTGCGAACGATCTCAACGAAATCGTGCGCGAGGCGCTGTTTTTGTTTCAGGAAGGGCATAAGGAAGTCGGTTTTCAGTTTTGCCCCAGTGCCATTCCGCCCCTGGAGCTGGACCGCAATCAGATGAAACGTGCCTTGATGAATCTCCTGGATAACGCGGTGGCCGCGGTGGACGGCGATGGGGAGGTCAAAATCGCGACACATTATGATCGTTCCCTCGCCGTCGTCAGCCTGGAAGTGGCCGACAACGGCCGCGGCCTGTCGCCAGAGGTGCGGGCGCGGGTCTTCGAGCCCTACTTTTCGACCAAAAAGGATGGCACGGGGCTGGGGTTGTCTATCGTCAACGCGATCGTCGAGGATCATCACGGCTACATTCGCGTTCGGCCCAACGAGCCGAGGGGCACCAAATTCATCATCGAGTTGCCGGCGCGGGAGCAGATTGCCGCTTGAATCTTGCCGGAGCGCCGCCGGGTTTTAAAGATGGAAGAGGGGACAGGGTGAACGAAAATCTTGCGGAAAAAACGATTCTCATCGTCGATGACGAAGACGCCGTCAGGGAATCGGTGCGCGAGGTGTTGAATGACGAGGGCTACCGGGTCGTGGACACCGGCGACGGCACGAGGGTGCTGCGCATGATCGAGGAGGAAAAACCCGGTCTGGTTCTGCTCGATATCTGGATGCCGCAGACGGATGGCATCGAGCTCTTGAAGGAGATCAAGAACAAAGAGCCGGACATCAACGTGGTCATGATTTCCGGCCACGGCAACATCCACACGGCGGTCACTGCGACCAAGGCGGGCGCCTTCGATTTTATCGAAAAGCCGCTGTCCCTGGACGGCCTGCTGTTGACGGTGCGCCGCGCCTTTGGCGAAGCGCCGGCGCTACTTGACGCGGACGCAGGGGACGGCAGCAAAAAAACCCGGGCACGCAAGCGGCCGGCGGTCGCCCGCGCGCGCGGCCGCGCGAAGCTGCACCAAAAGACGCTCAAAAAAAGCGTCGTCACATCGGGCCAGGGGCTTCATTCGGGCGTTAAAACGGGCCTGGTGCTCCATCCGCTACCGCCCAACAGCGGGATTGTCTTTACCGGGATCTCGGCGGACACGAGCGTGCGCGCCCACCTCGACTTCGTGGCATCGACGGGATACGCGACCTCGCTGCGCAACAACGGGATGGCGGTGGCCACCGTGGAGCATCTTCTGGCTACGCTTCACAGTTACGGTATTACCAATCTGCTCGTGAAAGTGCAGAGTGAAGTGCCGATCCTGGACGGGTCAGCGGTCGAGTTTTGCCGCCTGATCGAGGAAGCGGGTATTGATGAAACCGACGAACCGTGGTCGGAAATCGTCGTGGACCGGGCCTACCAGGTCGGCGCCAAGGAGAGTGGAGAGTGGATCAGCATCGAGCCGGCGGAGAGTTTTTCGGTGCGCTACATCATGAATTATCCGAAACCCGTGGGCCATCAGGAATATGGCTACACCGATCGGGGGCCTGGAAGTTTCAAGGAGGAGATCGCGCCGGCGCGGACGTTCGGCTTTCTCAGAGACATCGCCAAGCTTGAAAAGATGGGACTTGCCGCGGGCGGCCGATTGAGCAATTTCATTCTGATCGATGATGAGAAGATCATCAACACCGAGCTGCGTTTTCCCGACGAACTGGCGCGCCACAAGATCCTCGACATCATCGGCGACTTTTATTTGCTCGGCAGACCGGTCCGTGGCGCGATCACGGCGCATATGACGGGCCACTCCGACAACATCGCATTGCTGCGCAAGTTGCGCGCGGGCCTGCATCTATGACGCGGGGGGCTCCGAATACATCGCCGGCATCGAAATTTTCCGTGGCCAGAATTCCTCAGGGGGTAACAGATTGTTAACATCTAAGTTTGCAGGCTGCTCAAAAAGATCTCAGAGGCGAGGCGCGCGAAACATCGACGAGCGGAGGCGTACTTATGCGGTACGTTGGAGCGAGGCGATTGAGCGCAACGAAGCATATGAGGCTTTTTCAGCAGCCTGCTAGCGCCGATGGAATCCGCCGCTAAATTTCCGCGCTTATTTACCGTCGAAGAAGCGAACGGTTTGCTGCCGGAAGTGCGTCCGTTGATCGAGAACATTCTCGAAAATCTGCGCCGGCTCAAGAGCAAGAGCGAGACCGTCATTCGCAGCGAGCAACTCGACCCCGAGGCGCCGGACCTCATGAAGCGGCTGCGCCGGGACGAAGAGATCGCCCGGCTCGTCGGACAAATCAAGGGCTGGGTCGAGGAGATTCAAGGTCATGGTTGCGTGTGCAAAGGCATCGAACAGGGGCTCATCGATTTTCCCTGCGTGCTAGGCGCCGAAGTGGTCTTTCTTTGCTGGCAGTACGGCGAGCCCGGCGTCAACCATTGGCACCGCATCGAAGACGGCTTCGCCGGCCGCCGGACGCTGCTCGAGATCGGCGACACGGATCCCGAAGGTAACACCTCGGTTCATTAAACGACGTCGGTACCGTTCGGACCGGCGGACGGTCAGTACGCTTCTCCTCACTCGCGTCGCTCTCCGGTTTTCCGCGCGAACCCCATGAAATCTACGCTGCCGCGAAACCGCGCCTCGTTGTCCGGCCGCATCAAAGAGGAAGCACAGCGGTTGGGCTTCGATTTGGTCGGCATCTCCCCTGTGAAACTTCCGCCCCATGAAGAATCGTTCGCCGAGTGGCTGCGCCAAGGGTTGGCTGGTGAGTTGGGCTACATGGAGCGAACCGCAGGGCTGCGCCGCGATCCCGGTGCGCTTGTGCCCTGGGCCGTCTCGATCGTTTCGGTCGGAATGAACTATTACACGCCGTATCCCCGACCCGAGCCAACGAAAGAGACGAAGGGTTGGATTTCCCGTTACGCCTGGGGCGACGATTATCACGATCTAATGAAGCAAAGGCTCGAAGCGCTGCTTGAAACGATTCGGGCCATGCACGATGGTCCCGTCGAGGGAAGGGGATTCGTGGATTCCGGACCGGTGTTGGAGCGAGATTTTGCCGGTGTCGCCGGGCTCGGTTGGATCGGCAAGAACACGCATCTTATCTCGCCGAAAAAAGGCTCGTGGTTTTTCCTCGGCGAATTGTTTCTCAGCGTCGAGTTGGATTACGACCGCCCGATCCGCGACCGCTGCGGCAAATGCGATCTCTGCCTCAAGGCCTGCCCCACGAGCGCGTTCGTCGGACCTTATATATTGGACGCGCGCCGCTGCATCTCCTATCTCACCATCGAGTTAAAGGGTTGGATGCCGCGCCACCTCCGGCCGCTAGTGGGCAATCACATTTTCGGCTGCGATATCTGCCAGGAGGTTTGTCCTTATAACGTGAAAGCGCTCCCGACCTCGGAGCCGGCCTACGCGCCGCGCGCGGGCCTCTATGCGCCCGATTTGATCCCGCTGCTCGCGCTCACCGAGCAGGAATTTCGCTCCCGCTTCCGCGGCAGCCCGATTCTCCGCGCCAAGCGGCGTGGGTTTCTACGTAATGTCGCCGTGGCTCTCGGCAACATCGGCAACGCCGAAGCGGTTCCGGCATTAATTCACGCTCTGAACGACGAAGAACCGCTGGTCCGAGGCCACGCCGCCTGGGCGCTGGGAAGAATCGGCACGACCGAAGCGCTCGCAGGATTACGCCGACGGCTGGGCATCGAAGAGGATGCTCACGTCAAAGTGGAAATCGAAGAAGCGATAAATGAGGCTGAGAAAAGTTGCTCAATGCTGCCTGGCTGAAACTCGTGGTGTCTAACGCGGCCGCACACTTTAATTGGACTTATCCCCTTTTTTCGCACCGTAATCTATGGCTCTTGGTATTCCGGCTTGAGTTGGCTGCGGTCGAGCAGTAACTCGCGCTTTTGCCGGATCATCTCGCGCTCCTGTTTCAAGAAGCGCTCCACCGCGCGGCGAAAATTGCCATCGACGATGTAATGCATGCTGGTCGTATGTTCAGGGTCGAGTCCCCGAAGTTGCTTGAAGCTCCCGCCGGCGCCGGCCTCGAAGCGCTCCAGGCCCATGCGAATCGAATGCTCGATGGCGGAGTAATAGCAGACGTTGAAATGGAGGAACGGATGCTCTTCGAAAGCGCCCCAGTAGCGGCCGTACATCGCCGTGCCGTCCCGCACGTTAAAAGTCCCGGCGATGATTTTTCCCTCCCGCTCGGCGAACACCAGACAGACATTGGCATGGAACCGGCGGTACATTTCATCAAAAAATCCTTGGGTGAGATACTGCCGGCCATAGTAGAGCCGGTCGACGTGGCCTTTGTATAACCGAAACATCGTGCGCAGATGGCGCTCGGTAAGCTCCTCGCCTTCCACCGCCCGGATCGCGATGCCCCGTTGTAATATCTCCCGCCGCTCGCGCTTGACCTTGTTACGCCGGTCGCTGCGGAAGCTGGCGAGGTAATCGTCAAAGGACTTGAAGTTTCGGTTCTGCCAGTGGAACTGAATTCCGGACCGCGCGAAGAAGCCGACCTCCGCCAGCGCTTTGCGCTCGTCGTCGAGGCAAAAATTCACGTGCGCAGAAGAGATCTTGTTGTCCGCCGCAATCTTGGCCAGCGCCTGTCCCATGAACCGAATCAACTGGCGGCGGTCTTCGCCCGGCGCGGTCAAGAAACGGTGGCCTGTCACTGGAGTGAAGGGCACACCGACCAGCATCTTTGGATAGTATTGAATGCCGGCATGATGCGCCGCCTCCGCCCATTCATAATCGAAAACGAACTCGCCCTGGCTGTGAAGTTTTAAATACATCGGCGCCGCCGCGATTAGCTTGTTCCCTTTCTCCACCACGAGATGATGCGGCAGCCAGCCGGTTTTTTCGTTGACGCAGCCGGATCGTTCGAGGCTGTCGAGCCAATCCCATTTCATGAACGGGGTCCCGCCGCCAACCAAAGCATCCCAATCGGCGCGCTCGACTTCCGCGGCATTGCGCACAACCTTTATGGTACTTTCATCCGCCATCGCGCGTGATTCTAGCACGGGCAGTCGTTCGTTCAAACTTTCTGGGACTTATCGCGACAAACGAGCCAAAATCCGAGGGAATTTGCACCGGCCTGTTGAACCCCAGCGGGTTAGACCCTTGACAACCCAAGCGAAGGACCTTATTCATTAACCAGTTACTAATGGGTATCTTATGGTGATTTACAACCTCGTTTGCAAGAAAAACCACAGCTTCGAAGGCTGGTTTCCGAGCTATGAGGATTACCAGAAGCAAGCGGATAAGAAGCTGATCTCCTGTCCGACCTGCGGCAGCAGCAAAGTGGAGAAGGTGCCGCACGCCTGCGCGGTGCATGTGAAGAAAGAGCAAGCGCCGGCGCCGGCGAAGAAAACAGAGAAGACTCCTCCAGCTCCGCCGTCGCCGACCGAGTTCAAGGAGATGCTCATTCAGGTGCACCACTACATCAAGCAAAACTTCGAAGACGTGGGCAGCCGGTTCGCCGAAGAAGCTCGTGAGATTCACAACAAGAAGGCTGAAGAGCGTCCCATCCACGGCACCGCCACGGCGCTAGAGGCCAAGGAACTTTCCGAAGAAGGCGTTCCGTTCATAGCCCTGCCGAAGCCGGAACTCGATAGCTAGCCGAACTAACCCCGCCCAACAGGGTCTTTGTGGTAAGCCTCTCCGATCCAGGCGCAAATTGAGTTCAACGTTCAAGGTTCAAAGTTCAACGATCTTGACGCCGGAATTTCGGGTTCGAGATTTACACTTTGAACGTTGAACCTTGAACCTCTATAGAGAGCAATCATGCTGCTGATCAACAATGAAACCGTATCGAAAATTTTGGACATGAAGGGCTGCATCGAATCGCTCGAAACCGGGTATCGCGATCTGATCAACGAGCGGGCCGTCTACCGCGGACGCTACGACCTGTTCGTGCCCAACGACGATCCCAAGCTCATGTACCGGTGGGGCACTATGGAAGGCGCTTGCCGATCTTTCGAGACCTTCGCGATTCGCATGAAATCGGACATGCTGGAATGGCCCGAAGGCCAGACGGTGGAAAAATATTGCATCGAGCCGGGGACTTTTTGCGGCATCGTCATGGTTTTCTCTACGCGCAACGGCGAACCGCTGGCGATCATCAACGACGGCATTATTCAGCATATGCGCGTCGGTGGCTGCGCCGGGCTCGGCGCCAAATATCTCTCACGGGAGGATTCTAGCATCGTGGGGATCTTGGGCTCCGGCGGCATGGCGCGCACCTACCTGCTCGCGTTCAACGAAGTAAGAAAGATTCGTGAAGTGAACGTTTACAGCCCGACCAAGAAAAACCGCGAAGCGTATGCCGGTGAAATGAGCGAAAAGCTCGGCGTCAAGATCACGCCTGTGGAGCGCGCCGAGGATGCCGTGCGGGGGTGCGATATCGTGGCCACCTGCACCGATTCGATTCAGGTGGTGGTCGATGATCCGGCGTTGATCGAACCGGGGATGCATCTCACCAGCGTCAAGTCCAACGAATGGCATCCGGGGATTGTCCGAAAGGCCGACCTGGTGTTCAAGATGGGCCAAGCGACGATGAATCTCGACGTCGGCCAGATCCGCATCGGCGGCGAGGCGGCGGTGGTCGCCGGCAACGCCGAAGAGATCAAACGCATCGCCAATCCCAAAGTTGATATTTTCTCCGCGGATTTTCCGGTGCTCACCGATGTCATGTCCGGTAAATTGAAAGGCCGAACCGGCCGCAACCAGGTGACCTTCTTCGCCAACAGCGGCACCCAGGGTTTGCAATTCGCTTCGACGGCGGGGTACGTCGTGCGCGAGGCGAAGCGCAGGGGATTGGGGCAGGAGATCCCGACGGGTTGGTTCCTGCAGGATATCAGGGATTAGAGAGCGGATCGGTCATTGATGGCTACTACACCGATACTTTCCTCAGCCGATGCGCTCACCCGCCT
>ORMF010897477.1_pt1 | contig 18709 bp, 15 predicted proteins | sample 1779871 | NCBI WGS metagenome assembly ORMF01 (sample SAMEA104232316, study PRJEB22302) | groundwater metagenome | biome: forest; feature: aquifer; material: groundwater | place: USA | collected 2011-08-07 | depth 5.4 m | reverse complement strand
TGCGGCCGAACCCGTTGATGCCCACTCGAACAGGCATGGATGGAGCCCCTTTCTAGAATGCGAACTGGCGCGGCATCGGGCCAGGAAATGTTTGATTTGTGGATGGATAGATTCTACCCGACGCGCGGGCGGAGTGACAACCGGACAGAGTCCTGCTGCGGTTGAGATAGTCTCCCGGCCACGTTACGCGTGGGGGCGTGGGCGGAGCCATTGACAACCACGCCTTCGAGTGATACAGTTGGAACCGAGATCTAGCGCCATTTGGTTTTGCGTTCACCGGTCGCCTGAATGTCCGCCATGCCAATCGTATTTCTGCCGCGCAAACCCATCGATGAGTCGGCCGAGCACCGTCGGGGGCGATTGATGGATAACATCGGTGACCGGATCGCGGCGGGACTCCTGCTGGCTGGCGGGGTCGTGGTGTCCAGACTGCTGCGCTGGTGGTCGTGGCACAGTCCGATCATATTGTTGGGACTCGTCTGCGCGGCCTTTATCTTTGGGTTCGCGCTGGGCGATCGGTTTTTCGCCAAGGTCCGCTGGTGGTAGATTACCGAGCCCGATGATCGCACGACGTGAACCGGGAACTCTGGACTGGCCGATGAGGAGTATCATACAGACATGAAACATCTCACAATGATCTTACTTTGCCTGGTCGTGCGGGCACCCATTTACGCTCAGGGAGGCGACAAGCGGGCGCTTCCTCGCGTGGTCGTGACCGATTTCTTCAATACTTCCAAGGAGCGGCATACGATCATGCTGCGGTCGGCCGCTGATGCGCTGGCGATCGAGCTGACGAAGGCCGGAGCTTACGAGGTGGTGGCGCGGCAGGAAGTGGACCGGGTCGCGAGCCGGTTGAAGATGACCGCGCAGATGCGTGAAGAGGATTTTGTGGCCATCGCGAAGCAGGTCGGCGCGACGCTGCTCGTGATCGGCGAGCTGCGGTACGTCGATTGGTATACGAAGGATAAGGCTCGCGAGGGCGAGGTCGGGGTCATCGTTCGGGTGAAGGACATCGCCAGCGGCGAGTTCGTCAACGGTGCGGCAGAGCGCGGGACGAACACCGACCTGCCCGGCGGGAAGAAACCGGACGGAGTCATGCTCGTGGATGCGGCAGGGTCTGCTGTCTACCGGGCGGCTGCGAAGATGGCATCCTACCGGCCCATCGAAGCGACGGTGATGAACACGGCCGGACGCGGACTGGTCGTCATCAATCGGGGCACGGGACACGGCGTTCGCGGGAAGCAGGAGTTCCTGGTGATTCGGGATGGGGCCATTGTGGGCCGCCTCAAAGCGTTCCAGGTATTTCCGTCGCACAGTGAGATGACCGTGGTCGATAACCGGCTGGGAATCCGGCCGGAGGATCGCGCGCTGTCGGTGTTTCCCGAGCCGAAGTTTGGTAAGTAGGGCGATTCGCCACAGAGACGCAGAGACACAGAGGGCGCGGAGAAGATAATAGGTATGGAACGCGCAGGGCAGTGGCCGTCGTTCCGAACAATCTACTGCGCTGATGCGCAGCTTTGAAAGGAAGAAACGGAGCGCCAATTGTCATCCTGAACCGTCGTTGTGAAGGATCTGATTTTGACAGCTTTGCAAACTCGCGAACTTTGAAGTTTCTTAGGAACGGAGTGAGGAATGACGTCAAGAACGATATCTGAATCAAAACCATTACTTTGTGCGCAAGGTCCATAATACGAGATCACGATGAAGCTGTCAGGACTTTTATTACTTTTATCTGTTCTCACATCGCAAGATTCTACCGGTCGCTTTCAAGTCGAAGCCGGTCCGGTGCTGGAGGGGCATAAAGAGGCGGTGCTTTCGGTGGCATTTTCCCGGGATGGGAAACGCGCGGCAACCGGAGGAGCGGACAAACATGCCCGCGTTTGGGAGGTTGGGAGCGGCGACGAGGCCCAGGACGTTTTCGTGATGTGGGCGGTGACGGGGATCGCAATCTCGGAGAATGGAAAGCAGCTCGTTACCGGTAGCTGGGGCGGACAGATCTGGGAGATCGCAACCGGCAATCAAGCGGTTCACCTTGAATCCCATACCGGGTTCGTGACCTGCGCCGCGCTCTCTCCTAATGGCAAGCTCCTCGCGACGGGAGGCCTCGACGCAACCGTCAAGCTCTGGGACCCCACAACGTGGCAGGAAGTCAAATCACTGAGTCACGGCGAGCAGCTGAACTGTCTCGCGTTCTCGCACGACGGAAAACAGCTCGCGTCCGGCGGCGACTCCATGCTGAAGATCTGGGAAGTCGGCACGGGCAAAGAGACTAAGGGCATCAAGTCAGGCCATGTTTCATCCGTCTGTTTCGACCCCGACAGCAAGTGGCTGGCGACGGCAAGCTCCGATAAGTCGGTCAAAATCCGCCAAGCGGAAGACCTGGCTCCCGCCAGGACTCTTGCGTACGATGACCGCGTCCTTGCTCTCGCTGTGACGGATGATGGCAAATTCCTTGGAACCGCCGGGGCAGACAAGACCGCGCGCATCTGGAATACGGCCACTTGGAAAGAAGAGGCGGTTGTCAAGGGGCATGAGGGGACGGTAACCTGCCTGGCGTTCTCCCTTGACGGGAAGCTGCTGATCACCGGCAGCGAAGACAAGACGGCGAGGATCTGGAAGCTGTCGGCGAAGCCGTGAAACGCGCCCGCGTTATTCTCATTGCCGCCTCTGCTTTTGCGCTCGCGCTCCCCGGATGCAATCCCGATCCGCCTGATCCTGCAGCCAACGCTCGACTCGCCGGTCCGCCAAAAGAGGTCGCGGACTTCAACCGCCCCTTTAATGCGCGCGTGTGGGGCCAATCCGGCGCTAAACAAGACCCCCTATCCGTGGCCGCGCAGCTTGCAAACTCCGCTGGAGGAGATTGGATTGCGATACTTCCCCATCCGGGAGATAAGGTGAAATGGCAGCCACGTTTTCCGGATATGATGCGGATGTACATAAACGGGTCTCCCGCCGAGTCCGGGCCGAACCCTCGATCCATTTCGGCGTGCCTCAAAGCTATCGACAAGTCGGGCACGGCGATTTCGTCTCAGGAGATGAACGGCCGGACGCTGCTCTATTTCGATCGCGAAGAGGAGACGGCGCACGCGCGCGTACATCCTCCGCAAGAGATCGCGGGTCTATACCTGACTGCCGAATCGTCGGGGGGACTGCTCCAGATGGTGGCCGATTTTTGGAAGATTGATATCGACGCAGATACAGCGCTGCTCGCACGGAGGGATCGCCTGGCCCAGACCGGCAAAAACACGCCGATAGAAAATGCGCCCCGCGGAGTGCTTGCTGCGTTTTCCAGTATGTATCACATGTCCGCCGGGCCCCGCGGCACGGGCAATCGATCCACCCATTCGCTGTCGTTTCGGGCGGATGAACGCTCCACGATCCAGCAACTTCTTCCACGGATCGCATTGTATCTCGGCGGAGACTGTCGATCTACGCCCACCGGTTGGGAGATCAAACCGTTCTCCAACGAATCGCGGCTGCGCAGCGAGATCGAGCGGCTGAAGACCGCCGCCATCTCGGACGACAAGGACCGGCCGTTGACGACCAAGGATCCCACCGGCGAGACCCTAATCATCATTCCCCCACCGAAAGAAGAGATCCAGAACGCATTGGACAATCTTGCCGCGCTCGGATCGGCGTCCATTCCCGCCCTTGTTTCCTTCCTATCCCCGGAACGCCCTGGAATCACACAGGCGGTGATACGTCTACTCGGCGCGATGGATTTCCCTGCCGCGCGCGGCGCTCTGAGATCGTTCGCGCCCAAGCTTCAGGCGAATCGGGAATTGGCGGCGCCCCTGCTGCTGGCGGAACTGGCTCGGACGATGCATTCGGCGAATGACACAGCGACTATGGAATGGCTGGCGTCGGTCGCGTGCGACGAACGCGCGCCCAACGACTTCCGATGGGAGGCCCGGCTTGCTCTGGTGGATGCCGGCCGGATCGACCTGCTCGCGGCCAAGCCGACGGAGCGCAACGGTCTTGCACCGATAAGCTTTCCAATACGAAATCTGCCCGACGGCTCCAAGCAAGCCAATCCGCCGCCCAATGCAATCAATCCCCTCGCGACGTGCGTTGATCGAAGCGGAATGACCTGGGCGGTCTGCCTCAGCCCGAGTCTCGGCAATCCGACGGACTTGTGGCTTGCACGCGGCCGGGGTTCACGGTGGGAGGAGTTCATATTCACCGGAAAGAGCTTTCCCAACAGTCAGATGGGCTATCGAGGGGGCTACGAATCGTTACCCGCAGTCAACGCCCTCTCCATTGCGGTAGACGGAGGCCGTGTCACGCTCGGCCCGCCACGGTCAAGACCGGGATCAATGACTAATGCGGAATTCCAGACCGCTCTGCGCAAGCCGGGGTTGACCGCAATCCAGCGGAATAACCTCATCCGGCGATGGCAGCGTGAAAACTCGATGCGCCAAAACGTACTTCGGCAGAAAATGGAAATGAAGCTCTCGGAGCTGCGTAAAGACACCGACGGCGACGGTTTGTCCGACCTCGTGGAAGTACGACTAGGGACCGATCCCGCAAAAGCCGACACCGATGGCGACGGCGTCCCAGACGGACTCGACCGGAATCCCGTGGCAGGGAAATCGCGATCGGACTCAGCCAAGAACAGACTCCTTCAAGACGTCTTTTCGGCGGTTTTCGGGGGTGACACGCGACCGGATCCAATATTCGTCGTACTGGACAAGCCGCACTGGCAGGAGTTCATGGGTTCGAGCGCGCGCGTAATCTGCATTTCACCTGACGAGTATCTCCGTAAGGGAACACAGATCTCCGGTCTTCGGGCGCTCCAATTCGGCGGACCGGCCGAGCCGTCTTCGACGATACTTCGACTCGATGGACCGTGCGCTTTCAATGAGGCGCGCACGCGCGCCGAAGTCCACTTCTGGCGGTGGAAGCCCCAATCGCGTGCCAACCCGCTCTGGGTCTACTACGGAGGGGATTCTGCACCAATCGACTATATCGCCCTGTTCAGCGTCCATGGCTGGAGCTGGAAACTGGACGGAATTAAGCCCTGGAAGATAAATGATGTGGATACGGCGATGGGCGAACAGATGCGGCGAACCTACGAATCGATGGACCGGTAGACTAACGCTTCTCCGGCTGCACGACTGAGACGACGCAAGAATTGAGGTATTTCTTTGCCGCCTGGACGACTTCATCGCGGGTGACTGCTGCCAGCCTTCGCGGAAATTCCGTGTCGAATCCGTGGCCCGTTCCCGCCAATTCGTACCAGCCCAGATAGAATGCTCGGTCGCGCGTGCGCTGGTGTGCAAGGGCGTGCGTCCCGATGGAGAATGACTTTGCACGCTCTATCTCCTTGTCCGTCGGCTGCGATTCCACCACAGACTTTACGGTTCCGACCAACATCGTTTCCGCCACCGCCGGCTCCAGCTTCTTTCCGTCCGGTCCTGTCCGGTTGGTGTCGAATTCCACATAGGCAAGCAAATGGCTCTCACGCGCCAGTGGAGGCGTGTATGCTCCCACGACATATCCCAAACCTGACGCGTCACGCACGTTCCGGAAGACCCGCGAACTCTTTCCGCCCCCGATCAGAGCCGTCAGTACCGCGAACGCAGGATAGTCGGGATCATTGAGCCCGGGTCCGGCAAAGCCGGCCACGATCGTCGTCGTGTTTGTCGGGATCGACCGCGTCACACGCGCCGCCTCGCGCGGGTTTTCCGCCGCATTGCGCGCTCTCTGGACCGGTTCCGGGCGTTTGTAGTCCACGAGGTAGTTCTCGGCATCCTTACGGACATCAGACACACGAACGTTTCCGACGACCGAAATGACCGTATTCCCAGGCGAGTAGAAACGGTTATGGAACTGCGCGGCGGCCGCGGCAGTCAGCTTTCGACCTGACTCTGGCTGCGGTCCGAAGGAGTCCCGGTACGGGCTCTCGTGATACATCGCATAGCGTAAAGCAGCGTATGCGACACGAAATGGGTTTGTTGCCTCGCGGGAGGCGTCGGCCAATATCTCCGTCCGGGCGCGATCGACGGTTTCGCGGTCGAACTCCGGAAACTTGATTGCCTGACAGATGACGTAGAACGCGTTGTGGAACTGTTCCGCCGTCGTTACGCACGTTATCAGCGTGTAATCCGGGTTCCAGACCGCTTCCAGGCTTCCGCCGACATCGAAAATGCAGTGAGCGACCTCTTCAGACGTCTGGTTCAGGTTCCGTCCAAAAATCGCCCTCGATACTAGGCTGCCGATGCCCGACAGATTCCGTTCTTCGGCAATCCCCGCCCGGACGAAGATGCAGATTGCGACCGTGTCGCTATTGTTGTCCGGCTGCACGACGACCCGTACTCCGGTCTCGGTCATGAGTTTTGTCGGTACGGTCTGAGCAAAGACCACGACGGACAGGCAATTAAAGGCGAGGATGACTATCGCTCTCACTCCGTCGACCCCTTTAGCATGAAAGTTATTCGCACCGCCCGTGCTGCGTCGAGGTACTTGCGGGCGAATACCTGGATGTCGTGAGGGGATACCTGTTTGATCAACGATACATAGCGCATAGCGAAGTCGATGGAGCTGACGCAATCGTAGTTTCCAAGCATTCGAGCCTGCCCCGCGTAAGTCTCGATATCGAAGAGGTAGCCCCCGAGCAGACGGCGCTTGGCATAGTCCAGCTCTCCAGGCGGGATCGGTTCGGTGATGAGCCGGCGTATCTCCGCTTCCAAGGAGCGCTCCAAGTCTGCGGCTGTGCCTTTGTTCGTCGCCGCGAAAACTGCAATTACGCTGGGACCTTTGAGGGTCAGGTAATCCGTTCCAACGTCCCCAGGCAAGACGACCTTCTTCAGCGCCGCGGTCAGTCGACCGGTCTGTGGATCGGCGAGGAGGGCGGTTATGACGTCGCTGGCACAGGCGGCACTTTGATCCGAACCGGGAGGACCAGGAAAACCAAGAGCAGCCACAATCCGATTCGTTGGGCTCGGCAGCTCAACCCTGCGATTTCCGTCGACTATGTACGAGTGTTCAACAACTACTTCCACGATACGGCTGTTCCACGATCCGAACGCGCGGTCGACAGCAGCCTCAGCGGCGACGGGAGAGACATCTCCGACAACCGCAATTGTGGCATTGTTCGGCAAGTAATACCGGCGATAGAATCCGGCTACATCTTCGCGCGAGATCTTCGCGATCGACTCTGCTGTACCAAGGACCGGACGGCCGTACGCCTGACCGGGATAAATAGCCGCACGAACCGCGTCGATAGTCTGTTTCCGCCAGTCGTTCTTATCTCTTGCGAGTTCGTCCAGGATGACCGTGCGCTCCCGTTCCATTTCTTCGGGGGCGAGCGTGGAGTTGCGGACTGCGTCTGAAAGCGTCTCCAAAGCACGGTCGAGAAACTGGGTGGCTACCGTGGAGTAGAAGTGGGCTCCGTCACGCGTGGTTCCCGCATTCAGCGACGCGCCTAGGTCTTCGAAGGCGGAATCGATCTCACCCCGCCCACGTGTGGATGTACCCTTGAATAGGAGATGCTCCAGGAAATGGGCCGCGCCTACTTCCTTGGGCTCTTCACGACTGGAGCCGGCGCGCACCCATAGATCGATCGCCACGAGAGATGCCCCGTGCTGCTCACGAACGATAAGCTTGAGGCCGTTTTTCAAGGTGCGCGTGGTTGTGCCCGCCATTACCTGGTCTTTCCCGGCAGAGCTATTTGGGGCCTGGAGCGGAAGTCCGATCGCGAAAAACAGCGCGGTTATCGGAATGGGGGCGAACCTAGCTGCGAGGTGTTGCATTACTCTTCCGCCAGTATTCGGCGTGGGGATAACGGTAAGTGTGAAGTTCTTCCCCCGCACTCAGACAGACCTGGTCGTATGGAGCGGTTGGCAAATAAGAATACGGCTCTTCGTCGCATGGAATGTAGGATGCATCTTTCCTGTGCTCGATGCATCGGAGAAGGACCTTTTGCTTGAGCGGGATGTACGCCGGGGTGTGCGGCCCGATCGACTCCTCCACGTGCGCGGTACGGAATTCGTAGTATATCACGCGGCGCAGGTTCTGTGAGCGATTAGCCGGCGATCCGTGCAGGACGAGGATGTTGTGGAAGAGGACGTCGCCCGGCTGCATGAGAGCGGGTACTGCGCCCGAAGCGCGGAAGTCTTCCGTGGTTCGATCGTGCTCACGTCGCTCGCCCAGCCATTCGGCAGTCTTGCCGGACTCCCAATGATTGCTGCCGGGGATCACCCATACGCAGGTATCCTCGTTGGCCTCGTCAGAGTAGAAATCGACATTGAAGATCGGCCGATCGCCGACCATATCGGTGCCGGCGTCCCGATGCCATGGTACGATGATGCCTTCGCCCGGCAGCTTGAGGACCATGGAATCCCATGTCGGAACTAGATCCGGTCCCATGAGCTTCTCGACCGAGCGGAGGATGAACGGGTGGCCGAGAAGCGCCTTGCATTCATCCCGCTTGTCGATGACATACTCGATCCTCTTCAGGACCCTGCTGCCGGACATATGACCGTCGCCATACGCAAAATCCGGGTCACTCCGCACCTCGGCGCTGCCGTATGCCGTCAGCTCGTCCATGGAGGCTCGCAGCCGCCTCAGCTCCTCGCCGACAAGGACTCCTCGGACGATCAGGTAGCCATTCTTGAGGAAGAACTCTGCGTCATTATCCGAAATCGATTGGGCCATTCCGTTGCGCGATTTCTAAGACTGAGCCCGATTAAGAGCACGAGAACGAAGCCCGTATCAATTCCGATATCACTTCTTCGCCACGTTAAAGACGTGTTCTCTCCGCCCGGCCGGTATCTTGATGCTTTCCAGCGATGAAAACCCGGCTTCGCGGCAGACGTGCTGATAGTCGTCCCATGTCCAGTCGATGCTGTTACATATCTCCGCGGTCTCGAGATGCGACCCCTCTTCGTCACGGACGATGAAAAGGTAGTTCTCCACCACACCGTGCTCCGTCTTGTCCCTTGCCACCACGAGAGTCATGTGCGTGCCGTCGTGCTCGTAATCGTTCCTGAGCTGAAACCGGGGCGCCGCCTTCCAGATGGTCTCGAGCATTGCCGGTTTGTCTTCCGGTTTGGACCACTGATCGGCGCCGGTAAAGATCAACACCCCGCCGGGCTTGAGGATGGAGGCAAAGTTGTGCGCGGCAAACCGGAGCTCCGTTCGGCTGAGCGTCCAGGCGAAAGCGTCGTTGATTACGGCGTCGAACTCGTGCTCATATAGGTCCCCCAGGTCCTGCCAGCGCGCCTGGCTGAAGGGGATCGTGAGGTTCCGGCTTTCCGCAAGCTCATGGGCATACTGCACGGCCATTGGACTCACGTCCGTACCGGCCATCTCGAAGCCCGCCTCCTGAAGAATAATCGCGCGCAGTCCCAAACCGCAGGTGCAGTCCAGTACGCGTTTGGCATCAAACTGCTGGAGGATATAGGTCCAAACAGGCGCGGACCGGGCAGGCTTGCCTTCGGGGTGGGACGGGTCGCGGAAGTAGGGCTGCCATAGCGGGCGGCGGAACCACTGCCAGCGCCAGATGACGTCCCAATCTTCGGTTTGGTTCATAGCGCGTACAGCCCTCCGTCTGGTCTTTCGGAGCGCATTGCGAGAAATCCTTCCGATTCTTCGTATGCTATAATCCCGGCAGACGCTGAGAAGGGAGGAACCCTATCGTGTCCGGGCATTCGAAATGGCATAATATCCGACTCAAGAAGGGCAAGATGGACGCCGAGCGCGGCGCCAAGTTCACGAAGCTCGCGCGGGAGATCATCGTGGCGGCGAAAGCCGGCGGCGCCAATCCCGACGCCAATCTGCGCCTCAAGTTGGCCATTCAGAAGGCGCGAGATAACTCCATGCCTCAGGACAAGATCAAGAACGCCGTACAGCGCGGCACGGGAGAGGTCGAAGGCGCTGCGTACGAAGAGATAGCCTACGAAGGATATGGCCCGGGTGGCGTCGCCATTCTCGTGGATTGCGCGACGGACAATCGAAACCGAACCGTGGCCGACATCCGTAATATCTTCAGCAAGAACGGCGGGCGATTGGGCGAGAGCGGCTCGGTCTCTTATCTCTTCAACCCCCCTGTGGCCATCGTCACAGTTTCCAGTACCGTCACCGATGAAGATTCACTCATTGCGGTGGCCCTGGATGCCGGAGCGGACGACGTACGGACGGAAGAGGATGTCTTCGAAGTCTACGCCAGTCCCGGCGACCTCGGGCGAGTCGTGGAGGCGCTGGAGTCGGCGGGTATTAAGACACTCTCCTCCGAAATCACCATGACGCCGGCCAGCACGACGCGGGTCGAGGGCAAAGAAGCCCAGCAGGTGCTCAGGTTAATGGACCTGCTTGAGGAGCACGACGACGTCCAGAACGTGCACGCCAATTTCGACATTCCAGATGAAGTCCTCGAAATCGCCGCGAGGTAACGGGACGCCGCCGGTCCGCCGGTAACAGAAGCGGAGGCCAGGAAACCCATGCTTCGTCACACCCGTTCCGCTCACCCCGGCAGCATACTATCTGCGCTGCTCTGCGCGATAATTCTCGCTCCCGCCGCATCTGCGGACGTTAAGCTGGACGCCACTACAGGTTTCGACAATACCTATCGACCCGACTCCTGGACTCCGGTTGCAATCAGTCTTTCAGGTACCGGCACAAACGCCAGCGGCGTTCTCCAGGTCGCAGTTTCCTCCCGCGAAGGAACTTCCACCTATAGCAAGCCGCTGCACCTCCATGCCGGACCGCTGAACGAGCAGCACGTAATCTACTATCTCCACACGCAATCTTACTCCGGCCCCCCCACTAGCGTAACTGCACAGCTCTTAGTCGAAGGGCGCAAGGTGGCCGAGAAAAAGCTTGACAAAACCTTCAGTCTGACGGACACGCAGCCGGTCATCGTGGCGCTGACACAAGACCGGAGCGGATTGAGCTTTCTTACGAAGCTGGATCTGGGCCGGGCGCACATAAAGCCCGGCGGACGGAGCATTTACAACCAGTTCGGCAATAATCCTCAAGGCAACCCCGCTGTCTCGACCGGCAACAATCCGGTCCGAGTGCTTTATCCGCTCCCTGCGACGCTCCCCGACGCCTCGGCGGGATATAACGCCATCGATGCCGTTATGCTTGGAGACATGTCGCTCGACGCGATCACCGAGGATCAGTGGAATGCGATCGTAAGATGGGTCCGTGACGGCGGCGTGCTCGTGGTATCCGGGGGTCCCGACACCAATCGGCTGCGCAACCCTCAGCTGGCCGGCATTCTGCCGATTACACCCACAGGTCCGAAACAGCTGACGGACTTCTCAAGGCTGGAGGACCGATATGAGCTGCCCTTCAAGTCCAAGTCTTCGACCGTCATGAGCGGTGTCCTAAAGCAGGACGCCATCGCGCTATGTACGCAGGGTTCGCTGCCGCTCGTTTCCTACCGACGCCTGGGCAACGGCCTGGTAATGTACACCGCCTTCGACATCACGTCGCCTGAATTCAAGGCTTGGGAAGGGCACCCGAACTTATGGCACGAGGTACTGAAACTGGGAATTGGGGAGATACGCGCTACCCAGGTGATGAGCGGAGTGATGGAAAGCGTGAATCCGTGGGGATACGGCCGAGCAGGTGGCGACGCCCTTGCCGATGCGCTGGCCGGCAGGCAGTCTACTGAGGCGCCGAGCTTTACCTTTATCGGCCTGTTCCTGCTGCTTTATATCATCTTCCTCGTACCGGTGAACTACTACCTGCTGCGCAAGAAAGATCGCAAGGAGCTCGCGTGGGTCACCGCCCCGCTGATCATTGCGGTCTTCTCGACCGGCGCGTACGCAATCGGTTATTCCGTCAAAGGGGGCCAGCTGTTCATGCGATTCGCATCGGTCGTCGAGGGAACCGCAAACCAAGAGGGCTGGGACGCCTATACGATCGCCAGTGTCTTCTCACCGAGGCAGACCCGATATGACATTTCCATGGCCGATCCCGCTGCTCCAGTGAGCGACGTAACTTCCGCCGCCAACCAGTTTGGGAGGGGGGGGGTCCAGGATATCTCCGTGGTGCGCGACAAGAAGACGACGGTGAGAGACGCCCTGATCAATATGTGGGACCACCGCAACTTCGGGTTCGAGAGTCACGTCGACTTGGGCGTGATCGCGGCATCTGCCGTCTCGTCGCAGGGCGGAATTGCTATTCATGTTACGAACAATACCGGGCGGGCGCTGACGGATTGCATCGTCAATCGGCAGGGCCAGTTCGTCAGAGTAGGCAATCTCCAGCCTGGAGAGTCCAGCATGGTCACTCTAAACAGGTCGGGCGGAGGGACATTTGGCAAAATCGGGCAGCTGGCCTTGGACCCCGCACCGGGTCAAGGAAACACGCAGTCAGCGATCAAGCAGGCGATGGCGTCGACACTGCAGTCCAACGAGATCGCGGGAGTGGGAGCCGATCCGCTGCTCTTCACGGGATGGCTCAGCGAACCCATCGGCGGTCTGACGCTTGAGAACGAAACTCCAAAGGTCGAAGGAGTGACTCTGGTGGTGGTCCACATACCGCCTGTGGTCACCGGAGGCACTCCTGCCGCGCCCTCATTCAAACGACCAAAGACTCGGCCCGATCCGTTTTCCCCGCAGAGAAGATGATCGAGAACCCGGTACTTATCAAAGAGGTCAAGACGAAGATGCGCTCGCGGCAGCCGCCGAGGGTCCAGTTGGCTATCGCGGTGCTCGTGGGTCTCTTTATCTTGTACTGTTATTACCAGGCGATCGGCTGGCTGGTCCAGTACGGCGGGGCGAACGCAGCCAACGACGGTTGGCGGATCGCTCTCGGCATGCAGGCGATCCTCATATGGCTGCTGGCGCCCGCCGTAACCGCTAACGCCATCTCACAGGAGAAAGAGCAACAGACGTGGGAGATGCTGCTCTTCACACTTCTGACGCCGTGGGAGATCCTCTCCGGCAAGCTGGCCGCGCGGATCGCACCCATCCTGGCCATTGTCGCGGCGTTCGCGCCTTTCATGCTGTTCTGCTATCTCCGCGGAACGGTCACGGTCGGCCAATTCTTTGTTACGTATTTGGTGTTCTTCGTCTGGATCATTTTTCTGACAACGGTCGGGCTGTTCATGTCGTGGGCATTCCGCCGCACCGCCGCGGCGATCGCCACGTCTTACCTGGTCGTATTCACGCTGGTTATCGGCACGACACTGATCAATATGACTCTTTCGCTCAGCCAGAACTGGGTCGAGAGCTGGATATGGTGGCTGAACCCCATCCGGGCGTGCGAGGCTCTAATGAGTATGACGACCGACTCCTATGCGGGAGGCGTGCTCACGCTCAGCACAGTAACCTATTGCCTGCTGGCCGTATTCCTGCTCGCGAGGATGACCAAGCAGTTTCGGGCGTTCTCGATTGATTGATGATCGAGCGTGCGGCCAATCATAAATCGAATTGGGGCGTAGGAACGAATAAACCATTGATCCGGCCGCAAGACATTTACAAACTGGGTGCAGGTTTTATTCGCCCCTACCTTTTCGGTTCGTTTGGTCACAAACCAATACAAGGCGGCGATTTGCTTATGAGGATAATCTGTTCATGCCAGCAATGATTCAGATCCGGCATTTGCGGAAGGAGTACAAGGATCTGGTCGCGGTCAAGGACCTGAACCTGGAGCTGGAAGGCGGCGATATTTTCGGGTTTATCGGGCCGAACGGCGCCGGCAAAACCACGACGATTAAGATGCTCGCCACTCTGCTGACACCGACCGCCGGTACGGCGTATGTGGACGGAGTCGACGTCGTCCGCTATCCGGAACAGGTCCGCGCGGTCGTCGGCTACATGCCGGATTTCTTTGGCGTTTACGACGATATCAAGGTTTGGGAGTACCTCGATTTCTTCGCCGCCGCCTATCGAATTTCAAAGGACAAGCGGCCCCAGATCATCGACGATGTCCTCACCCTGACTGATCTCAACGTCAAGAAGGACGCATATGTCGAATCGCTCTCGCGAGGGATGAAGCAGCGGCTCTGCCTGGCCAAAACGCTGGTCCACGACCCGAAGGTGCTGCTGCTCGACGAACCGGCTTCTGGCCTCGACCCTCGTGCCCGAATCGAGATTAAGGAGCTCCTAAAAGAGCTGAAGGCGATGGGAAAGACGATCATCGTCTCGTCACATATTTTGCCCGAGTTGGCCGATTTCTGCAACAAGATCGGGATCATTGAAAAGGGCGAGATGATCGTGAGCGGGGACGTAAACGACATTATCCGGCAGCTGAGCGGCGCCCACACTCTGGAGATCCGCATTCTCGATGAGGATTCCCTGCCGCCGCTGGAACTGGATATCGCCGGGTTGGCCGCCGCGACGCCGCACGAGGGGGGTATCGCCGTGAAGACGACACCCGCCATCGAGCGCGCCATGACAATCCTGCGGGACCTCGATAGCGTGGCGGACGTGAAGATGGGTGATAACGTCCTTCAGGTTGCTTACGTGGGTGAGCCGAACGGGGAATGGGAGGTGCTCCGGGCCCTGGTTCGTGAGGATATCAAAGTGCTCGGGTTTGGGACCCAGGCGACGGATCTGGAAGACATATTCATGCGGGTCACGAAGGGAATTGTGTCTTGATTTTCGCATTCCGATTTTCGATTTTCGGGCCGAGACGTCGATGTCGGTAGTCTCGCGGTTCTGGCCGGATAATCCGGTGCTCACCAAGGAGCTTCGCGTGAGGATGCGGGGGTCGCGTGCGTACTGGATCCTGACGGGTTACCTTGCGTTCCTGTCGTTCATCCTTTTCATCCAGTACACCACCTGGTGGCATCAGGCACGGTCCGCGGGGTCGGGATTCTCATCGGGGTCGAAGATCGGCCAGGAGTTCTTCAACTGGATATTCTTTACCCAGCTTTTCCTCGTCGCTTTCATTACGCCCGCGATCACCTCGGGGGCGATCACGATCGAAAAGGAACAGCGGACGATGGAGATGCTGGAGATGACGCGGCTGTCGCGCGCCAGCATCGTTGCGGGGAAGCTCTTTTCGGCCGTCAGTTTCGTGTCGCTGCTTTTGATCTCATCGCTGCCCATAACGTCGATCTGTTTCTTCCTCGGAGGCGTTTCGCCGGAAGAGGTGTTTCTGCGATATTCGCTGCTATTCGGCATCAGCTTCATCACCGCGACGCTGGGAATGGTTTGGTCATCGGTCGCGAGGACCACGGCCGCCGCCGTCGTGTTCACGTACAGCTCACTTCTGGTGCCGTTCATTCTTCTGATCATATTCGGTTTCGCAACCTCGGGCGCGGGCGGAGGCTCGGGCGCGATGAGCAACGTGGCGCTTCTGGCAATTATCGCCGCCGGAATGTTCGGAGTCTACTTTCCGGAGACAATGGGCTTTTCTTCTGCAAGCGGACTAATCCACGCGTGGGACATGCGCCATTTTTACGGGATGACCCTGCCTGTGTGGCTCGGTCCCGTCACGACATTCATCCTCATAGGGCTGACGCTGGCAGCAGTCGCCGTGGCGCGGCTCGAGACGTTTCCTGAACGGAAAGCCGGCACGCTGCGGCTGCTGGTGCTGGCGGCGATTGCACAGCAGACTCTGTTCATCCTTGGCGCACGGTTCGCGGTCCATGCCGGTAATGCCCCGCCCGGTGCTGCTGCAGCGGCAGCCGGGTTCCCGACGATCTTCATGCTCGTGTATCCGGTCGCGCTGCTGCTGCTCGCAATCCCCGTGTTCGCAACCGGCGAAGTTCGTCCCATCGAGGCACGAAAGTTCACAAAGTATCTGGTTTCCGGTTGGACGCCAGCCGGACTGAAGCGCGGGAGGATCGCATCCGGTCTGCCTTATTTGATTTGCCTCGCGCTGACGATCTTCACGATCTATGTGCTCAGCTTTGTTTTCATCGGCCGTCCCGCCGCAGCGTTCAAGAGCCCTGCCGCCCTAACAGGTCAGGCACCGTCACTGGGACAAGTGCAAGTCATGAATCCCGATGGTACGTTCCGTGTGGTGAAAACTGGTGGAGCCGTCGCGCCTCCCGTGGGATCTGCGGCCGACTTGGCGCATATTGCGATCGCGACAATCGCTGCGATCATTGGTCTATCGTCGCTCGGCCTTCTTTTCTCTGTCGCCTGCCGAAATCGGTGGGCGGCTCTCGCCTTGCTCTACGCCGGGCTGTTGACGATTCTCATCGCTCCCACTATCGCACATGCCAACTTTGTGAGTCGTCCGGTCGGAACGCCAAGCGTATTCATGAATCTGTATTACTTGAATCCGCTTATGAGCATCGCGGAAGCCACGGACGTAGACGGCCGGTTCTGGACGGATATGACCGTGCTCCTGGGCCACGCTCCATTTTGGTCAGTAACGACCGTGCTGTACCTGTTCATTACCGGGGTTTCGCTCTTGCTTGCACTGCCGTTTGTAACCAAGATAGCATCAGGACCCGTATTGGCGTATGAGGACATGGCCGCACGGGTATAGTGTTCTTGATATTCGACTTTCAATTTTGGATCGGCGCACTTCAGTTGCCGAGGAGAACGTAGATGACTCCCGATATCATGCTGCACCAGAAACTGCACCAGGCGTCCCGGCGGATCCGTCTGCTGCTGGTTTATAAGTGGTCGTCGCGTACGCTGTGTGTAAGCGCGCTGGCTTGCCTCGTCTGGCTCTTGGGAGCGAAGCTGAACTGGCTGTCCGATCCTAGCGCAGACGCGCTGGCGCTGATCATTGGGATCGCCGGTGTCGCCGGAGCGATCTACGGATTCCTTCCTTCGATCTCATCCTCCGATGCCGCCCGCCTGACGGACCAGCGGACCGGATTGAAGGAGCGGTTGGGCAGCGCCGTGGAGTTCGAGAAAACACCTATCGACGACCCAATCCTTCGCCGGCAGATCCAGGACGCAGGCGCGCACGCGGGCACGCTCGACGTGCGCCGCGTTTATCCCGTGAAAATGACTCGGGAGGCCATTGGATTCGCCGTATTGGCCGCGGTGCTGTTCGGCGCGTTCTTCCTGCCCAATCTTCCCATCTTCTGGTCATCCGAGAAGAAGCACGAAATGGAGATGGTCAAGCGCCAGGGAATTCAGATCGAGAAGGTGGCCAAGGATACCGAGAAATCGGCCGATCGACAGAAACTCGACGAATCCAAGAAGGCGGCCAAAGACGCTCAGAAACTCGCCCAGGCGATGAAGCGCGGCCAAATGGACAAGAAGAAGTCAATGATCGCGATGCAGAAATTGTCGCGAAAGCTTCAGGAGCAGCAGAAGCGAATGGCCGCCTTGAATACGCCCGCGCCGAAGCCGATGTCCAAGGCGGCGGAGGAGTTCAAGAAGGCGCTGGAGCAGCAGCAGAAAGCAGTCCAAGATTCCGCCAGGGCGAAGAAAGAAGAGGCGGCAAAAGGGGATAAGAAGACGGGCGACAAGCAGGATGCCCAGAAAAAGGACGAACAGAAGGCAGCCGAGCAGAAAGCCGCGATGAAGCAGCAGACACCGGCCATGCAGAAAGCGCAGGAAGCTCTACAGAAGTTTGCCCAGGCCCTGGCCGAGCAGAACCCGGATATGCAGAATCAGGCGCTCCAGGACCTAGCGGACCAGGTCCAAAAGGGAGAGATGACGCAAAAGGAGATGCAGCAGCTCAAAGACCAGATGAAGCAGCTCTCCCAGGCGCTCTCGAAAACGGACCTCGACAAGGTGGCGAAGCAGATGGCAGAGCTCGCCAAGCTGATGGAGCAGATGAAGCTGGATCCGGAGACGCTCAAAAAGCTCGCCCAGATGATGCGCCAGGCAGGAGGCACCTGACTGGGCTGCGGAAACTCTTCGCTGGATGCGAAGACGCTGGCAGCGCTATTGGAAGCGCTCAAGAGCGGTAAGCTTCAATTAGCATTGGGAGGCGCCGGCGGAGGTCCGCTCTGGGGAGGCCGTGGAGTACCGACCAAACCGATGAAAGAGAGCCCCGACGGCAAGGCCAAACTCACGAACACCGGAAAGCCCGGAGACCTTGCAAAGCAGGCCAAAATCAGCAAAGAGTTCGCGAAGTATGCCGCCATGGGTATGAAGCCATCCGGCCATACGCCGAATACGGCAGTAAAGGGCACTCGGAACCTGAACAACACGGAATTGGTGCAGCAGTACAAGGGCAACCCGGAACAGGGCGTTCGCGCCGGAACTCCATATTATGAAGCCGGCCAGGTCCACGGCCGCGCTTCAGAGACCGCCGTAGACAAAGAGAACATCCCGGCTGCCTATCGAAAGCAGGTGAAGGACTACTTCTCGCACATCAATCCGTAACTTTCGCTAACAGAACACAGCTATTGGAAAACACCAACATCGAGCAGATCGAGCGGGAAGCCGAGGCGTTCAAGGCTAGTTTTGCGAAGGTAAAACTGGAGATTCAGAAGGTCATCGTCGGCAATGAGCCGATCATCGACGGTGTGCTGACTTGCCTCGTGGCGAACGGCCATTCCCTTCTGGAAGGCGTTCCCGGGCTTGGAAAGACCTTGCTCGTCCGCACCCTGGCACAGGCCGTCCATCTCAAGTTCTCACGCGTCCAGTTCACGCCCGACCTCATGCCCGCCGATATCTCGGGGACGCACATCCTGATGGAAGGGGCCGGCGGCGCGAAGGAGTTCAAGTTCCAGGCTGGGCCGGTCTTCGCAAACATCATCCTGGCCGATGAGATCAACCGTGCCACTCCCAAAACGCAGTCGGCGATGCTGGAGGCGATGCAGGAGCACGCCGTAACTGTGGCAGGTGTTCGACATCTCCTGCAGGAACCATTCTTCGTGCTC
>ORMF010193107.1_pt1 | contig 18709 bp, 11 predicted proteins | sample 1779871 | NCBI WGS metagenome assembly ORMF01 (sample SAMEA104232316, study PRJEB22302) | groundwater metagenome | biome: forest; feature: aquifer; material: groundwater | place: USA | collected 2011-08-07 | depth 5.4 m | reverse complement strand
CTTGGCCAGCAACGGTTCGGCGACGCCGTCCCTACTGAGCCATTGGATCGTTGCGTTGTGGCCGCCCGCCTTTCCCTGATGATAAACGAAGCAATGTTGGCCGCCGGTGCGTTTCAGACTTTCGCGCAGGCGCAAGAGCGGCTCTGCCCCGGCTTCCGCACCGTTCTACCGGATCCGGACCAAGCCGAGGTTTACGAGAAACTGTTCGGGCTATACAGCAAGATGTACTTCAGTATGGGAATTCGCAACGCCGCCCCCATGGCGGTTGGAGATGTGCTGCCGGAGTTGAGGAATATCTCCACCCAGGCGAAGCGTCCTGAACCTCAGCGAACCATGGATTCCAGCCTCTCCAGCCATTGATGGAAGTGCGGACATTCCGAACGAATACGAGGTAGACCAATCTCCAGCACAGCCAGAGTCCCAAGAAGCGGCTTCTGATACCCGGGCACAAGAGCCTCCACGCGTTTGGATGGCGCGGTATCCGGTGAATCGTTGATGTCTTCCGGGGTTGAAAACCGGTCGCGAATCAACTTGAAATCAGATTCCAGATCGGAACGGTTGATACCCCTGCTGAACGCAGTGCAATCACTGAAAAGTAACCCTTCAAATTCGTGCATCACGACAAAGGGGACAAAGCGCTCAGGGTATGGTTGATTCCCCATTTCGGCGATGACATCCTCCAGCATGGCTGCTTCCACAAACCGTGCCCGTTCCATGGAGCTTTGCCCGCGCACCGTTGCACGTCCAGGCCATGCCGCATCTCCTTCCCGGGGTAAGCCATAGTAGTCGACCATCGTGGTCGCAATACAACTCGAATCCTCTTTGAGGTGGTTCGTGATGTCCTTTCTCACAGAAGGCCAACTCCTGATCCCGCCTCGTTTTTTTCTCAAACGGGCATTCCCTACGATTCGAGGCTGAACTGCGTCGAATCCGTTGGCCACCAAATGATCCCGAAGCAATTCGTGCACGAAAGTCTCTTCTGTTTGGCCCTCGACGTGGATGAACAAACGGGCCATTGTCTAGTCCCGAATCGGCCGACCACCAAATTCATTCTTTTCCCAAAGTTGACCGAGGCTGTAATCCTTCAGCCACTCAGCCAGCCGCCCCGGGTCCAGTCGAGTGATTTGCGTTCCATCGGCCACACGGTTTGCTACCAGAACGTCCTCGGGCTCAAAATGATCCAGCAACAACGAAGACTGAGTGGAAACAATCACCTGCGTGTCCACCGATGCCTGCCGAATCAGCGAAGCCAACATCTCGATGGCATAAGGATGCAGTCCCAACTCAGGCTCATCGACGAGGATTAAAGAATATGAATTGTCCATTCCCTTTGGCTGCGAAAACAGAGTTGCCAAAGCAATAAAGCGGAGTGTGCCGTCCGACAGCGAAGACGCGTCGAAGTATTGATCCGACTTCTTGTGCCGCCACTCCAGCTTGATGTCGTCCGGCTTAAGCTTGAGCGGCTTCAATCGGAAGTCATCGAAGAACGGGGCCACCTGCTGCACGGTCCGTTGGATCAAACTGTAGGACACGGGATGTTTTTCCTGGAGGTAATAGAGGTAAGCAGCCAGGTTCGACGCATCTGGACGCAAGAACTCGTTGTCATCCAACTTCGCAGTCTTGCGCATGAGTGCTGACGAGCCGGTGTCGTGGAAGTGGTGAAATCTCCAACCCCCAATGCGGTGGCGGACCCATCCGCGGTGTTCATCCTTCCCCGAGATACTGATGCCTGCTTCTCTACCCTGCTCAGGTGCCCGAAGGATTCGACGCACGTCTGGTGTGTCGTACCTCTTCTTATCCCAATAAGAAACATTCTCAGACTCAGACCGGAACAGCCCATCATCCCCGGTTGGAAAGAGCGTCAGTTCGTATTGATTCACTTCCCCGGAGAACGACAAGAAAAAGGTGATCTCTTTCGTCACTTTCGATCCAAAGTGAAGCACCTTCTCCGCTCCGCCCGCCGCAGTAACGTAGTCCTTCAGTCTTCCTTCCCGAATCGCGTGCAGGAAGGCAAAAACACCAATAAAGTTCGACTTCCCAGATCCGTTTGCGCCAATGAGCACGTTGATGGGCCGCAGCGTCAGCTTCTCCACGGAGGCTATGCTCTTGAACCCCTTAATTGTGATGCAGTCGAGTGAGCTTCCGGGCATGAGGTTAGACTAGATCCAAAGCCACCATCGGAACCATCATACAACCTCTCCAGCAAAGCCCCCCTTATTGCCCAGCCGCGGCCGAGCTGATGCGCCTCTTGATCTCATCCGAGAAGTTGAGCAACAGCGTGAGATGATTGATCGGCTTCAATTCGCCTTGATCCCCCACCGTCCTCACCACCACGAACCGCTTCCCATCGGGCGCGAGGTCAAAATTGGCATCGCGGCCGGTGGGGACCAAGCTTTTCTCAGACCATAATTGGGGTTTGCCCGCGCTAAAGGTTGATCCATTCACGCTGTAGGAGACCGCCATGATCCGGTCATCGCGGCGATAGTAGAGCACGTTCCCTCCCGGCGCCCAAAAGGGTAGATCCCCCCGGTCATTGGAGATTTGCCATTTCCCGCCCGCCACTGACCCCGCCCAGGGAACAGGCCGGACGTAAATTTCCGCAACTCCGGATTCGGTGGACATATAGGCCAGCCAGCGGCCGTCCGGTGACACATTCGGAAATACTTCCACGGCCGGAGTGTCCTGAAAGGGTTTTGGCTTTCCGGCCCGCGGGGGTTGTTGCGGCTGCCACTCGATAGGAACAAATTGGATATCCCAATTGGATTTGGTATCAAGCTGAAAGTAGGTAAGCCAGTTGCCCTCAGGCGAAAACGAGTTGGGGAAGGTTCCCCCCGCGGTTTGCAAAAGACGCTGCTCCCGGCTGCTGCCGTCGGCTGGCGTACACCATAAGCCGTCTTGATTTCCGAAAAAGATGAACTTGCCGTTGGGGCTCCAGACAGGACTGGATTTGGTGCCGGCATTGAAGGTCAGCCGGGTCATGGCATCGCGGGCTAGATTGTAAACCCAGATTTCGTCGCTGTAACCGTCGTTCACAATCAGCGCGAGATGCTTTCCATCGGGGGACAACCTGGGATGGTAGTACATTCCTGACTTGGCCAGCAACGGTTCGGCGACGCCGTCCCTACTGAGCCATTGGATCGTTGCGTTGTGGCCGCCCGCCTTTCCCTGATGATAAACGAAGTTTCCCGCGCGCGAGAAAGCATAATAGGCCGATCCTTGCACCAGGTTCGCATACAAGCCCTCCAGCACAGGCACTGGTTGAGCGGTCGTCTCCAGCCGGTCCAGGTCAAAGGGCGCGGCGAACAGCGTGTTCCGGTTTACGTACACTAGGTAGCCCGAAAGATATCGGGCAAAGTATCCTCCGCGGAATACTGTTTTTCTTTGGCCGGAAGCCAAGGACACCACATCGATGTTGGCTTCATCAAAGTTTCCGTTTTGGCCCGCCGTAAACAGGACAGCCTTGGCTCCCGGCAGTACCTGTGGCCAGCGGTGGGAGTCCTCCTTTTTTTCCCGGTCAACTTCGGTGAGAGCTACCGGCTGTCCACCAGCCGAGGGAATGCGCGAAAGTCCTGACTGCATGCCGAGCGCCGCGACTATCTGGCCATCCTCACCCCAACTGCCGCCTCTGTCGGCGGCGGAATCGGATACGGTGATGGCCGCCCCGCCATTGATGGAAACTTTCTGGAGCTTACGGTTGGCGAAGAACGCCACCCACTGCCCGTCCGGGGAAAAGAAGGGATGCCCGCCGCTTTCCGTGGAGGCCAGCGCAGTGGCCTCCGGCTGATCGAGTCTCCGTAAGTAGATGCGCCAGGTGCCATCCGCCGCGGTGGAGGAGTAGGCGAGCCGGGTGCCGTCCGGTGAGAAAGCAAGGTTGGGCCCAAACGGATATAGCCGGGTGTCCGCGCCAAGATCGACGTTCAGATGCAGCAGCGGTTTCGCCACCGGTTGCCTGGAGCGCCAGAGCGCGAAACCCAGTGCGCAGGCAGCCAGCACAGCCACAGACGCAAGTGCCCAAGGAAGCCGGGAGCGCTGTCCGGGCGGTGGAGGTTGCGCCACGGATTCAGGCGCCGAACCCGTCTCGTCGAGATCTAAGCGCGCATCCGCGATATCCCGTAACCGCTTCTTGCGGTCGCGCTCCAGGCACCGCCGCAACAACCTCTTGAGCAACGCCGGAGTCTCCGCGGGCAGCGCCGCAAAGTCGACCTCACGCGTGAGCACCGAGGCCAGCGTGTCGCTGATGGTTTCCCCCGCAAACAGCCGCTTGCCCGTCAGCATTTCGAACAGTACGACGCCGAAGGCCCAGATGTCCGCGCGCGTATCTACCTGTTGGCCGCGAGCCTGCTCAGGAGCCATGTACCCGGCCGTACCCATGATGACGCCCAAGCGCGTGGCCGCGAGCGTGAGCGTGGGCGAATTTTCTCCCGGGGCAGCGGTAACCTCGGCAGCCTTGGCCAAGCCGAAGTCGAGCACCTTCACATGCCCCTCAGCGGTAACAAGAATGTTGGCCGGCTTCAGGTCCCGATGCGTGATGCCTTTCTCATGCGCGGCATCCAGTGCCTCCACAATCTGGCGCGCATAATGTAGCGCCGTGTCCACCGGAAGAGGTCCGGCCAGCGGTTTTCCCTCCACCAGTTCCATCACCAGCGCCCGATCCTCCAACCCATAAATCGCCGCAATGTTGGGATGATTGAGCGCCGCCAGCACATGCGCCTCCCGCTGGAAACGCGCCATCCGGTCCGGGTCCTGCGCGAAAGACTCCGGCAGCACCTTGAGCGCCACCTCGCGATTGAGCTTGGTATCGGTGGCCCGCCACACCTCCCCCATCCCGCCCTCTCCCAGCTTGGCGGTGATTCGGTAATGCGCGATGGATTGGCCGATCAAGAGTGTACGCCTCCCATAATACTGAGATGGATGACAGCATCCATGCTATCATAGGGCTGGATCGTGTTCCGGATTGTCATCGACACAAACGTCCTGGTCGGCGCGCTCTTGCAACAGGCCGGCACGAACCGGCGCATAATTCGGGCCTGTTTGGAGGGTAAGTTGAGCCCATTGGTTGGACAAACTCTTTTTCTCGAATACGAGGATGTCCTGGGCCGGGCGAAGCTGTTCCAGAGTTCGCCTCTTTCCGATGTGGAGCGCAGGGAGCTATTGGCAGCCTTGCTCTCAGTGAGCCAATGGGTGCAGATTTATTACTCCTGGCGCCCCAACCTCCCTGACGAAGCAGACAATCATTTGATGGAATTGGCGATTGCCGGAGGAGCCACGATGATCGTAACGAACAACATCCGCGACTTCCGGAGAGCGGAACTTCGTTTTCCGGGGATTCGGATACTGAGTCCGGCGGAACTGTTGAAGGAGTTACCATGAGCACTTTAACTATACGAATACCTGAATCAAAACACGAAAGGCTCAGGCGTCTGGCTGAAAGCCGCGGCATCAGCATGAACAAGCTGATCGATGAGCTGGCAACGGTAGCGCTGGCGCAGTTCGACGCGGAAACTCGGTTCCGAGCGTTGTCCTCCTCTGGCTCGGCAAAGAGAGGGTTGGCATTGTTGGACAAGCTGGACCGGACATTCCAGCGACGGTGATCACCTCTCCCCCCACTCACCGGCACACGCCGCTGCAATTCATCGAAAAAGTCATACAGGAAAGTGACCTGCGAACGCTTCCCAGCGAGCTGCATCCGGCGCGATATCAAAATTGCGCCATAGATCTGTGATCCTGCTCGGGAGCCATGTATCCCGTGGTGCCTAACACGACACCCATTCGGGTAGCCGCCAGCGTGAGGCCGGGGAAGTTTTCAACCCTGTCACAACACAAGCAGTCTCAGACCTGGCCCGCCACTTGCCGCAGCACGTAGGGCAGAATGCCGCCGTTGCGGAAGTAGTCGGCCTCGCGCGGGGTGTCGATCCGCACCACGACCTCGAACGTCTTCGACGTCCCATCCGCCGCCGTGGCCGTGACGGTAGCCTTGCGCGATCCATCCACGCCCGCCTTCACCCCCGACACGCGGAATAACTCCGTGCCGCTGAGGCCCAGCGTCTCGCGCGTCTGGCCCGGCAGATACTCCATCGGCAACACGCCCATGCCCACCAGGTTTGACCGGTGTATGCGCTCGAAGCTCTCCGCGATCACCGCCTTGACTCCCAGCAGCGCCACCCCCTTGGCCGCCCAGTCGCGCGAGCTCCCGGACCCGTATTCCTTCCCCGCCAGAATCATCAGGCCCACACCCTCGCTCTGGTAGCGCATCGACACGTCGTAGATGAACTCGTTTTTGTCCAAGCTGTGATGACGGCTCCAGCCGCCTTCAGTTCCCGGCGCCAGCAGATTCTTCAACCGGACGTTGGCCAGCGTTCCGCGCACCATCACTTCATGGTTGCCCCGCCGCGCGCCGTAGCTGTTGAAGTCGGACGGCTTCACGCCCAGCTCCATCAGGTAGCGGCCCGCCGGGCTCTCCACCGCGATGTTGCCCGCCGGCGAGATATGGTCCGTTGTAACCGAATCGCCCAGGACAGCCAGGCACCGCAGCCCCGCGAGATCTTTCACCGAATCGGACGGATCCACCATGTTGTCGAAATACGGCGGCCGCTTGATGTAGGTCGACTTCGGATCCCACCTGTAGAGATCGCCCTCCGGCACCTGTATCCCGCCCCACTTGGCGTCGCCCTCAAACACCTCCGCGTACTGCGCGGCGAACATCTCCTGGCGCACAGATTCCTTCAACACCTTCTGCACTTCCTCCGGCGAAGGCCACACCTCGCTCAGGTAAACGTCCTTGCCGTCCTTCCCTTGGCCCAGCGGCTCCGTCGTCAGGTCTATATCCACGCGCCCGGCCAGCGCGTAGGCCACCACCAGCGGTGGCGATGCCAGATAGTTGCTCCGCACCTGCGAATTCACGCGCCCTTCAAAATTGCGGTTGCCGCTCAGCACCGATGCCACGTTCAACTTCTCAGATTTCACAGCTTCGCTCACCGCCTCCGGCAGCGGTCCGCTATTGCCGATACAGGTCGTGCAGCCGTAGCCCACCAGGTGAAACTTCAACTCTTCGAGAAACGGTGTCAGCCCGGAGTGGTTCAGATACTCGGTCACCACTTTCGATCCCGGCGCCAGCGACGGCTTTACCCACGGCTTCGTCTTCAGTCCGCGCTCCACCGCCTTCTTGGCGAGCAGCCCCGCCGCCACCATTACCGATGGATTGGACGTGTTGGTGCAGGAGGTGATGGCCGCGATCACCACGGAGCCATCCTGCAGCGGCGTCTTGCCGCCGTTCATTGTGATGCTGGTTTTCTTCGGCTCTGCTCCGAGACTGCCCAGAAAACTCGCCTTCACATCCGGCAGATTGATGCGGTCCTGCGGCCGCTTGGGACCGGCCAGCGACGGCACCACCGTCCCCAGATCCAACTCCAGCGTATCGGTGAAGACAGGGTCCGGCGTTGCCTCCGTCCGGAACAACCCCTGCTCCTTGTGATACGCCTCCACCAGCGTGATCACCTCCGCCGGACGGTTGGTCAAACGCAGGTAGTCCAGCGTCAAATGATCTACCGGGAAGTAGCCGATCGTGGCTCCGTATTCGGGAGCCATGTTGGCGATCGTGGCCCGGTCGGCCAGGCTCAGCGAACCCAAACCCGCCCCGTAGAACTCCACGAACTTGCCCACCACGCCCTTTTTGCGCAGCATCTCGGTCACCGTCAGCACCGCGTCGGTGGCCGTGGCGCCCGGCGCAAGTTTCCCGTGCAGCTTGAAGCCCACCACCTGCGGCAGAAGCATCGATACGGGCTGCCCCAGCATGCACGCCTCGGCCTCAATCCCGCCCACGCCCCAGCCCACCACGCCCAGCCCGTTGATCATCGTCGTGTGCGAATCGGTTCCCACCAAGGTGTCCGGATAGGCGTGCCATACACCGCCACGCTTCACGGAAAAGACAACCTGCGCGAGATATTCCAGGTTCACTTGGTGCACAATGCCCGTGTCCGGCGGCACCACCCGGAAATTATCGAATGTCGATTGGCCCCAGCGCAGAAACTCATACCGCTCCTGGTTGCGCTGGAATTCCAGCAGCGCATTCAGGCTGAAGGAATCCTTGCTGCCGAAGTGATCCACCTGCACCGAGTGATCAATCACCAGATCGGCCGGGAACAACGGATTCGCCTTTTTCGGGTCGGCGCCCATCTTTTGCAGCGCCTCGCGCATAGCCGCCAGGTCCACAATGCATGGAACCCCGGTGAAATCCTGCAGCAGCACCCGCGCCGGCATGAAGCTGATCTCGTTGGGTTCGGGCTTCCCCGTCCAGCGCGCCGCAAACTCGATATCGGCGGCGCGGACAGTCACCCCGTCCTCATTGCGCAGCAGATTTTCCAGCAGAATCCGGATCGAGACAGGGACGCGCGAGAGAGCGCCGAAGCCGGCCTTCTCCAACGCGTCCAGACGAAAAATTCTATATTCGCGGTCGCCGGCGCGCAAACTCGCCTCGGCGCCAAAAGTATTCAGATTGGCCATGGGATTAAATCTATTTTACCGCAGAGGCTCGGCGCTTCTCACATGAACGCCGGCGTCGGGATGCCCAGCACCGACAAAGTGCGGTCGAGTTGACTGCGGAAATACACGGTCATCCAAAGTAGAAATGCCTTTTTCTCCGGATCAGACTCGTTCAGGATCGGGTAGTCGTGATAAAACGTGTTGAACGCCTGCCCCAGTTGGAACGCATACTTGGCCACATGCGCGGGCTCCCCGCTGGCCACGGCGCGCGAAAAAGCGGCGTCCACTTTCGAAGCCGCCAGCAGCAATTGCCAGAAGTCCTCGGACCCAAGCTGCCGCGCCAGCGCCTCCGGCGGCAAGACGGCGTGGAAGTCCGGCAGCGTTTCTCCGCGCCCCTCCAGTTTCCGTAATATGTTGCGGGACCGTACCGCTGCGTACTGCACGTAGGGCCCGGTCTCGCCCTCGAAACTCAACGCTTCCTGCAGGTCAAACGCGATCACCGTGTTGCGCGTGAACTTCAGCATGAAGTAGCGCAGCGCCCCGATGGCGATCGCCGTGGCCGCCGCCACTCGCTGCTCCAGCGGAGCCTCCGCCTGCCGTTCATCCACTTCCGCCTGCGCCCGTTCAATCAGTTTGTCGATGAGGTCGTCCGCCTTCACCCCGAGACCTTTGCGTCCGGACACCTGCACATGCGCCTTGGTCTTGTCCTCTTCGCTCAGCTCGATTCCCAGCTCGACGCAGGTGCGCGGACTCAGCGCCACCATCTCATAGGAAAAATGGACTGACCGTTCCGCCTGCTCCGTGTATCCGAGCGCGCGCAGTCCTGCCTGCACCACGTCCTGCAAATACGACTGCCGGGAATCGATCACGTTGTAGACCGTGCTGCCGCCGCCAAAGGCAGGCGCTCCGCCTGGTTGCGGCTCGGCCGTCGAAACCCAAACCTGGTGCCCGTCACGTTCCCACCATAACCGGTAATGGAAATCCTTACCCAGCAGTCCGAATTTCCAAAGCTGATAGGCGATGTCCTTCCCGACGTAGGTGACAATCCCGTTCGACCGCACAATCACCTTCGAATCATCCTCGGCCGCGTCATCCGAATAATGCGCGCCCGCCATGACCCAGCAGCCTTTCTTGGGGCCCTCCGTTTCCAGATAGATCGCCTGCCGCTCCTTGAGCTGCGCGAAAGCCGTCGCCCAGAATTGCAGGTGCAGAATCTCGCTCTCGCGCGGGAGTACGTCGTAGATGACGCCCAGCCTCGCCATCGTTTCCAGGTGCCGCCCCACCACCGCATCCGAGACAACGTGGCCTAGTTCCGCGATCGGCCCGTGCCCGGCTTCCACCGCGTGCAGAATCTCCTGCCGCCACGCTTTCTCGTCTTCCTTGTTGTCGTGGAAATGCTGCGAAACGCGCGCATAGACGTCCCAGCAGAGATAGTCGAAGCGAGGCTGCGAGGCCAGCGCCGCTACCTCCTCCGCTGACTTGTGCTCCAACTTCAGAAAGCCCGACACCACGTCGGCCACCTGCACGCCCGTATTGTCGATATAGTTCTGCACCTCCACCGGCTCGCCGGAGGCGCGCAGCATCCGCACAAATGTGTCCCCCAGCACCGCGTTGCGCAGATGCCCTATATGCGCCGCCTTGTTCGGATTGATGTTGGTGTGTTCGACGATGATCTTGCCGCCGCTCCCCCGCGACGCCCCCGTACCGCCGGCCAGTAGTGCCGCCGCATAGGCGCCCCGGTCCAGCCGGATGTTGATGTAGCCTCCCCCGGCGATCTCCATCTTGGCCACCCCGGCAAGCGTTCCCAGATCCTCCACCAGTTCCTGCGCAATCGCGCGCGGCGCTTTCTTCAAATGCTTGGCCAGTTGAAAAGCGATGGTGAGCGCAAGTTCGCCAAAAGCGGCCTCATTCGGCTGTTCGAGCACCACTGGCAGACCAAGTCCGTAACGGGCCTGCAAATGGGCGGAAACCTGCTCCTGAAGTCGGGTTTGGATTTGATGGAACACGGGGAAACCAAAGTATAGCGCGGTTCGACAGCAAATCCCTCGACGGATGGTGGCATTTTCCTCCGCGCCACAGGCGAGGCCAGCCAAATCTGGAGCTACAACAAAAAGTTTCCTGCCGGCGAGCGGTTAAGCTCACTGGAACAAGTTACACCCCGCGCACCTTTTGCAAGCCGGCTGCCAGAGGCATGGCCGGCTTTCGAGGTCCCTCGGGCGCATACACCGTAAATACAATCCGTGCCCCCAATTTGCAGGCAGCCTTGAGCGTCTCCTCTGCCAGAGCAAAGTCGCGGGAAAAGGGCTGCGTGCCCGCTTGCACCCCAATATTAAAGTCTCGCTTCTTCGCGGCATTCCACAGATCCCGCTGCGCCTTCGGCAGGCCTTCAATCAACGCACAAAAGCCGCGAATGGTCGCGTCTGCGGTCTTGGTGATTTTGGCTAACTCAAGGTGCGCACAGTAGGTTCGCCCGATGCGCCCTACGTAGAGGACGTTCACCTTTTCCCCAAGGGCGGACACGAGCGCCTGGAGATCCCGGGTTGAGTAGATATTAGTAGATATCAAGGTCAACGTTCAAATAACGAGTGGCTGTGGGATCATCCACTCTGCTCACCCTGCGCATGCCTGATCCTGAACCTCATCATACTGCCTCTCACCAGCGGTTGGAATTAATTGGAAATCACCAACTGGCGCTGGCTCAGATCCATTCCTCCCATAATTGCCCCGGACACCAGAATTGTGCCCCCCTCTTGCCATAAGCATAAAAAACTATATATACTCAACCCAACGATCTGACATTAGGGGGTTGATGATGTTTCGAACATTCGTTTCGCTTTTCGTTTTGTTCTCGTTGGCAGGCGTCGCGCTCGCCCAGAGCCGTATCACCGGGACGGTCACGGACCATTCCGGCGCCGTCGTACTAGGCGCTTTGGTGACGGCTCGCAACGCCGAGACCGGAATCATGACCTCAGCCAAGACCAACCAGAGCGGCGTCTATACCATCTCCTTTCTCAATCCCGGCCGCTACGAGGTCTCCTGCGAATTAACCGGATTCAAGAAATTCGCGCAGTCCGGCATCACGCTGGACACCGGTGGATCGGCAACGCTGAACATCGCCCTGCAATTGGGGCAGATCACAGAGACCATCAACGTGGCCGCCTCCGCGCCTTTGCTCGAATCCGAGTCCAGCGCGGTGGGTCAGGTGGTGGAGAATAAGCTGATCCTGAATCTGCCCATCCCCAGCCGCCGCAGCGCCTCGCTGGTGCGCCTGATGGGCAACGTGAGCTACAAGAGTGAGGATGGCGGCGAGGCTGTGCCGAAATTCTCCATGGCCGGCGGCCGCAGCCAGAACCAGATGTGGCTGCTCGACGGCGGCGTTTCGCAGAACATGTCCCTCGGCGTGGCGCAGCTCAGTCTGAACCCGCCCAACGAGGCGCTGCAGGAGTTCAAGGCGACCTCAAACAACTACGCGGCTGAGTTCGGCAGAACCGGCGGAGGACTGATCGTGATGACCACCAAGTCCGGGACAAATGATTATCACGGCTCGGCCTACGAATGGCTCCGCAACGAAAAATTGAACGCCCGCAGTTTCTTCGCCCCCACTAAGGCGCCCTTGCGGTTCAATACGTTTGGCGCCGCCATCGGCGGGCCAATCAAGAAAAACAAGTCATTCTTCTTTTACAACTATGAAGGTGGCCGCCGCCGCACTGGTGTCACCATCGGGGAAAGCCTGCCGCGACCGGCCGAGATCGCTGGTGATTTTTCCGCGCGAACCGACATTAGTATTCTCGACCCTGCCACGCGCGTCGGAACAACAGCCGCCACGCCTTTCCCCGGCAAGGTGATTCCGCAGAGCCGGATCGACCCCATCGGCAAGGCCTTCGCCGCATTTTTCCCCGCGCCCAACGTCAGCACCGACAATCTTGCCCGCGCGCCCGGCAACAACTTCTTCGCCAACGCAAGCGATGCGCTCAGCCAGGATTTCCACACTGTGCGAATCGACCATCAGTTCAACGACAAGGACCGCATCTTCGGACGCCTCTCCTACGTGACGGCGCCGGAAGTTGTAGCCGCCGTTTGGCCGACAGTGGCGGCCGATGACCGCGCCGGAACCCGCGCCAACCGCCATGGCAACCTGCTGTTGAGCTGGCAGCGCAGCATTCGCCCGGCACTCATCAACGAATTCAAATATATGTACGGCAACCGCATGCATATCAACCGCGGGGCCGGCACCGGGTCAGGGATCAATGGACAAATCAAGGTGCCCGGTGTGGATGCCGATGGCTTTGCCCGCATCACTCTCACCGGCCACCAGAGCATGGGACAGGGCACCGCGGAACGGATTCAGCAGCCAATTCTCACCCAACAGGCCACCGACAACCTGATCTGGGTCAAAGGGAACCATTCCATCAAGACCGGATTCGAATTCCGCTTTTCCAACAACCTGGACAAGCTCCGCGCATCCTACGGCGGAGTTTTCGCGTTTTCCGATCGCGCCACCAATAGCGCCATTGCCTCGCTCCTCCTGGGCTGGGTCAACAGCGGGTCTCTCGCCACCACTGATCCGCTGGATTCGCGAACCGACTACTACGGCGCCTATGTCCAGGACGATTGGAAAGTGACTTCGAAGTTTACCTTGAATCTCGGGATGCGCTGGGAAGTAGATACCCCGCGTTGGGATCGAATGAACCACCAAAGCGGTTTCGACGACAAGAAAATCAACCCCGTGTCCGGCACTCCCGGCGTCATCACCTTTGCCGGCTTGGACGGTGTTGGCAAGTACGCGCACAGAACCGATTGGAACAACTTCGGCCCGCGCGTAGGCTTTGCTTACAGCCCCGGCCGCCGGATGGTGGTTCGCGGCGGCTACGGCATCTCCTATAACGGCGCCTACCAGGGAGCCGTTCCTAACTCCCTCCAGCAGGGCTTTTCCTTGAACGGTTCCTTCCCCTCTCCCGACGGCTTCGCCGCGCCCTTCCTGTTCAGGCAGGGTATGCCCGTCATTAGCCGCGAACCGATCGGTCCCGGCTTTGGCGCGGTCAGAGTGGGACAGGCGGTTCGCTCCTCCCCGGACTTCATCGCCCAAAATCACGTCAACGGCTACGCCCAGCAGTGGAATTTCGCCATTCAGAAGGAGCTCCCCAAGAACGTGCTCGTCGAGGGCGCATACCTAGCCAACGTCGGCCACAAACTGGGCGGCGGCAACATCAACATCAACATGATTCCGCTCGTGAACGGGCGTGGCCCCGCCACACAGTCGCAACTCTTGCGGCCGTTTCCGCAATTCAACGCCGTTACCAACGTCAGTCCGGATTGGGGCAACTCCTCCTATCACTCCTTCAATCTGAAGCTGGAGAAACGCTATTCGGCCGGGATCAGCTTCCTCACCAACTACACCTGGTCCAAATTCATCGACGATGTTTCCAGCGGTTCCGAGCTCGGCGGCGGAGGGGCCACTTATCAACACCTGGAAACGCGCAAATTGGACAAGGCCCTCTCAGGCAGCGATCTCCGGCACCGGGTCACAATCAGCATGCTGTACGATCTACCGGTCGGTAAGGGCAGGCGAATGCCTGTTGAGAATGCGGTCCTCAATCACGTGGTGGGCGGCTGGACCCTCGGCGGAATTCTTGAGGCCCGCGGCGGTGCGCCCTACGGAGTTGTGGAGTCCACCAACCGCATGAACACTTTTTCCGCCTCGCAACGCTCCAACATCCTCCGCGATCCGGCCCTGTCGGCCAGCCGCTCCCGTGGCGATCAGGTGGCCCAGTTTTTTGATACCACCGCCTTTGTTGCCCCCGGTGACGGCAATATTGGCAACGCCAGCCGCACCAACGGCCTCGGACCAGGATTCTTCGGCCTCGACATCTCCATGCAAAAGCAGTTCAATCTCACCGAGCGCTTCAATCTGACCTTCCGCACCGATATCGTGAATCTCCCCAACGTGCCTGCTTTCGACAGCCCGAATCAGAGCCGGGGAACAGGTGCCTTCGGAACGCTCAACAGCGTGTTACTGGGCACAGGCGGCCGTGAGATCCAACTCAACCTGCGCCTGGCCTGGTAAGCTCAGCCATGCAGCGCAAAGCGTGCCGCCCGCGCCGGATTCCATATCTGGCCGCTCTGGCCGCTCTGGCCGCATTGACGCTCGCCCAATCGCCTGATTACAAGGTAGACACCAAGTTCGCCAGCAAGCCTCAGGTCGAGGAACTCTTCCAGCGCATCGACGCCCGCAACGACCAATGGGTGGGCGAGCGCGACTATGAAGACATCCATCAGCAACTCGAGCTGTGGGCCGCCGGCCTGAAAAAAGGCGAAAAAACCTTTCCCCGCCTGGATACGCTTGCCCCGCGCTTTTCCCGCTTGGACGTCGTGCAGCTCAAGATTGTCGCCAGCGGCCGCGATGTCGAATCCGCTCCCGAGGCCTCCATTCGCATCCGCGTCGAACTCGCCGGGGAGTCCAGGACTGGCGGCCCCCTTTCCTTGCAGGGCCACTGGGAAACCGTTTGGACCCGCGCCCAGACGGCCTGGAAGCTGGACCGCATCGCCCCATCCACCCTGCGCGAAATCAAGGCCGGCCCCCTGCGCTTTGTCGATGTGACGCAGCAGGCCCTGGGAGCCAATCCGTCCCTCTCCCGGCAACTGTCCAAAAGCGTGGACCACTGGCGCGGCCTGCTCGACGAAGCCGCCGGAGTGGATGTCTACGGACATAACGGAGTCGCCGTCGGCGACTGTGATGGCGACGGTTGGGAGGACCTCTACTTCGCCCAGCCCTCCGGACTCCCCAATCGCCTCTTCCACAACAACGGCAACGGGACCTTCACCGACGTCTCCGCCGCCTCTGGCCTCGACATTCTCGATGACACTCGCTCCGCCCTGTTCGCCGACATCGATAACGACGGTGACCAGGATCTCATCGTCATCACCGCCACCAGACCCATCCTGTTCCGCAACGACGGCCACGGAAAGTTTTCCATGGACGCGGCCAGCGGCCTCGACATTCCCAAGGACCAGGCCGGCAGTCTCACCTCCGCCGTCATGGCCGACTTTGACCGCGACGGTTGGCTCGACCTCTACATCTGCTCCTACGATTTCTGGAAACCCGGCAAGACCTACAACGCCCCCACACCCTACTACGACGCCGTCAACGGTCCCCCGAACTTCCTCTTTCGCAATCTGGGCGGCAAACGGTTTGAGAACGTGACCGCGCGCGCCGGCCTCATGGCCAACAACAATCGCTACAGTTTTGCCGCCGCCTGGGGCGACTACAACAACGACGGCTGGCCAGACCTCATCGTCGCCAACGATTTCGGCCGTAAGAACCTCTACCGCAACAAGGGCGATGGCACTTTCGAAGACGTCGCTGAAGCCGCCGGCGTCGCCGACCTCGGCGCTGGCATGTCGGCCGCCTGGGGTGACTCAAACAACGATGGACTTCTCGATCTCTACACCGGCAACATGTGGTCCTCGGCCGGCCAGCGCATCACCGGCAACCGCCAGTTTCTCTCCGTGGCCCCCGCCGGCCCTGTGCGCCAGGCCTTTCAACGCCAGGCGCGCGGAAATTCGCTCTTCATGAATGGCGCCCAGGACGGCTTTGTGGAACGCAGCGCCGAAGCCGGCGTCGAAATGGGGCGCTGGGCCTGGTCTTCTGATTTTGCGGATCTGGATAACGACGGCCTGCTCGACCTCTACGTCACCAACGGATATATCAGCGGCCCTGACCTGCGGGATCTTTGAAGCTTCTTCTGGCGGCAGGTCGTGCCGCGGACTCCCCAGAAAGAGGCCGGCTCCCGGAGCTATGAAGAAGGCTGGCGTGCCATCAATGAACTGATCCGCGCCGGCGGAAGCTGGAGCGGCCGCGAGAGAAACGTCTGCTACCGCAACCGCGGCGATGGCAGCTTTGAGGATGTCTCTTACGTCACAGGATTGGATTTCCCGCAGGATGGCCGCGCCTGGGTCTGGTTGGACCTCGATGCGGACGGGGATCTCGACCTCGTGTTGCAGTCCCGCAATGAACCCCGCGTGCGAGTGCTCCGCAATGAGCTCAGCGGCCACGGCACCGGACTCCTCGTCCATCTGGAAGGAGTCAAATCCAATCGCGATGCCATCGGCGCGCGCGTGCGGCTCATCACCGCCGCCGGGTCGCGTATGCGGGAGGTGCATAGCGGCGCGGGTTTCCTGTCGCAAAGCAGCCGCCGTGCGCATTTCGGCATCCGGCCCGGCGAAACCGTGGAGGCGCTCGAGATCGAATGGCCCAGCGGCCGGAAAGAAAGATTGGCGGCTCCGCCCGTGCGGGGCTGGATTCGAGTGAAGGAAGGCGAAGGCCGGTGGGAACCGTTCCAACCCGTTTCCCGTATTGCTCCCCCTCCCCCCGATGACACGCTCTCCGAACAACCCTGGTTGACCGGGCCGGTTCCACTGCCCGACTCGCGCCTCGCCTCCTATCGCGGCAAAAAAGTGTTGCTCACCCTTTCGGCCTCCTGGTGCCCGCCCTGCATGGCTGAGATCAAGGAACTCGCCGCCAATCACGGAAAACTTTCCGCCCGCGGCCTGCAAGTGGTCACCCTCGCCCTCGACGACAACCCCAAGGCCGCCGCCGCCAATCCCTTCCCGAAGCTCATGGCCGATGAACGCATGGTCGGCGTCTACACGGTCCTCTACCGGTACCTGTTCGACTGGCGTCGTGACCTTGCCCTGCCTCTCAGCCTTCTCCTCGATGAGAATGGCGCGGTGGTGAAGCTTTACCAGGGCGCAGTGGCTACGGCAACCCTGCTCTCCGATCTCTCCACGCGCCGCCGTCCAACGCTCCCCTTCCCCGGCAGGCGCTACACCGAATCCCCGCTCCGCAACTACACCGAGCTGGCCACCGCCATGGCCGAGCGAGGCTTTCTCGCCGAAGCAGGCCTGCTGTTCCGTGCCGCCCGCGATCATGGCCAGGGCGGCGGCGGCTACGAATTGTTGAACAACTACGCCGGCATGCTGGTCGGTCAAGGAAAGCCGGCCGAAGCCGAACCTCTTCTGCGCGCCGCCATCCAGGACAACCCGAAACAGGCCGCGCCGCAAAGAAACCTCGGCCTGCTGCTGCTCGAAGCCAATAAATGGAGAGAGGCCGCCAAATGGCTGGAGAAGGCGCTCGCCTTGCAGCCCGACGATCCGAAAACCCGCCGCGCCCTCAGCTCCGCCTACAACGACATCGGGATCGCAAGCATGGAGGCTGGCAGGAAATCAGACGGCTTGGCCGCATTCGAAAAGGCCAGGAGCGCCGACCCGGACGATCCGGCCGGCGCGATCAACCTCGCCCTCCATCACTCCCGCGAAGGAAACCGCGCGCTCGCCCGGCAGCTTCTCGAGAAATTCCTAACCAGCCACCCGGACGCGGACGGGGTCAAGCGGGCACTCGGCCAACTACCCTGATCCGAAGACGTATCCGCACACTACATTTTCAATTCGCGTTGGAGTAGAGTCGGATGTAATGTCGCGCTATACGCTGGCTGCAGCGTCTTCGAGCGGAATGGCGTTCTGATTTTTTGTCAGCCAAGTCTTGAAGTTTTGCAAGGAAGGGTTCAGAGTTCGGGCGAAGTCGGGGCTGCGAACCCCACAATAATATTCCTCGAAGTCGCGCTTGAACTGAAACATATTGCCCAAGTCCTCTGCGCCCGGGAAACCGAACCCGCGGTATGCCTCGGGGGTCACGCTGTTGTAAATGACTTCCTTCCCCAGCACTTCGCTAAAAACGGCGGCCATCTGCGCACCGGTCAGATTCTCACCAGAAATGGCTGCGGTCTGGCCAACGAACTCATCGCCCTTCTTGAATATGCCGTATGCGCATTTGCCGATATCCTCGGCCGCGATGCAAGGCATTTTTTTATCGCCCATCGGCAGCGTGATGGCCCACTTTCCGTCCGGACCCTTTTTCGGGCCCATGCCGAAGTGAATAAAGTTGTCCCAATAGAAAGACGTCAAAAGGAACGTCGTTGGGATTCCAAGGTCCGTGAAAAAGTGGTCGGACTCACCCTTGCTGTCAAAGTGCGGGACCTTGTACTTGCCCTGTAGGGTGGGCATGCGGTTGTCACTCAGAGGTACCCACTTCCGAGTGTCTTCCAGCGTGGACCAAATCACGTGTCGCAGGCCTGCGGCCTTCGCTGCCTCCGCCATGGCTCTTGCTTCCGCCATTTCCTTTTCCGGGGAGAAGTGTGCCCAGAAGAACGTAACGCAATAGGCTCCATAGGCGCCT
>ORMF012341216.1_pt1 | contig 18713 bp, 11 predicted proteins | sample 1779871 | NCBI WGS metagenome assembly ORMF01 (sample SAMEA104232316, study PRJEB22302) | groundwater metagenome | biome: forest; feature: aquifer; material: groundwater | place: USA | collected 2011-08-07 | depth 5.4 m | reverse complement strand
GCCGGACATCGGGTCGGATTGCGCTCCAGCGCCACCATGATGTGCGGGATCGGCGATCGGATCGAGCATCGCGTGCGGCACCTGAAACGCCTACGCGATTTGCAGGACGAGACTGGCGGCTTTACCGCCTTCATTCCCTGGACCTTTCAACGCGAGAACACGGCGCTCGGCCGCCGGATCAAGGACGAACCGACCGGCATCGACTATCTGAAAATGCTGGCAGTGTCGCGCTTGTTTCTGGACAACATTGAAAATTTTCAATCGTCATGGTTGACGCAGGGGTTGCGCCTCGGACAGGTTGCCCTGCGGTTTGGCGCCAACGACATGGGCTCGATCATGATTGAAGAGAATGTTGTCTCAGCGGCCGGGGCGAAGAATGAGGCGGATGAAAAGATGCTGCGTTATTTGATCAGCGAAGCGGGGTTTATTCCTCAGCAGCGCGATATTCTCTATCGACATGTGAATCGTGCTGAGGCGGACGACGTAGCGGTTGCGCCTGCTGCTGTACTCGCATTAGGCTGATCCCGACATTCACTGGCCGATTTCAATCTCTCCGGGCCGCGCTTCTGACTCACTTCTGGACACCTTCAACCAAAGCGAACTGAGAAGCGCTTGCGATGAGCAGGCGACTGCTGCGGAAAGATTTGCCGGCGCGAAGGAACTTTTCAGTCTTTAGGGCATTCAGTGCAGACGATGAAGCGCCAGACCACGCTTTCCTCGTTACTGCGAGCGCCAATTCCCGCCGCTCCGGCCGCGAAGGTGCGGTTCGAATCGATAAGAACACCGAGGGGATAATCCGTTGCTGACTGGTTGTCGACAATCGTGACGGCAATGTGGTTGTCGGTGGCCTTAATCTGAACGGTAAAGAACTGGCCCGCTTTGAGAGCAGTCGCGGCCGCATTGGGAATCTTGAGCGCTTGAATCCGCTGCTCGAACCCATTCTTCACCACGAACAGGCGCACATAAAAAGGTTCGTCGGCTTGCTCGCCTGTCAGTTGGACCAGGTAATAGTTCTTAAGATCCTGCGCGCGCAATACGAATGCAGCGCCGACGCCGTTAGTTATCTTCACGTCGCTGATCAGCTGAAAGTCCTTGTAGTAGCGCTTGCTTTCGTCGCGCGGCAGGGCGATACCTGCGCCCTTTACGATCAGGTTTCCCGAACTGGCGCGCCAGGAGGATGGAACCTCCCAATTCTGAAGTTCGGTAGCAGTCCAATCAGCCCTGAGAGTGTCTTTGCTGAATTCTATTAATTTTGGACGAATGTCGATCGTGGTGTTGCTGTTTACCGGGAATCTCTGCCGCTCGGTTTTGTATACTGGTTCCGCAGGTTCAAACTCAGCTACGTAGTCGCCCGCTGGTAATTGGAGCGTGATTCTTTTGTTTTGAATCTTTACAGAGTTTGGTATTTGGCCTTCCTTGCCGTACTTCAAATCGCCATCGACATTGGTGTTGATTGTGACTGAGTAAAGGATAGGCTCGAAATTTAACGTTACGCTTTGACTTTCGTTCCGCTTGATCAGCACCGACGGTCTTTCTGTTTCGTGATATCCCGGCAGGGTGGCGGCCACTCGATAATTTCCGGGCTTGAGATCATTAAAGATCAATCCGCGCTCACCCTCAGGCACCGTTCCCTTCTGAGCCTGCTCGTTTCTTATGTTCAATGGTTCAATGAGGATGGTGGCGCCGGGTTCGGCCACGATAAAAAGGCGGCCGGTGAGGGGTGTGACCGGTTTTTCCACGTAACGCGTGACTATCTTTACGGGAGCCGCGGTTTTTTGCGTCGGCTCTGTCGCCGCCGGCTTAGGTTTCGGCTTTTTTTCCGTTACCGTGCCCCCGCTGCCCGTCCTCTGGCCGGCGGCCACGGCAAACGAAGCAAAGAGAATCATGAGGAGGGCGACAATTGTCTGGTTGCGAGTCGTCATGGAAACTTCTCTCCAGGAAGCCACGGGAGGTTGGGGAGACGACCGTTCAAAGGAAAAGGCGCGAGCCGTGTCTTCATTCGTTGTCCGACAAAAATCAGCATGGTCGAACGCCGTGAGCTTAGCACAGCTCGCGCCGGGTTGTTAATGGTTAAGTCTAGTCTGCGCTTACTCCGTAGTCCTCGTCTCCGGAGTTAGATTTATCTCACGCCTGGCCGGTCTAGAAAGAAAACTTCAACCCAAACTGAATCCGGCGCCCGGGCGTGACGGTGTAGGTTGACTTGCCAAACCCCGGTGACTCCAGAACGCGATCGGGAATACCATAGTTGGCGCGGTTGAATACGTTGAAGATATCCATGCGAACTGTGAATCGCTTGATAGAGTCGGCGCCAAACAGAAAGTTCTTGACCAATGCAGTATTAGTCAGCCAAATACTTCCCGCACGGAAACTGTTGCGTGGAACGCTTCCGTCGCGGCCAATCGGCGCGAGCAGCGTAAACGGGTCTACGCCGGGCGCCAACCGGATCGGATTGCCGCGGTTGCCGGTTAGTTGGATTCCGCTGGTGGTGTTCAGGCGATCCGTCAGGTTTCCATCCAGATTCATATCAAAGATGGTGTTTACCGTGAAGGGCTGACCTGTTTGGAAATAGCCATCACCGGCAACCTGGAGACCATTGAAGAGAAAATGCGCGAAGGAATTGTGCTTGCCCCAAGTGGAAAGATCCGTGATGTAGTTCCACGAAATCCGATGCCGTGCGTCGAAACTTGCATCAGCGCGCTCACCAGCAAACGTCCGGCTGTTCTGCGGCAGGGCCGGAGCACCTGCCAGGTCAAACACGTCCGAAACATCATCTTTCACTTCAGAGAAAGTATAGGCGGCCTGGAACTGGGTGTTTGAGCCCAACAGGCCAAGGCGCCCGCGGAGTTGCAACTGGAGCGCGTCGTAGCGCGAATTGGCATCGGTGGTATAGACGGTCACGCCGCCGACATTTGGAACCGGACGCCCGCCGACTACATTGCCTGAGAAGGGACCAGTTCGAACGTATCTACTACCGGGATTACCGGCTTGCCCGAAAACTGCCGGCTCGCCAAAGAATTGGCCGAAGAAGTCTTCCACGTATATCAGAGCGTTGGAGCCAAGGTTAGGAGTCGTCTCACGCAATAGATGACGTCCCTGCGTCCCAACGTACGCTGCCGAGAAAACCATACCATGACCAATTTGCTGATCAACGCTGGCGCTGTACTGATAGGCTTCAGGCGTACTCAGCCGTCGCGCTGGGAGTGTGACTGGAAAACCGGCCGGGAAGTTGGCTGAGGCCACATCCGTTAGACAGCCTATTGGAACTGAGGGGTTAAGCGTGTTTAGTGTCCCATTTTGAATTAGAGGAACGAACTGCGTAGAGCCAGCACAACGGAAGAAGGCAAGCCCTGGAGTGAAAAGGTTGAATTGACCAGTCTGCTGAACAAGCCCGCCGGCGAAGTTGGTGTTGAGAGCGAGAGGAAACACGTTGCGCGACTGGCTTACCACCGCTCCCAGGATCTGGTCGAAATAGATTCCGGCGCCGGCCCGTAGCACGGTCGTGCGATTCTTGAAGATTTCGGGTGACCAGGCGAAACCGACTCGCGGCGCAAAATTGTTCTTGTCTGGGTCAAAAATTCCCGTCCGTCCATTAACAAACTGACTTATGCCGGCGATTGAACCGGGAAAGGGGCCGCGGAACGTGCGCTCAATCTTGTTGTTCGCTGACTTGGGCACGGTGTTGTACTCGTAGCGCAAGCCAAAAGAGAGATGGAGGTTGCGGCGAATGCGCCACTCGTCCTGGCCGAAGAAATCCAGTTGGTAGTAACGCAAGTTGAGGGTTGAGTCAACCCCGGTTGTTAAAGCCTGGAAGACTCCGCTGGGCGCACCAACCGCCGCAAAGTCTGCGCCGGTGAAGAACCTTCTTTCGGGTATGATACCGGTGACGTTCGGTACCGCATTAAACGTCAGCAGCGGACGAGCATTGCGTGGCAAATCGCTGTTAAGCTCTGTTCGTCGAAGGTCCGTTCCAAAGGTTAAGTTGTGTTGGCTATGTTTTCCAAACTGCATAGTCACGGTATCGGCCACCTGGTAAGTATTATTGACACGACGCTGCGGGAAGTTGAAAACATCAACACCCACCGGACTAAAGCCTGAAATCTTAACCTGTCCGACAGGAGTCAGGCGGCCACTAAAGAATTCATTCAAGTCTTTTTCGGTAGTCTTGAAGGGAAAGTAATTGACGACTGTATCGCCCGGCAGAATAAAATTAGAAAGGGTAGGCGCATTCAGCAGGAATCCCTGCTGGTTTGGCCGTAAGGTCCTGGCGAAATCACTCGGAATCAGATGCGTTCTATCGGGTACTTCATCAAATCTTAGGCGTGTCCGCCCGTAAGAGGCGCGCAACTGATTAAAGACGGGACGAGCACTGTTCATTCCGCTCAGATTGGTATTCAGGTAAGTCGAGAAATTCTGGGTCTTCACGTTCGGACGCAACGTCGAGAAGAGGGCGCCGCCCGTCACTGGAATATCGCGCCAGTCATCTGTGTAGTTATAGCGCGCGACAAACTGCTGTGGTCTATTGAACGCGCTAAAGTTGCCGTCAATCTTGCCGGAGATAATCTTGCCCTGCGCGCTTGCCGGCAATACTGTTGTGTAAGTGTTGCGGCCATAGATACCGTTCGGATTATTCGGAAACGGGAAAAGGCTGAAGACCGCATCGCCTACTACGTTGGTCGGAAAGGCATTTGACGTAGGCGCAAACTGAGGAAACAAAGGATCAAAAAACAGCCCGGTCGCTCCGGTTCGCAACACGCCTCGCTCCTCAACTGTCGGTACGGCGAAGCCCGACTCTTTGTCGGCATTCAGGAGCTGGCCTTCAGCCGAGATAAAATAAAAGAGGCTCGTATGATCCCCTTCTTTGCGGGGGAAGCCTGAGTTGTTGAGATCACTGCGGATCATCGGTCCGCCGATAACCAATCCACCCTGGCCGAGCGTGAACGAGTCCTTGCCACCTGAGTTATTGGTTTCAAACCGCTGTACGCCATTGACGAAGACATTTCGAAATGCCCCGAGCGTTTGTCTATCAGGATTAAGAACGCGCCCCTGGAGCGGAATCCTGGTATTAGCGCCCACAAAATCAAACGGGTTACGGGCGTTCAGTTGGCTGGTGTTGAGAAAGCCAAAGATCGTTCCGTGCGTCTGGTTGCCGCCGGATTTCGAGACGGCGTTGACCTGGGCGCCGATGTTGCGACCGAACTGGGCGGGCGCAAGCAGCGTGATTATCTGAAACTCTTTGACCGATTCAATCGGTTGAGGTACCAGCGCGAAAAAGCCCTGACGACGCACCCCGATGTCTTCGTCGTTGTTGTCTGAGCCGTCCACCGTGAAGTTGTTGGCGCGGGAGCGAAGGCCATTCACCGCAAACTGACCCGACGAGCCGACTCCTGGACCAACGCCCGGGCCCGCTATGGTGCCAGGCGTTTCGGGTGGCGGCGCTACGCCAGGCAGCAGCAGTCCCAGCTCGTCAAACGTGCGCGTCAAAGTAGAGGAACCCAAAGGTAACGTGCCGACCTCTTTGTCTGTGTACGCGCCACTGCGCCGCGCGTCAGCCAGGTTAATTTCGGATGCGATATTCTCTTGAGCAGCCCCCGCGCTTCCTGCGGGCGGCGCTGTCTGTGGTTGAACGGCAGGTGTAGGTGTACCAACAGGCTGCCCGGCGCCAGGTGAAGGCTCGGGCGTAGCGGTGGCCACGGCCGTCGTTTCCTTGGTCAAGATTATTGGCGGCCTGACCTCGTTGGGCCTCGTTGCGTAATTCGTGAACAGTTGATCTTGTGGGGCCGTGTAGCCCGGCATTGACGCTCTAATTCTGTACTCGCCCGGAGGCAGCAGGCCCTGTCTATAATAGCCCTGTGCATTCGTTCGTTTGGATAATACTGCCCCGCTCTCCGTGTTAATAATCTGGACCAGAGCACCCGCGATTGGTGCGTTGGAGCTATCGAGGACGTAACCTTCGATGGCGCCGGTCACTGGATCCTGCGCGCGCAAGGTGGATAGCGGCATCAGAATCAAGACGGTCAAGAGGGTCAGGGAAATGATAGTTCGAGAGGTCGTGGAAGCCTTCATGGTGGATTCTCCTGTCACAATAAGCCAGATCCGCCGGGTTGGACCGTGCTTGTCAGTTGTAAGTTTGCCTGACGTAAAGACAGTTGAGTACGCGAGCGTCAGGCTTTATGAGAACGCGCCCACCGATGATGGTGGACGCCCGTATTTCAAAACCGACCAAAGCCCAATAGAGGGTGGCCAGAATTTACCTTTGAACGGCCATAGTTGTCAACTAAAATGTATACCGAATATCGGCAATGACCCCTGCTAATAAGACTGCCTTTGCTGAGCGCTCATCAGGCGGGGAGGGCTGCCCAAAGTGATCCAATCTCATCCAGATGTCGGCAATATTGAGCGCCGGAAAAATCCGAAAAAAGACGTCCAAACGCCTGAGTCAGAGGGAGAGTTTTGGAGGCGCCGTTTTTGAATGAAATCAACTTAGTCTTGCTCTGCCGTCCACATGCCACTTATAATCCGTTCGCTTGCTCGTAATGGCTCGTGTTCCTCTGGGGGCCGATCAAAGAAGCCGGAGTTTCAAGTCCGCACATGTGTCTCCCGGCAAACCTTACCAGGGCAAACAGAGGCCATCTCCCAGCCTTCGCCGGTGACGGAGGTGATCGCCAGCCGCATTTGGGTAAGTCAAACAGATGAAAGAATGCTCGGTCTGTAAATACTGCTTCCCGGATGAGATCAATCATTGCCCGACCGATGGCAACCGACTGAAGGTCTCGATTGAAGGCGATACGATCCTCGACGGTCGCTATCAGCTTGACAGGCGTCTGGGCCATGGTGGCATGGGAATAGTATTTCAAGGCCGCCACATCTTCTTAAAAACCACCTTCGCAATCAAAGTGATCTTGCCTGATTTAGTGGGCAACGATCCGATGCTGGTCACCCGCTTTCGCCAGGAAGCAATGGTGGCCGCGCGGATGCGGCACCAAAATCTGGTTAATGTCACGGATTTCGGCGTAGTCCACAATATGCCTTACCTCGTGATGGAACTAATCGTCGGCCAGTCTTTGCACGACATGTTGGTTAGCGCGGGCCGGCTGTCACCGCATCAGGCGCTCCAGATTATCGAAGCCGTGTGCGCCGGCGTCGGGGCGGCGCACAGACAGGGCGTCGTGCATCGTGATCTGAAGCCTCTCAACATAATGTTAATGAGCGGCGTACCGGTCAGAGAAGGCGTAAAGGTGCTTGACTTCGGTCTGGCTAAGATCAAATCAGGAGAGCTGCTTGGTTCATTCGTGGCTGCTCAGACGACCGGGCTCATGGGGTCGCCCGCCTACATGGCTCCCGAACTGTGGTCCGACGATGAGCCGGATACGCGTGCCGACGTCTACAGTATGGGCATCATTCTTTTTCAAATGCTCTCAGGCGAAGTTCCGTTCCGGGGCGCGACGATCCCTTCGATCATGAAGAAGCACTTGACGCAACCCCCTCCCACCTTTGCCGAACAAGGGGTGATCGTGCCGCGCGAAATTGAGGCCGTCGTAAGGCGCGCACTCGCCAAGGCTCGTGATGACAGGCATCCATCCGTCGAAAGTTTCGCCGAGGAATTTCGTGATGCGGTAAACACAATGCAAAGCGTGCTCGAAAGAACGGTTCCTGACCTGGGAGTCGGTCTTGATGCGCGGACAATGCCGTTTCCCGAAGCCAGTTCAGAGGACACCCTGGCTGAAAAACAACGGCGGGTTGAAAACGAGGTAGAACAATTAGCGCGCGAATTTGAGGAAGCCCAACTACGGGCCGACGAAGCCAGGCAGCGGGCGGAGGACGCCGCAAATCGCAAAGCAGAGGAAGATGCGGCCCGCAAACGCGCTGAAGAAGAGGCTGCTCGCAAACGCGCAGAAGAGGAAGCAGCGCGCGAACGAGCGGAAGAAGCGGCCCGCAAGCTAGCAGCAGAAGAAGCCGCTCGGAAACGCGCAGAAGAGGAAGCGGAGCGTAAGCGGCTTGCAGAAATTGTGCGTAAGCGGGCGGAAGAAGAGGCGGCGCGAAAAAGTGCCGCGGAAGAGGCCGCCAGGCTTGCACGAGAGATCGCAGAAGTGCAAAAGCGTGCCGAAGAAGCTCGCCTGCGGGCCGAGGAGGAAGCCCGTAAACGAACGGAAGAGCAAGCCGCGCGCAAGCGTGCTGAGGAGGAAGCGCGCAAACTCGCGCTCGAGGTTGCTGAAACGAAGCGTCGTGCGGAGGAAGCGCGCCAGCGCGCGGAAGAAGAGGCGCGTAGCAGAGCACAAGAAGATGCTGCCCGTCGAAAGATAGAAGAGAAAGAGGCGCTCGCGCGTGCGGCGGAAGAGGCCCGCAAGCGAACAGCAGAGGAGGAAGCCCGGAAGCTCGCAGCGACAGAGGCTAACCGTCTTTCGCGCGAGATTTCGGAAGCCCAGCGCCGTGCGGAGGAGGCAGGGAAGCGCGCTGAAGAAGAAGCGCATCGACGGGCGGCGGAAGAAGCGGCTCGACGAAAAGCAGAAGAGGAAGCCCGCCGGCTGGCGGCGGAGGTCCAGGAAGCTCAGCTCCGGGTCGAGGAAGCCCGGAAACGTGTCGAGGAGGCACGACGTCAAGCAAAACTGGAATCTCAAAGACACCAGGAAGAGTTAGCCGCAGCCTCGCACAATGTGAAAGAACAGCCGCAGTCTATTCACGCTGAGGTGCTGGATGAACAATCAACTCAATCGTCTGTTCCTCCGCTTCAGATGAATGCCACCATCGCCAGCATGTCCTCGGCACCGGCGGAGTTGGAGCGCCCAAATGAATCCGAGCAATTCAAGACCATGAGGGTCCAGACCTCTCTGTCCGAATTGCACGTATCACAGGCCGGCAATCGACCGGGGAACGAGGGGCAAATCAGTTTTCCAAGCGCTCAAGCACATGTAATAGCGCAACAGAGCCATCCATCGCTCCAGGGAAGCGCCCACACCTACTCATCCCTGGGAACAATTCCGGGCATCGGCCGGACGAATCGAACGAAGATTCTAGTCAGCATCATCGGCGGAATAGTGCTGCTGATTGTCGTAGCAGCCGGGCTTGGAATCGCTATCTATTCATGGCGATCGTCGAGCGCGAAGCCCACGGAACAGCCGGCTACTGCACCCAGCTCAGATTCGAATGTTCCCGCTCCGCCAAAACCGTCTGCGAAACCTGAAGTAGTGAAAATTGAAGGTGGTCCGTTTCAGATGGGACGAGATATCGATCTGAACTCCACCAAGCCGTATGATTTAAATCAGTACCCAGCTCATCAAGTTTCGGTACCAACCTTCTCGATGGATCGGACCGAAGTAACAAATGCAGAATACGAACAGTTTGTAAGCGAGACCAAACACGCACCGCCGAGCTATTGGCGTGAGGGAAAGCCGCCCAGTGGTCAGGAACAATGGCCGGTAACGAATGTGTCTCTTGCTGACGCTGAGGCTTTTGCGCAGTGGAGAACCAAGAGGTATGGCGAAAAGTATCAATTGCCCACTGAAGAACAATGGGAATACGCCGCCCGGAACGGTGAACAACATGCAAATTATCCCTGGGGCAATGAGCTTCTAAGCGATCGTGCCAACGTCGACAGCAATTCCTTGAAGCCCGTTGGCTCCTATCCCCAGGGGGCCTCACGTTTGGGAGTCGTTGACCTGATCGGCAATGCATGGGAGTGGACGTCGAGCAAGGCGTCCGTCTATCCAGGGAATACCAAACTGGCAGCCCCCCAGGGACAAGTAATACGCGGCGGGGCTTACAACGAAGCCTCTACCGGCCCGGACGCGATCACGGCCACGCGCCGATCATTTGTCGCTCCGTCCATGAAGGATTCCACTATTGGCTTCCGGCTCGTTCGTGTTGGTCCATGATAGATCTCTTCAATCTCGCCTCGGCTAAATCATTACAAGAAATCTTAACTGAACCGCTAGCCTGATCGTGAGACTTTCTTTTTGGCTGCATCAGCCAGGTCTGCTCTGCGATCGGGTCGCTTAACCTGCTCCGGCACTTCGACCAAGACCGGTTCGAATTTTGAAGCATTCACCAGCAGACCGGCGCCCTCGGCGGTGGGTTTGACTCTGGAGAGCAGTACGCGGCTGACGCGTCGTGGAATTAATAAGGGAGCAACCGTCGCGACTGATTCAGCCAGTGCGACGATGTCGCCGCCGCCGCGCCAGTGTTCACGGACGACCCGGTCATCCGTGCGATCAATCAACCGAAGGACGGTCATCGAAATGAGAAACAGATCGTCTATCTGCCCCACGAACGGAATCATGTCGGGGATGAAGTCAAACGGAATGATGGCGTAAATCAAAGCGCCCGCGAACAACGCACGTTCGGTGCGCGGCACGCGCGAGTCCACCATCAACTTGGCGCACAGAATGATCATGTTCGGCAGAAACGTGAGCAGGTTCTTCATCCGGCTTTTGAGTTCAAGTTTGGACATACTTGTTAGTGGTCAGTAATTAGTAGTCAGTTGCCCTTTTGTTATTCGGATCTAATGCATGTCAGAGAGTCTAGCCGACCCGTGCAAAGCGGAGCAAGCTTTCTCATTAGCACGGTAGTGTCTACTTCGGCCAGCGGTGTTCAGAGTACCGACTTTAGTCGGGCTTTCATCGAGTGAGAAAGAACCCAACTAAAGTTGGTACTCTAAACGTCTCGAAAGGACACTACCCATTAGCACCGGGCTAAAGCCAGGTGCTAATAAGACTGGCAAGCGCAACCTGCACAAGTACCCAAGCTTTCGGGCTGGGGCATCTCATGATAGATTTGCCCCTCGATTGCGCCGAACCACTGACCCTGTCAACACTGTGTCCATTCTCGATCAAATTCGCCAACGCGCGGCTGCGAAACCTCAACACATAGTTTTGCCGGAGGGCGAAGATCCGAGGACCCTGACCGCCGCCGGCATTGCCGCACGCGAACGGCTCGCGAGGGTTACCGTTCTTGGCGACGAAGAAAGAGTGCGCGCCGCTGCCCGTCAGGCCGGCGCCGATCTCGGCGGGGTGGAATTAATCGATCATCTCCGCGCCAACGATTTCGACAAAATGGTGTCTCTGCTTTACGAAGCGCGGCGCGCCAAGGGCCTCACGCTTGACGAAGCCCGGAACGCGCTGCGAGATCCGCTTTACTACGGCAACCTTATGGTGCGCGACGGCCGCGCAGATGGATCAGTCGCAGGCGCTACCAACACGACTTCGCATACGGTACGCGCGGCACTGCAGTGTATCGGTGTTCGCCCGGGATTCAAGCTGGTGTCCAGCTTTTTCCTGATGGCCCTGCGAGATCAAAGTCTCGGTCACAACGGCGCCATGATCTTTGCTGATTGCGGCGTGGTGATTGAACCGAGTGCCGCTGAACTGGCAGAGATCGCGATCGCGTCGGCTGACTCTTGCCGGGCCTTGCTCGGCGCTGAGCCGCGCGTGGCGATGCTTTCATTTTCGACCAAAGGCAGTGCCCGCCACCGGCTGATTGATAAAGTCGTGGAAGCGACCCGCACGGTTCGTGCCCGGTCGCCGGAAATCGAGATCGATGGGGAACTGCAAGCCGACGCGGCGCTCGTTCCGGCAATCGCGCAATCCAAAGCGCCGGGATCGAGCGTTGCCGGCCGGGCCAATGTGCTGATCTTTCCGGACCTGCAATCGGGCAATATCGCTTATAAGTTAACCGAGCGTCTCGCCGGCGCGACCGCGATTGGGCCCATCCTGCAAGGGCTGGACGCACCGGCCAACGATCTTTCACGCGGTTGTAAAGCGGAAGACATCGTCGACGCCATTGCCATTACCGCCGTGCAAGCCCAGGCGCGCAAAACCATGCGTTAGTTTCTTGACCGCGCCGGGCAACTGCAAAGCACGACCTAAAGCATCAAACCTGCCGTACGTCCAAACGAAAGTCCGCGGAGTAAATCAGTTTGCGCTCACCGCTTCTAATCATTTTGGCACTGGCCTTTTCAGCGGCGGCCGCGCGAGCGCAGGTAAATCCGAAACCCTCGCCCCCGCCTAAGAGTGAAGAGCAGGAACCGGTCCGCGTATTCACCGAAGAGGTTAGACTCCCCGTGGCGGCAACCGATGCTTACGGTCATTACGATCCGACCCTGGAAATTAATGACGTGCTCGTCCTTGAAGATGGTCGGCCGCAACAGATCAGAAGCATTCAGCACTTTCCAGCAAACGTGCTGATGCTGCTCGACACCGGCAATGAGCTGGGACTCAAGAGCACTGATCTTACCCGGGACGTTGCGATGCGGATCATCTCAACGCTTCAACCTGGTAATCGAATAGCAATCATGCAATTCGCGACCAGGGCCGAGCTTTTGCAAAGCTGGACCACGGACAGAGGAGCAATCGCGAGGGCGCTTAAGACGAAGCTAAACTCGGGAAAGACCAGCCGGCTGGCAAACGCCATCGCCGCGGCATCGGATCAATTTAAGGACACGCCGGCGGGCACGCGCCATATCGTTTTGATCACGGATGGCGTTGATGCGCCTGGCGGACGAGTCACCATGGGCACTGCTATGAAACAACTGAATTCGATCCAGGCAAGCGTTCATATCATTAGCTACACTGTGCTGGAGCGACAGACTCTTCAGACTCAAACCAAAGTGATCCGTGGCGGCGACGGGGGGCAGCGCGATGCGAACCCGGCGAGCAATCCAGTGGCCAACGGCGATCCAACGCTGCCGCCCGGCACCACCCGTACACCAGGTTTCAAGATCGCGACGATCGATACGGATGTGGCCATGCGGCGGAAGCGCAAAGAGCACGAACGCGCGACGCGCGATAGTGAAAAGCAATTAGTCGCAATTGCGGAAGAAAGCGGAGGCCGGATTCTCCTTCCGGATTCTACCGAAAGTTTATTGAGTCAGGCCGAAACTATCTCGCGCGACATCGGATCGCAATACGTCGTCACATATCGTCCGACTCGGCCGCTGGCTTTGGCCAAACCCGGTGAATACCGCAAGGTTGAGGTTGCTTCCCGGCGGGTTGGTTTGCATTTGCGAAGCCGGCAAGGCTACGTCGTACCTTAATCGAATTTAGAGTTTAGGTTTTCTTGAGCGGCCTAAAAGGTTGAACTCCAAACTTCCGTGATTCGATGTAGCGCCGCGTTAGCCGAGGTGAAAGTTTTGCAACGATTACTAATACCCATTCTTTCCGTGGGGCTGATTTTGTCTGTCTCGCTAAATTCGTCCGCGCAAAGTGCAAAGCCAAAGCTTTCGCCCACGCCGCCTGCCGAACCCAAAGCCGAAGATCAGGTGAAAGTATTCACCGAGGAAGTGCGACTTCCCATCGCGGCCACGGACACTTACGGACATTACGATCCGACGCTTGAAGTTGACGATGTTCTGGTGCTCGAAGATGGATTGCCCCAACAAATTAAAAGTGTGCGTCATATTCCGGCCAATGTTCTTTTGATTCTGGATACCGGTGGCGACTCGAACGGTCTCGGCGGGTTGTCGAAAAAAACCAGCACTACAAAGGACGTTGCGTTCCGAGTGATTTCGCGCCTGCGGGCAGGCGACCGCATTGCTGTCCTCCAATCGTCCAATCAGGCTGAGTTGCTGCAATCCTGGACTAGCGATCTGGATAAACTTACGCACGTATTGAGGTGGAAGCTGTTTGCGACTAAGCGTTCGCGGATTTTCGAAACGATGACCAAAGCCGCGCAGTTGCTTTCCGATCAGCCCGAAGGCAGTCGTCATGTAATTTTGATAACGGATGGAGTCGAAAGTCCCGGAGGCAAGGTCGCGGTCAATGAAGCGATCAAACAACTGGTCGCGGCGCGCGCCACTGTGCACATCATCGGCTACACCCAATTTGTTCGGCAGAAGGACGATAAGAAGCCATCGAATATCACGGCCGGAATGCGGCCTCCGTCTTCAGATCCAATCAACGCCAACGATCCTACGTTGCCGCCGGGAGTCACGCGCAGTCCTTCGTTCGGAGTGGGTATCAGGTTCGATCCCGCGATGACTAAAGTGCGTAAGGCCTACGAAGCAGAAACCAGGAAGAGTGAGCGGTGGCTGACGGACCTTGCCGATGAAACCGGAGGCCGAATCTTTTTGCCAATATCAACCGATGAGATGATTGCGAAAGGCGAAGAAGTAGCGCGCGACATCGGCGCCGAATACATAGTCACTTACCGGCCTTCACGTCCTTTGGCTGAGGCCAAACCTGGAGAATATAGAAAAGTAGAAGTTGCTTCGCGGCGAGTTGGCTTGTATCTAAGAAGCCGCCGAGGCTACGTAGTTCCTAAATAAGAAGTTTAGAGTTCAAGCTTCAGCTTGCCCTTACTCAATCAGCAGCCTGAAGGCTGAACTCTAAGCTTCCCTAGCTGATTGGTGCATTCAACTGTGATTCTATCGCGGGAGCGGGCGGCTGCCATTCGGGCTCGGCCGGTTTCCGCATCAGGGATCGGCGCCGCAATTCGTCCCAATCTTCTCTGGGTACGCGATGAAATGCTTCGACAACTTTCGGATCAAATTGACGGTCGACCCATTCGTCCAACTCCTGCGCCGCGGCCTCATACGGCCGTCCCTTTCGGTAGACGCGGTCGCTGGTGATGGCGTCAAATGCGTCCGCTACAGAAAAGATGCGGGCGCAGATATCGATCTCGTCAGCTTTCAATCCCAGCGGATAGCCTGAGCCGTCCCATTTTTCGTGATGCTGGGCCACCACTCGGGCCGCGCCTTCCAGAAACTTAATCCCGCGCAAAATCTGTTGACCGTGCATGGGATGTTCGCGCATCCGGATCCACTCTTCATCCGTTAGTTTCCCGGGCTTGCGCAAGATGGCGTCGGGCACGCCGATCTTACCGATGTCATGCAGCAGCGAGCCGAACTCCAACGCTTTCATTTGCGCCGTGGTCAACCCATATTCCCGTCCGAGCCGCAAGCTGAAAGTCACCACGCGTTCCGAATGTCCATGGGTCTCAGCATCGCGTGCCTCAAGCGCAGCAGTTAAGGCGCCCAGCGTTGAGCGATAGGCGTTCTCGAGCGAATCGAGCGCCCGGTCCAACTCGGCCGTGCGCTGTTCAACCAACTCTTCCAGATGATTTTCATAACGCTGCTTGGCTGTTAACAACTCGTGATGTTGCAGCGCGCGCTCAACCGCGGCTTCCGCCTGGCGAAGATCGAAGGGCTTCATCAGATAATCAAATGCGCCCAAACGAAGCGCGTTGATTGCGCTCTCAATAGTCTGCATCCCGCTGATCATCACGATCACCGTGTCGGGAGAAGCGATCTTCACATGCGGAATCATTTCCAAGCCGGTCATCCCGCTCATGGTGATATCGCTGATCACCAACTCATACTTTGTCTCACGCAGCTGTGCCAATGCGTCTTCCGCAGACGCGGCCTCAGCGCACTCGTAGGTGTCGCCCAGGAGTTCGTGGAGTACGCCGCGGACTTCCACTTCGTCGTCAACGATCAAGAGACGGGCTTTGGCGATTGTTTCAGGCATAAATAGTTAGCGCTAACAGTAATGTTCTCGGCTAAAACGTAGACTAGTGCTTGAGGGATATCTCGCCGGGTGGGGGAATCGACTACAGCGTTCGGGGCCAGCATCGAACTGGCTGAGGAATTGTATAACATGAGCCTGCGATTGGCAAACATTCTTTTGCGCGGGCTCGGAGGCCATTTGATGGGTCTTTTTCAGTGGATTGGGGGGGCGGAGGGGCAGTGTTGGCGGCGCGGGCGAAGTTGACGCTGCCGGTATGCTGCCTCTAATATGGCCTGTCAACTCACGTTTGGCTGTGCCGGAGTGGCGAAATTGGTATACGCACCAGGCTCAAAATCTGGCGAGGTTCACTCCTCATGTCGGTTCGAGTCCGACCTCCGGCACCAATCCTAAAAGTACCCTTTCGGGCATTATTTTGACGACCCTGCCGTATCTGCTATCGTGCGGGTTGTGGCAAGGTCAGCAAGGATACGCACGGTCAAGAACCGGAATCAAGACGTCGATCCATCCTCACCACGCCTCGGGCCGCCGCTGAAGTGGGCTGGCGGAAAGCGTTGGCTGGTACCACACATCGAACCGCTCTGGCACCCACATCAGCAGCGTCGTTATGTCGAGCCCTTTTGCGGTGGGTTGGCGGTGGCGTTGGGTTTGCAGCCAAAGCGCGCCCTCCTGAACGATCTGAATCCGCACTTGATTAATTTCTACGCCCAACTCCGGCGAGGGCTCTCGATGACGATCGAGGCGCGTTACGACCAAAAACTTTTCTATGCGCACCGCGCGCGCTTCAATCAACTCATCAAAGACAGCGGTGCAAGAACCGGCGAAGCTGCGCAACTCTTCTACTATCTGAATCGGACTTGCTTTAATGGCCTTTGCCGCTTCAATCAAAGCGGCGAGTTCAACGTTCCGTTCGGTCAATATAAGACTGTGAATTACGCGACGGACTTTCACTTGTATCGGAAGCTTTTTAGAGGGTGGTCATTCACGAGCAAGGACCTCGCGAAACTCTCGATCGAGCCAGACGATTTCATTTATGCGGATCCGCCGTACGACGTTGAATTCACTACCTACAGCGCCGGGGGGTTTTCGTGGGACGATCAAGTGCGCACAGCCGAATTGCTGGCAAAGCATCGCGGGCCGGTGCTCCTTTCGAACCAGGCGACGAAGCGCATTGTTAGTCTGTATCGAAGTTTGAAGTTTGATTTGAAGTTTCTGGATGGGCCGCGAAGGATCAGCTGCGACGGCAATAGGCAAACTGCGCGCGAAGTGCTGGCGATGAAGAATATAGCAATCCGCTGAAGAAGGGGCACACGATCCACGAATCCACACGAAGCGACACGAATTGAATCGCGTTTCGAGTTGATTTGTGTGACTTCGTCGATGCGGTTTACTACTGATTGAATGCCAAGGACTCTTCTGGATTTGCGGGTGAAGCCGATTTGAGCGGCGTCATTCGCCCAAGTAGGCTTCCTTAATCCTTGGATCGTTGGCGAGATCTTTTGAAGGGCCTTCCATGGTGATCCCTCCGGTTTCCAAAACATAAGCGCGATCGGAATGTTTGAGCGCGGCGTGGGCGTTTTGCTCGACCAGCAGGATGGTCGTCCCTTTGCTTCTGATTTCGTCGATCGCTTCGAAGATCGTGTGCACGACCAGCGGCGCCAGGCCGAGCGAAGGCTCGTCCAACAACAGCAGCCGCGGCCGCGACATCAGCGCCCGGCCCATCGCCAGCATTTGCTGTTCGCCGCCAGAGAGGGTGCCCGCCTTTTGATTCTCGCGCTCTTTCAAGCGCGGAAACATTTTGAAGCAGCGTTCCATGTCCGACGCGATCTGGGCCCGATTCTTCTGCAGGTAAGCACCCATTTGCAGATTCTCGCGCACCGTGAGATTCGCGAAGACGCCACGGCCTTCAGGTGACATGGAAATTCCGCGCGCGACCAACTTATGGGTGGCTGTGCCGCCAATCCCTTCGCCTTCGAAAGTGACGCTGCCTTCGCGTGGCTCCAGCAGGCCGGTGATTGTGCGCAGCGTGGTTGTCTTGCCGGCGCCGTTGGCGCCAATCAGGGTGACGACTTCGCCCTGCTCGACCCGCAGCGAGATACCGCGCAGCGCCTCGATCGCGCCGTAGTTAACTGAGACGTTGTTGAGAACTAACATAAAAAACTGTGCTTTGTACTTCGTGCTTTGTTCTTTGATGTCTAGTGTAAATCGCAGCCTTCGTTAAGGCGGCAAAGTACAAAGCACCAAGAACAAAGTTCTAATCTCCCAGATACGCTTCGATCACCTTGGGATCGTTCTTGATTTCATCCGGCACACCGAGGGCGATCGATTTTCCGTAATCCACAACCTGAATCCGCTCGCACACGCCCATGACGACTTTCATATTGTGCTCGACCAGCAGAATCGTCAGACCAAAACGGTCGCGTATCTGCTGGATCAGAAGCATCAAGTCTTCCTGCTCGGAAGGATTGAGTCCCGCGGCGGGTTCATCCAGCAGCAGGAGCTTGGGCCGCGTCGCGAGGGCCCGCACAATTTCCAGACGCCGCTGTTTGCCATACGGCAAACTCGTGCCGCCTTCATCTCTGGCATCTGCGAGATCGAAAATCTCCAGCAGCTCGAGCGAGAATTCCCGGTGCTCGCGTTCGTCCCGCTCGAATCGTGGTGAACGCACCACCGCATCGAGCAGGTTTTGACGCGCGTGAATATGACAGGCAGTCATTACGTTTTCCAGCACCGACATCCCCGGGAACAGTCTGATGTTCTGAAATGTGCGCGAGACGCCGCATCGCGAAATTTCGTAAGGACGCTTGCCGTCGATGCGATGTTCTTCAAAATAGATTTCGCCGGAGGTAGGCTCATAGACGCCGGTCAATAAATTAAAGATGGTCGTCTTGCCCGCGCCGTTGGGGCCAATCAGTCCGTAGATTTCTCCGACGATGACGGCCATGTCGAGAGCGTTTACCGCGGTCAAACCGCCGAAACGGATCGTGACCTTATCAGTCTTGAGCACGATGTCGCGTTTCTTGCCGGTCGTGGCGGCTTTGCCGTTCCCGCTCGTCATACTTTTTCCTTCTTGATTGCGGCAGCTGCCCCGGCAACCGAGGTCTCACCGTCTCGTTTTCGGCGCAGACGCGCGCGCCACTTCTTGAAGAGATCAGTCTTCCCCAGTAGACCCTGCGGCCGCGTGATCATCAGCACAATCAGCAACAACGAATAGATCACCATGCGGTACTGGGCAAAGCCGCGCAGCGCTTCGGGGAGGAT
>ORMF010333799.1_pt1 | contig 18727 bp, 17 predicted proteins | sample 1779871 | NCBI WGS metagenome assembly ORMF01 (sample SAMEA104232316, study PRJEB22302) | groundwater metagenome | biome: forest; feature: aquifer; material: groundwater | place: USA | collected 2011-08-07 | depth 5.4 m | reverse complement strand
CCCCGGCCACGACTGGAGGTATGCGATTGATTCATCCGCGATCCGCAAGCTTGGCTGGAAACCGCAGGTGTCTTTTGAGGAGGGGCTGAAGAAGACGGTGGAGTGGTACCGCACAAAATTCAAACATCCGGCATGACGAGGTATCAGCATATCGCCATTGTTTTCCTGATTCTTCTCTGGTCTGCAGCAGCACTTGCTCTATTCTTTCATAACCCCGCAGCCAATCCCCAGAACGATACGCAGATGATTCCCTATGCGCTGCAGTTTCTCCGTTCCCTGGGCACGGGGGACCTTGCAGACGCTTTTTTTACGATGCGCAAGTATCCGCTGCTGCCTGTGATGGTTCTTGCAGCATTCGATGCCGTGACGGCCGGCATTCTTTTTGTGACCGGACAGGTGAGCAGCATCGCGCAGCTGACATCCGTTGCCATGCTGCAGCCTGCCCCGTTTGTTCTTACGGCACGTCTGTTCGTTCTCCTATCGGCGATTGCTTCGGTCGTCCTCGCAATGAAGATCGTGAAGAAGCTCTGGCCCGCCGTGCCGTCCCTCTCTGTCGTCCCGCTTCTGCTCAGCAGTGTGCTCTTCTTTGTGTTTGCAACCTCCGTGCGGCCGCACATTCCTTCGATTGCGATGACACTCCTCACACTCGCAGCATCCATCCCGCTCGCAGAGCGTAAAGGGTGGCGGCGGGAACTTCCCGCGTTCGGTGCGGCCTCTCTGGCGTTTGCGACGCTGCAGAACGGCGTGTTTGCGTTCCTTTTTCCCGTGATTGCTTATCTTACTGCGGATGGACGGTTTCAACTGAAGCGACTCATCCATCCGCGACTCCCTTTTCTCCTTGTCCTTGGTTTCCTCGCAGCATCTCTCGCCGGATATGTGTATCTGTGGGGCGCATTTTTTGGATATGGCGGACAGCTGGGCTTCGGTCTTGGCAGCACCGACCTCGATTATCATCCCTGGCAGGGGCACGGTTTCCGGTCGCTTGCGGTCCTGCTGCTCGGGAGTGAACCGCTCCTTCTCATAGCCGCCGTCATTGGAGTGATTCATGTTTTTTCTCAGCGCAACGATAGTCACCCGATGGTCCGGAGCATTCCTGCGTACGTCGGAGCGTATATTCTCTTCTTCGGTCTCAACGACGTCTCGCCGCAGCGCTACTTCCTCGCGATTCTTCCGCTGCTCGCAATTCTCGGTGCGCCGATTCTTGCCAGATATCGTTCTCTCTTCTGGGCAGCAATTTTCATCGGGTGTTTCGTGTCCGTCCGCTTCCTCAGTCTCGCACTGCTACCGGATACGTATCAGCAGGCGGAAGCATTTCTCAAAAGGCAGACGGCCGGTGCGATTGCCACGCAGATTCCTCCGTATTTTCTTGGCATTTCACCGACCCGGGCGAGTATCGGCATGCCGGAGACAGAGAAGGAACGTTTCCTTCTGAGCCTGCCTGCCGATGTTCCGGATGCGCGTCCGCTGCTCCCGATGGACGAGTGGCAGAAGGCATCCGTCGTCGTTGCCTATCCGTGGACCGTCCCGCAGGAGCTTCTGCAATGGTCGCTCTGTCAGTCGATTGTGTCCGCGCCCGTCACAGACAGCGTTCTCCTCTGGGGCGAAACGGACTGGGCATTGTGGGTATTGCTGCGGGCGAAGGCATTGGGACCGTCGATTAGGGTTTATTGTAGGGGTTAAAGGGCTGAAAGTGGCCCTTTCACTGTCCTGATTTTGAGTGAAAAGTGTAAAGTGAAGAGTGTAGAGTGATGGAACTTTTTTAAATAATAATTCCACAACTTTTCACTCTTCACTTTCAACTCTCCACTTCTTCATGAAGATCATCCTCGCCACCGGCATCTACCCTCCCGCCATCGGGGGACCGGCGACGTATGTGCAGGAGCTCGGCAAAAAACTTGCGGAGAACGGGTGCCGCGTCACGGTGATTGCATTCGGCGATGAGGCATCTCCGCATGATCCGCTCCCCGTCATCCGCGTGTCGCGGCGGGGTGGTGCGGCCGCCCGGTGGGTGCGTTATGCGGCGGCATTGCGCGCGCATGCGAAGGATGCCGACATCGTCTACGCCTTCTCGTCCATCAGCTGCGGCGTGCCGCTCTTCCTTGCGCGCCTGAAGGGACCGCGGAAGGTGCTCCGTCTCGGCGGGGATTTTCTGTGGGAGCGTGTCACCGACCGCGGCGGGATGCTGGGACTAAAGGAGTGGTACGCGCGCGGGACATGGTTTCACGGCGGCATGAACGGGATTCTCAAAACATTCGATCACATCGTCTTCTCCACTGCGTTCGAGGAGGATCTCTACGATCGTTTCTACCGCCATCTGCCGCTCCACTCGGTGATCGAGAATGCCTTTCCGGAAGGGGATCCGATTCTCCACCGCCGCCACGAGCCGCTGCGTCTCCTCTTCCTCGGTCGCTTCGTCGCTTTCAAAAATATTCCTTCTCTTCTCACATCCCTTGTGGCTCTTCCGGATATGCATCTGACACTTGTCGGGGAGGGGCCGATGGAGAAGCAGCTGCGCGCGCAGGTTGAAGCGCTTGAACTCACGTCCCGCGTCTCGTTTCAGGAGCCGATCGCAGGAAACAAAAAACAGAACGCATTTCTCGAACACGATCTTCTCGTTCTGCCGTCTTTTACGGAAATGAGCCCCAACGTCGCTCTCGAGGCCCGCGCTGCGGGATTGCCTGTGCTCCTCACCGAGGAAACGGGCTTAAGCCGCAGTCTCACCGAAGGTGCCGCACTTCGTACGCTGAAAACGCCTGCAGAGATTACGGTTGCCCTGCGCGATGTCCGCGACAGTTACGAACCACTGGCCGACCGCGCCGGCTCGCCGCTCCCCAAACGCGGATGGGAAGACGTCTGCAGCGAGCACCTGACGCTTTTCCGTAGCCTCCTATGAAGTTGATGATGATTTCCGGCGACAGATCTATCCTCGCAGGCAAGAAGGGAGCCTTCTGGTACACACTAGAGGAAATGAGTAAACATTGGGATCGGATTGATGTCATCTGTCCGCGACGATCCAGCAACCAGCTAACAAGCAACCAGCAACCTTTCACGAATGTCTTCTTCCACCCGTCTCCGTGGAATCCTCTCCGCCAGCCGTGGTGGATTTTGCAGAAAGGCAGTGAGCTGATTGCTGAGCATCATCACGATGTGATGACGGTCCACGAGTATCCGCCGTTCTACAACGGGCGCGGAGCGATGTGGCTCCAGCGCTCGACGGGCGTTCCCTTCGTTCTCGAAGTGCATCACGTCGTCGGCTATCCGAAGGCTGCGTCCGTCACGGAATGGATCGGCTATCAGCTTTCCCGCTTCATGCTGCCCCGCGAAGCACGTCATGCTGCAGCTGTGCGATGCGTGAGTCAGGAAGGAAACAAGGTGCTTCAGGGTTTTGGAATTGCACCGGACAAACTTCACATCATTTCTTCTTTCTATCTCGATCACGCGCTCCTGACGCCGGATCATTCGATTGCTAAGACGCACGACGTCGTCTGCGCCGCGCGGCTCGTTGAGAATAAGGGCTTGCGTGAACTTCTGATTGCGATTGAAAAAATTCCGTCAGTGCGTTTACTCCTCATCGGTGATGGGCCGCTTCGTCAGAAACTCGAAGGACAGGCAACATCCCTCGGCATCGCGGATCGTGTGACGTTCACAGGATGGCTTCCGTCGCAGGAGGATGTCGCGAAAGCGATGCAGCGCGGGAAAATATTTGTGATGAATTCGCAGAGTGAAGGCGGACCGAGGAGTTCTCTGGAAGCAATGGCGCTCGGTCTCCCCGTCCTCTCGACCCACGTCGGTATCATGCAGGAAGTGATCGAGGACGGAAAAAACGGGATGTTCACGACGGGAGAGGCGGAAGATCTTGCGGGTAAGATTCAGAAACTTTTGTCGGACGAATCTCTGCGGACGAACCTCGGGCAGGAGGCGCAGAGGATTCTGGATCGGTTTGAGCGGAAGAAATTGATTGAGGAGTATGCGAATTTTTTGAAACAGGCATGTCTTCCGTAGCTGGGGTTCATGAACCCCAGCTACGGGGAATTGGTTCCGGAGTGTGTCTGTAAGGCCTCTACAAAGGATAAGACGCAAACTATACTCAGGGCATGAAGCTCCTCTTCATCACCCAAAAACTCCACGCACAGGATGCCTTCGGGGTTCTGTGGATTAAAGCATTTCAGGAGCGCGGGTATGAGGTTGAGGTCATCGTGCTGGAGAAAAAATTAGAAGAAGCGGAGCATGTGCTCGGGAAGAAGGGCGCGGTGAATTTTGCGGTGCATTCGCTCGGCAAAGAAACGGGCGCGGGGAAGCTTGCTCAGGTCTTTCGTTTCTGGAAACTGATCCGCACACTTCACTACGACCGCGTCTTCATTCACATGTCACCCGTGTGGGGGCTGCTGGGGGCCTGGTACTGGCTCCCGAAGCGCACAGCCGTGTACCTGTGGTATACCCACTACAAAATGCAGTGGGGTCTGTTCCTGCTCGGTCTCTACGGGAAGCGCCTCTTCTGCGCGACCGAGCAGAGCCTGCCGCAGTATGATGTGAGTCCGAAGAAGGTCGTCGTTGGGCACGGCATTGATCTCACATTCTGGCCGAAGAGAGAAAACAGGTGCGTCGATCCGTACCGTCTGCTCGGGGTTTTCCGGCTTTCACGCAGCAAACGCCTCGAGCTCTGCATCCGCGCACTCACGCTCCTGCCCGCCGCGTACATCTGGCAGATCTACGGCATCGAAGCGGAGCCGGATTACGTAGCCGAAATAAAAACGCTTGTACGCGAACTCGGACTGGAGTCGCGCGTCACGTTCCACGGCACGGCGAAGCTGCTCGATCTCCCTGAAATCTTCACCCGCCACCGGCTGATCCTGAACATGGCGAGTGAAACGATCGACAAGACGATGCTCGAGGCGATGACGTGTGGATGCTACCCCGTCACCACCGCGCGCAATGCGGCCGCTATTGGTATTCCATTTGCTCCGGCCGAAGACACCCCTGAGTCGATTGCGGCATTTATTCAGGAATACCGCGAGCTCGCTCCTCTGCAGGCGGATGAGATGTACCGCATCGTCGGGGAGCGGCACAGCCTAAAGAGTCTGATTGCAAAGATGGATTATTACATCCATTCCGGCACATGAGCACACTCATTCCCTGCAGTGTTCAGGTCCTCACCCGTAACAGCATGCCGGGGGTCGAACGGTGTTTAAAAACACTCACGCGTTTTGCGGAGGTGATCGTGCAGGATGGTCATTCCACCGACGGCACACGCGAAGCCGTGAAAAAGTTCCCGAATGTCACATTGATGGATCAGGACAGGAAGTACCTTGACCGGGACGGGCGCATCACGAACTTCGCTGAGATGAGAAACGAAAGTATTGATGCTGCGAAGTACGATTGGGTCTTTGTGGTTGACGGGGATGAAGAAATCACGTCCGCGATGGAGGACGAAGTGCGTGTCATCGTTGAGCGCAATACCCCCGGCGTCTATCAGGCCTTCCGGCGCTTCATCGTCGATGGCGTGTCCGTGATGTACTGCTGCGGCTACCCGACAATCCAGATCCGCCTCTTCCACCGTACCCTCACGCAGGGCTACACGAAGTCTGTTCATGAACGTCTGGTGCTGCGCCCCGGCGTCATTCCCGAAATGCTTTCTCATGAGCTTCCGACCCCGCTCCCGCCCGCGTACAAACTCCGCGCGAAGTATCATCGCTATCTGCAGATGGAGGTCCGGCGTCTCGGCGTCATTACGTGGGGCAGATGGTTCCGGTGGATTCTTCTCCGGCACCTAAAAACCGCTCTCGGGTATTCACTACGCGTGATATGGTTTCGTGTGATCCCAAAACCGGGCAAACGGATGCCGCTCGCATACGAGTGGCAGTTTATTGCTCACGCGCTGCGGACCATTGTTGCGACCTGTCCGCCCGTTGCGGCGCGCACGCTTTCGAAAGAAGCAATCGCATCACATACTTCCTGAATCTGATTCAGTGTCATTTCCGGAAACATCGGGAGCGACAGGATTTCCTTTGCGAGTTTTTCTGTGACAGGAAAATCACCCTGATGGAATCCGAATCCGGAACACGCGGGCTGGAGATGGAGGGGAATCGGGTAGTGGATGCCCGTCTGGATGCCGTGTGCGGTCAGATGCGCCTGCAGGGCATTGCGGTCTGCGGTGCTGATGACAAACAGGTGATAGACAGGATCCGCTCCATCCCGCGTCTCTATCGTGCCGACGTTCTTCGGGAGAAGTGAACGGTACGTTGTGGCATGTGCGCGCCGTGCGTCGTTCCACTTTTGCAGATGCTGTAGCTTCACCCCGAGCACTGCTCCCTGAATGCCGTCCATCCGCTCATTCCATCCGACGGTGTCATGATGATATTTTGCGGCGGAGCCGTGATCGCGCAGCATCCGGATTTTCTTTGCGATCGCAGTGTCATTCGTTGTGATCGCTCCGGCCTCGCCGTATGCTCCGAGATTCTTTCCGGGGTAAAAACTGAACGCGGCACCGTCGGCTAATCCTCCCGCGACCTGACCGTGCTCACGTGCACCGTGGGCCTGACATGCGTCCTCGAAGACGAGAATGCTGTGTTTTTTCGCGATGGCGTTTACCGCGGAGATGTCGGCAGTTTGTCCGTAGATGTGAACCGGAAGGATCGCTTTCGTCTTCGCTGTGATTGCACCTTCCAGCAAATCCGGATTCATCAGCGCCGTCGATTCCTCACAATCGACGAGGACGGGGGTTGCTCCCACATGAATGATCGCTTCCAGCGTCGCAAAAAAAGTATTGGCGACCGTGATCACTTCATCACCCTTTCCGATGCCGTGCGCACGAAGGAGAAGCGAGAGTGCGGATGTTCCTGAGTTCACGCCGATGCAATGCGCGGCTCCACAGAACGCAGCGAAGTCCTTCTCGAATTGCTCCACGGCGGGACCGAGAATGAAGGCGGAGGTCTCGAGAATTTTTTTGATCGCGGGATCGATCTCCGACTGGAGAGCGTGGTACTGGGCCGGGAGATCGAGGAAGGGGACGGGCATTGGAGTGAAGAGTGGAGAGTGAAAAGTGGAGAATTATGGAATGTTTTCTTCCCTTACGCTAGCTCTTTTATAACTTTCGCCGGATTCCCCGCAACGACCGCTTTCGCTTCCACATCCTTCGTCACCACCGCTCCTGCTCCGATCAAAGCACCTTCTCCTATCGTGATACCGGGGAGGATCGTCGCTCCCGTGCCGATGGAGGCGCCTTTTTTCACAAGCGTAGGGATTTCTTTCCAATCAGACGCCGTCTGGAGTGTGCCGTCGGGGTTGGTCGCGGCGGGGAACTTATCATTCGTGAACATCACGCCGTGGCCGATGAAGACATCGTCTTCGAGCGTGACACCCGAGCAGAGGAAGCTGTGGCTCTGGATCTTACAACGCTTGCCGACAGTCACGCCGCGCTGGATTTCTACGAACGTCCCGACCTGCGATCCGTCGCCGATGGTGCAACCGTAGAGATTCACGAAATCGCGGATGACGACGTCTTTGCCGAGCGTCACGTCAGCCGCAATTTTTTGCAGAGGAGTTGTCATTTTGTACGGAGAGAAACAGTGCGCTTCAGCTTCAGAGATTTGTCTGCCGCTTCCAGAATCGCGACGACACTCCGTCCGTGCTCACCCGATGCGCGTGGTTTTTCTTTGCCCTGCAGACACGCCATGACGTGATGTGCTTCGAGCGACAATGTTTCCGTTGAGGGCAGCGCGGGGATGCGGATGTCGCCGGATCGGTATACAGGAAAGAACGGATCGGCCTTCGCTCCTGCGGGAGCTACGGCCGACAGGTCTGCCTTCGTTTTTCCATGCTCCACTCCCTTGTCATACACACGAAGCTTCTCGCTCGGCTCCGTGTCATCGTAGGTCACCATCGCTTTGCTCCCGCAGAGAATCACACTGCGCAGCTTTACCGGCGACAGCCAGCTGACGTGCACATGTGCCGAAAAGCCGGATTGGAAGGTCATGTGCAGATGCGCAACTTCCTCCTGTTTTCCGACATATGCGGCGCCATGGGCCGCGACTTCGGTGACGTCGTTGAGATTGAGAAATGCGCTGAGGATGCTCAGATCATGGATCGCGAGATCCCAGAGAACATTGATGTCTTTCTGAATCAGTCCCAGATTGATGCGGGTCGAATCAAAGTAGCGCAGTTCGCCGAGTTCCTTCTTCGCCATGCGCGCCATCTCCTGCACTGCCGGAGCGAAGACGAATGTGTGGTCGACGAAGATCTGTTTCTTCTTTTTCTTCGCAAGCTTCAGAAGGGTGTCGGCTTCCTTCGTCGTCCGTGCCATCGGTTTTTCAATGAAGACGTGTTTCCCGGCCTCAAGCACCTTTTTCGCGAGTGAAAAGTGCGTGGCTGTCGGCGTTGCGATTAAGATCAAATCAAGAGATTTATCCGAGAGCAGATCATCAACGTCCGTCGTGAACTTTACTGCCGGATACTGCCGCTGTAATTTTTTGTGCCGCTCGAGATTCAGATCACATCCCCACACCATTTCACAATCCGCATCCGCGCCGAAGGTGCGCAGCAGGTTCGGGCCCCAGTAGCCAAGACCGATGATTCCGGTTTTGATGGGCATAGGCAGAGTATAGGCCATTAAGGGTCTGAACTAGAAGGGACCAAAGGGACCAAGGGTACCAAAGGCACCAACGTCGAAAAAATGACCTAGGTCCCCTTGGTCCCTTTGGCAACCTCGGTCCCTTTACTTCGTCCCCGTAATAATCGCCGTCATTCCCCACTGTCTGCAGACCCATTCTTTCATGTTCTTCGGAAGCAATTTCCCCAGCGGCAGCCACGGATGGGGGAGCTGGTTCGGGACGCCGTGGTTGTCGTGGATGGCGACGACGACGTCATCGAATTGCGAGAAGAGATCCCTGAATTGTTTTCGTGTGTAAAACTTCGCGAGCATGTTCCCGCCGACGTGCGCGCCGTCGGTGTAGCGATTGATGAGCGACTGATCGTCATAGAAGAAGTACTGGCCACGGAGGATTCCGCGGCCCAGCTGGATGGCGTAGCGCAGGTGAACGGAATTCCTGTGGTACATCATCGCGAGCATTTTTCCGCCGGGTTTCAGGACGCGGTGGATCTCGCTGATCGCTTTTTCGGTCTCCGGCATGTGCATCAGGCAGCCCCACGCGCAGACGAAATCGAAGGTGTTGTCCGCAAAGGGCATCTGCTGGGCGTCGGCTTCCATGACGGTGGCATTCAGATGGTAAAGGTCGAGGCGCTTCTTCGTCAGTTCCACTGCTTTCGGCGTCAGATCAATCGCGGTCACCTCAGCGCCCATCCGGACGAATTGCTCGGTGAGCACTCCCGTGCCGCAGGCGATATCCAGAAGTTTCTTTCCCTTCAGCCCCTTCATGTCGATGTAGTTTGTGAGGAATGGATACCCGCCCGTCTGCATGAAGGGGATCCACTTGAGGAACTTGCGGTCGATATTCCGGTAGAACGCCCACGAGCCCTCCTCCGCATCGACGAAGTAGTTGAAGGGGTTCGCGTGCCACCACCCGCGCACCTTCGCGTTGAGCGCCGCATCATTGGAAAAAGTTTTTCGCATGGCGCATTATTCCCTGTCTTGGTACGGGACGGCAAGGCCTGCCGCGGCGAAGCCCGCAGAGCGAAGACGCGAGAGGGTCAGGCCAATCAGGCGAATAGCCCTGAATGGATGATTCCCCAGCGGTGCAGACGGAAGACGAGCGAGACACGCAACACCCCCAACCCGTACTGCACGCTGCGGCGGAAGTTGATGGAGGACGCCTCCGGAAAATATTTTGCGGGACAGCTGACCTCGCCGATGCCGTATCCTTTCATGATGATCTGCGCGAGCATTTCGTTATCGAAGACGAAGTCCTCGGAATTGCGTTCGAGCGGCAGACTCTCCAGCACTGCCCGCGTGAAGGCGCGGTAGCCGGTGTGGTATTCCGAGAGCTTGGCGCCGAGCAGGATATTTTCGAAGAGGGTGAGGAAGCGGTTGCTGATGTACTTCCACACCGGCATATTGGACGACTCTGTCTGTCCGAGGATCCGTGAACCGATGACGACATCGTAGGGGCCGTCGGTGACCATCGAGACCATCGGGAGCAGGAGGTGCGGGTCATACTGGTAGTCGGGGTGCAGCATAATGACGACGTCCGCTCCATGAGCGAGCGCCGTGGCATAGCACGTCTTCTGGTTGCCGCCGTAGCCGCGGTTCTCCGGGTGGACGATGGTCGTGATGCCGAGCCGCCGCGAGACATCGACGGTATCGTCGGTGCTCCCGTCGTCGACGAGAATCACCTCATCGACGATGTCAGAGGGAATCTCGCGGTGTGTCGCTTCCAGCGTCCGTCCGGCGTTGTATGCCGGCATGACAACGATGATCTTCTTTCCGTGAAGCATATATGGCGCGAGTATAGCGCGGTGCATGCGCTGCTACGATGCGAGTTTCGGCTGCTATACTGAGGAAGATGCATTCTGCTTCGCAGCCCCGTCCTCTCAATTTTTGGATCGTGCTCCTCTGTGCGGTGGCCGCGGGCGCTCTTTCAGTCGTTCCATATAGTATTCAGATGTCCTCCCCCGCGTATCGCGGCCTCACCGTGATTCGTGATAAAGATTATGCCAATTATTACAGTCGTCTGGAGCGGGCGCTGAGCGGATACCACAGCGAAGCGGGTAACGGCATCACGACGATCGGTTCGGGGATCGGGGGGATGCAGACGGCGGGGATGGAATCGGCTGTTGCGTTCGTCTTTGGGTGGACGGGTCTGCCTGCCCCTTCTCTCTCAGTTCTCGTAACCGCTGTCCTTACCCCGCTCCTTTTCCTTCTCTTCTTCGCACTTTTCCGCGCGATGGAATTTCCGGACAGGTGGTCGCTCGGCATGACCCTGATTCTCTTTTTCGTCATGTTCCATGGGCTGACGCGCGTCATGCATCCGGGATGGAGCTTTGTCCCGTCCATCACGGCTCTCGCGCTCTTCGTCGCTTTCCTGAAGAGGCCCTCGTTTCACTTTCTCCTAGGAGCGGGAATCTTCTTAGGTGTCCTTCCGTACCTCTACTTCTGGAGCTGGACGTTCGTGTGGGCCGCCGCCGGAAGTATTGCGCTCCTTGATCTCTGTGCACTCGGACGCAGGAGCGTCATCGTTCTGCACTGGCCGAAGATGCTTGGGCTCGGGCTTATCGTGAGTGCACTTTCGATGCCATTCGTCCTTCAGACGGCATCACTGATGCAGAGCCCCCTCTACGCCGAGGTCGCCGTGCGCGCGAGCTTCCTCTATGAGCGCACACCCGAGTCGTGGCCGCGCACCATTCTGCTTCTTGTACTTAACGCCGCATTCGCATCGCTTTTCCCGCGCTATTCCAAAGAATGGAGTTATCGGTTCGCTGCCGGCACGCTCCTCGGCATTCTCATCGCAATGCATCAGAACGTTCTGCATAACCGCATCCTGATGTTCAGCTCGCACTTCTATCCGCATCTTCTGATTGCGGTCACCATCGCCGGTGCGTGGGTGCTGCTGCATCATGCGCCGATTGTGCAGCGTGTGATCGCTGCGGGCATCGCGACCGTCTTCCTCGCAGCCGGTGTCTATGACTACGCCTTCGCGCACAGGTTTTTCATCCCGCAACCAAGTGATTTCCGGTACCAGCATTTACTGGAGCCGATTACACTTCTCACAAATAACACCGGCGCAACCGTCCTCACCGACGCCGATACAGGCCGTGCACTCACCTCGTGGGATCCTGTCGGCATCGTCTACACCCATCATGTGCGATTCCTCTTCATCTCCGATGCGGACATGGCCGAGCGGTACTGCGTTGCGGAGCTCTTCAATCCTGCCCCGCCGACGTCGCATCGTGCGCTCTACATCGAATATAATCACGTGCTCGATTCTGCCGCGATGCGGGAGAGAGAAAAAAATCTGGTGGATGAAGCGTGCAGGAGAGTCCGCAGCAACCCCAAAGAGTATCTGAAGAAGTATGCGGTGACGCATATTCTCTGGAATCAGAAAGAGCGGCCGCAGTGGGTGATGAAGGGCAAAGAGAAGCAACTTGGATTTTCACAACAAGCGAGTGGCAGTGGCTGGGTGATGTACGGCGTTGCTCGTTAGCTGGTTTCTGGTTGCTGGATTTTAGTGTTCAGCAGCAGCCCTCCGCGGCTGCGGCGGGGTGCGATGATCTTTGCTAAAGTAGACACATGTCCGCCCGAAAATATTGGTGCATTTTGATCGGAATGACAGTGCTGGTTGCGGCCTTGTTTGCCCTGCCGCACATCGTCACGTCCGTGCGGACGAGCGGTGAGGGGCTGATCCGGATTATTTCTACGGATGATGGGTATTACCAGGCGCATGTCCGCGCGGCATTGCTTGGCAGGTTTGCGGAGGTCACAAATGGCATGACAGGGGGAAATCCTGCAGCGCGCGGTGCGGCGCCTGCGTTTTTTGAGATGGTTGCGGGGACCGTGTTTGCTTCTACGGGCCTGAAAGCACCGCAGGTGATGATGATCCTGACAATCTTTGTGACGCCGTTGATTCTTCTGCTTCTCGCATCGCTTCTTCTGATGTTATTCGGTGATCGGCGGATCGCTCTTTTTGGAAGCGGCCTCTATACGCTCGTTTTTTTGAGCACGCTCCAGAAGCCGGTGAACATGTCGCTCTCACTTCCGTTCACAGTGCTCTGTCTGCTCCTCCTCGCACACGTCTGGAAGAAACAGCAGGCACTCACGGTTGTCCTTACGGGCGTTCTTCTCGGCATTCTTCCCAATACTTACTTCTGGAGCTGGACGTTCGTGTGGGCTGTCACCGGATGGCTGATCATTCTGACGTTCTTCGCCCCGACGATGACGGACAGACGCCGGCGCGTTCTCTCACTGCTCGCAGTGCTCGGAATTGCTTTCCTTGTTGCTGCCCCCTTCCTGAAAGATCTGTTTCTCTCAGCGAGCGGGAATCCGATTTTCGGCGAAACGGCTCTGCGCAGCACGCTCGTTCATTCACGCAGTGTCGAGTCGATCCCGCGTACGATCATTCTCACACTTCTCGTTCTTTGTTCACTCCTCCTCGTGCATCGTGCAAATTGGAAAGAACAGGCGCTCTTTCCGCTCGCGGCGCTCCTCGGGATTTTTGTCTGCATGTACCAGAATCTTATCCATGGGGTGATTCTTACATTCTCCAGTCATTACTATCCGTTTGTATGTCTGGCTGCGCTCCTTATGTTGCTATGGTGTCTCACTCCGCAGGCAGGAATGCCTGCGCTGAACCAAAGAAAAAGATTGTTGCATTATTCAATCATCGGTCTTGCCTCCATCTTTCTCCTCGCCGGTCTCTACGACTACCGCTCCGCGTGGGACATCATCCGTGGCCAGTACTACGTCCGCGATCTTCAGCATCTTGGCCCTGCCGTGCAACTGCTCGACGATGGCCGGCGTGAAACCGTGCTCACTGACAGAGTCTCCGCTCACATGGTGACGACGTGGACCGACGACGACGTTCTCTTCACCGCGTACGTCAAACATCTCGTCATCAGCAATCAGGAATATGCCGAGCGCTATTGTCTGACTGAGATTTTCAGCCCCGATGGTCCTGATGTCCGTTGGCTCGGAAGTGAAGTCACCGAAGATCAAAATCCGGTTACGATTACTGAGTGGGAGGGGAAGTTCGCCGCCATCTGTAGGCCTGTGCGTAAAAACCCAAAGGCGTTCCTGCAGCAATACCACGTCAGTCTCCTTCTCTGGAATGAGAAGCTGCGGCCGGAGTGGAAGATTGATCAGAAGCTCTTTACGAAGCTGAAAAGCGGAGAAGGATGGAGCGTGTGGAGGTTCCGGTGAGAGACTGGCTTCTCCCGACTGAAGCCCTACAATGTTTTTCGTGATAGTCCTCGTCACCGGCGCCGGCGGATTCATCGGCTCGCACCTCGTGCGGCGGCTGACGAAGCTCGGGCACGATGTCCATATTCTCGTGAGGCCGGAGAGCACACCGGAGCGGATTGCAGATTTACTTCCGCAGCTCACCCGCCACGACGGAGCGATGACGGATGAAGAGAGCATTAGGCGCTGCGTTGAGAACGCAAAGCCGAACGGGATTTTCCATCTCGCAGCTTCCAATATCCAGACGGGCATGCGCGCCTCCGACGAGGATGTCATTACGACGAATGTGCTCGGGATGGCGCGGCTGCTCAGCGCAACGAAAGATCTCCCGTACGATTTTTTCATTCACACGGGGAGCTTCCTCGAGTACGGGATGAAGGCGAAGCCGATGACTGAGGCGGATGTATGTGAGCCTTCGGAGCTCTACAGCATCAGCAAACTTGCGGCGACCCTTCTGGCCTCTGCTGCCGGACGCACTTCAAAAAAACCCGTGCTTACGTTCCGCATTTTCACGCCCTATGGGCCGCACATTCAGAAGGGACGGCTGATTGAGCAAATCATCCGGCGCGCGCTCAGCGGGGAGGACATCCCGCTGACGCAGCCGACCGTCACGCGTGACTTCCTCTATGTCATCGACATCGTCGATCTTCTGATCGAGGGAATGGAAAAAGCGAAAGAACACGCGGGTGCGATTTTCAATGCGGGCAGCGGACACTCGGTGACACTCCGGACGGTTGTCGATGAGATTCTTGCGCAGACGCAGTCGGTGAGTACCCCGCAGTGGAACGCATTTCCGCCGGTCCTGTATGATACGGCTCTCTGTCAGGCGGACATGACGCGGACCTTCGCCGCTTTCCGCTGGCGGCCTGCTCATTCGCTGAGCGAAGGGCTCCGCGAGACCATCGACAGCTTCCGCTTTTCCGCTCACTCATGAAAAAGAAGATCACTCCCATCCGCGTTTCCTACGCGACGACCATCTATGGTGCGGCCGAGAAAAAAGCCGTGATGAAGGTGCTCGCGGATCCCGGGAAAATTGTCGCCGGCCCGCGCATTGCGGAATTTGAAAGTAAAATCGCCGCGATGTTCGGGAAAAAGTTCGGCGTCATGGTCAACTCCGGTTCGTCGGCGAATCTCACAGGCCTCACAATCCTCGATCTGCCCACGGGGAGCGAAGTCATCACCCCCGCGCTCACATTTTCGACGACGGTGGCGCCTCTCCTCCAGCGCGGACTCGTTCCTGTTTTCGTTGACGTTGAGATGGGAACGTATCAGGTCAATGTTGAGCAGATCGAAGCCAAAATCACGCCGAAGACAAAAGCGCTGATGATCCCGTCTCTCATCGGCAATCTTCCGGACTTCGAAGCGCTCCAAAAAATCGCGCGCAAACACAAGTTGTGGCTGATCGAAGATTCCTGCGACACACTCGGCGCGCGCTTCCACGGGAAGCCGACGGGAGAGTTCACCGATCTCTCCACGACAAGTTTCTACGCCTCGCACATCATCACGGCGGCAGGCGGCGGGGGAATGCTGTGTCTCCACGATGCTGATCTCGCGCGAAAAGCCCGCGTGACGGCCTACTGGGGCCGGCAATCGACACTCTTCGGCGCGTACGAAAAATCCGAAGAGCTGGAGAAGCGCTTTGCCGGAGTCCTCAATGGCGAACCCTACGACGCAAAATTCATCTTCAGTGAAGTCGGCTACAACTTCCAGCCGATGGAATTACAGGGAGCGTTCGGACTGGAGCAGCTCAAGCGATACAAAGGATTTGCCGCGACCCGTAAGAAAAACTTTGCGGCGCACATGAAATTCTTCGGACAGTACGAAGATCACTTCATCCTCCCGAAAACCCACCCGCACGCCGACACCGCATGGCTCGCGTTTCCGCTCACACTCCGTGAAAACACAGGCTTCACCCGCTTCCAGCTCGCGCAGTATCTGGAAGAGCACGACATCCAGACGCGGCCGATTTTCACAGGAAACATTCTCCGTCAGCCCGCCTTCGATGGGAAATTAAACGGCAAAGCGACGGAGTATCCCTGCGCCGACGCTATCATGCGGCGCGGACTGCTCATCGGTTGTCACCATGGAATTACACCGAAGCATCTGAAATATCTGCAGTCCGTGTTCACAGAATTTTTGAGGTCACATTAAATCTGCCAACCCCGCAATGCTGTGGGGTTGGCAGGGTGCCTGCGTCGTTGGTCATTTCTTCGTTTGTCGGTAGGGCTTGCCGGTTTTATAGAGAGCAAGTCGTTCCTTGAATTCCTTTTCATGCCCTTGGAAATTCCCCTGCGGCCCCGCGACATAGATTAATTTTCGGAGTGCCTCTTCTTCGGTCTTCACGGCACGTGCGAAGTCGCCAGTTTCGGCGCATGCGGCTGCGAGGATGTCGATCGAGTAGGGGTGATCCGGATCTGCCGCGACTTCCTTTTCCGCAAGACGCAGTGCTTCCTTGCCGTCGCGAAGCGTGTCGATCGGGCAGGTCGCAAGCTCCCACGCGAGCGCCCAATTAAATTCGTGGCTCCTGCAGATGCTAATGACCTCCTGCCACTTTCCCTGCTTTTTCCAGATCCACCGGATATTCGCCACCGCCTGGAAGCGCACGCTTTCGTCCAGATCTTTCGCGAAGTACCGGAAAATCTCAAGCGCTTCCTCGAGGGCTCCTTCCTGCATTTTCTCGTTGGCGATGGTCCACTGATCCTTCAGCGGAAGTTTCTTGCCGATCTGCGGCTCTTTTCCGTCCGCCTTTTTTTCCTGAGCGATCGGGGGTGGAGCCTTCTTTTCCTGATTGTTGTTTTGTGCCACACCGTCGTGGCGCGGACCGAAGTGCCTGTAGGATTGCACGATCACAACGATCGTGATTCCCACCACCAGCGCGACCAACCACCAGTTGATTCTTTTCAACATGGCCCATACCTCCTTTAAAGTGAAATGACGTTGGTTTCAATGACCTCTTGCAGACAAAAGATATAATAGTATTTAATATTTATTTGTCAATTTGGTGCTGCGCTGCCTCTCTCTACACTCGCGCTATGAATATCCTCATTACAGGAGGCTGCGGTTTCATCGGCTCGCACTTCGTGCGGACATGGTACAACCGGCATCCGGAGGACACGGTCTTCAATCTCGACCTCCTCACCTACGCCGGCAACCGCGACAATCTTGCGGATATTGAAGCGAACGAGCGGCTGCTCGACATCGACGTGCGCCGCTACCACTTCATTCAGGGCAGCATCACAAACGTTCAGCTCCTCGATGCACTCTTTCAGGAATATCACTTCGATATCGTCGTGAACTTTGCCGCGGAGACACACGTTGACCGGTCGATCATCAGCATGACCGATTTCATCAATACGAACATCGGCGGGGTGCGGTGCCTCAGCGAGGCTGTCCGTGCTCATAAAGTTCCCCGCTTCGTCCATATTTCAACAGACGAAGTGTACGGCTCTGTCGATGCGGGAAGTTCCAATGAGGAATCGGCGTTGCGGCCGAGCAATCCTTACTCCTCATCGAAGGCAGCTGCAGATTTGATTATTCTCTCTTTCATCAGGACTCATCAGTTGCCTGCGATCATTGTCCGCGGCTCGAATAACTACGGTACATTTCAGTATCCGGAGAAGCTTATCCCGCTCGCGATCAGTAATCTCATCGAAGGAAAGAAAATTCCGGTCCACGGTACGGGAAAGCATGTCCGTAGCTGGCTGCATGTTGAGGATTTCTGTGATGCCATCGATCTCATCGCGCACAAAGCACCAATCCGGGAAGTTTTTAACGTTTCTGCAGAGGAGCGGACGAATCTCGATGTGCTGGAGATTCTCACAAAACATCTGAAGAAAGATTTAGCTGCTCATAGCGAGCACGTTTCCGACCGTCCGGGTGCTGACACCCGATATTCTCCCGACTCAGGCAAGCTTCGTACGATGTTCGGATGGGCCCCGAAGCGAAGCCTGCAGAATGATCTTCCGAAGATTGTCGACTGGTACCTCGCGCATCAGGACTGGTGGAAGAAGATCAAAGAGAAGAAGGAGTTTCAGGATCATTATGAGAAGCAGGCGAAGGGGATGTGGTATTAAATATCGACAAAATGTAAGTAGTAGGTACGCCGCCTTGTGTCATGGTGAGCGGCGACGAACCACGACACAAGGCGGCGAAGATCCGCGTAACCTTTCCTGATTACGCCTGTCTTGCAACCACATGTCGCCCCTCGTCGCCGCTCGGGGTGACATGTGGTTGCCGTTCGTAATTTATTTTCCTGTACAATTCCCCCCATGCAGATCACCGAATCCCCCCTCAAAGGTCTCTTTATCATCCAGCCCGAAAAGAAAGGCGACAGCCGCGGGTCGTTCACGGAAGTGCTGCGGATGGATCTGCTGAAGAATTTGGGGATTGAGCCCAAGTTCGTGCAGATGAATCACAGCACCTCGGCGCAGAATGTTCTTAGGGGTCTGCACTTCCAGTGGGATAAGCCGCTGAGCAAATACATCCGCGTCATCAACGGTTCCGTCTTCATGGCCGCGGTCGACATCCGCAAAGATTCTCCGACGCTCGGCAAACACTTCACAGCGACGATCACTGCCGACAGCCGGACATGTCTCTGGGTACCGGCAGGTTTTGCGACGGGCTTCTGCATGCCGGATGGAGCGGGGGAGGTCGAGTACCTCTACACCGCGTACTACAACGCGAAAGGGGAATCGAACATTCTCTGGAATGATCCCGCCATCGGCATTTCGTGGCCGGTCACCAATCCTATTGTTTCCGAAAGGGACCAAAAAGCGGGGACGATGGCGGATTGGCTGAAACGACCGGAGGCGGCGAATTTTTCAGTCTAGATAATCTTACCCATCAATACTGCCATTAATGGCAGGATGGCATGGAAGGATTTTG
>ORMF011252737.1_pt1 | contig 18729 bp, 17 predicted proteins | sample 1779871 | NCBI WGS metagenome assembly ORMF01 (sample SAMEA104232316, study PRJEB22302) | groundwater metagenome | biome: forest; feature: aquifer; material: groundwater | place: USA | collected 2011-08-07 | depth 5.4 m | reverse complement strand
CGCCGATGATCGCCCCGGATCCGGCCGGCCACTTCTGGCCCGCATCGACGTTGCGCAGTTCGCCGTCCCGCGCGGCGAGCGCGCTGGTGTAGCTCACGGAGATGGGATGATCGTTGGCGAGGCTGGTCCCGAGGCTGCGCGTGAAGCCGGTGGTCGCACCCGATCCCGGCGGCATGACGCCGCCTGCGCCCGCGCCGGTCACGCTGATCGACCGCGTTCCCTGTTGCGTGTCCGATCCCTGCCCGTTCAGGACATTGACGCTGCCGATCGCGAGCGTGCCGTCGTGGCAGGAAAGGCACAGCTTCGAGCTTCCGCCGGGCTGGTCCAGCGTGCCCTGAATCGCGTTTGCGTCGAGGGACGAGGACGTGTAGGGCATGTAGGTCTGGTTCGAGAGCTTGCGGTTCCACAGCGGCGTGACGCCGGAGGTGGCCCCGTGCGGCGTGTGGCAGAAGACGCACACCTGGGTCTCGGATACCGCCTTCACGCTTCCGAGGCCGGCAGCGGAAAGATTGTGCTTGGTGCCGCGCACGTCCGATACGCGCCCGGCCAGTGCCGTCTGGCACACGACCAGCAGCGCCGCGCACAGGACCGGCGCGAGCCCGTTACTGCTCGCCATCGGCCCCTCCCCCGAGGTGCTGGAACAGGACCACGCGGCCGTTGAACATGTCGGCCACGAATACGCGGTTCAGGCGATCGGTCCACACTCCCGAGGGAAGGAAGAATTTCCCGACTTCCTGGCCGGCGCCTCCGATCGCCATCAGGAATTCGCCGTAGCGATTGAAGACGAGCAGGTGGTCGTGGTAGGACTCGACTACGTAGACGTTGCCCTCGGTGTCCACGGCGATCCCCTTGGGCCGAACGAGATTGCCGACGTACAGCCCGCGCTCACCGAAGCTGCGGTGCACCGTCTTGCCGTCGCGGCTGATCACCTGGACCCGGCTGTTCATGGTGTCGGTCACGTACAGCAGCCCGTCGGCGAAGGCGAGATGGGTGGGAAAATTGAATTCTCCCTCCGCCTCCCCGCGCCGCCCGATCACCCGCAAGACCGCTCCCTGCGAGTCGAATACCTTGATGTCGTGCGATTGGGTATCGGCCACGTACAGTTCGTTCGTCGCCGGGTCGTAGGCAAGGCCGGTCGGCCGGCGCAGCGATGCGCGCCCGAAAGCGCGCAAGGGCGCACCGCTTGCGTCCAGATGCACGACGATCCCCAGGTCGGCGTCGGCGACGAAGACGTGCCCGTCCGGAGTCGCCGCGATGCCCACCGGCGACTGGAAGTTGCTCAGGCCTTCGGCTCTTTCCCAGGTCTCCAGTTTGCCCAGGACCGGATCGAAGACGATAACCGCCTGGCGGCTCGAGTCGGTGATCAGAATGCGGCCGTTCAGGTCCACCACGCCCGCGTTCGGGCGCCGCAGTTCCAACGGCGACGCGTCGCCCGCGATCAGTCCGGCAAGCCAGGCGAGAAGACCGGCGACGCTCTCCATGGTTTCTTCGCCGGGGCGCTTGAAATTCGCCTCCCCGATCAGCACCCCGGCATAGAGGTAGCGCGGAACTTCCGGCTCCGCGGGCCACATCAGGCGCTTCCCCTGCGGCGACTCGTCGAAGCCGAATCGGAGCACCGCCGGTCCGGGTGCTGCGCAGCCCGCCAGGCACAGCACTAACGCGGCCGAGAACGCCGCCTGGACTCGCATCAGTGTGCCCACGGCATCACCAGCGTCCGGGGCCGGACGTCTCGTGCCCGCCGATGATGCCGGTTTTCAGTCCGGGCTTGCCCGAGTGGCACAGATCGCAGCGTTCCGTCCCCCAGGCGACCTCGTTGTTGTGACACATGCCGCAGAACTTGCCCTCCACGATGTCGGCCATACGCACGTCGTTGCTGCCGGCGCGCATGCGGAACCCGAGTTCGTAGTGGCACACCTTGCAGCGGAATCGGATGCGGTGAAACCAGTGGGGAAAAATGACTGGCCGCTGGCCGGCGCGATCCGAATACCTGTTGAGAACGACGTCCGCGTATTCGGCGCGCCCCGACGAGGGCAGGAGTGCTGCGGCGAGCAACGCCGCACAGATCCAGAGCATGAGGGCGTTCAGGCGCATCGCCGGTCAGCGCGGGGCAGAGGACGCCGGCCGGGGCCGCGCCACGCTGTGACAGCGCTTGCATTCGGTGAGCGGGAACGCAACCGCGCCGTGACACTGCCCGCATTGCTCTCCCTGCAGCATCTGGAGCATGCTGAAGCGATTGGCCCCGGTCTTCGACTTGAAAAGCTCCTCATGGCAGTTCGAGCAGTCCAGCCACAGCGTGTGCTGGCGGTGCGGGAAAAGCACCGGCGGCATTCCGCCGCGGGCGCTCATGAGGATCCGACTTTCGAGTATCCGGACTTTCGTTTCCGGAAGGATATTGGTGCGCGGATTGATGACGCCCTGCTCGAGTGCCTCGACCCAACGCACCTGGTTGCCCGCCGTGTCCGGGGGCAGGCGCATGAGCGCCTCGCGCGGTTCCTGCAGCAGCTTGATGGCCGGGCCAGTCGGATCATGCAAACCGTCCTTGGCAAGCGGCGCCCACGTGCCCGCCTGGGCGGCCGGCGCGACGGCCATCAGCGCCCACAGGACGGCGAATACGCGCCAACTGCCGGCAGTCATGCCTGCTGCCCCGTCATCCTGTTGCATCATTGCCCGGGAATGTAGATTCCGGCGTTGCGAATCGCCCGCACGAGTTCGGTGGTGGAGTCCTCCAGAAACCGAATCGCCACTGCGTACTCGGCCTTTCCCGCAGCCGATTCCGCCTGCGTTCGAAGCTGCGCGGACCGATCCACGAACGTGCGCATCCGGGTCTCCGAGCCCGGGATGTTCGCGCGTCCGCCAAGCAGCACCTTGATCAGCATCTGGTGGGTATCGTTACGATCGATCTCGTACCGGTACTCCTCTTCCTTGGTGGCGAAGTTGAGCGACCTCACCAGCGTGTCGCCGCTGCGCATCGAGCTTATCGACGCCTTGGCGACAAGGTAGGCCTGATCGAGCGAGTTGCGCCCCTCTTCGATGCGGCCGGCGTCTGCCATGCGCAGGGCTTCGCCCATCAGATGTTCGATGGCGCGCGAGGTCTCTGCCGAGCGCTCGGCATCGGGCTTTTCCGAACTGATGCGCTTGTGTGCGGCGAGCAGCGATTTCACGCTCTCCATCCTTGCCTCGAAGTCGCTGGCCGCCTTGCCCTGGACGATCCGCTCGGGGGCCGCCTGGCGCACCGCCTCGAACATCAGCACGCTCGCCTCCGGCAGCAGACGCGACGATCGGTCCAGCTCGCCGGACCGAAACGCCTCTTCCGCCTGCCGGTGAATCGCGCGTGCGGCTTCGCGGCGTTCCAACGCCCTGGCATTGCCGCTGGCTTCGATCTGCCGCGCCGCCGTGGAATTGTTCAGCAGCGTCTTGACTGCGGCGATCCGGCTCTCCAGCTGCGAGCGGTCGACAGCCTGCGCGGCAACCGCGCCCGTGATCAGTGCCGCTGCCAAACCTGAGAATATTCGAATCATCTGCTTCACTCCGTCTTCTGATCGGGATGTTCGTTTGGGACGGCCAGGCCCGCCGCGCCGAGCGCGCGTTGCATATGCGCGGTGGCCGAGCGCACGCTCTTCAGGGCGGACCGATAATCCTCTTTCGCCGCCTGCTGCTCCGCGATGGCCGCCGCCGCGCGGCCGTTGTCCGCGTACCGCTCCACCAACCGGAGCGCGGCCGGCCCGGGATTGAACCTCTGAATCGCGATGGGCACGAGCGACGCATAGCTGTTGTGCCGCTCGCGTTCGTACGAAAATTCTCCGGCGGGCGTCTCGAACCGTTCCGTGTAGTTCAGGGTCGTCGATCCCAGCAGGCGATTGAGCGCGATCAGCAGGCGGTGCTCGGCTTGTTCGAGCCGATCGATCGCTCCTGCGGGGGACTCCGCGGACGCGTAGGTCCTCGCCTCCTCGATCAATATGCTCACCGCTTGCATATCCGGATCGGGGATCGGCGCTTTGAACGTTGTCCCCCGAATGCGGCGCAGGTTGTGCTCGAAGGATGCCCGCAGTGCATCGACTACACCGAGCAACCGCGCGTAACGCACCCTCAGCTCGATAAGCCGCGCCATATTGTCCGGAACCATCTGGCGCGCCCTGCCGATCGCCCACATCGCTTCGTTGAGGAGCGTCTCCGCGCGCGCAAACTCCCCGCGCTCGGCCAACGCTACGGAATTGGCGTGATGCTCGGCTGCGGCCGCGACGAACCGCATCGCCTGCTCGTTGCCGCTCGCGGTGATGCGTCCGGCGGCCGAGTCATCCGCAAGCAGGCGCTTCACCAGGGCCTGCTTCTGTTTTAGCAGCACGTCGGCCTCCTCCGCCGCGGCGGCGCCGGCCGCGACCAGCGACGCCGCCAGGAGCGACCATGCACCCGGGGACAGGTTCATTGTTTCGCTGCCGCGAGATCTTTCTTCTTCGAATGGCACAGGCGGCATTCGGACACCGGGAAGGCGACCTTGCCGTGGCAGACGCCGCATTTCTGTCCCAGCAGGATTGCCGCCATGCTGATCTGGTTCGCCCCCTTTTGCGGAACGAAAAGCGCCGGGTGACAATTCGAGCAGTCGAGCCATTCCGTGTGCTGTTTGTGCGGGTAGACCACGTCGGGCATCGAGCCCTTTACTTCGCGCACGATGTTGAGATCCATCACCGCCGGTTCGGCCTTGGGGTCGGCGCGGTCCCACCGCGGTCGGATTTTTTTCTGCGCCAGCGCCGCGACCCAGTCCACGCGATTACCTGCCCCGCTCTTGGGAAGCGACACGAACGACTGCAGCGGCGCCTGGAGTGCATGCGTGCCGTCGCTGCCCGGATCGTGGATCCCGTCTTCGGCGGGCGAAAGGTTGCGCTTGTCCGCCGGTCGCAAGAGCCTGTTGAAGGCGTTGACCTCCGCATCGGCTGCCGGCGCGGCAGGGCGCACCGCGGATACGCTCCTCGCCGCCGCCGGGACTTCGGCCGGCGCGACGGGCGGCTGAACCGTGACGGGTTGCTGTTCCACCGCGACCGCAGCCGGTAGTGGGATCTTCGCCTGCAAGGGCGGTGGAGGCGCCTTTGCCGGCGCAGCACGTTCAGCCGCTGGCGCGGCCGGCTTGGGCGGAGGCACGCGAGACAGCATGTAATCGACTGCGGCGCGAACATCGGCGTCGGGAAGAGCCGGGGTACCCCCCTTGCGCGGCATGCCGCGCGACGTACCCTCGAGCGCGCTGCCGTAAAGCACAGGCAGGCCCTTGAGGAGGCGCTGCATCCAGTCGTCCGCCACGCCCAGTCGCGGCGAGCCGACGATGCCGGCGTTGTGGCAGACCGCGCAGGTCCTCTCGTACACCGCCTTGCCTGAAGCCGTCTGGGCCGCGATGTTCGGCGCGGCCGCGAACAAGGCCGATGCGAGGCATGCAGTGAGAACGCGCCTCATCGCGCCACCTGCTTCTGGGCCGGCTGGCCTTCTGCGGGCGCCGCGAGTTTCTGAAGCGTGCTCTCGTGCACAAGGGTCGGCGTGCCCGGCTTGCCCGAGTGGCACAGCGCGCAGTTTTCCACCGCCCATGCGATCTCCCCATTGTGACAAGCGCCGCAATACTGCCCGTCGATTATCTTCACCATGTTGATATCGTTGCCGCCCGCCTTGAACTGGAACCCGAGATCGGCGTGGCAGACCTTGCAGCGGAACCGGACGCGGTGAAACCAGTGCGGAAACACCGCCGGCCGCATTCCGGCCTTTTCCGAATGGTTGTTGATGACCACGTCTCCGTATTCGGCGCGTGCGTCGCGTATTTCCCCCGCGGCAACGGCGAGCACAGTCGATACGGCGATCCAGAGCGCGGTGCCAAGCGCTCTCCCTGATTTCCCAAGTTCCATGGAACCTCTCTCACAAATGAGAATATCTTCCAGACGAATCACTACCGTCAGAGCTGTCTGCTGATCCGAAGGAACAACAAAGCATTTTTCCTGCCATCGATCTCCGCCAGTCTCAAGCTCAATCGGACGTCGAGCCGGCCAACGCTGTAATCGAGCCTCTGATCGAACAATTGCGATACACGTTCGCGCGGTGCGTTCGGGTCGCCCTGGAGGCGGGAGTTGAACTGCACGTCGTTGCGGGTGTACGTCGCCAGATAGCGCAGCCGGCGAATCCCGAACACCCGCGTGTTCTGGATACTGAACCCGCCGTTGATGAGCGTGTTTTCTCCGGAGGCGGCCGGCAACTGCGGCAATTCCTGCCGTGTGCGCTGGACGGTCAAATTCGCGGTGGCCAGGCTGTACCGCCCGGTCGGCACCTGACCCGACGCCTGGAAATTCGCCAGTTGGAAGACGCTCGGGCTCTGGCCGTAGCTTCGCGAATCTCCCATCGAGATCGCGGAAAACGCAGTCATGGACTGATCGGCGATCATGCGCCAGGCAATGCTCGCGCCGTGGCCGATCGATCGGGAAGCCGCGGCGACGCTGTCGACTGCCGTGCCGTAGCTCTGGTTCAAGTTGAGGGAAACGGATTGTTCGGGCGTGATGGTATAGGCCCGCGTAACGCCGTGTCCCGCCTGTCCCGTGAGGTTGTGGCGTCCGCCCTGCGGCCCGGTCTGGTTGCCGAAGGCCGCCCCGCTGTTGGCGACGTAGATGAACTCGCCGAACCTGATCGGATCGGCCACGTAGTTGATGCCGGCTCCCTGTGTCGTGACCAGTCCGTTGGGAGTTCCTTGCGACCGGCTGTTTGCAACCGTGCCGCTGGCAAAAGCGTTCAAGTTCCGATCGAACGTGTAGCGGGCCGCTGCATTGGCGCCCAGCGACTGCGTTTCGGAATTCACGACTCCCCGGTTCCGGGACTCGTAGTACCGGGCGCCGCCGGTGACGAAAAGCGGGTGATCCTCCTCAGGGCGCCAGGTTCCGAATGAATTGAGCTGCAGAAAGTTCAGCCGGTCCTCCAGGCCCCCCGTGCCGGAGAAGAGCCTCATCCGCGAATCGCTGAAGCTTGCCGTGGACTCGACGTTGAACAGCGCGTCCGGGTCGCTGTAGCCGTGGCGTGCACCCACCCTGCGGATTTCGGAACCGTCCCCGGATGCGCCGCGCCTGTTGCGGGACCAGTCGCCGTTGACGAACAGCGACTGATCTTCCATGCGGCGCGACATGCTGCCGGTCAGCACATCGACGGTGTCGCGTCCGAATTGCGCACCGGTTAGGGTGTTGCGATCGTACGTGGCCGCGTAGGACTTATTGCCCGATTCATCCCGATAAGTCTGCCGGAGCCCCAGCTTCCAGGTCGTGAATTCACTGGCTGTAATTTCATCGCTCGCCCGGCTGTCGCTGGATTCGACGCGCGCCAGGAAGGGAAACCGGCTCGCCGGAAACAAGGACAGCGTGCCCGAACCGGTCAGTGCCTTGGATTTCGCGCGCGCCGATGAATCCGAGGCGTCGTCGCCTGCGCGTTCCTGGCTTGCGACCACTCCGAGTCCGCCCTGGACTTGCGCGAACCAGGGCTGCCACACGTAGCTGTCGGCGACGAAGTTGGCTATTTGCATGAATTGCGTCCGCCGGGCGGTCGCACCGGCGCGCGCCTTGCGCAATTCCGTCGTGATGACGCCGCGCCAGCGGATAGGTGCGAGTCCCCATTTTCTTTCCGCCGCCGCTGCGGCGTCGGGCGCAACCGCGCTCCGCGCCGTGCCCGATGCCGCGTCGGATGCAGGCGATCCTGCTTGCGCGAACTGGTGCGCGCCCTCCGCGGCCCCCGGGAGGCCGGCACCGGAGAAGGGATTCCCGGCGATTGTCGGCGACAGGCAAATGCCCGGGCACGATACGATCGATGCGGGCGGCGAATACCGCTCGAGCGCCGCCGGGGAGACCCTGGCGGCGTTCAGCGCAGCCTGGGCGGCCGGGGCCAGCGCAAGGCACAGCGCACCGGAAACCGACGCCCTCCATCTCGACGGTTGACTGCGATCCACATACAGCCCCTGTCCGGCGCGCCGCGGACTGCTAGTTGCCGGACGCGCCTTTCATGGCCAGTTCGGGATAGCGGGAGACGTCGATCTTGATCGCGGCATCGCTCCTCAGCTTGTTGATCAACGCCGTCCAGCGCCGCTCCCCTTCCTCCCGCTGCCAAAGCTGGCCGGCGCGCTGCTTTACGTCCTCGAAGGCGCGCTGGCGCTGCGGCCTTCGATCTTCCATCCGGAAAATGGCGTAGCCCTCGAGCACCCGTACCGGTTCGGAGATCTCGCCCCGCTTCAGCGTGCTGAACGATCCATTCAGCGCTTCCGGCAGTACTCCCTGGTGCAGGTACCCCGTGTCGCCGCCGTTCTCCGCGGTGCGATCGGCCGAATGTAGACGCGCGAGACTTGCGAAGTCCGCACCCGCGGCGATTCTCGCGCGAATCGCCGCCGCTTCCTCCTGCGCCTTTTCCCAGGCGATTTTCGGCGACGAGGGATCGACGCGCAGCAGTATCACCGACAGCCGAACTTGTTCCGGCTCGGTAAACAGGTCCCGATGCGCGTCGTAATAGCGGCGAAGTTCCGACTCCGCCGGTGAGGCGACGCTACGGACCGCGGACTCCAGACGCTCCAGCCTGTCCGCCTGCTCCAGCTCGCGCCTCAGGTTGGGCAGCATCCGATCGCGGTTGTTCTTCCACTGGGGACTGTCGCGGTAGCGCGCCTCGTAGCCCAGCACGATTTTCCGCACCTTGGCCTCATCCGGCTGGATGCCTCGCCTGCGGACCTCCTCCAGGAGCAGCACCCGATTGATGAGCCGATCGGCGACTTCACGGCGGAACGCCGCCACCTCCGCTTCCGGAACCTGGCGGTGATAGAAGCGCTGCCGCATCGCGGCGCCCAGCGCCGCCTCGTACTCCCTGGCCGATATGACCGTGTCCCCGACGCTGGCGAACACCTGTTCGAGGGTGCCCTCGCTCTGCGCCGCGACACTCGGTGCCGCCTGAAGACAGGCGGCGGCGCAGGCAACGGCAAATAGCGTTTTCATGACGGACTCCAGGAAAACGGGCCGACCATGGCGGGGCCGGCCCGTCGGTTCGCGCGGTTCGAATCACTTCACGTGGCAGGAGAGGCAGATCGCGCTCCCGGCCGTGGACACGCGCATGAATGCCACCTGCCCCGAGCTCTTGGGCTCCGCGTGCGGGTCGTGGCAGGTCGCGCATTCGACGGACGGGCCCGAAACGGTGGTGCCGCTGCCGAAGTCGCGGTTGTACAGCACCATGTCGGTCTTCTCGCGCGTGCCGGTGGTGCCGGTGCCCGTATCCACCCACCAGACCCGGGTTCCGTTGATGCTGGTGTTGGTCGGGGCCACGAAATCCGCGTCGGTGCAGGCCCCGGAAGGCGTGGTCGCGTTCTGTCCGCCGCCGCAATACTGGACGCCGATCGGATGATCGTTCTTCAGATCGGTGCCGAGCATGGCGATCGTGTCGGCCGCGTTGATGAGCTTGCCGTCGGCATCGACACGCCCTCCGAGAGCGTTCCAGGACCAGGCGAGGCCGTTGGCGCCGCCGCCGGTGGCCGAGTATCCGCCGGGCCCCGGCGCGTTGATGATGTTGTCCATCGCCTGCGTTCCGTCATGGCAGGACAGGCAGGCGAGCGACACGGAGCCGACTGCGAGCACCTGGCCATCCAGCGATGTCGAACCAAAACTTGCGTAGGTGGTGTAGCTGCTGCCGCTGGGCAGTTGCTTGTTCCACAGCGGGACGGCCGCACTCGAGTCCGCGGCGTGGGGCGTGTGGCAGAACACGCAGACCTCGTCGGTGCCCGTGGTCTTGTTCTGACCGGCAACGGTCCCGCCGCTGCCTAGATTGTGTTTCGTGGCGCGGATCCCGGTGACTTGAGCTTGCACGGAATTGACGCTGAACAGCGCGAACAAGGCGGCAGCCGCGAGCCAGCCAGCCGCGCGAAACAGCCATGACCCAGATCCAGTTCTCATGATCCCTCTCCCATCGTTTTTCGATTGCGCTTCGATGCGCCCTCTTCGTTCCGGCCGGCCGGAACATCGCCCTGCGACCGGACCTGCGCGCAAGTCCCGCAGCATCCGTGCCAGGAGGATTCCCCGGGAAGACCGTGCTTTATCTCGAGCGGCTGGCCTCGTAACGCGCGCCGAATTGACGCCTGTCACGAAATCGCGCGCGCTTCGACTCGGTGGTTCCCAGCACAGGGAAGAATCGATTCCCGGACGCGGGAAATCCGCGTCTAGCGTTTGGCTGCGACCGGGCGCCTGCCCAGGTAGCCCGCTTCGGGCTTCAAGGACATGGGTCGGAAAATGTCCACCTTGCGGAACCATTGGTCGACCATGTACACGCGGCCGTCCTCGTCGACATAGATTCCCGAGGGCAGCATGTATTTCGCCGGTCCGTCCTGCTCGGAGCGATCGCCAACGAACATCAGCAAGTCGCCTTCCGGGCTGAAAATCTGAAAGTTCCCGAAGGCCGTATCGACGACGTATACATTGCCATCGTGGTCGGTTGCGATCTCCTTGGGGCGCGCGAAGTTGCCGAGCTGCTTGCCGACGTTGCCGAAGCTGTGGATGAAGCGGCCGCTTCGGTCGAATACCTGTATCCGGAAATTGCCTCCGTCCACGACGTAGAGATGGCCGTCCCGGCCCACGGCGAGATCGCGCGGCAGGTTGAATTGTCCGGGCTCGCTGCCCCGTTTTCCGATGTCGAACAGGTGCGTTCCCGCGTGCGCGTCGAACACGCGCACGCGGTGATTCTCGGACGATATGCCTCCGATATCCACCACGTAAAGCCTGTCTCCCTTTGGATCCACGGTGACGCTGGAGAGGCGATCGAACAGCTTGGCGTTGCCTATCTTGCGGAGGAACTTTCCATCGCGGTCATATACCATGATCGCCTTGGCCGTCGCGTCCGCCACATAGAGGACTCCCGCGCGGTCGACGTCCAGACCCAGAGGCTTGGCGAGCCGCCCGGGCTCGTCGTTGCCGATCTCGAAGTACTTCCCGCCCGGCACGTCGAACGCCTTGATGAATCGTTCCACCGAGTCGGAAAGAAAGATCCGCCCCTGGTGCACGGCCACGGCGTAGGGTTTGGCGAGGCCCACGCCGGATCGGCCCTCTCCGGTAACCAGCCTGCGCAAACGGGATTCGCTCTCGTCCGGGACAATGTCGGCGCTGGAATAGAGCGTGCGCTCGTATGCGAAGCGCGGCTCGTCCGGCGGCGCCGGATAGATCAAAGGCCTGGCTTCCGACTGCGTAGGCCTGTCCTGGATCGGCGCGCACGCCGCCACTATCGCGACAGCCAGAAACGCGATCGCTGCCCGCGTTTTCATCCATGCATGCAGCATCTTTCACTCCCCCGGCCTCGCGGCCGAATGACCGTTACATCGCGTGACACGTGAGGCAAAGATTGCTCGTCGGCCCGTCCGCGCGCAGGAAATTCCGCGTCGACTTGTGCGGATCGTGGCAGGTGCCGCACTCGATGAAAGGCATTGCCCCGGTGCTGTCCGGCCCGGCGCGAGCGAAGAGCGGCAGGTCGACCGGGCCGCGCCAGGGCGCCGGCCCGGTCGCGGAAATCCACCACGCCGGGCGCCCGCTTACGACGCCGCTCGAAGGCGGCCGAAAGTCGGCCGCGGCAGCCAGGCCGCGCGCCCGGCGCCTGGGCAATCCGGAACTGCCCGATTCAGGCACCGCGTCGGAGGCTACGCCTGCCGCGCCGCCGTACGGGACGCCGAAAGGGTGTCCGTCGAAAACAGGCGAGCCATCGGGCTGCACGGACTGCTCGTGGCACGACAGGCACACGAGCGAATGGGTTCCCGCCACCCTGTCCGCGCCCTCCACGCCCGCCTTGTCGTACGTGGAAAATGCAAACTCGGGCGCAAGCGCCCTTTGCCATCGTGCGGCCAGCGCGTCGTTCCGGCCGGATGCCGATGCTGCTTTCGCCGGTGTATGGCAGAACACACAGATCTCCTCGACTACCGCCCCGTTTCCCGCCTCACCGTGCCTCAGGTTGTGCGGGGTCTGCCGAATATCAGCCGCCGATCCCGCGCTGCATGCGAACAGGGCGCAATAGAAACAGAACGACGCGCGCATTCCGACTCTCATGGCCCTGGCTGCGCATCGCCCCAAAATCGAGAGCCATTTCGCCGCCAAATCTCAATTCTGAAAAATTCCGGACGGCTCGCGTCTCTCTTGCGGATGGCGTAGGTGCGGCCGGCGGCGTTCATCCTTGCGGGATATAGCAATCGGTATGCCAGTGATCGCCTGGGACCACGCGCCGGCGTGGTCCCAGGCGCGATTCTTGCCTGCCGACGGCCCATGTCGCCGGCAATGTGCAGACCGCACATGCCGCACGGCGCACAAACGGAGAAGACGATGCTGAACGCACAATTCCGCAGCCGGGCCCTGGCCGTTCTGGCTGCGGCCGTCTTCGCGGCCACGGGCGCGGCCCTGGCACAGCAGGGCACGGCGAAAGGCAGGGAATTGCGACCGGACCTGATCTACCACAACTATTGCTCGGTCTGCCACGGAGACCGCGGAGACGGCCGGAGCCGCGCCCGCAACAGCCTCGTTCCGCCGCCGCGGGACTTCACCGTTCTGGATATAGAAGCGCAGTTGGCGGAATCGCACCGCAAGGTGCACGGCCAGGCCGCCGCCGGCTCGGGCGCATCCTCCAAGGCGCATGTGCACACGCCTCGCGAGCACATGATCGAAATCGTGACTCACGGCAAGCCCGGGACCGCGATGGTGTCGTGGACGACGCAACTGACCAAGCCGGAAATCGAAGCGGTGGTCGACTACGTCATCGCGACTTTCATGAAGAAGCAGCCGCAGAAGGCGGGCACCGCGCCCTTGACATTGGATGGAGTATCCGGAACGCATGCGCACGGTGGCCGCGCCCGCGACCCGGCCACTCCGGCGAAACCCACCGCCTCGGCGGCGGCGCGGGCCGCTCCAAGATGACAGGATTGCGCGGCGTCCTGATCATGCTGTGCGGGCTCGCGATCCTGCCGGGCTGTCGCACCGCGGACAGGACGGCCTCTTCGCACGGCCCCGAGCGCGCCGCATCCGATGCGCACGAGGCGGGCAGGAAGATCTACAACTTCCGCTGCTATTACTGCCATGGCTATTCGGGTGACGCGCGCACGCTTTCCGCGGCGATGCTGAAACCGAAGCCGCTCGATTTCACGCGGGCTCGCAGACTGAACCGGCGCCATGCGCTGGACGCGATTCGCAACGGCCGCCGCGGCACCGCGATGCAGTCGTTCGCATCCGTTCTCGCCGACAGGGAAATCGAGCTGGTTGCGGACTTCGTGCTCACGGAGTTCGTCCAACGCCGCGCGCCGAACACCCGTTATCACACCGCCGAGAACGGTTGGGCCGGTCACGAGCGCTACGCGGTGGCCTATCCATTCGCCACGGGTGCGATCGCGCTGGACACGCCGGTGGAGGACCTGACGCCCGTCCAGGGCGAGGGCCGGCGCCTGTATGTCCAAACCTGTGTCAGCTGCCACGATTACGGACGCGTCAAACGCGCCGGCGCGCCGTGGAAATTGTCGGCGAACGCAGGGGGATAATCGCTTGAATGACGCTGCAATGCGTGACTGCGATGGCGCGACTCAACGGAGCGTGATGGGACGCTTCCCCGCGTTTTGCAGCGGCCTCCTATAATTCCGGGCGCGAGAATCTGGAAGCCGGCCCCAACGATTCAAGTTCTCCGGCTTCCGCACGGAGTCGAGAATGTACGCATTGCCTGCCGCAAATCGAAAGGGCTTTCGCCTTGCGCGCTATTTCACGCTCACGAGTCTGGCGGCGTTCGTCGCGGTGGCGATCGTGCTGAGCTATGCGTACCGGGCGATCGCCATCGACGCCATGCTCGACCTGCAGGAAAACGCCAACGTCGCGCTCACCCGGGTATTTTCCAATACGCTTTGGGAGAGCGATTTCGGGCCATTTGTCGACTCGGTCAAGCGAAAGCGTGCTGTGGCGCACAGGTCGGAGCCGGAGATCCAGCGCCTGCACGACAAGGCGCTTGCGCTCCTGAAGGGAAGCAGCACCTTCAAGATCAAGGTCTACGACATGACCGGCATGACCGTGTACTCCACCGAGCTTGCGCAGATCGGCGAGGACAAGAGCATGAATTCCGGGGTCATTGCCGCCCGTCAGGGAAAGACGCGGTCCGAACTGGTGCATAAGAACAGCTTCAGCGCACTTGAGGGAGAAGTCCAGGACCGCGACCTCATCCAGAGCTACATCCCGGGGGTCAACTCCGCGACGGGTAGTATTGTCGGCGTGTTCGAGATCTATTCCGACGTCACGCCGTTCCTCAGGGAAATCGGCCAGAAGCAATGGTATCTGGTCGGCGCTGTCGTCGGACTCTTGGCCGCGCTGTACTTCGCGCTTTTCCTGATCGTCAAGTATGCCCAGAACATCATCGAGCGGCAGAATCGGGAGCGCGAGCAGGCGCAGAATCAGCTCGCGCACTCGGCGAAACTGGCGGCGCTCGGCCAGATGGTCGCGGGCGTGGCGCACCAGTTGAACACGCCGCTCGCCTTTTCGCACAACAACGTGAGTCTCGCGATCGAGCGGCTCAAGTCCGCCGCAATCACGCCCGAGGACGTCGAGACGACGAGGGAAATGCTGGGCGACGTGCTGGACGGCATCGACAAGATGGCGGAACTGGTCGTGCATATGCGCGATTTCACCCGCCTGGACCGCTCCGACGTCGCCGAGTTCGACCTAAACGAGGGACTGCGCTCGGTCGCCTACGTGGCGAGGAGCATCATTCCCGGCCGGATCCGCCTGCTGGAGGAATATGCGGACATACCGAAGATCCGTTGCAGCCCCTCACAGCTCAACCACGTGTTCTTCAACATGATCACCAATGCCGCCCAGGCCATCGACCGGGAAGGGAGCATAACCGTGCGCACCGCGGCCGAGCGCGGCATGGTGCGGGTCGAGATCTCCGATACGGGCGGCGGAATCGGCCCGGAGGTCCTGCCGCATATTTTCGACACGTATTTCACCACCAAGCCGCCCGGCGAGGGGACCGGGCTGGGCTTGTCCATCGCGCGGGATATCGTGCGCGGCCACGGCGGAGAGATCCGCGTCTCCACCAGACCCGGCGACGGAACGACCTTCACGGTCCTGCTTCCGGTTCGCGCGGGACACCAAGTCGCGCCTGCGGCCTGAGCGCGGCGCAGCGCCTGTCCACTTTTTGCGGGATGAAGCGACCATGACCGAATTGAAGGGGCGGATTCTTTGCGTGGACGATGAGCCGCACGTTCTGCGTGCGTTGCAGTGGCTGCTGAAAGGTGATTTCGAGGTGCACACGGCGGGCAGCGCGGCCGAAGGGATGCAATTGCTGGAGCGCCACGACTTCGACGTCGTCGTGAGCGACCAGCGCATGCCCGGCGTAACCGGCGTCGAGTTCCTGCAGTACGTGCGCAGCCGCGCGCCCCGGGCGATGCGGATACTGCTCACCGGCTATTCGGACATCGACGCGATCGTGCGTTCGATCAACGAAAGCGAGGTGTACCGGTTCGCGACCAAGCCCTGGAACATCCGCGCGCTGCCGGCGCTCATTGCGGAGGCCGCCGAGATCGCGCGGGCGACGCCGGAGGGAGTCGTCGCCGCGACGGAGCCCGGAAAGGACGGCGGCAGCGCAGCGCGGCAGGAAGCCGCCGCCGGCTTCGGCCTGCGCATGTCCGAGAGCATTCTCCTCATAGACGACAACCCCGACGCCCGCGGTGTCGTCACGCAGGCTGTCGGCGACACGGTGCCGGTGCTACAGGCGTCCAGCCCGGCGGAGGCCAAATCGATTCTCGAGAAACAGCCGGTCGGCGTGGTCGTGTCGGACGTTCGCGTCGGCGGCAGCGACGTGACGTCCCTGGTCAAGCTCATCAAGCAGGAACGCCCGGAAATCGTGGCCGTCGTTCTGAGCCGTGAGGAGGACGCCGGGACGATCATCGGAATGATCAACCAGGGCCAGGTGTTCCGCTATCTGCGCAAGCCTCTGAGTCCGGGCCTGCTGAAATCCGCCATCGATGCAGCGCTGCGGCGCCACCGCGAACTGATGGGCAACGCGTTCCTCCGGCGCAGACAAAAGGTGGAACCGATCGACAGCGACGCGGACACATCGCCGGCGGCGGAACGCACGGGCACGGACCTGTCCAGCCCCCGGCCGGAAGGCGCGCAGGCCGACGACCTGCGCTCCGCTGCGCACCCGACCGCGCCCGCTTCGCCGGCGGGTCCGTCAGGCGTGTCGGCTGCACGCCTTATCGCGAAGCTCAGAAAACTGGTCAGGCCCGGACGGGCACGGGAATGAGGCGATCTCCGGGGCCTCGAGAGAACCAGCCGATGAAATTCGCAGACATGTTCGGACGGCTGCGCGTGAAGCTGCTCGTGCTCGCGCTGCTGGTCGTCGTTCCGGAAGTGGCGTATATCGCGTATTCCGCTGCCGGCCGCAGGGCCGACGCCGAAGTCGACGCGGAGAACAATGCGCTGAACATCGTGCGCCAGATCGCGGGCCGGCATTCCGAGTTCATCTCTCTGTCGCGCGAGGTCCTGGCGGGCCTGTCCAAGTCGCCGCGGCTGCGCGGCGCGCGCTCCGCCGATGCGTGCAACGCACTGGTCGCCGACTTGCTCCGCCTCCATCCGAGGCTCTCCGCGATCGGGACGTTCCAGCCGAACGGCGAATTGTCCTGCAGCGCGGCGAGCGCGGGTGAACCCGTCAACGTGTCCGACCACGCCGTCTTCAGGCACGCGCTCGCCACAAGGAATTTCGTGGCGGGAGATTACGAGATGAACCGCATCACGGGAAACGTGGGGCTGCTGCTGGCCTATCCCGTCCTCGGCGATAACCTGCGGATCGTCGCGGTGGCGTTTGCCGCGGTGGACACCGGCTGGATATACGAAGTCATGGGCCGCCTGGCGCTCCCGGAGGGTTCCGTCGTGTCCCTGGTGAACAGCGCCGGCACCATCCTCGCGGGGTACCCGGGAACGCCGGGGCACTCCGTAGCCGGGAAGGCCATAGTCGAGACGCAGCAGTTCCGAAATCTGGCGGCTGTCGGCCACGAGGGCGTCCCGCGCGCACAGGGGCTCGATGGCGTGGAGCGGATTTTCGCCTTCGCCCCCATCCATGCCGGTGTCTCCGGAACGTCCTACCTGAGGATAGGCATCCCGACCAAGCACATATACACGGCCGCCAACGATTTCTTTTTCCGGAACATGCTGGTCACCGCGGTCCTGACGCTGTTCCTGTGCGCGATGCTCTGGTTCGGCAGCGAATTCCTCATCGTCGGGCCCATTCACAGACTGCGGCGCGCGGCCGCGCGGATGAAGGACGGCGATCTGAGCGCCCGCGCCGGCACGGACCATCGTTCGGGGGAACTGGCGGAGCTTGCACAGACCTTCGATGCGATGGCGGCGGAGCTCGAGTCCCGTGACCGGAAACTCCGGCGCGTAAACCGGACGCTGCGAATGCTCAGCGCGAGCCACCGTATGCTGCTGCGAGCCGATTTCGAGGAGGCGCTGTTGCAGGAGATGTGCAGGATCGCGGTGGACATCGGCGGCTATCGGCTCGCGTGGGTCGGGTTCGGGGAACACGACGAGCGCAAATCGATTCGCCCCGTGGCGTACTACGGATTCAATCGCGGCTACATCGAGAAGCTCAACCTGACCTGGGACGATACGGACAGCGGCGTCGGCCCGATCGGGTTGGCCCTGCTCACCGGCAGGCCGTGTGTCGTGCGGCAAGGGGCCGTCGAGCCGATGTATTCGCCCTGGATCCAAATGGCGATTCAGCACGGCTACCGGTCGTTCATCGCGCTGCCGCTCGGACAGGATGGCTCCGTATTCGGCATGATCACGCTCTACGCGACCGAGCCGGATGCATTCGCAGAAGATGAAATCGAGGTTCTTTCGGAACTCGCTCGCGACATGGGCCTTGGGGTGAAGCTCTTGCGGCTGAGCGAAGAAGCGACGCAGCGCGAGGCTGGAACGAACGAGGCGTAGGATCCGCCGGGTACGCCGGCGTGCCGCGGGAAAGGGTAGTCTCCCGCCTAACCCGGTTCCCTGATCTGCTCGTCCAGAAGTGCCCCAAGCCGCTCGAAATCGAGCGCTCCGACGCGCCGGCTGACGATGTTGCCACGCCGGTCGATCACGAACGTCGTCGGCAGTGCGCCAACGTCGCCGAAGCTGCGCGCGAGATTTCCCGAGGCATCGTGCGCCACCTTGAACGGCAGGGCGTTCTTCAGCGCGTATTCACGGACCGAATTCGGCGGATCGTGGCTCGTCGCAACCGCGATGGTCTCGAACCCGCGCGCCCTGTAGGTGTTGTAGGTTTGGACGATGCGCGGCATTTCCGTGATGCAGGGCACGCAGTCGGTTGCCCAGAAGTTCACCAGCACCACCTTGCCGCGCAGCTCCCCGGTAGTGAGGATTTCCCCCTCGATGGTCGCAAACCGGACGTCGGGAGCCGGCTTGCGCCGGAAATCCGTAAGGTACAAGCCGGCGGCGAGCGCGACGCCAAGCATTGCGAGTGCAATCGTCCGGTTCGGCAGGTTCATCCGCAGACTCTCATGAGCACGCACATTTTCAGGCGTTTTTCCCTCCGTGTCACCTCGCCGGTGCACGACCGGCTCGAGCGTTTGTGCGCAGTTCCAGCGTCGGCGGGCCAGGCGCGATAATATGACTTGAACGGGCCGCGCCCGGGACGACTGATTTAGAGGGGATTCGGTACGGTGCCAGAGCTGCCGCAGCAGGTGCGAATCGTCGAGGT
>ORMF010632906.1_pt1 | contig 18735 bp, 13 predicted proteins | sample 1779871 | NCBI WGS metagenome assembly ORMF01 (sample SAMEA104232316, study PRJEB22302) | groundwater metagenome | biome: forest; feature: aquifer; material: groundwater | place: USA | collected 2011-08-07 | depth 5.4 m | reverse complement strand
CGGCGACCTTTGCCAACAGCGGCACCTTCGCCAAGAACGGCTTGTCGGGCACGACCACGTTCAATCAGACCGCGACCGGGCTGACCTTCAACAACTCAGGCACCCTGAGCGTGCAGACGGGCACGCTGGCGATCTCGGGCAGCACCTTCACGCAATCCGGCACGCTGAACGTGGGAAGTGGCGCGACTTTCCAGAGGACCGCCGGTTTCAGCAACACCGGATTCATTGTCGGCGGCGGAACCGTGGACGTTGGCGCGAGCACCCTCACCAACAGCGGCACCCTGCGCCCGGGCAGCTCGCCTGGCACTTTGACGATCACCGGCAATCTGTCGCTGACTCCGACTTCCGTCGTGGAAATCGAGATCAATGGCACGGGCGGCGGGCAATACGACAAGCTGGCGGTATCGGGCAATATCGACTTCCAGGCCGGCAACACCATGAATGTGGTCCAACTCGGGGGTTACACCCCGGCGGTCAGCGACAATTTCACCGGCGTCGTCACTTACGCCAGCCGCAGCGGCGCCAATACGTTCACCAACATCAATAACGCTTTTGGCGCGACCTTTACGCCCACCTATACCGGGACCGATCTGTCGCTGCTGCTGTCTGCTCTGACCGGCACGATCAACACCTGGCTGTTTGACGGCAGCGACAGCTGGCTGAACCCGGCGCGCTGGAGCCTGGGGGTTGTCCCGACAGCGCTGCAAGACGTGATCATCCCGGATTACACGTCGCTCTTCACCGTTTCGATTCCCTCGGGCGCGCAGGCGGCGAAGAGCATCGTGGTTCAGGGCAACGACGTCTTTGCGGTCAATGGCGGTTCATTTACCTTCTCGCAGCCCTCGACCCTGTCCGGTGTGCTGAGTGTGTCGGGGGGCAGCCTGAGCGGCCCTGCCCTCACCGTGCAGGGCGGGTACGCCGGGAGCGGCGGCTCGGTCAATGTCGGTGGCACGCTCGCGATTACGCAGCCCGCCGGAAATCTGGTCATCAACAATGCCCTGAGCGCGGCAAACATGAATCTGAACGCCTCCGGCGGCGACCTCCAGGTTCAGAACGGCACGATGGATGTATCCGGAACGCTGGGCCTGAACGCAGCCAACGCGATCACTCAATCCTCCGGCGCCGTGCGTGTTGCTACGCTGAATGCGACCGCAGGGGCGGGCGGGATCAATCTGCCGGCGGCTGCAAACCAGATCGGCTCAATCAATCTGGCCGCGAGCGGCAACATCAACCTCGGGTCGAACGTTTCGAGCTTGAGCATTACCGGCCTGAACAGCACCAACGGCAATGTCAGCGTCCAGAACGACGGCGGCGGCATCGCGGTCAACGCAGCGGCGAACGCGCCCGGCAGCCAGTTGATCCTGATCGCGCGCGGCCCGGTCACCCAGTCGGCGCCGATCAGCGCCAACTTCCTCGGTGTCACCACGCTTAGCGATGCGGGTTCGGCCATCACGCTCAATAATGCTTCCAACGACGCGGCCTTGATCAACCTCGCCACCCTCAACGCGGCAGGCAGCGCCGCTGCAGCGGGTGCGATCAGCTACCGGGATGCCAGCGCGGTGACGGTATCGGGCGGCGTGGCCTCGAGCGGCAGCGTGACGCTACAGGCGGGCGGGGCACTCGCCCAGAGCGCGCCCGTCGTCGCGAGCGCCCTGACCGCAAGCGCCGTCGGCGGCCTTGACTTGAGCAACGCCGCAAACAGGATTGGTACGGTCAACCTGGCCAACAGCGGCAGCGGTGCCCTGCTGTTCAACAATGCCGCGCCGGCCCTGTCGATCACCGGAGTGGCGCAGAGCGGAGGCGGCAATGTCACGATTGCGAATCTCGGCGCGATTGCCACCTCCGGGGCGATCGCCAATCCCGGCGGCAATGCACTGATCACGGCAACCGGCCTGCTGAACAACGCCGCTGCGGTCAGCGCGTCCGGCAATCTCGGCTTGTTCGGCGGCGGGCTGGCCAGCAGCGGGACCGTAGCTTCCTCCTCCGGCGCGATCACGCTCGACGCCGGCACCGGTCTGCTGTCGCTCGCCGGCACGGTGACAGGTAGCGGCCAGCAGGTGAACCTTTACGGCGGCAACATGGCGATATCGGGTGCGGTGAACAACCCCGGCGGGACGGTGGTGCTGAACAACACTTCGGGCGGCGGCGTCACGCTCGGCGCGGGCTTGAGCGGCTTCGGCTTGTCCGACGCCGAACTGAACAACATCCGTGCCGGCTCGCTCGCGATCAATGCCAGCCCGGTGGTGGTGGACGGCGCGATCAACCTCGCAAGCGTCGGCGCATTGAAACTGAATGCCTCGTCGCTGCAGGTGAATAACAACTTCGTGGTGAGCGGGACACTGGACATCGACTGCGGCGGCGGTGACATCAGCGTCAACGCGGCATCCTCGCCGGTGCTGCTCGCGGGCAGCAGCGTGAACCTGTCCGCCCTGAATGTCATTCTTCGCGGGGGCAGCGCGAACGGAGCCTCCGCCGGCATCCGGGCGCTCACCGGCAATCTCGACATCCGCACGCCTTCGAACGGCGGGCTCACGCTGCTTGCCGGCTCGGCACCCGGGACTGCGTCCCGCCTGTCGGCTGCAAACAACGTGTCGATCAACGCCGGCGCCTGCGATAACTGTGCCGGCGCCGTGCTGGCCGGTTCCGGAAGTTCGAATATCACCTTGACCAATGCGCCGCCGCCGATTGTCGTTGCCGATTCGACTCCTGTTGCGCCGCGCACCGTGCTCGATCAACTGATCGCCGCCATAAACGATCCGGTGGCGATCGATACCTCCAGCGTGACCAATTCGGATCCGGTGGCAGCCGGCCGGGGCCCTGCGCCGGATTCCACCAGCACTGCGCCGGGTTCGGCCGTCCCGGACGGCCCGCGCGGCGTGGCCACATCCCTGAACCTCGCCGGCAGCGGGGCTGGAACACCGATCAAAACCGATCCGAACGGCACCGTTGGCGGCGACGCCGGCTCGTTCGGCGGCGCCACGACTTCGGTTGCCGACGGCAGCGATGGCGGAACAAACACCGGTTCAGGCGCAGCTGGCGGCGCCAGGGCGTCCTCGACAGCGACCTCCGGCGATGCTCGGGCGGGCGATGACAAGGAAGACAGCAAGTCGGCCAGTTCCAGGCCGGCCGATCAGAAAAAAGATGACAAACCCAAAGCCCCTGCGAAGAAGCCCGCGGTCTGCAGCTAGGCTGCGACTGGCCGCCGGCCTGCTCGCCGTGGCGGCGGCGGGCGCGGCCCTTGCCCAGACGCCATCAGGGGTGGGCGCGGTGACGCACCTGTCCGGAACACTGGTGGTTCGCAAGGCAGACGGCGCAATGCGTTTCCTTTCGGTGAAATCGCAAATTGGCGAAGGCGACACGCTCTCCACCGAGCGCGGCACCTATGCGCGCATCAAATTCAGCGACGGCGCGGAAGTGGTGCTGCGGCCGCAGTCGCAGATCAAGGTGGACGCCTATCAATACGACGCGGCGCAGCCGGAACGCGACAACGTGCTGGTGAGTCTGTTCAAGGGGGGCTTGCGCAGCGTCACCGGATTGATCGGCCGGCGCAATCGCAACAAGGTTCTGGTCTCCTCACCGACTGCCACGGTCGGGATTCGCGGCACCCATTTCGGCATGCTGTTCTGCTCCAACGACTGCGCCAGCATTCCGACGGCGAGCGGGCAGCCGCCGCCCAATGGCTTGCACGTCGATGTCACCGATGGGGCCATTGCGGTGCGAAATAACGCCGGCCAGCAGATCATCAATGCGGGGCAGTTCGGCTATGTGCGCGATACCGTATCCGCGCCGGCGGCGGTGCCGGCGGCGCAGGGCGTCCAGGTGACCATGCCGCTGGCCATCAGCCGCAATGCCGGCGCCGGATCGACGCTGGGCAAGGAGCGGCAAGACAACCAGTGCGTGGTGCCCTGATTTCGTAGCGGGCGGCGGCGCGGCGGATACGCATAGAATGCGCCGTTGCTTCGTCGCTCAGTCGTCCAAAGGGGTCCATGGGCTTCGTGTTGCACAGCCTCGCCGGTTTTTTTGCGCTGCACGCGCTCGCCTGGGCGTTCAGCGAGAACCGCAGGCAGCAGCCGTGGCGCACCGTGCTGTCGGGCATGCTACTCACCTTTGTCCTCGGGGTGCTGCTGCTCAAGGCGCCGTACCTGAAGCACGCCTTCGCGGTGCTCAACGATGCGCTCGGCGCGCTGGAACGCGCCACCCGCGAGGGCACCGCGTTCGTCTTCGGCTACCTCGGCGGCGGACCGGCGCCCTTTCCCGAGTCGTATCCGGCGGCGAGCTTCGTGCTCGCCTTTCGCGCGCTGCCGCTGGTGGTGGTGGTGAGCGCGCTCTCGGCGTTGCTGTTTCACTGGCGCGTGCTGCCGACGCTGGTGCGGCTGTTCTCTTGGCTGCTGCAGAAAACCATGGGCGTGAGCGGCGCGGTCGGTTTGTCCTCCGCGGCGAACGTGTTCGTCGGCATGGTCGAAGCGCCGCTCGCGGTCAAGCCCTACATCGGCGCGATGACCCGCTCGGAGTTGTTCGTGCTGATGAGCTGCGGCATGGCGACGGTGGCAGGCACGGTGATGGCGCTGTACGCCAGCTTCGTGGCCGCGCGCATACCGGACGCGCTCGGCCACATTCTCGCCGCCTCCGTCATCAGCACGCCGGCGGCGATTGCCATCGCCATGATGATGGTCCCGCCGGCCCGCGGCCCGGCCGGGTCCTTGGCCGACCGCGCGCCCGACGCAGCACTCGCCGCCAGGCCGCTATTCCCGGCGCGCAGCAGCATGGACGCGGTGACGCAGGGCACCGTCGATGGCATGCAGCTGCTGCTCAACATCGTCGCGATGCTGCTGGTGCTGGTGGCGCTGGTGAGCCTGGCCAACCAGCTCCTCAATCTCGCGCCCGACATGCTGGGCGCGCCGCTGACCTTGCAGCGCATGCTCGGCTGGCTGATGGCGCCGCTCGCCTGGGTAATGGGCATCCCGTGGCATGAAGCTCCTGCCGCCGGGGCGCTGCTGGGGACCAAGACGGTGCTGAACGAGTTGATCGCCTATATCGAACTGGCGCGGCTGCCCGAGGGCACGCTCAGTGCGCGCAGCACCCTGATGATGTTCTATGCGCTGTGCGGCTTTGCCAATCTGGGCAGCCTGGGCATCATGATAGGCGCTCTGGCCACCATGGCGCCTGAGCGCCGCGACGATATCCTGGCGCTGGGACCGAAGACGCTGGTATCGGGAACGCTCGCCACCTGCGTCGCGGGCAGCGTCGTCGGGGTGCTGCATTGAGCACGCAATGATGGGAGGACCAATGGATCGGGAGAGGGACGCGGCAGTGGACGCGTGGGCTCACGCACCGGACCGGGCCGCGGCGGGACGGGACGGGTCCTCGTCCGATCCCGTGGCGCTGCGCGAACTGCTCGCTGCGCATTTTGCCGACCCGTCCTCGAGCTGGAGCATCGGCGCATTCGGCGCCATTGCCGAATTTCATCGCGACCGCGGCGAGCCCTGCGCCCTGCGTGCGGAGAGCGGCACCGATGAAGCCGTCGCCATCACCGCCGCCGGGGCGTTGCGTGTGCGTCTCACCGCGGCCAGCCGTGCCTGCGCCTACGAGTTGCTGAGCGCGCGGCCGGCGCTGTGGCTGCAGGGCATCGTGCTTTGCCTGCCGCAAGCCGATGCGCGCCGCGGCAGGCGCGCCGTCATCAGCGAACTGGGTGCCGATCGCGATGCGATTCGCGCGGCGGACGCGGCAGACATCGTGTTCGATCTGGGTCTTGCGCTTGAAAACGTCGACTTCTGCGTGCGCAGCGGCGACCCGGCGCTGATTGCGGCGCTGCGCGCGGCATCCGGCACGCCGCTGCTGGCAGCGCCGGCTCTGGTCGAGCGCTTGAAGCAGGATAGTCCGCATCGCATCGCCATCTCGGCGCTCGGCCGCATCGAGGTGTACCAGAGGATCGGCGTGGAGGGCGCGGCGCCGCCACACGGTCCCCACACCCACCTGCTGCCGAAATTGCTGCGCCTGAAACGCACCCATGCGGCCAACGTGCCGATTCCGCCGGGCTGGCTGCCCTGCGTCTCGCTCTATCCGGCAAATCCGGTACAGGACGACAAAGGGCGGGTGAAACCGTTCGTCCGCGCCGAATACGATGCCTTCCAGTCGCTGCTCGCGGCGCACGGCGATCGCCGTTTCATCGAGGCCAAGCGCGCTACCCTGGCGGCGGTGCGCGCCGGGGCGGACCCGCGGGCATTCAACAGCGGCGCGGCGGTGCGCCGGAGTCGTGGCGAACGCAACGCGGTTCGTCTGGCATTGCGGCAATTGCACCAGCTCGAGGGTGAATCGGCGCAACTGGCGCGTTGGCCGGGTCACGGTGATGCGCCTGACCGGGACAGGTCAGCGGACGCTCACTGAGTGCCGCCGGCTCAAAGCCGGTATCCATGCGGTTTCCCGGCACATTTGACCTAAAGTCACCACTTGATTTCCAGAAGACCCCAGTTACGGACTGACGAATTCGAACCCGTCGACCGCCTTGCTCGCTCGCTTGCGCATGCTTTGATCAAACGTTGCGAATGTACGCTGCTGTCCCGAACACGCGAGATGCAGCGCGTCGGCAAAATCCAGCCCCGCTTCGTACCATTCGACCGCGCGGCCCACGTTCAACTCGTCTTCAGCCGTTAAGGCGGGTAATCCCAGCAAGCCACGTACCGCTTTTAGAATGGTCGGCCGGTCCAGACCATACGCCCCGCGCAACACCCACTCCAGTTCAAGCAGCACCGTCTTCGCCACGAACACCGGTTGCTCCTCGATGAGCCGCCGTGCTCGACTCGCCTGTGCGGGATCATCTTTGGTTATGAAGCGCGCGAGGACGTTGGTGTCTACGGCAGTCATTTTTGTCTTCTCGCTTCCTTAAGAATAGCCGTCTCCATATCTTTCAGCGATTTGCGCGGCCCTTTATATTCGGCGCAGCCGAACACCTCCGCAATAGTGGTTGGATTGAACCTCTTGAGGGGCCGCAGCAAGACCCCCTCGCCCGCAAGCTCCACAGCGAACTGCAGCCCGGGCTTCCACTTCTTTTCGGTCCGGATCGACTTCGGCAGAATCACCTGTCCCTTACTCGACAGCTTCGTGGTTTCCACGGGTTAACGCTCCGTAAGACAAGAGTAAGATATCTTACTCGCAGCCGGGTAGTGCGGCAACGTCCCGGTTTAAGAATGCCGCCGGCGCCCTGTCGCCGGCGCCGTGTCGGGCGCCGTTGCGCACAACACGGATCGCCCGTAAAATCAACCACTTTAGCGCGATCCTGCTGGTTTTCCATATTCCCCGGGGAGTCGCGCCGCCAGCCGATTTGAACACATGAAATCAGCCGAAATCCGCCAGCGCTTCCTGTCTTTTTTTGCCGGGCATGGGCACACCATCGTGCCCTCCAGCCCGCTCGTCCCGGGCAACGATCCGACCCTGCTGTTCACCAACTCGGGCATGGTGCAGTTCAAGGACGTGTTCCTCGGCAAGGAACCGCGCCCCTACAAGCGCGCCGCCTCATCGCAGCGCAGCGTGCGCGCCGGCGGCAAGCACAACGACCTGGAGAACGTCGGCTACACCGCGCGGCACCACACCTTTTTCGAGATGCTGGGGAATTTTTCCTTCGGCGACTATTTCAAGCGCGAGGCGATCGGCTACGCCTGGGAGCTCCTGACGGATGTGTACAAGCTGCCGGCGGACAAGCTCTGGACCACCGTCTATCACGAGGACGACGAGGCGTTCGATATCTGGACGAAGGAAATCGGCGTGCCCGCGGCGCGCTGCATCCGCATCGGCGACAAGGGGCAGCGTTATCAGAGCGACAACTTCTGGCAGATGGCCGACACCGGCCCCTGCGGTCCGTGCAGCGAAATTTTTTATGACCACGGCGCTGAAGTCGCGGGCGGTCCCCCGGGATCGCCGGACGCGGACGGTGATCGCTACATCGAGATCTGGAATCTGGTGTTCATGCAATTTCAAAGGGAAAAAAGCGGCGACGACAAGTACGCGATGACGCCGCTGCCCAAGCCTTGTGTGGATACCGGCATGGGACTGGAGCGCATCGCCGCGGTGCTGCAACAGGTGCACTCCAACTACGAGATCGACCTGTTCCAGGATCTGATCCGCGCAGCGGCGCGCGAGACCGCTACCCGCGACCTCGGTTCCAATTCGCTCAAAGTCATCGCCGATCACATCCGTGCCACTTCGTTTCTCATCGTCGATGGCGTGATTCCGGGCAACGAAGGGCGCGGCTACGTGCTGCGCCGCATTATCCGGCGCGCCATACGCCACGGCTACAAGCTTGGCCGGAAGCAGCCGTTCTTCCATGCTCTGGTGGCCGATCTGTCGCAGAGCATGGGTGATGCCTATCCGGAACTGGCGAAGGCGGCGGACGAGGTCGCGCAGGTGCTGCGGGCGGAGGAAGAGCGATTCGCCGAGACCCTGGAGAACGGCATGAGAGTGCTCGAGGGCGCGCTGACCCGGGAGGACAGGATGCTGGACGGCGAGACGGTGTTCCAGTTGTACGATACGTTCGGATTTCCGGTCGATCTGACCGCAGACATCGCGCGCGAACGCGACGTGCTGATCGACTACGCCGGCTTCGAGCAGGCGATGCAGCGCCAGCGCGAGCGCGCCCGCGCCGCATCGAAATTCCAGATGAAGGCGGCGGTTGACTACTCGGGCGAACCGACTGAATTCCACGGCTACGAAACCCTGAAGCTCGAGGCTGCGGTGGTGGCGCTCTACAAGGAAGGCGCGCAGGTTGAGTCGCTCGAAGCGGGCGACCAGGCCGTGGTGGTGCTCGATCGTACGCCGTTCTACGCGGAGTCGGGCGGCCAGGTCGGCGATCGCGGCGAGCTGATCGGTTCGACCGGCACCTTCAAGGTCGAGGACACACAGAAAATCCAGTCCGGGGTGTTCGGTCATAAGGGCGTGCTCGCCACCGGGCGTCTGCGCTCGGGCGACAAAGTCACCGCCCTGGTGGACGTGGTATCGCGCGAACGCGCCGCGTTCAACCACTCGGCCACCCACCTGATGCATGCGGCGTTGCGCAAGGTGCTGGGCAAGCATGTGCAGCAGAAGGGTTCGCTGGTGGATGCCGATCACACTCGCTTCGATTTTTCGCACACCGAGACGCTCAGCGACGCGCAGCTGCGGGAGATCGAAGTGCTGGTGAACCGGGAAATCCGCAGGAACGCCGAGGTGTCCTCGCGCATCATGAAATACGACGACGCCATCAAGGCCGGCGCGATGGCGCTGTTCGGCGAAAAATACGGCGATGAGGTCCGCGTCATCGGCATGGGTGATTTTTCGACCGAATTGTGCGGTGGCACGCATGTGGAGCGCACCGGCGACATCGGATTCTTCAAGATCGTGTCCCAGTCCGGCGTGGCGGCGGGCATACGCCGCATCGAGGCGATGACGGCCGACGGCGCGCTTGCCTGGGTGCAGGGCGGGGAAGCCAGCCTCGCCGGGGCCGCCGAGGCGCTCAAGGTGCAGCCGCAGGACCTGAAGCAGAAGATTGCGCAGATATTCGACAACGTGCGTTCGCTGGAAAAGGAACTGGTGCGCCTCAAATCCAAAATGGCGGCATCCCGGGGCGAGGACCTGGCGGCGCAGGCGCTGGAGGTGAAAGGCATCAAGGTGCTGGCCGCAGTGCTCGACGGCGCCGATGCGAAAACCCTGCGCGATACGCTGGACGCGCTGAAGACGCGGCTCAAGTCCGCGGCGGTGGTGCTGGGTGCGACCGAGGGCGGCCGGGTCAACCTGGTGGCGGGGGTCACCGCCGACCTTACGGCCAGGGTAAAGGCAGGCGAACTGGTGAACTTCGTCGCCCAGCAGGTAGGAGGCAAGGGCGGCGGGCGTGCCGACATGGCGCAGGCCGGCGGCACCGAACCGGCCAACATGCCGGCGGCGCTGGCCTCGGTGCGCGACTGGGTGTCACAGCGGCTTTAGTCTCGCGCCGGCCAATGAAGGCGGCCGCGACCGCCATCGTGGCCCGCCGCAGGCCGGAACCGCGGGCGAGGGCGCGAGGCGCCCGCTCAGAAGCCGATACGCTGTCTCTTGGCGGTGCGCGGCCCGGCGATATCCTCCGGGTAAACCTCGTCGCGGCCCGCCAGCTTGGCGTTGCCAAAACCGTTCGTGATCGCCCGCCGCATCTGCCTCGGCCCGAGTTCCGCCAATCGCTCCAGCAGGTCGTCCGAGGCCCCTTCCGGGAAGGTGCGTCCCCAATCATGACCGGACCGAATCTCGGTGTAAATCGCCTGGGCGATGCGCCGCGCGCCGAAGTGATCCGGCGGTGCGATTTCATACACGTTGACGCGATTGAGGATCGGCTCGGGGATGCGCGATTCGTCGTTGGCGGTGGCGATCCAGAAGACGCTGGATGCGTCAATCGGAATCTCCACGAATTCGTCGATGAAATTCGATGCGGTGTCGCGCTCCAGCAGTGAGTAGAGCGGTCCCAGCGGATCGTATTGCGAGTCGCCGCCGGCCTTGTCGATCTCGTCGATGACCATTACCGGATTGGCGTATTTGCCGTTGAGGATGGTGTCGAACACCTTGCCGGGCTTGCTGTTCTTCCACTGCGAGGAGGCGCCGGACAGGACCCACCCCGCGGTCAGCGAACTCATGGAGACGAAGCCGAAACCGGTGGAGAGCAACTGGGCGATGCGCTTGCCGAAGTGGGTCTTGCCGATGCCCGGCTCGCCGAGCAGCAGCATCGGCGGCACCTCCATCGCGTCCGTCGAGGACGAGCACAGGGCGATGTGCTTGCGGATATCGTCGAGGACCTCGGAGAAATTCGGCAACTCGTCGTACAACTCGTCCATCGCCGGGATGCCCGAAGGCTTCACGGTGAGACGGCTACCCCCCGCCTTGAGCATTTTCTCGTAGGTATTGCGGAGCGCCTCGTTGGCCGAGGGCGCCATTTCCTGGAGCGCGCGGTCAACATTGGCCACGTCGTACACATCCTTGAATCCGGCTAGCGGTATGTTCACGTCGGCATGGGTCGCAAAGTTGTGCGTGGTTGCTGTTGACATTACCGCCTCCTGGATTCGGGTGACGCCAGTATCTTTGCGTCACATGCCAGAATCCCGCTTGAGGCGGTATCCATTCGGACTAACGCCATCCGGACGGGGGGGTTGACCGCGTCGTTGACGCGATTGCAAATTCACATGACCTGTGGCGTTTTAGCAGCCAGGCACGTCTGCTGCTGATAGGATGACCCGACGATCTTGCGTCCAGGCTCATACCTCGTTGGAATCACGAGCCTGGCTCCAGGCTATACCTCGTTGGAAGAGACTCAGGCTTGCCAGGCGGCAATAACCATGCTTCAATGCCGGTCATGAAGACCGTGCGTGGCGCTCACCATTACTTTTTTGGCTTTCCTCAGCCTCTGGCGGAGGGAACGAGCTAGTTCGCGCTGCGATCGATTCCGACAAAACCGCCAGTGCCGCAAGCCTGGCGGTTTTTTTATGACTTTTCCCGCCGTCCACAGAGTGTCCACATGACCGCCCCCGACAATTTCCAGATTCCCGCCGACAGGACGTCGCAGACCGACGATGAGCGCATCGGCCTGATTACGCCGCTGCCGCCGCCGGAGCACCTGATCCGGTTTTTCCCGATCCAGGGGACCCCGGTGGAAACGCTGGTGTCGCAGACGCGGGAGAAGGTGAAGCACATTCTCCATGGCCGCTCCGACCGGCTGCTGGTGGTGATCGGGCCCTGCTCGATCCATGATCCCGCGGCGGCGGTCGAATATGCCGTGCGCCTGGCGGAGCCGCGCCGCCGCTACGCCGCCGATCTGGAAATCGTGATGCGCGTCTATTTCGAGAAGCCGCGCACCACCGTCGGCTGGAAGGGACTCATCAACGATCCCTATCTCAACGACAGTTTCCGCATCGACGAGGGATTGCGCATCGCCCGCGACCTGCTGCTGCGCATCAACCAGCAGGGCGTGCCGGCGGGTTCGGAGTTTCTCGACGTGATCTCGCCGCAGTACATCGGCGACCTGATCAGCTGGGGCGCGATCGGCGCGCGCACCACCGAAAGCCAGGTGCACCGCGAACTCGCCTCGGGCCTGTCCGCGCCGGTCGGCTTCAAGAACGGCACCGACGGCAGCGTCAGGATCGCGGTCGATGCCCTCCTTGCGGCGTGCCGCAGCCACCACTTCATGTCGGTGCACAAGAACGGCCAGGTGGCCATCGTGCAAACCCGGGGAAACCCGGACTGCCACATCATCCTGCGCGGCGGCAAGGCGCCGAACTACGACCAGGCAAGCGTCGCGGCGGCGGCGAAATCGCTGGCCGCAGCCGGTCTTGCGCAGCGGCTGATGATCGACTGCAGCCACGCCAACAGCCGCAAGGATTACCGCAGGCAGGCGGAGGTGGCGGCCGACATCGCCCGCCAGCTCGCCGCAGGCGAACAGCGGGTGGTCGGCGTGATGATCGAATCGCATCTGAAGGACGGGCGCCAGGACTTGAAGCCCGGGCAGGCGCTCGCGTACGGGCAAAGCATCACCGACGCCTGCCTGGGCTGGGAGGAAAGCCTGCCATTGCTCGAGACCCTCGCTGCGGCGGTGCGCGCGCGGCGCACCCGGCCGAAGGGCAGGTGAACGGAATATCAATTTGCAAATGATAAGGAAACGCTGATTAACCCAAACCGCTGACGGCGTAGCGAGAGGCGAGCGCTACAAGTCCTTGATTAGAATTGTCCTCGCTCGTCCGCGCAGGTTGCAAACAGCGGCCGCCTCGCGACACAACTCACAGTTCTTCAGAGCTTCCCTAATTCCGCAACCGGGGCCATGACCCCCGCGGCGTATAATCGCGCCGCAACATGAGCGACCACTCCAGCGCCGGGCAGCCGCGCGCGCCGTCCTCCGCGTCCGGACGCGCCGGCGCCGCGGTTCCCCTTTCAGTGCTTCCCCTGGGTCTTCCGCCGGCGCTATGGGTGGCGCCGGTCCTCGGCTTCAAATTCTGGCTGGCCGCGGTATTTCCCTTCACCGGCGACGAGGCCTATTTCACCGTCTGGGGGATGCGGCCGGATTTCGGGTTCTACGACCATCCGCCGATGATCGGCTGGCTGCTGGCGTTGTTGCTGCGGTTCTCCAGTGCCGAGTGGCTGCTGCGGTTGCCGGCGGTGCTGGGGCCGGCGCTGGTGGCGCTTGCCCTGTGGTTCGCCCTGCGGCGCATCGATCCGGAGCGCGCGCTGCTGGCCGCGCTGGCGCTGCTGCTCGCGCCGGTACACGTGTGGAACGTGTTCATCACCACCGATGCGCCGCTCGCGCTCCTGTCGGTGCTGTCGGGGCTTGCCTTCTGGCGCGCGCTCGAGCGTCGCTCGCCGCGCTGGCATGCCGCCGCCGGCGTGTTTCTCGGCCTGGCGTTCCTGTCGAAATATTTTGCGGCGCTGCTGGGCTTCGCCTACCTCGCGCACCTGTTGTTGTCGCCCCGGGCCGAGCGCGACTGGCGCGGCCTTGCTCTCACCTTCGCCTGCGCGGCGCCGTTCGTCCTGCTCAACCTGTGGTGGAACTACGGGCACTGCTGGGCGAACCTGATGTTCAATCTCTACAACCGTCACGACGAGGCGGGCTTTTCGCTGAAGAATCCGCCGCTGTACCTGCTCAGCGCGCTGTACGTGCTGAGTCCGGTGGCGCTTTGGCAATTGCTGGGCGGGCGATCGGTGGTGGCGCGCGCGTGGGGCCGGCGCGGCTTCCGCTTTCTCACGCTCGCCTGGGCGGCGCCCTTTGCCGTGTTCGCGGCGCTGTCCCTGGCGAAGACGGTGGGCCTGCACTGGCTGCTGTCGTTCGTGCCGTTCTTCTTTGCCTCGCTGGTGTACGTGCTGAGCGCAGCCCAGTTGCGCCGCTCGGTGATTTTTCTTGCCGCGTTCAGCGCGCTGCACATTATGGTTGCGGGCATCGCCGCCATCGTGCCGCTGGAGAAATGGCAATCGGCGCGGTTCTATGACGGCATCGTGTTCCACTTCCGCATCGGGCAGGTGCTCGAGGCCATGCGGCCGTATCTGGAGGAGTTCGAGCCGGCAGCCGATGGCTACTCGGCGGCGGCGACCGCGTCGTATCATGCCGGGCGATACGTGTTCGTCTTCGGCACCGCGTCCTCGCACGCGCGTCACGACGACATCCTCACCGACTTCAGGCGCCTCGACGGCCGCAACATCATGGTGCTGCGCAAATCCCCGCCACAGCCGGCGGAGTACGAGCCGTATTTCCGCTCCGTCGAGTTGAAATCTTTCGCGGTGGCGGGGGCGACCTTCCACCTCGCGCTGGGGCGCGGTTTTGACTACGCCGCCTATCGCGAGCGGGTGCTCTCGCCGCTTCGCGAGCGCTACTACCGGATTCCGGCCTACCTGCCGCAGGGGCATTGCTACTTCTGCGAGCGCTATTTCAACCAGGCAAGCTGTCCGGCGCGCTAGGATGAAAACGCCCCGGCGTTTTCCCCGATGCCGGGGTGTGCGAGGGGGGCTTGCCCCCTTGCGTCGTGGACAACTGGATGAAAACGCCCCGGCGTTTTCCCCGATGCCGGGGTGTGCGAGGGGGCTTGCCCCCTTGCGTCGTGGACAACTGACATGAGCGCGCCTGCCGATCTGGTTCGCCTGCTGCGGCCGCATCAATGGGTCAAGAATGCGTTCGTCCTGATCGGTCTGGTATTCGGCCATGCCTGGGACGATCCGCAGCAGGTGATGAACGTGGCGCGGCTGCTCGCCGGCTTCTGCCTGCTCGCGAGCGGCGTGTACGCGATGAACGACGTGTTCGACCGCGACGCCGACCGCGCCCATCCGGACAAGCGCAACCGGCCGGTGGCGGGCGGACGCATCGCGCCCGGCGCCGCAGCGGCGCTGGCCGTGGCGCTGGCGCTGGCCGGCCTGACGATTGCGTACCGGGTCTCGCCATCCGCGTTCGCAATCTTCGCCGCGTACGTGCTGCTCAACCTCGCCTACAGCGCCGGTCTGAAGCATGTTGCGGTCCTCGATGTGTTTCTCATCGCGGCCGGCTTCATGCTGCGCATCCTCGCCGGGACCCTGGGTATCGGCATCGAGCCGTCACAGTGGCTGTTGCTGTGCGGGCTGCTGGTGACATTGTTTCTCGGCTTTGCCAAACGCCGCGCCGAATTGTTCGAGCACCAGAATGGCAGCGGCAGCGCCGCGGACAATGATGACAACCCGGACGCCGCATCCACGGCCGCGCCGCCACAACGGCGTTCACTGGCCGGCTACACGCCGAAGCTGCTCGACCAGATGATTGCCATCAGCGCGGGCGGCAGCGTGATCGGCTATGCGCTGTACACCGTCGATCTGTCGACCATCGCCCTGCATGGCACGGACAAGCTGATCTACACGCTGCCGGTGGTGTTGTACGCGGTGTTCCGCTATCTTCATCTGCTCTACCGCCGGGGCGGCGGCGCGGATCCGTCGGCCGATCTGCTGGGCGATCCGCATCTGCTGGTCACATCGCTTGGCTGGGTCGGACTCATCTGGTGGCTGTTGTACGCGGCTGCGTAATGCCTTCCGGGGTTTTGCAGCGCCACAACCTCGTTCCGTCACGATTCTGCGGGCGTGCCCAGCCGGCCTTGCGGACCACGTCCGGAAAAAGCAGCCTGGAAAAGCGAATTTGTGAGTGGCGCCCCGATTGGGCATAATCCGCCGGGGCCACAGACGCAGGCAATCAGCGAAAAGACAGTCAGCGAAAAACAGTCAGCGACAATCCATCACCATGGCCGATAGCGCCGAACGAGCTCGTCTGCCGTCGCTTGATTCACTGGGCGATGCGACCCAGTTCGCCAGCCAGATCCATGGGCTCATCACCTATTCGCCGCTGTTCGAGAACTTCAACCTGGCGGAAATCCGGCTGATGAGCCATTTCATGCACGTCTATCGCGCAGCGACCGGCGATGAGATCATCCGCGAGGGGGATGCTGGCGATTTCATGCTGTTCGTCATCGAGGGAAAAATCGAAGTGTTCAAGCAGGATCGCTGGAACGCGCCGCGCCTTATCGCGGTGGTGGGCCCGGGACAATCCCTGGGCGAAATGTCGATGATAGACGGCGAGCCGCGCTTCGCCACCTGCGTCGCCGCGGAGACCTGCCTCGTTTCGGTGCTGTCGCGCGAATCGCTGGCGCGCATCATTCTCGAGCAGCCGATTCTCGGCGCGAAGATCCTGATGGAACTGGTGCTGATGCTGTCACAACGCCTGCGCCAGACCAGCGCCAAGCTGGTCAGCTATATGGATCGCGAGCCAGGCTGACGCGCCGCTTACGCGGCGAAAACATACCGCCAAACAAAATTGCACGGACGTTTTGTGCTCACAAACTATGGCAGAATACGCCGGCACCAGCAGACGGAGGGGGATATGAAAGTAGAGGGCAGGGATTTCTGGGCCGGATTGATGTTCGTGGCATTCGGCGTGGGCTTCATGATCGTTTCAGGGAACTATCCCATGGGCACGTCGGTCCGCATGGGGCCGGCCTATTTCCCGACGATGCTGGGCGCCATTCTGGCGATTCTCGGCGCCATCATCCTGTTCCGCTCGTTCATCAGCAGGGAAAAATCGCCACTCAAGGTGATCGAGTTTCGTCCGCTGGTGCTGATAGCCGGCATCGTGGTGGCGGTCGTTTCTTATTTCGCCATCGGCCTGCGCAGCGCCGGCGCCCTGGGCGAGGCTGCCTACATGGTGCTTGCGGGGGGTGGGCTGATGCTGATATTCGGCGCCTTCGGGCCCAGGCTGCTGTGGATGATCCTCGGCGCCTCGCTCGCCTTCGGCTATCTGCTGAAGCCCCTGGGCATGGTGCTGGCCGCCATCATCCTGGTGTTCTTTTCCGCTTTCGCCGGGCATGAGTTCCGCTTGAAGGAAGTGCTTTTTCTTTCAGTCGGCCTGGCGGCGTTCGGGGTGGGCGTGTTCATTTATGGCCTGGGGCTGCCGTTGAACGTCTGGCCCGCGGTTTTCGGAGGATAGGACGCCATGGATGCACTATTCACCAATCTCGGGATCGGTTTCGGCGTTGCGCTGACGATACAGAACCTGTTGTACTGCCTGCTCGGGGTTACGCTGGGCACCCTGGTGGGGGTGCTCCCCGGCATCGGGCCGGTGGCGACCATCGCCATGTTGCTGCCGGTGACCTTCACCTTGTCGCCGATTTCGGCGCTGATCATGCTGGCCGGCATCTATTACGGCGCCCAGTACGGCGGCTCGACCACGGCGATACTGGTGAACCTGCCGGGTGAAACCTCCTCGGTGGTGACCTGCATAGACGGCTACCAGATGGCCAGGCAGGGAAGGGCCGGACCGGCGCTGGGCATCGCGGCCATCGGCTCGTTTTTCGCCGGCACGGTTGCCACGGTCATCGTCGCGCTGTTTGCGCCGCCGCTGGCCGAAGTGGCGTTGAAATTCGGTCCCGCAGAATATTTTTCGCTGATGGTGCTCGGCCTGATCGCGGCGGTGGTGCTCGCCCACGGCTCGCTGATGAAGGCGATTGCCATGGTCCTGCTCGGTCTGTTGGTGGGCCTGGTCGGTACCGACGTCAACTCCGGGGTGGCGCGCTTCAACTTCGCCATTTCGGAACTCTCTGACGGGGTCGGCTTCATCAGCATCGCCATGGGCCTGTTCGGTTTCGCCGAGATCATCACCAACCTCGAACTGGGGACCAAACGCGAGGTGTTCACCAGCAGGGTGTCGGGCCTGCTGCCCTCGCTGAAGGACATCAGGGATTGCATCATGCCGATCCTGCGCGGCACCGCGCTCGGCTCCTTCCTCGGCATACTGCCGGGGGGCGGCGCGCTGCTCGCCGCTTTTGCCGCCTACACGCTCGAGAAAAAAGTGTCGAAGAACTCAGCCCAGTTCGGCAAGGGCGCGATCCAGGGCGTCGCCGCCCCGGAGGCGGCGAACAACGCCGGCGCCCAGACCTCCTTCATCCCGCTGCTCACGTTGGGCATTCCGTCCAATCCGGTGATGGCGCTGATGATAGGCGCGATGATGATCCAGGGCATTGCCCCGGGGCCGCAGGTGATGACCGAAAGGCCGCAGTTGTTCTGGGGCATGATTGCCAGCATGTGGGTGGGCAACCTGATGCTGGTGATCCTGAACCTGCCGATGATAGGCATGTGGATCAAACTGCTCACCATTCCCTATCGCCTGCTCTATCCGGCCATCCTGATGTTCATGGCGGTGGGGGTGTACAGCCTGCAAAACAGTCCGTTCGATGTGCTGCAGACGGCGGTGCTGGGGCTGTTCGGCTATATTTTCGTCAAGCTCGCCTGCGAACCGGCGCCGCTGATTCTCGGTTTCATCCTCGGGCCGCTGATGGAAGAAAACCTGCGCCGCGCCATGCTGCTGTCGCGCGGCGACTGGTCCGTGTTCTTCCAGCGTCCCATCAGCGCCACCATGCTGGTGATGTCGATACTGCTGCTGATTGTGGTGGTTTTGCCGGCGGTGCGCGTCAAGCGCGAAGAGGCGTTCGTCGCCGATTGATCCGGCGGGACAAGCGGGCGGCGCCTGTCCGCAGGCGCCCGCCGTCCATGCGCTCGCGACGCCCGGCGCGGTATGTCCGGTTCAGCGCGTAAGCTTCCTCTCAGCCGGTAACCGGTGACAGAACGCGATTTCGAATAAAAGCGAAAGAGGATTTTGCGTTTATCCCAGGTCCTTGATTCAGTCCGGATGGGTTCATCATCCGGACTGAATCAAGGAGCCACGCGGTCTTTGTATCGGGAAGACGGTTCCAGGAACCGCGGCGGTTG
>ORMF012058385.1_pt1 | contig 18742 bp, 15 predicted proteins | sample 1779871 | NCBI WGS metagenome assembly ORMF01 (sample SAMEA104232316, study PRJEB22302) | groundwater metagenome | biome: forest; feature: aquifer; material: groundwater | place: USA | collected 2011-08-07 | depth 5.4 m | reverse complement strand
TCGTGCTTGACGCGTCGCACTGCTGCGAGTAGTATCTGCCATCTTGCTCTATGACCCCTGACCCCCGTTGAGGATGAAGACAGCCGGAGAACGCAAAGATGTCTTTCAATAAAATCACTTTGGTCGGTAATCTTGGGCGTGATCCAGAGTTGCGCTATACGCCGCAAGGCACACCCGTTTGCAGCTTCAGTTTGGCCACAAACGAACGAAGGAAAGATCGCAGCACTGGCGAAAACAACGACATCACTACGTGGTTTCGCGTTACGCTTTGGGGACGTCAGGCTGAAACCGCGTCTCAGTATCTGACCCGGGGCAGGCCGGTTTACATCGAAGGCCGGCTACGCGTCGAGGAATGGACCGATCGCGACGGCAAGCCGCGTCACACGCTCGAGGTCCACGCGACCGACATGCAGTTTATTGGTGGTGGGAGAGGTGAGGATGCCGGAGCGGCGCCCGCGCGCGGAGCAGCGGCGGCAGCCGGCCCGGGTGATGCCGGACCTGAACCCAATGATCTCAGCGACGATGACATTCCGTTCTGATTTGCGTCGGACCGATCGGTCCAGCCAAAGTTCGCTGGCCAAAAAGACTTAGGCGGTGCCGGCTACTTCGCTGGTTCCCCACTTACCTAATTGCCGCAGTTTGCGATAGCGCTGCGCCAGGCGGTCCGCCACGTTGCTTGTAGCCGACTGCGCCAGCCTCTCGCAAAGAATTGGATCAAGGAAACGGGCGGCATCATCGTGAGAATTCTGCGCCCCACCCGAAGGCTCAGCAACTACCTGATCAACTATTCCCTCGCGCTGCAAGTCCGGGGCAGTGAGTCGCAGTTCTTCCGCTGCGCGCGCAGCCTGGCTTGAATCTTTCCATAGAATGGCCGCGCAACCTTCTGGTGAGATTACTGAATAGATCGCGTTTTCCAGCATCAGCACCTGATCGCCAATGCCAATCGCCAATGCACCACCGGATCCGCCTTCGCCAATCACAGTGACTATCACCGGCACAGTTAACTTCGCCATCTCCCGGAGGTTGTGTGCAATGGCCTCGGCCTGTCCCCGCTCTTCGGCATCGATGCCGGGATAGGCTCCGGGAGTATCAATGAAACAGAAGATTGGTCGTTCGAACTTCTCTGCCAGCTTCATCGCGCGAATAGCCTTGCGATAGCCTTCGGGCTTGGGCATTCCAAAATTACGAAACTGCCGTTGCTTTGTATCGCGTCCTTTCTGATGTCCAACAACCAGCGCCGGCATGCCATGAAAGCGCGCAAAGCCACATACGATGGCAGGGTCATCAGCGTACCGACGATCACCATGTATCTCCGTGAAGTCCTCGAACAATCGCTCGATGAAATCGAGGGTGTATGGACGTTCGGGATGACGTGCGAGCTGGACCCGCTCGAAGGCGGTAGGGGAATACTTACCAGCCAATACAGTTTTGTCTGCCATCGAGAGTTTAGACTGCACCTCGCGCCGCGGCGGCTTGCCTGGGAGCGAAGCCTTCCCATCTGACCTCGCAACCGAGGTTCCGTAAAGCTAATTCGATCTCTGCGCTGCCCTGAACCTTCAAAGAAGGGTGAGTGCGCACCCGTATTAGCATACCCTCAGAAACTAATTCGACGAAAACGTCACAATCACCTTTTGACTGCTCGAGCAGGTTCCTGACTGCCTCGCACAGTTGGGCTGAATCCGCCGCGGCTGGAAAGGCGATGATCATCTCTCTCGCCTTCTGCTGGACCGCCTGAGTCAACTCAGTGAGCTTTTCGGCGATCACAGTGATCGCTCCATCATCGCTAATCTCCGCCCTGCCGTTTACCAAAACCGTCGCCTCATCAGCCACGATCGCGCCCTGTCTGCGGAAAGGCTCGGGCCAGAGGACGCACTTTACCGATCCCGCCTGGTCCTCCAAACGGAATATGGCAAACCGATCGCCCTTCTTTGTAGTGCGAAGCTGTAGGTCCGTAATGAGGCCGGCAATCGTAGCCCGCGAGCCGCTCTCCTGTTGACTTAGCTCTGCCGAGGTTACGGCGCCAAGTTTTGCGACCAGCGAGAAGTGAGCCTCCAGGGGATGCCCGGTAACGTAAAAACCAACTGCCTTCTTCTCTGCCGCCAGCATCTCTGAAGCTGTCCACGCGGCGGCCGCAGGCAAATCGCTGGCGTCCTCAGGAGCCTGCGACGTATCTCCGCTAAACAGATCGTTCTGGCCGCTCGCCTTCGCGCGCTTCGCTCTGGCCGAACGAGCCAGCGCAACATCGATGGCGGCAAAAAGGCGAGCTCGCCAATGATTGCTAATGCCCTCAGAAGGCTTTAGAGAGTCGAAGGCGCCACTGTAAACCAGGCCTTCCAAAACCCGCTTGTTAATCGAGCCTTCCTCGACTCGCTCTGTAAAATCGAACAGCGATCTAAACGGGCCGGCCTGGCGCGCCTTCATGATCGCGGTGACGCTATTGAAGCCTATGCCTTTGATAGCCGCCAGACCGTAACGGATAGCACCCTTCAGCGCCGTGAAGCCTATGTCGCTTTCGTTAACATCGGGCGGCAGCAGGACAATTCCCTGCCCCCGCATCTCTTTCGTATAACGGAACACCTTCGCCGTGTCGTCGATCTCATTTGAGAGCACAGCGGCATAGAAGTGTTCGCCATAATGGGCCTTGAGATATCCAGTTTGAAATGCCAGATACGCGTAAGCGACGCTATGTGCCTTGGGGAAGCCATAATCTGCGAACTGCGCCATCAGGGAGAAAATCTGCTGAGCCTTGTCACGTTTGATACCGCGCGCGACCGCGCCAAGGATGAACTTCTGCTCTTGCTGAGCCATCTCTTCCCGGTTCTTCTTGCCCATCGCCTTTCGCAGACTGTCGGCCTCGGCCATGGTGTATCCGGCCAGCTTCTGAGCTAGTTGCATTGCCTGTTCCTGGTAGACGATGACCCCTTGGGTACTATCCAGAATGTCTTTCATCTCCGGGACGATGTACCGAACGCTCTTCTTGCCGTGGTGCCTCAAAATGAAATCATCGACCATTCCGCCATCGATTGGACCGGGCCGATAGAGGGCATTAAGCGCTGATAAATCTTCGATGCTCTTAGGCTTGAGCTTGCGACAGATGTCCTGCATTCCCGAAGATTCAAACTGGAATATGGCATCCGTCCGACCCTCAGCAAACAGTTGCATAGTCTTTTCGTCGTTAAGCAGAACCTTTGACCACTCGATATCCCTGCTAAGCGATCGCTTTATGCTCTTTAAGCAGTCGCTTATAATCGTAAGCGTGTTAAGCGCAAGGAAGTCCATCTTCAGTACGCCGACCTTCTCGAGGTCGGACATCTCATACTGGGTGGTAACCTCATCCTTGGCCGAAACGGCTATTGGGATTAGTTCTTCGAGGGGCTCAGGTGTAATGACCACGCCCGCCGCATGGACTGAAACGTGACGTGCGCAACCCTCAAGCCTTCGAGCGAGGTCGATCAAGTCCCGCACCTGGTCATTAGTCTCCATGGCGTTGCGGAGTTCAGGTACTTGTTGAATAGCTTGTTCGATACTGACATTGCGGCCACGAACCGGCGGGGGAATCATCTTCGAGATGCGCTCAACGTCGGAATATGGCATGTCGAGCGCGCGACCCACGTCCTTGATTGCGGCGCGTGATGCCAGGGTCCCGAAGGTTACGATTTGGCATACTGAATCGCGCCCGTATAGATCGGCTACGTGATTGATAACCTCGCTCCGCCCCCGGACACAAAAGTCAATATCGATATCCGGCATGGAAACGCGCTCAGGATTCAGGAATCGCTCAAAGAAGAGGTTGTACCGCAAGGGATCAATATCGGTAATTCCGAGGCAGTAGGCCACGAGCGATCCCGCCGAAGACCCACGGCCAGGTCCAACGGGAATGCCATGTTCTTTGGCATAGCGGACAAAATCCCACACGATTAGGAAATAACCGGCGTATCCCATGCGCTTGATGACTTCAATCTCGTGCCAGAGCCGTTTCTCGTACTCTTCGAAGGTGTGGGTGAGATCCCCTCTGGACAATTCTCCGTCCCAGACTTGAGCCTTGCGCGTCTGATAACCATTGCGAACGGTCTTCTCGAAGTATTCGTCGGCCGACAGACCAGCGTCGGACGCTGGAATGGGATAGTTGGGTAGGTAGTTGACGCCGTGCGGCAAACTCAAATCACATCTTTCTGCGATCTCCACGGTTCGTTCGAGCGCCTCTGGCAATTCATTCCCAAAAATCTGCCACATCTCGTCGGGCGAACGAACATAAAAATTTGGCGTGCCGTACCGTAGACGATTCTGATCATTTACCGTCTTAGCCGAACCAATACACAGGAGCACGTCGTGCGCACGAGCATCGTCCGGCATCAGGTAGTGGGCGTCATTAGTGGCAACCAGGGGAATGCCGGTCCGTCTTGATAACTCGACGAGCGGCTTACGGATACGGGCTTGTGGTTCCAAACCGTGTTCCTGAATCTCAAGAAAGTAATTCCCCTTGCCCATTATCTCCTGAAATTCAAGGGCCGCTGCGGCAGCATCATCTGGACACTCACGGGCCAGCATCGCTGAGGGCACCCCCGACATGCAGGCCGAGAGGGCGATCAGACCCTTGCTGTGTTGGGCGAGTAGTTCTTTGTCGATCCGCGGTTTGTAGTAAAAGCCTTCGGTGAACGCTTTCGAGGTAAGCCGCGACAGATTGCGATATCCCTCGAAGTCCTTTGCCAGGAGAATCAAGTGATGATTAGTCTTCTCCCCCGGCGCGGCGCGACCTCCGCGGTCCTTGCGACTTCCCTTTGCAATATAGGTCTCGCACCCGATGATAGGTTTGATCCCTTCCTTCTTCATCGTGTTGTAGAAAGTGATCGCGCCGTACATGTTTCCATGATCAGTCATGGCACACGCGTCCATTCCCAGTTCCTGGGTTCGCTTTGCCAGCGGGTTTATCTGAATTGCCCCATCCAGGAGGCTATAGTCGGTGTGTAAATGAAGATGGACGAAGCGCTTGTCCTGCATATTGAATTATTATTGAAGAGTAAGCAGCGAATCGTAGCTGTCGATGTAACACTATATCACGTGGCGTCGCCGGATCAATCAAACAACATCTTGAATTGGTTTTTATTCGACCCTCAGAACAATCCTCCGTCGGAAAGGGCATTCACCGTACGCCTATTCCCATTCGATTGTGCTGGGAGGCTTCGAGCTTATGTCGTATACAACGCGATTGACGCCCTTAACTTCCGATACAATCCGAGTCGATATTCTGGCCAGGACATCGTGTGGGAGACGCGCCCAGTCCGCGGTCATTCCATCGACGCTGGTGACGGCCCGAATCGCAATCACACGCTCGTACGTTCGCTCATCGCCCATGACCCCGACTGTCGAAATCGGCAACAGGACTGCAAAAGCCTGCCAGACAAAATCATACAAACCCGAGCGCCGCAGTTCCGCGTCGAAAATCCGATCCGCTGCGCGCAGAATGCCGAGCCGTTCTTCTGTTACATCACCTAAAATGCGCACGGCCAGGCCAGGCCCCGGAAACGGATGACGGGAGAGGATCTCTTCGGGCACGCCGAGTTCCCGGCCAATAAGCCTGACTTCATCTTTGAATAACTCCCGCAAGGGTTCGATCAACTGCAGGTTCATCTTCTCCGGCAACCCACCAACGTTGTGATGGCTTTTGATCGTGGCTGACGGTCCGCGCACCGACACCGACTCAATCACGTCCGGATACAAAGTCCCCTGTACCAGGTACCCTACGCCACCAATGCGGGATGCTTCTTCTTCAAAAACCTCGATGAAGAGAGCGCCGATTCGCTTGCGCTTTGTTTCCGGATCAACCACGCCCTTCAAGGCATCGAGAAACCGCTGACTGGCGTCGATTCCCTGGATGTTGAGCTTGAGCTTCTGTTTGAGCAAGGCCAGGGTCGACTCGAATTCTCCCTCTCGCAATAATCCATTGTTGATGAACAGGCAAATTTGCCGGTCACCTACGGCACGATGCACCAGAGCAGCCGCGACTGAAGAATCGACGCCGCCGGATAGTCCGCAAACAGCTCGGCCATTTTCCCCGAGCCGCTCGCTGATACGGTCAGTCTGTTCCGCAATCGCAGCCGTGGGGGTCCAATCACCTTTGCAGCCGCAAATCTCAAACAAGAAGTTACGCAGAATCTGCGCGCCTAACGGTGTGTGCGCAACCTCTGGATGAAACTGTAATCCGTAAATGCCACGATCCGGATTCTCAAAAGCATTGACCGCGTCCGCCGTTTCGGCTGTCATGCGAAAGCCATCAGGCAACATGGTGACGTGATCGCCGTGACTCATCCATACATCCATTTCAGCCGGTAACCCTGAAAATAGACGGCTGGTCGAATCTACAACCTGAAGACGTGCATAGCCGTACTCTCTGTTTGTCGAGGGCCGCACTTCCCCACCCAGCCCGTGAGCGATTAGCTGTAGACCGTAGCAAATACCCAGCACCGGGCAGTTGGCGGTTTCAAGCAGGCCCGCCTTGGGACGCGGAGCATGATCGTCGTAGACAGACGCTGGGCCACCCGACAAGATCAGGCCCTTTGGCTGACGTGATTGAATCTCTTCGACCGGGACGCTGTAAGGAAGAATCTCGCAATACACGCCCGCTTCGCGCACCCGGCGCGCGATGAGTTGAGTGTACTGGCCCCCAAAGTCGAGTATGATTATGTTTTCGTGACTTGTGCTCTGCAAAAAATAGAAACCTCCATGCCAGGATATGCGTCAAAGATGGCGAAACCATTTGGACTTTGGATTATAGGTTGGCAGTAAGGAAACGGGCAAAGCAAGTTGCCGGAAATAAAAGTACGCGGATCTTAATGAACCGAGACTTTGGATCCTCACAAATGAAAAGCCAAAACGTTATTTCGAAGATTATTTGCTGTTGCTTGCTCGCGCTGTTTGGTTGTGCGATTCCATCCGCGGCTCGGTATTCCCGGCAAAAACAAATCGCGCTTTCGCAGCCACTCGTCGTAAAGTGGCGCTACCAAACGGATCAAACTTCTAACCTGACTCCCGCGGCGGATAAGACGACGGTGTTCCTCCCCCTGGCTGCCGGCACTCTGATAGCGCTCAATGCTTCTGACGGCAAACTGATCTGGAAAGCCGAAGCTGGCGGTGAATTCTCGGCTGCGCCGACCACCGATGATCGCAGTGTCTATGCGGCCACCAGGTATTCAGAACCTGCGCAGAGGGTAGTTCATGGAACGTTGCGCGCCCTCAGCAAGACAACCGGGGTGACGTTGTGGATGAGAACACTGTCTGGCCCACTCGGCGGCAGTATAGCGGCCGGGGAGAAGGCTCTGTTTGCCGGAAGCGCTGACGGAAGGATTTATGCTTTCGACAAGCATATGGGGCTGACGCTTTGGATCAACCAATACTCCGAAGGATTCTCAAGTGAGCCGCTACTGTCAGGCAAGTTGGTTTATTTTGGCAGCGACAGCGGAAACTTATTCGCGCTGGATCAGTCAACCGGCCGCCTGGTTTGGCAGTACCATACTCGGGGCGCTATTCAGGGAGCTATCGCCGTGGCCGAGGGGACAATCTATTTTGGTTCAGGGGACGGGTACGTCTACGCGTTCAATGAATTGCGCGCCAAGCTGCTCTGGCGTCGCCGGACCGGAGCCGCGGTACAGGCGGTAGCAGTAGTTGATAATGGTTTGCTCGCGGCGTCTTTAGATAATTTCGCTTACTTGCTATCGCTCCACAAAGGCACGCTGATATGGCGCCGTCAATTGCCCGGGAGGATACCTGCGCGGCCCGTTACCGCCGCCGATGGAGCGCTTTTCACGCCGCTCTCAACGGACAGCGCCATCGTTCTCAGTCTTCACGATGGAAAGCCCGCGAATACGCTGTCGCTCGGTGAAGAAAACAGCAGCAGCGCCGCGCCACTCGCGATTGAGAACCTGATCCTAATTGCCACGTCGCACGGACTGCTGGCGTTCGCCGCTCCGCAACCAGGGCCCGAGTAACAAATTGTCTTGACGAGAGCAGGTAGGCAGGTAGTTTTCAGACTTCGCGCATCTCTGCCGATTGCTTTTCCGCCGAGCGCCCGCGCAACGAAGTGAATCCGCGCGAGAGCAGCCCATGCACTACGTATGCAATAACGAGGAGCAGCAGGACCCATTGTGAGTAAAGGTAGATCAAACCGACCAGCGCGATCATTGCGATTACCAGCCGGGCGTTCCGCCTGCCCGTTCCCACGGACTTGAAGCTGGTAAAGCGTAAAGTGCTGACCATTAGCAGACTCAGAAACCCCATCAGCACCATCATCAGAATTGCCAGGACTTCTGAACGATGAGGCGCGTACTTGATTGGTGTCGGAGCAAAGTGAACGATCGCGGCCACCAGACATCCTGCCACCGGAATCGGTAACCCCACGAAGCTTTTCTTGTCCACCTTTGGCGTTCCCTCGGCAAGTGGACGCGGCCGCGAAGCCTGGACGTTGAACCTGGCCAGGCGAAAGCCGCCGCAGATGACAAACATGAAAGAGATAAACCAGGCGAGTTGACTGGCACTACTCCAGTCCTGCAATGCCGTTCCGTATCCCCATGCATAGGCAAGAATCGCCGGCGCCAGACCAAACGAGACGATATCCGCCAGCGAATCGAGCTGGATCCCGATTTCGGTTGTGCTCTTGGTCATGCGCGCGATGCGACCATCCAAACAGTCACAGACAAAAGCCCAGCCGATAGCTATAGCCGCATAGTCAAATCGCTGCGTCGCTGCGGTTACCTGACCAATTCCCAGCTGGTGAAACCCGCTCATCGTAGCCATCAGCGAATAAAAACCCGCCAGGATATTCATCGCCGTAAAGAACGACGGCACCAGGTAGACGCCCTTCTTCAGTCCCTTGTGGCCGGAAGGCGCCGGGGTCGGGCCAAAACGCGCGCCCGTTTGTAAACGTGGGATGCTCATCCTTTGAATCTTCCTACGATCGTGACACCAGCCCGGACCCGCATACCCTCATGAATTACCACCTCCACTTTGGGCGGCAGCAACACATCAGTTCGCGAGCCAAACTTGATCATGCCAAACCGTTCGCCACATTTTACCCCTTCGCCCTTCTGCTTCCAACAAACAATTCGGCGAGCCAGGATGCCGGCAATCTGAGTGCACCTCACAGTCAACCCATCGCTCTGAATTGTCAAGGTATTCTGCTCATTCAGCAACCGGGAAGCCTCCTTCGTCGCCATCAAATACTTACCTTTCTTGTAGCAGATTTCCGTGATAGTTCCACCAATTGGCGAGCGATTGACGTGCACATCCAGCGGCGAGAGAAAGATGCTGATGAGTGACTCAGGATTCTCGCGGCCATCGGCCAGTCTCACGATTGTGACCAGACCGTCAGCCGGAGCGACTACGATACCCGGTTCGGCAGGTACTGTCCGGTGCGGGTCCCGGAAAAAGTAGGCCATGAAGGCGGCGATCGCGACAAAAGGAATCGCCAGGAACCAGTAACCAAAAATCACCGGCGCCACGGCCAACGCGAGGGGGATGAATACATATGGAATTCCGTCACGAACCATGGTTTCGAAATCTATTGTTAAGGTCTGGCTATAAAGAACAAAACGGGGCGCAACAGCGGTTCTGTCGTCCCCGTTTAAATTGAAATTAGAACCAGCCGGGCGGGCAGACCCAGCCGAATCAAAATCAGTGCTCCGTGCTGGCAGTCTTTTCGTGCTGGAGCATCAACGTATACATCTGATCTTTTATGGCAAGCTTCTTTTTCTTCAGCGTAACCTCTTCCAACTGCTCTTCATCGCTCGGATATGCAAGTGCGGACAGTTCGCTCAAACGTTCTTCGTAACGACCATGTTCGCGGACCAACTCACGAAACTCAGAGTTATTCGTCATTAGTTCGTCCTTCACGCTCTCCGCCTTAGTCATTTCCATATTAGTATTCTCCTCTCGATTGGTTTGGTTGGAAAGAAAGTGCTTGCGGGTGAGAAAAGCCCGGGGCAATTCGTCATGGCCGAAATGTTAGCCCATTAAGTGTGCGCAAATCAAGGCCAGGTTTCCAGGGATAGGGACATTAAGAGTGCGTCTTCGACGGGCTGATTATAATAGCGCTTACGACGTCCTGTCACTTGAAACCCACACCGTCGATAAAGCCCCTGTGCGGCTGCGTTCCCTTCCCGCACCTCCAGGAACGCGAAACGGGCGCCGTTACTCCGGCCGTGACTCAACGCCGCAGCCAAAAGTTTTGCGCCAACACCGCGCTTCCGGACCTCTGGTCTCACCGCCACGTTATTTATGTGGAGTTCCCCGGCAACCAGGCGCGAGACAATGAAACCGGCCATATTCCGCCTCGGCGTTGCCTCGGTCATCGCTGTTTTGGCCACCAGCATGATGACATCTTCGGGCGATTGCAGCTCCTTATGGTAGGCATCCCAACCCCAGACACTTAGACCTGAGATCTCTTCGATCTCCACTACCTCGAGCAAATCATGCTCAGTCATTCGGGAGATCGAAAGACTCAAGCCCGAGTGAACTACTTCCCTGGTTGCCATTTCTCGTTAATCTCAGCGTCCGAGGCCCTGACGTAAACAGCTCGGAGATCATCAGGCGTCACCGTGTTTCCTTTGCGGTACATATCGAGCGCCAATGAAGCAATTGAACTTGCCAGCTCGGTGATTGGAGGAGCCAGGCTCCAGCCTGTTCCAAACGGCTCCGAGTCGACAAACGGCATCTCATGAGACCTCGCCCATCCTCGCAAAGTTTCAGCCTGTAGATGCGCGCCTTCACCCGCCCACCTAAGCTCACGAGCCCCGCCGTACGCCTCCAAAATCGCTAGCGGGGTCAGGTGCGCAGCAGCGTCCAGTTCCCTCACCTGGCCGTCGTCAACTGAAAACAATTGTGCAAAAAGTTCGCCGCGGCCCGCAGGTAGAAGAGACAACGTGCGTGACGAGGTCCCCGCAGCGTGAGCGATCGCTACAAGAGTAGAGACGCCGGCGCAATTTCTCCCCATGCACATCGCGAGAGATTTTGTGGTTGCCAGGCCAATGCGCAATCCCGTAAAACTCCCGGGTCCAATAGCTGCAGCAAACAAATCAATCTCGCTCAACTCTATGCCGGCACTCTTTAGAACACTGTCGATTGATTCGATCAGATTAGTCGAATGCGAAGCCGAGGCGTCCCCGGATGTCGAAGCCAGAATTGTGCAGCCGCCCGCCAGTGCCACACTGCCTGCTCGGGTGGCCGTCTCAATCGCCAAAATCAATGGTTCCTTGTCGTCTGACATTCCTGTCGTAACAAAAACTTAATCCCTGGTGGTTTGACACTGAGCGCCGTGGGCGCAATGATCTTAAACCACACAACGGCAGCTGAGGCAAAGGAGTAGAGGGATTGATTCTTAGATTATGCGAATTGGGGTCTTAACTGGAGGCGGCGATTGTCCTGGATTAAACGCCGCGATTCGCGCCATTGTCAGGCGCGCTAGCGCGGACCAGGTTGAGGTCCTCGGTTTTCGCAGCGGCTGGCAGGGGCTGGTCGAGAATGATTTTATCGAATTGAACCGTACGTCAGTCACGGGCATTCTTCCACGCGGCGGCACAATTCTCGGCACCTCTCGATACAATCCGATCACCGACCCGCAGAGCATTCCCCGTTTAATAGAAAACTGGACGACGCACAGGCTGGCGGGTCTGATCGTGGTTGGTGGCGAAGGCACTCTTGCGGCAGCGCACGAGCTGTGCTGTGATCACCATCTGCAATTGGTCGGAGTTCCCAAGACGATAGACAACGATATCTGCGGCACCGATTTCACGTTCGGCTTCGACACCGCGGTCTCAATCGTTACTGACGCCGTCGACCGTCTCCATTCCACCGCCGAGTCCCATCACCGCGCTATGGTGGTCGAAGTGATGGGCCGTCACACAGGATGGATCGCCGCGTATGGCGGAATCGCAGGTGGTGCGGATGTGATTCTGGTTCCTGAGCATCCGTTTAGGATCTCGCGAGTGTGCGACCTGCTTCAGGAGCGTAATAAACAGGGTAAGGCTTTCTCGATCGTGGTCGTCGCTGAAGATGCGCATCCTCATCCCGACGAGCCCTTCCTCGACGAAGCTCAGTGCGCCGCTATCTACCGGCACGATCGCCTGGGCGGGATTGGCGAGGCGCTGGCGAGAGAAATCGAACGATGCACGGACATCCAGGCACGGGTGACCAAACTAGGCTATGTTCAGCGCGGCGGGTCCCCAACTGCTTTCGATCGCATTCTGGCCACCAGGTTTGGGATCAAAGCATATGAAATGATCCGCGAAGCAAAGTGGGGTCAAATGGCCGCCATTCGCGGCAACCGGATCATCAGCGTGCCTCTGGCCGAAGCAGTTGGCGACCTAAAATATCTGGATGAAGAGATTTATCGGGTGGCCGAAGTTTTCTTTGGGTAGGTACTCTGGCGATACTGACTGCAACCACATCGTCAATTCCGGGCAGAGCCTGGTAGCGGCCTGGTTTGAAGAGCTTTCTGCTCTCCGTGTTCTCTGTGTCTCAGTGGTGAGTCTAATTGCGGGCAGGAATTCACCACGGAGACACAGAGAACACGGAGAAAAACTCAAACTAGGTCACTGCCCAGAGCCTGTTACCAGGTTTCTGATCGAAACTAAATCCAACCATAACGTTCCGAAGGCCGGACAAGGATCGCTGGCGCACCGCTGGCGCGCCATGCTAAGGGTAATCGCCTGAGTTTCCGCGTTGGTGGTGAAGTCAATAGCGAACTCGCGCCAGACCGTCGGGTCGGAACGGAGCGGCGGCGACTGGGCCAAAGTTGTGCCTTTGGGATCGGAAGCATCGGCAATTGTGATTATCGGATCCCCGGCGGACACAAACTCTTTGGAAAGAGCGAAAACACTGACGCGATAGTGGGTCAGTGGCTTGACCAGGATGAGCTGGGTGAGCAGCGGAGACGTCGGATTTGAGTTCCCGCGAAAGTCTATCCGCAAACTCCTCTTCCCGCTCTGATGCTCACTTTCGTCGAAGGACATGGTGACGTTTGGGATGCCCGGGATGATTTGCCAACCGAATCCGGACTGACCGACGACGATGGTTTCCTCGAACCCTCCATCACGAACCTCGGTAGCACTCGTCACAGGCAGCCCGTTCATGCGCGCCCACACTTCATAGCCCTCAGTAAATGCTCTGGCCTTCAAGAGTGTGTTGAGTAGACTCTCAGCGCCGTTGCGCGACGTTTCACCTATCGAACGAACCTGCCGAAACTGCTCGAGGGCGGCCGCGCTTTGATTGTTACGGGCGAAAAAGAGGGCTAGAGACATGCGGGCAATGTCTGTCTCGGGTTTGAGCACACCGACGACCGCGCCCGCGTCATGGCGGTACACACCCCACGCCAGATCGATTACGTTTGGCCAAAGAGAGGGATTACTAATTGCCGCCTGTCGTAGTTCGCTAAAAGCTTGATCCACCTGTCCCATTCGCAGCAACAGATTACCCAATTGCCAGCGTGGCTGAGCGTAGGAAGGAGCCAGCGCTACGGACTGCCGCAACGCCTGCAGCGCGCCTCCCTGATCCTGATTCTGATCTCGCATGACGCCCAGCACCAACCACAGGTAGTAATCGCGCGGACGTAAGTGAACGGCGCGCGCAAATGCGTCCCGGGCTTGCGGGTAATCCTCAAGGCTTTGGCACACGTCACCGAGCGCAGAGTAGGGCTCCGCGTCTTGTGGCAACAGCGCCACGGCTCGATCGACTCCTGCCTTCGGATCGTTTACCTGCGCTATGCTTAAAGCCCATACAGCGACATTGTCACGACGCCCTCTTGCTGCATATTCGTCCAGAGTGCGCGCCAGGCCAACTCGAGAGGTTTGCCAGATCCCCCAACCGCAAAGGACAGAAGCCAGCACAGCGATTATGATGCGTTTTGTGGTCATCGATGCAGTTTGATACAAAGCCGGCGCGCCAAAAAAAAACCAGCCCTCCGAAACGAAGGGCCGGCCTTGTTATTTAAGAATCAGAATCCGTTACAACGGACTTGGATTCGATCCCCGCGTGATCGCGAACGCTGCTCCAGTCGTACCGGCGGCGATGCCCCCGATAAGGACTGCAAGTTTCCCACCGGAAATTCCACCTGCCGCTGCCGTACCAGCCGTGGAGACAGAGCCGAGAGGCCCTAACCCCCCGTTCGGAAGAATGCAAAAGCCCAGGCTCGACCGTGTCTTATCGGTCTTCTCGGAAGCCGTGCTGGTATATATCTCCATTTCGCCCGGCAGGACGTTGGTTTTTTTCCTGGCTACCGCACATCCCTGAATCACGTTGACCCTCACATTGCCGTTCGCGTCAAAGTCCAATTGGACTTTCGAGTTCGGTTGAAGCTCGACGACGCCGGCATCTCCCAGGTCAATCGTGGCTGATACCAGAGCGGGCGTTTCGATCGTTGCACCGGTAAGAATGGTTCCACCGGTAGCAAGGCTGTTTCCATTGACAGTTATCGGCTGATTGTTCTTCGTGATCAGACGCGCAGTAATTGCCCGCTGTGGCGGAGGCGCACCGGGCGCCGGACTCGGCCAGCTGGCCTGTACATAAACTTGCGCAAAGGAAAAAGCAAGAACGACAGTGAGAACTTTAACGACTTTACCTTTTCTCGTATCCATGGGCGAATCGCCTCCAGCGATAATTTCCGGGGCTCTAAATGATGTTCGGCCTGATTGGCGGGCTCAGTCTACCTCGGCGTTGCGGTTAACGTCAAATCTTTTCGACTTCGCCCAGAAAGACTGGTAAGCACCATCTCATTGGCGCCTCGCCTCAGAGAGGACGACTTGTGACAATCGCTCCGGTTCACTGCTTCACTGCTTTGTAAAGCCGGTCTGCCAGCTGCGGATCGAGTTTCTTCAGGACGGCGAATTCACGAGTAAATCCGTCGCGGTCCTTAAGGCTCGCATAGACCAACCCAAGACTATAGTGAGCCTGGGCGTACGTGGGCTTGAGCCTGATCGTTTCCTTCAGCGCCGCCAGGGCTTCCTGATAATTCCCGGCTTTGTAACTGGCATTTCCCAGTCCATAGAAAGCTTCTGGATCCGACGGATTCAGTGCACCGGCTTGCTTGAAAGCCGCCGCTGATTCCGCGAACTGGCCGGCACGAAAAGCAGCGGTGCCCAAGCCGAGCCAGGCCTGTTCATAGTCTGCTTTGAGCTGCGTGGCGCGTTTGAAGCTTTCGACCGCCTCAGCAAAACGGCCCGCACCAACATAAGCCTTGCCGAGATTGTAATGCGCAGCGACGAAATCAGGTTTGGCCTCGACGGCCCGTTTCAAAGGTTCAATTGCTTCCGCGGGCCTTCCGGTTTTGTCATAGACATACCCCAGCCCGTTCAGCGCCTTCGCATACCTGGGATTAATCTTGATTGCTTCGCTGTAGGCGGTAATCGCTTCCGCTTCGTGTTCCAGCTTGTCTTCGGCAAAGCCGAGATTGTTGAAGATGGTGGCCAGATCGGGTTTCAGGCGCGCGGCTTCCCTGAACGCGGTCAAAGCATCGGCATAGCGACCGAGGTTCGTCAAAGCGATCCCCAGGTTGTTTTGCGCTTCACCATAGTCGGTCCGGTTACGGATGGCTTGCTGATAGGCGTCGACCGATTCGTTGAACTTCGCCGACATTAAAAAAGCATTGCCGAGATTGTATTGGGCCTCGGCAAATGTCGGTTTCAATTTAATTGCCTGCTGAAATGAAGTCGTGGCGTCGCCGTATTGCTCCAACGAATACTGCGCCGCTCCGAGGTTGTTTTGGGTTTCCGCATCGCCGGGCTTGATTCGTAGTGCCTGGGTAAACGCATCGACTGCGTCTTTGTACTTGCCGGCTTTGTAAGAAGCAGCGCCGAGGTTGTTGTATGCGAACGCATCGGACGGACCCAGTTGCACAACCCTCTTCAGAGCAGTTATCGAATCTTCGAATCGCGACAGACGATCGTAGGCAAAGGCCAGGTTGCTGTAGGCGCTGGCGTTGTCCGGTTGAAGTTTTACCAACCTCTCGTAAGCCTGCTGCGCTTCTGCGAATCGATTGAGACTCAGATAGGTGTCGCCGAGCCCGTTGAGGGCTTCAGCCCAGTCAGGCTTCAGCGCAAGGGCCTGATTCAGGGCGGTCACCGCGTCGTCGTATTTTTCGGTGGTGTTATAGGCGATCCCGAGATTGAAATAACCTTCAGCGTCATCTGATTTTGCCTTCAACGCCTTTTGGAAGGCTTCGATCGCCGCGCTGTTTTGACCGAGCGCGAAGTAGGCTGCACCCAGGTTGTTATAGGTAAGAGAGTCATTCGGCTTGAGACTCAGCGCCTGCTTGTAAGCTTCGATGGCCTGTGCGTACTGGCCCACGCCATAGAAAGTGTTTCCTTGATTGTTGTAGACGTCAGCCTTTTCATCGTTGGAAGGCTGTGGGCTTGTATCGGCTGCCGGCACCCCCGGCTGAGGCGATGGCTTATTGCGCGCAATTTGGGTGGGCTCGGTCGGCCTGCGCGGCGGGCGGCGCTTCACTAATAGCAGACTGGCGCCGCCGGAGAGGTCGCGCACCCGCGGAGGTCGTTTGAAAGTTACGGCGGCGCCGCCAATTATGTCCTGTCCAACCAACGAGCTGGCCCCACCGGCAAGGTCCTGAGGCCAGCCGAAGAGGCCGTGGCTTACCAGTATTACCAGCACCAGGCTGGCAAGGTTAGTTTTGAGCTTCCGCAATCCGAAACACCTTCCAATAAGATTCGGCAACGGCGTTCCTGATTGAACGCCGAAGCTTTGATGCACTTGCGCGCCACGAATGATAAGCGGGTGATGGTTAATTCCTCGTAGAGAGAGAGGAGCTATCACGCTGCCCTGCTTCTTGCGACCTGGGGCCCAAGAGACTTCAAACTCAGGAACGCCACGAGCACCACAAACACGAGAGCGTTTATCGTAACGTGCAGGCCAAAGTCAACGATACTATGCACGCCCACACCAACCAGTCCAATGATCGCTCCCAGTGAAACCGCGCGCTGAAATCCTTCGCCGGTTCTGACACTATGCCTGGCTTCCCTGATGAGCGCGACTGCGAACCAAATGAACAGTCCCGCACCTAGAATACCGGCACTCGCCAGCAGCTCAAGATAGTCATTATGAGCCTGTTGCGGAGTCGAAACACCGGACGCCTCGTGAAAGACCGGCACCTCAACCCAGAAGCCGCCCAGTCCCGCCCCGGCGATCGGGTGCGCCTTAAACATCAACCAGGCCGCGCGCCAAATGTCGCGGCGCCGCGAGCCCACATGTATATCTGTAGGATCCACGCCGGACATTTCCGCGGAGGCGGTTTCGATTCCGGTTGATAGTTGATCGCCGCCCAGCCAGGCGACGCCGGCAACAATAATTACGAGCAGCGCGCCCGCAACAACGGTGGTTACTATGATCGAACGCGCCCAGCGTACCCACCTTCGACGGGCAGCGCGGCTTTCGGTCGTCTTGAAATTAACAAACAGCAGACCTGCAAAAATTATTTGCACTGTGATCACCAGGACTCCGCCACGCGAACGAGATAGCGCCACGCCAGCGCACATGAGCACCGCCGCTGATAGATAAAGCAAAAGTCGATCGAGGCGGGCCTTCTGCATCAAGGCGACGCCAATAACCAACCCCAAAGCCATTTCGATCAGAAAAGCAAAGTGATTCTTGTTGGTGAATTGACCGTAACCCGCCCCTGGTACAAGACGGGACAGCACAAAGCCTGGCCCGACCGGCCCTCGTTGGCTCGCCTGACGCGCAATTCCCAAAAGCGCACTGGCCAACGCGACTGCAATGATCGCGTGGACCAGAATTCCTAGTCTCTTCGCGTTGGAGGTAAAGCGTACAACAAGCACGAGCACCAGGATCAGAGCCGCTATTCGGAAAGCGAAAACACGCGTCTCGAAAAAATCAGAGCTCAGCGCGAACCAAACCTTTTCTCCGGCCCTATCCACCTGCCGCCAGGCAAGGCTTTGCACCCCCGCCAAAACAAGCAGGCCAACCATGGGAGCTATCAAACGCGCGTTACCAATCCGCCATGATCCATCGACCAACCCATGAACGATCCAGAGGAAAGCCAGGAAAAATATCGCCGACTCAAACAGTGCTTTCGACCATGACTCGCCGCTGCCGTATGGAACCGCCGTGAACACGATAATAGCGACCAGGCCGTAGAAGATAACCCGATCCAGAAGCGTCAGCACACGACCGTACCGATCGGCCGGCGACAGCACCGTCGAAGGTTCAACGGGATCTAATTGGTTAGGCAAGGTGTTGAAATTGCGGATTGGGCGTGGCCCGCCTGTGTCAGTCTCTTAACGTGACCCGCTTAGAAGGGAGGTTAATAACCAGCCGACTGGCCCACAGCGATGACCTTCTCGGGGATTGACTCGCGCGCGATCAGGAAAATCCTCTCAGCGGCCTGCGCGACTGCCGGCTGAAATGCGGTAGTGAGGTAGTTGATGTCGAATAGCAGTCCATCCGCTTTAAACTGGCGATACAAATTCAGGTAACCCAACGACCCTTCTGCACCCCCCAGTGGCAAGCGCATGGCCCAGAACCGGTTCGACCCGACGACATCAACGTTTTTGAAGTCGCCGCGTTTCCACGTCCAGCAAATTCGTCCTGCGTTAATTACAGCAAAACCCTTTGAGCCATCTCGCGCCGCCAGGGCCAGGGCCGTCTTGTTAACGTCCAAATCTCCGTTACAACTGAACATTGCGGTGGCATAAGCAAACCCACCCAGCTCGAGCACCTCAAGGACGCCCTC
>ORMF011919541.1_pt1 | contig 18744 bp, 17 predicted proteins | sample 1779871 | NCBI WGS metagenome assembly ORMF01 (sample SAMEA104232316, study PRJEB22302) | groundwater metagenome | biome: forest; feature: aquifer; material: groundwater | place: USA | collected 2011-08-07 | depth 5.4 m | reverse complement strand
TCCAGGAGATCAAGATGGTGGAGGACACGCCGGACGACCTGGTCCACGACCTGTTCCTGGAGAAGGCCTGGCCGGGGCACCCGCTCGGGCGGCCGATCCTCGGGCGGCGCGAGGTGGTTGCGGTGCTCGACCGCGACACGATCCTGAGCCACTTCCACGCCGAGTACGCCCCGGCCCACGTGACCGTCGCCGTGGCCGGCAACGCAGAGCACGCGCGCGTCGTGGACGCCTTCGCCAGTCACTTCGAGGGCTTTACCCGGCCCGCGGTCCAGCATGCGAGCGCGGCCCCGACCTTGCTGCCGGGCGTGCACATGGTCTCCAAACCGCTCGAACAGGTGCAGGTGGTCCTGGGTTTCCCCGGCGTGTCGGACACGGCGCCCGAGCGCTACGCCCTGTACCTCCTGAACGACATCATGGGCGGCAGCATGTCCTCCCGCCTCTTCCAGGAGGTGCGCGAGCGCCAGGGGCTCGTGTACTCCGTCCATTCGGGCGCCCAGCAGTTCCGCGACAGCGGTCTTCTCTATCTCTACGCCGGCACGGAAGCGGGCAACTTTGGCAAGGTGCTCAAGGCATTCCTCCACGAGGTGCGCGCGCTCAAGAAGGACGGGGTCACGGCCGACGAGCTCGCCCGCGCGAAGGACCACCTCAAGGGCAACCTCATGCTCTCGCTCGAGTCGTCGTCCTCCAGGATGAACCGGCTGGCGAGGCAGGAGCTGCGCTTCGGGGCCTTCCACTCGGTGGACGAGATGCTGACCCAGATCGACCGGGTGCGCCCCGACGAGGTCGAGGCCCTGATCCATCGCGTGCTTGACGAGGAGCAGCTCTGCCTCGTCACGCTGGGCCCCGTGGACAAGAGAAACCTCCCGAGAGAGTTTGGCGCCCAGACATGATTCCGCGTTATGCGCGTGCGGAGATGGCCCGGCTCTGGAGCCAGGACGCCAAGTACGAGGCCTGGCTCCGGGTCGAGCTTGCCGTGTGCGAGGTCTACGCGAAGCGCGGCATCATCCCGGTTGACGCTCTCGGCCGGATCAAGGCCAAGGCCCGGGTGGACGCGGCGCGGATCGACGAGATCGAAGCCATGACCCGCCATGACGTCATCGCCTTCCTGACCAACATCGAGGAGTCGATCGGGGCGGATTCGCGCTACGTCCACATCGGCATGACGTCCTCCGACGTCCTGGACACGGCGCTCGCCGTGCAGCTCCAGCAGGCCTGCGAGGTGCTGCTGGGCGACCTCGATCGATTCCGCACCGCGCTTCGCACGCTGGCGCTCCGCCACAAGGGCACGCTCTGCGTCGGGCGCAGCCATGGCGTCCACGCCGAGCCCATGGTGTTCGGGCTCAAGCCTGCGCTGTGGTATGCGGAGGCCGGGCGCAACATCGAGCGGCTCAAGCGTGCCAAAGAGGCGGTGAGGGTCGGGAAGATCTCCGGGGCGATCGGCACCTTCGCCCACGTCGACCCCGACATCGAGGAGGAGGTCTGCCGCCTGCTCGATCTCGAGCCCGATCCGATCTCGACCCAGGTCGTCCAGCGCGACCGCCACGCTGAGCTGTGCTCCGTTCTCGCGATTATCGCCGCCTCACTCGAGAAGGTCGCCGTGGAGATCCGCTCGCTCCAGCGCACCGAGATCCTGGAGGCCGAGGAGCCGTTCGCGGAAGGCCAGAAGGGCTCGAGCGCCATGCCGCACAAGCGCAACCCGGTCGGCAGCGAGAACGTGAGCGGGCTCGCGCGACTGGTCCGGACCAATGCCTTAGCAGCGCTCGAGAACATCGCCCTGTGGCATGAGCGGGACATCAGCCACTCCTCGGTCGAGCGCGTCATCCTTCCGGACTCGACCATCCTCGTGGACTACATGCTCCACAGGATGACCGGGATCATCGACGGACTGCAGGTGTATCCGGAGCGGATGAAGGAGAACATGGAGCGGAGCTACGGCCTCATGTTCTCTCAGCGCGTGTTGCTCAAGCTCACGGACAACGGCCTGCCGCGCCAGCAGGCCTACGAGATCGTCCAGAAGAACGCTATGCGCTCCTGGCGTGAGCGGACCGATTTCCACGCGCTGCTGACTGCCGACCCGGAAGTGACGGCGCGCGTCACCGACGCCGACCTCGCGGCCTGCTTCGAGCCGGCCTGGTACCTCCGAAACGTGGACGCCATCTATCGCCGAGCTGGTTTGCTCTGAGGGTTCCCTGACATGGAGAAGCGGGACAAGCTCTACGAGGGCAAGGCCAAGATCGTCTACGCGACCGACGATCCGGGCAAGGTCATCCAGTACTTCAAGGACGACGCCACGGCCTTCAACGCAGCGAAGCGCGGCACCATCGTCGGAAAGGGCGTGATCAACAACAAGATGTCGGCGGCGCTGTTCCAGCGCCTCGGCAAGGCGGGGATTCCGACGCACTACCTCGCCACGCTGTCCGACCGCGAGATGCTCTGCCGCAAGCTGGACATCATCAAGATCGAAGTGGTTCCCCGCAACATGGTCGCGGGCACGCTCGCCAAGCGTACCGGGCTCGAAGAGGGCGTGGCGATCAAGCCGCCGATCGTCGAGCTCTTCTACAAGTCGGACCCGCTCGGCGACCCCATGATCACTGAGGACCACGTGCGCATGCTCAAGCTCGCCTCGCCCAGGGAGCTCGCGTGGCTCAGGCGCATGGCGCTCAAGGTCAACGCGGTGCTCCGCCCTCTCCTCAAGCGAAAGGGCCTGATCCTCGTGGACTTCAAGCTGGAGTTCGGCCGCCACGGCGGCCGGCTCTACTTGGGTGACGAGATCAGCCCCGACACCTGCCGGCTGTGGGATGCCGACACGCTCGAAAAGCTCGACAAGGACCGCTTCCGCCGCGACCTCGGCAATGTGGAGGAGGCGTACCAGGAGGTCTACCGACGCATCGTGGGGTCGGGGTCGTGAAGGCCCGCGTCCTCGTACGGCTCAAGCCCGGCATCCTCGACGTCCAGGGCGCCTCCGTCCAGCGGGCGCTGCAGGGCCTGGGCTTTGCCGAGGTCGAGGCGTTGCGGGTGGGCAAGGTGCTCGAGCTCGAGGTCACCGGGACGAACGCCGAGGCGGCGCGGCGGCGGGTCGAGGAAATGTGCTCGAAGCTCCTCGCCAACCCAGTCATCGAGGACTTCACGGTCGAGATGGTGGGCTAGCGGCGGGGACCGGGCCAAGTTGCGAGCCAGACGAGGCCCGAGGGAGCCAGCTTTGCCCAGCGTACGTGGGTGTACGTTGAGCGTCGCTGGCGACCGAGAACGTGGCCGTTCGAGCCGAGCGACTCCGCTGCGAGGCGAGGGCTGAGTAGATCTGGCGAAGCAAATTGGCCCGGTACCTCTTGTCAGATGCCGACGGGCAGGGTAGAGTGAGATTGCACCCACACAGGGAGGATGACTCAGCCCCATGAACTTCGGCGTCGTGGTGTTCCCGGGCACGTGGAGTGACTGCGATTTCCACTACATCGTCAGCGAGGTCCTCCACCAGCCGGTGCGCTACGTCTGGCACCGGGACGCCCAGCTGGCCGACTTCGACTGCCTGATCCTGCCGGGCGGCTTCTCCTACGGCGACTACCTGCGCGCGGGCGCTGTCGCCGGGCGCTCCCCGGTGGTCGATGCGCTGCCTGAGTTCGTGGCCAAGGGGGGTCTCGTCCTAGGCTCGTGCAACGGCTTCCAGATCCTCTGCGAGGCCAAGCTCCTGCCGGGTGTGCTCACGCGCAACGAGTGCCTCCAGTACCGCTGTCAGTCCACATGGCTCCGCGTCGAGAACGCGGAGACGTCGTTCACGCGTGCGATGCGGCCGGGGCAGGTGCTCAAGATGCCCATCTCCCACGGCGAGGGCAAGTTCTACGCCGACGCGGACACGCTTCGTCGGGTCCGCGATGAGAAGCAGATCGTCTTCCGCTACTGCAGTGAGGACGGCCGCGTCGTCAAGGACGCCAACCCCAACGGCTCCCTGGACAACATCGCAGGTCTCGTCAACGAAGGGGGGACCGTCCTCGGCCTCATGCCCCACCCGGAGCGCGCCGGCGAGAACGCCATGGGCGGTACGGACGGGCTGCTGATTTTCCACTCGCTCCTCGGCAGCCTGGTCGAGGATGGCTCGTTCCTCAAGCGGTAGGAGGCATGCGCTCGGGGTGGAGACGGGGTGACTGGGGCCGAGCCTAAGGTTACGCTGGACCTCGCCCTTGCCTCGGGTCTCACCGGCGAGGAGTACGACCGCATCATTCGGCGCCTCGGCCGGGAGCCTTCCTTCACCGAGCTCGGTCTCTTCGGAGCCCTCTGGTCCGAGCACTGCGCCTACAAGCACTCGCGCGTCTTCCTGCGGGGCCTGCCCACGACGGGGCCGGCCGTGCTGCAGGGGCCCGGCGAGAACGCCGGCATCGTGGACCTCGGCGGCGAGCTGGCGCTGGCGTTCAAGATCGAAAGCCACAACCACCCCTCGTTCATCGAGCCCATGCAGGGCGCGGCCACGGGGGTCGGCGGCATCCTGCGCGACATCTTCACCATGGGCGCGCGCCCCATCGCCGTGCTCGACTCGCTTCGGTTCGGCGGCGCGGAGGACCCGAAGAACCGGCGACTCATCGAAGGCGTGGTCTCGGGCATCAGCTGGTATGGCAACTGTTTCGGTGTCCCGAACCTGGGCGGCGAGGTCGGCTTCGCCCCCGAGTACGCGGGCAACCCCCTCGTCAACGCGATGGCCCTCGGCCTTGTCAGGAAGGACCGGATTTTCCGCGCCCGCGCCGAAGGGCCGGGCAACCCCGTCTTCTACGTCGGCGCGAAGACCGGGCGCGACGGCATCCATGGCGCGACCATGGCATCGGCCACCTTCGACGAGGGCTCCGTGGAGCGCAGGCCGACGGTGCAGGTGGGCGACCCGTTCACCGAGAAGCTCCTGCTCGAAGCCTGTCTCGAGGCAATGGAGACGGGCGCCATCGTCGGCATCCAGGACATGGGCGCGGCCGGGCTCGCCTGCGCCTGCTCCGAGATGCCCGCGCGGGCCGGGACGGGCATGGAGGTGGATCTCTCGCGCGTGCCGCAGCGCGAGACCGCGATGACGCCCTACGAGATCATGCTGTCCGAGTCGCAGGAGAGGATGCTCCTCGTCGCCGCGTGCGGCCGGGAAGAGGAGATCAGGCGCGTCTTCTCCAAGTGGGAGCTCGACGCGGTCGAGATCGGCCACGTCACCGACGACGGGATCCTGAGGGTCAAGATGGACGGGCGCGTGGTCGCAGAAGTGCCGGTGCGCGCCCTCGTCGACGAGGCGCCGGTCTACGAGAAGCCGACCTCGCGGCCCGCGTGGCAGGACGGGCTCGAGGCCTTTGATCCCCTGTCGCTGCCTGCGCCCGTCGATCTTGCGGAGACGCTCCTGGCGCTGATGGGCTCTCCAGCCATCGCGTCCAAGGAGTGGGTCTACCGCCAGTACGACCAGCAGGTCGGCATCAACACTCTCGTCATGCCGGGCTCGGACGCGGGGGTCTTGCGTATCAAGGGAACTCGAAAGGCGATTGCCGTAACTACCGACTGCAACGCCCGTTTCGTCCATCTCAATCCTCGCACTGGCGCAGCCATGGCGGTGGCTGAGGCGGCGAGAAACCTGGCCGTGACAGGCGCCCGGCCCCTCGGGCTGACCGACTGCCTCAACTTCGGTTCGCCGGAGCGGCCCGAGATTCTCTGGCAGTTCAAAGAGGCGGTAGCGGGCATCGCCCTCGCCTGCCGCGCCCTCGATATCCCTGTGGTAGGCGGCAACGTCTCCTTCTACAATGAGACTCTGGGGCAGGCGATTCTGCCGACCCCGGTCATCGGCATGGCGGGGCTCATCGACCCAGCCGAGAGCCGGCGCACGCAGTGGTTCGAGAGCGAGGGCGACCGGATCGCCCTCCTGGGTCCGGAGGCCGTGAGCCTCGGCGGCTCGGAGTATCTTTGGGCGATTCACGGCAAGATGGCCGGCCGCCTGGCGCCGCTCGACCTCCAGCAGGAGCGCCGAGTTCACGAGGCCTGCCGCGCCGCGATTGCCGCCGGGCTCGTGCGGGGGGCCCACGACTGCTCGGAGGGCGGGCTCGCGGTGACGCTGGCCGAGAGCTGCGTGTCCGGGCCCAAGCCCATCGGCGCCAGCGTGGAGTTGGATGATGACGGCCGGCGCGCGGACTTGGTACTCTTCGGCGAGGGGCCGTCGCGGGTCGTTGTGTCGGTGCCGCCGGAGGGCGAGCGGCACTTCGAGCGGCTCATGGGCGAGTTCGCGCTGCCGTGGCGCTGGATAGGCCGGGTTGGGAGCAGGGCGCTGGTGGTGACCCGGGGCGGTGCCGTGGTGATCGCCGCGCCGCTTGATCGGATGGCTCACGCGTGGAGGGCCGGCTTTGAGCGACATGTCGCCTGAGGACGAAGAGTTCCGGCTCGACGACAAGTTCCACGACGAGTGCGGCCTCTTCGGCGTCTGGAACCATGCTGAAGCGTCTAACGTCGCCTACCTCGGGCTCTACGCGCTCCAGCACCGCGGCCAGGAGTCGGCGGGCATCGCGGCGACGGACGGGCATGCCTTCCACGTCGAGAAGGCCATGGGGTGGGTCGCCGACGTCTTCAGCCGCGACCGCCTCAAGCGGCTGCCCGGCCACCGCGCCATCGGCCACGTGCGCTACTCCACGGCGGGCAGCTCCAACCTGCGCAACGCGCAGCCCATCACCGCGAACACGTCCCACGGGCCCGTGGCGATCGCGCACAACGGCAACCTGATCAACGCCGAGGAGTTGAGACGCCAGCTCGAGACCGACGGCGCCGTCTTCCAGTCCTCCTCCGACACCGAGGTGATCCTGCATCTCCTGGCGCGCGCGGAGGGCGGGACCCTCGTGGACCGGCTGGCGCGCGCGCTCAGCCAGGTCAAGGGCGCCTACACGCTCCTGCTCCTGACGCCGACCTCGATGATCGCGGTGCGCGACCCCGCGGGCTTCCGCCCCATGTCCCTCGGCAAGCTCGAGGACTCCTGGGTGCTGGCCTCCGAGACCTGCGCGCTCGACCTCATGGAGGCGAAGGTGGTGCGCGACATCGAGCCCGGCGAGATCGTCGTGGTGGACGATTCGGGGCTGCAGAGCTTCAAGCCCTTCCGGCCCCAGGAGAAGCTCCAGTGCGTGTTCGAATACGTCTACTTCTCGCGCCCCGACTCGGTCCTCTGGGGGCGGAACGTGCACGTGGTCCGCAAGGCGCTGGGACACCAGCTGGCGCGGGAACACCCCGTGACCGCCGACCTCGTCATCCCCGTGCCCGACTCGGGCGTGGGGGCCGCGCTCGGCTACGCGGAGGAGGCGGGGCTGCCCTACGACTCCGGGCTCGTCCGCAACCACTACGTCGGGCGCACCTTCATCGAGCCCACACGGGGCATTCGGCACTTCGGCGTCAAGGTCAAGCTCAACCCGAACCGCGAGGTGCTGGCCGGCAAGCGCGTGGTCGTCGTGGACGACTCGATCGTCCGCGGCACCACGAGCCGCAAGATCGTCAAGATGGTCCGGGCCGCCGGGGCCCGCGAGGTGCACATGCGCATCTCGTCGCCACCCATCCAGTGGCCCTGCTACTACGGCATCGACACGCCGACCCGCAAGGAGCTGATCGGGTCGAGCCACGAGGTGCCGGAGATCCAGAAGTATCTCGGCGCGGACTCGCTCGGCTACCTCTCGCTGGACGGCATGCTCAAGGCCACCGGCAACGACCCGGCCCACTTCTGCCACGCCTGCTTCACGGGGCAGTACAAGGTCGGCTTCGATGACGGGGATCTCGCGCAGCTGAAGCTCTTCGACTCGTAGACCGGAGTTCATGGACCCACTGACGTATCGATCGGCCGGCGTGGACATCGGCGCCGGCGATGAGGCCGTGCACCGGATCGCGTGCCTCGCCGCCTCCACGAAGCGCCCCGAGGTTTTGGGCGGCATCGGCGCCTTCGCGTCGTTCGTCTCCCTCCCGGCCGGCTACCGCGAGCCCGTCCTCGTGTCCGCCACCGACGGCGTCGGCACCAAGCTGAAGGTCGCCTTCCTGGCCGATCGTCACGACACGGTGGGGATCGACCTCGTGGCGATGGGCGTCAACGACGTGCTCGTCCACGGCGCCGAACCGCTCTACTTCCTCGACTACCTGGCGGTGCACCGGGTGGATCCCGCTCGGGTCGAGGCCATCGTCTCGGGCGTCGCCGAGGGGTGCCGTCGCGCGGGCTGCGCGCTGGTCGGGGGCGAGACCGCCGAGATGAACGAGCTCTATGCCCCTGGCGAGTACGACCTGGCAGGTTTTGCGGTGGGCGTGGTGGAGAAGGGCGACATCGTCACGGGCTCAGAGGTCAGGCCCGGAGACCGCGTGCTGGGCCTCGCCTCGTCCGGCCTCCACTCGAACGGCTACACGCTGGCGCGTCAGGTTATCTTCGAGCGCCTCGGTCTCAGCCCCGGGGACGCAGTGCCCGCGCTCGGGCGGAGCGTCGCCGACGAGCTGCTCGAGCCCACGCGGATCTACGTCAAGCCGGTGTTGGCGCTGCTGAAGAGCGTGCCGGTGCTCGCGATGGCCCACGTCACGGGGGGCGGCGTGAGTCTAAACCTGCCGCGCGTCCTACCGGAGGGCTACCAGGCAGTGATCGACCCGCGCGCGTGGCCCGTGCCCCCCATATTCAGGATCATCCAGGAGGGCGGCCGGGTCGAGGATGCGGAGATGCGGCGCACGTTCAACATGGGCCTGGGGTACCTCCTGGTAGTACGCCCCGGCGACGCGGCGCGCGCGGCCCAGGCCCTGTCAGCGGCTGGGGAGCGCGTGTTCGATGTCGGCGAGATCAGGGCCGGCGCCCGCTCGGTCGTCTATGCCTGAGCCGCTCCGCGTCGGCGTCCTGGCCTCGGGCAGGGGCTCGAACTTCGAGGCCCTCGTGAAGGCGGTCGAGGCCGGCAGGCTCGAGGTCACCATGGCGCTCCTCGTGTCGGATCGCCCCGATGCCCCCGCGCTCGACATCGCGCGGGCGCACCGGATCGACGCGCTCTGCGTAGACTACAAGCAGTTCCGGAGCCGCGAGACCCACGAGATGGCCGTGGTCGCCGCGCTTGACGAGCGCCGTGTCGGGCTCGTGTGTCAGGCCGGCTACATGCGGATTCTCGGGACCGGCTATATCGAGCGCTTTCGAGGCCGGGCGTTCAACATCCACCCCTCGCTGCTGCCCGCCTTCCCGGGCCTGCATGCCCAGCGCCAGGCTCTCGAGCACGGCGTGAAGGTCTCGGGTGCCACGGTGCACTTCGCGGACGAGGGTGTGGACACGGGGCCCATCGTGCTCCAGGCGGCGGTGCCCGTGCTGCCCGGCGACACCGAAGACACGCTCTCGAGCCGGATACTCGCCGAGGAGCACCGCATCTACCCGGAAGCCGTCCGGCTCTTCTCCGAAGGGCGGCTGACCATAGACGGACGCAAGGTCCACATCAGGGAGAGTCCATGAGCACTGTGAGGCGGGCGCTTCTGAGCGTTCACGACAAGACCGGGGTGGTGGACTTCGCGAAGGGGCTGACGGGCCTCGGCGTCGAGATCCTGTCGACGGGAGGCACCGCGAAACTCCTGAGAGAATCAGGCGTGCCGGTCGTGGACGTAGCGCAGGTGACAGGCTTCCCCGAGATGCTCGACGGCCGCGTCAAGACGCTCCACCCAAAAGTCCACGGCGGCATCCTGGCGCGGCGGGACGTGCCGGCTCACATGCAGGCGCTCGAGGCCCACGCCATCGGGCCGATCGACCTCGTGGTGGTGGCGCTCTACCCCTTTGAGCAGACCGTGGCCAAGCCGGGCGTGACCGTCGAGGAGGCCATCGAGAACATCGACATCGGCGGGCCGAGCATGATCCGCGGCGCGGCCAAGAACCACGGCGGTGTCGGCGTCGTCACGGATCCCTCGCAGTACGCCCCCGTGCTCGACGAGCTCAGGAAGAACGGTGGGGCGCTCTCGGCCGAGACGCGCGGGCGCTTGGCGCTCGAAGCCTTCAGGCGCACCTCCCAATACGACGCCGCCATCGCCGCCTACCTCGAGGGCGACGCCTCGGACTTTCCCGGGCGCATCTCCATCGTCGCCGAGCGGCTCCAGCACCTCCGATACGGCGAGAACCCCCATCAGTCGGCCGCGTTCTATCGTCCAGCGGGGCCCGCCAACGGGCTGGCGGCCGCTTCGCAGCTGCACGGGCCGGAGCTGTCCTACAACAACCTGCTCGACTGGTCGGCCGCGCTCGGGCTCCTGATCGAGTTCGACGACCCGGCGGCTGTCGTGATCAAGCACACGAATCCCTGCGGCGTGGCGCTCGGCGCCAGCGTCGCCGATGCCATGACCCGGGCCAAGGCCTGCGACCCCGTGTCCATCTACGGCGGTATCGTGGGCGTCAACCGCACGGTCGACATGGGCGTGGTCAAGGAGCTCTCCGGCATTCTTCTCGAGATCCTCTTCGCCCCCGACTTTGCGGCCGACGCGCTCAAGGAGATCAGGCGCACCAAGAAGAAGTGCCGGGTGCTGACGCTGCCGTGTCGCGCGGCCGACTACCCGGGGCGGGTGCGCGACCTCCGTAGCGTCCTCGGCGGCCTCCTGGTCCAGGATTCCGACCTCACCGACCTCGACCCGGCCGCGCTCAAGGTCGTCTCGAAGCGCACGCCGACGGAGGCCGAGATGGAGGCACTCCGCTTCGCGTGGCGGGTGGCCAAGCACGCCAAGTCCAACGCGATCGTGCTGACCAGCGCCGACCAGGTCGTGGGAGTGGGGGCGGGGCAGATGAACCGCGTGGACTCGGCGCGGATCGCCGTCATGCGGGCACGCGCCAACGGCCTCGAGACCAAGGGCGCCGTCTGCGCCTCAGACGCATTCTTCCCATTCCGGGATGGTCTCGACGTCGTGGCCGAGGCCGGCGCTACGGCCGTCATCCACCCGGGCGGCTCGGTACGCGACGAAGAGGTGTGGAAGGCCGCGGATGAGCACGGGATGGCGATGGTCGTGTGTGGCATCAGGCACTTCAAGCACTGATTACGGGGGACCATGGCTCGGCCTGAGCGGGTTTTCACGTTGCGGGAGCTGACTCGGCTCCTGAGGCTGACGCCGAAGCGCGCCGGGCAGCTCAAGCGCCTCGGTCTGCTGCGGGGCGATGCGGCCGGCTACCGCTTCCGGGAGCTCGTGGCGGCCCGCGCGGCGTCGGCCCTCCTCGAGGGCGGCGCCACGGTGCGCAAAGTCCGCGAGGCGCTCGACGGCGCGCGGCGCCTCGCCCCTGACGCCGAGACGCCGCTGGCTGAGCTCCGACTGGTCGTGCAGGACCACCAGATCGTGGTCGAGCAGGACCGCCTGCGCCTCGATCCGCGCACGGGCCAGGCGCTGCTGGACTTCGAGAGCGGCGACCTCGAGCGTGAGACCCGGGAGTCGCTCCTAATGGGCATGGTCCGCCCGCTCATCCCGCCATCTGACGCCGCCGAGATCTGGTTCGCGCGCGCGTCGGCCTGGGACGGCGACCCCGAGCGCTGGGAGGCGGCCGTCGAGGCCTACGAGCGCGTGGTGGACATCGACCCGGGCTACGCCGCGGCGTGGAACAACCTGGGCCTGCTCCAGCACCGGATGGGGCGTTACGAGCGTGCCCAGGCCTGCTACAGCAAAGCGCTCGAGGCCGACGACTCCTGCTGCCAGGCCGCGTTCAATCTGGGCTCGCTCCACGAGGACCTGAGCGATCTATCGACGGCGATAGGGTGGTACCGTCGCGCGCTCGAGATGGAGCCCGACTACGCGGACGCGCACTTCAACCTGGCTGGGGTGCTCGGCAAGGCAGGGCAGCCCGACGCGGCGGCGCTCCACTGGCGGCGCTACCTCGAGCTCGATCTCGGCAGCCCGTGGGCCAGGATCGCGCGCTCCCACCTCGAAGGGGGCGATGGCGGCACGGGCGAGGGTGTGGACGAGGGAGACGACCGCCCCGAGGCCGGCCAGTGAGGGTGCTCCTGGTAGGCGGCGGCGGCCGCGAGCACGCGCTCGCGTGGAAACTCGCCCAGAGCCCGAGGCTCGGCCGCCTGGTCGCCGCGCCCGGTAACCCCGGCGTCGCGCGCCATGCGGAGTGCGCTGCGGTCAGGGACAACGAGATCGACAACTTGGTGGCCCTGGCCAAGCGCGAGGGCGCGGACCTGGTCGTGGTCGGTCCCGAGCTGCCCCTCTCACTCGGTCTCGCGGATCGCCTTCGAGAGGCGGGGCTCGCGGTTTTCGGCCCGAGCCAGGCGGCGGCGCGGCTGGAGAGCTCCAAGGTCTTCTCGAAGGATCTCATGGCGCGCTACGGCATCCCGACGGCGCGCTTCAAGATCTTCCAGGACGCGGCCGCGGCGCGGCGCTTCTGCCGGGAGCTCGGCGCCCCGCTCGTCGTCAAGGCCGACGGCCTGGCGGCCGGCAAGGGCGCGATCGTCTGCAGCACGCTCGATGAGGCGGACGGGGCGCTTCGGCTCTGCCTGGAAGACGGCGCGTTCGGCGCGGCCGGCCGGACCGTGGTGGTCGAGGAGTTCATGGAAGGGGAGGAGGCGTCCTTCTTCGTCGTCACCGACGGGACGTCCGCGCTGCCGTTCCAGGCGGCCCAGGACCACAAGACCATCTTCGACGGAGACCAAGGGCCGAATACGGGCGGCATGGGCGCGTACTCTCCGGCGCCCGTCATGGACGCGGCGGCGGAGCGCCGGGTGATGGACGAGATCGTCACGCCGACGATCGCGGCCATGGCCAGGGAGGGCGCGCCCTACGCGGGCGTGCTCTACGTCGGGCTCATGATCACGAAGGACGGGCCGCGCGTCGTCGAGTTCAACTGCCGGTTCGGCGATCCCGAGTGCCAGGCCATTCTCCCGCGCCTCGACGAGGACATCCTGCCGGTGTTCGACGCCGTGGCGCGGGGCCGGGGACTGCCCGCGTCGCTTCGCTGGCGCCCCGAGTCCTCCGTCTGCGTCGTGCTCGCCTCTCGCGGCTATCCCGCCGCGCCGAACGTCGGCGACCCGATCAGCGGCCTCGACGCCGCCGGGGCGCTTCCCGGCGTCAACGTCTTCCACGCCGGCACGGCCCGCCACGACGGCAGCCTCGTCACGGCGGGCGGCCGCGTTCTCGGCGTCCAGGCGCTGGGGCCCGATATCCGCTCGGCCGTCGCGCGCGCCTACGAGGCGGTCGGCCGGATCCGCTTCGACGGCATGCAGTGGAGAAGCGACATCGGCCAGAGGGCCCTCGGCCGCCCGTGAGGCTCACCGGCGTGATCCAGGCGGGCGGCAGGAGCACGCGGATGGGCGGAGAGCCCAAGGCGCTGCTGGAGGTGGGCGGGCGGCGCATCGTGGAGCGCGTCGCCGACGTGCTGGCGCAGGTCGCCGACGATCTCCTGCTTGTCACCAACACGCCGGAGCTCTTCGGCTGGATGGGTCTGCCCATGGTGCCCGACGTCTTCCCCGACTGCGGCTCGCTCGGCGGCATCTATTCGGGGCTCAAGGCGGCGCCCGGGGAGGCCGCCTTCACGGTTGCCTGCGACATGCCGTTCCTCTCCCCCGCCGTCTGCCGCCTCGTGACCTCGCGCGCCGGGGATGCGGACGTGGTGGTGCCGCGGGTCGGCCCCCACTACGAGACGCTCCACGCCTGCTATGCGCGGGCGTGCCTGGGCCCGATGGAACGGCGGCTCGGCGCGGGGCAGCTCAAGATCACGGGCTTCTGGGACGAGGTGCGGGTGCTCGCCATCCCGGAGGAGGACGTCGCGCGCCTGGCCGATCCCGCCGCGGTTTTTCTCAACGTCAACACGCCCGAGGATCTTGAGCAGGCGCGGGCCATCGCAGCGGCCTCGGCAGAGCGCTAGCGTGGACGCACGGGCGGGCGGCCTCGGGCTCTCCTCGATCCAGGAGATCAACCGCCTGCCGCGCGAGATGGTCGAGGCGCTCTACCTCCACCTCGTGCCCGAGCAGATGCTCGACCGCTTCGCCATCGACCCGCGCACGCTCAAGGGACCGGAGGGCACGCGCCTCGTGAGGATCACGGCGCCCGCCGACAAGCCCTGGGCCCGTGTCGAGGTGCGCTCGTCCACGGAAGACCGTGACCCGGCGCTCCTCGTGGACGTGGAGATGTCGCCGCGGTCGGTGCCGGAGCTCGCGTTCGTGCAGATCACCAACCCGCAAGGCGCCCGCTACGGCATCGACCGCGACCTCGAAGGGCGCGACACGCTCTTCGGCACGGTCTCGCGCAACATCGACGAGGAGCTGCGGGCCTTCAAGGACGGGCTCGCGCCGGGGCAGGTGAGGCGGGGCCTGCATCTCCTGCCGCGCGTCCTCGATGCCATGGACGGCTTCTGCCTTCTCATGGGCGCCGAGCTCTATCCCATCGAGCCGCTCTTCTACCACTCGGCCGTCCTGTACGAGCGCCAGGGCTGCGGCTATCTCCTCGGGCGCGAGGTGATGGACAAGATCCACGACGGCTTCGCCTTGGGCGGCCCGCTGGCTTCTGCCCTCGACGGCTCCTCGCCACTCCGCTCGTCCGAGGCCGGAAGCACCGTCAGGGGGAGGAGCTGGGCGCTCCACGACGGTCTCTCGCCGGGCGCGTGGGGTGGCGTGAAGATGTATCGCGCTCCCGGCCGCCACGCCGGCATGAACACGTTCCCCGGCGGGTTATACTAGGCGGGTGAAGGCAAAGAAACCCGTCCACGCCCGCGTCCGCAAGCCGATGCCGCGCAAGCCGCCGAAGGTCGAGGGGCCCAAGACCACGTACCGCCGGCGCCCCAACCCCCCCCGCCGCCCGGAGCCCGAGCCGTGAGCCGGACAGGCCTCTCGCCCTGCGTGATCGTTCACTACCACGAGATCAGCCTCAAGCGCGGGAACCGCCCGCTCTTCCTCCGCAGGCTCCAGGAAAACCTCGCCCGCGCGGTGAGCGACCTGGGGCCCGTTCGCGTGATCCAGCTGCCCGGGCGCATCGTGCTCGACCTCGAGGGCACTCCGGACCCGCGGGGCGTGTGGGAGCGGCTCGACCGGGTTTGCGGCATCGCGAATACGGCCCTCGCCGTGCGGACGGGCTCGGCCCTGGACAGGATCAAGGCCGCGGTGGATCACGTGATCGACCGGCAGACCTTCACCTCCTTCCGCATCACGGCACGGCGCGCCTTCAAGACCTTCCCGCTGACGTCCACCGAACTCAACCGCGAGCTGGGCGCCCACGTGCTGTCGAGACGGCCCGACGCGCGCGTGGATCTCCACCACGCGGGGCTCAACGTCCACGTCGAGGTGCTGCCCCACGAGGCCTTCGTCTATCCCGACCGCCGGCCGGGCCCGGGCGGGCTGCCGGTGGGCTCGGGCGGCACGGTGGCGGCGCTGATCTCCGGCGGCATCGATTCGCCCGTGGCATCCTGGCGCATGATCAAGCGTGGCTGCCGCGTCCTCTTCGTCCACTTCCACAGCGTGCCGTACCTGCCCGACACGTCCATCCGGAAGGTGCGGCAGTTGGTCTCGCGGCTGACCCAGTGGCAGTACGTTGGGCACCTCTATCTCGTGCCGTTCGGCGAGATCCAGCGCGAGGTGGTGCTGGCGGTGAGCCCCATGGCACGCGTGGTCGTCTACCGGCGTCTCATGGTCCGCATCGCGGAGGCGCTGGCGCGCCAGTCGGGGGCGCAGGCGCTCGTCACGGGCGAGAGCCTCGGGCAGGTTGCCTCGCAGACGCTCCACAACCTGGCGCGCATCGACGAGGTCGCCCTGCTGCCCGTCCTGCGCCCGCTGATCGGTATGGACAAGATCGAGATCACCGACGAGGCCCGGCGGCTCGACACCCTCGAGATCTCCAACGAGCCCGACGCAGACTGCTGCACCCTCTTCGTGCCGGCGCACCCGGGCACACGGCTGAGCCAGGAGGAGGTCGCCGATATGGAATCCCGGCTCGACATCCCGGCCCTCGTGAGGGCGGGCGTCGAGGCCGCCACCATGGAGACCTTCGACTTCCCGCTCGGTGCCGGGACGCATCCGGCCCGGCCCGCGCCGCGCCGTCGCGTGGCCCCGCCGCCCGTCTCATGAGCGCGACGCTCACGTTTTTGGGAGCAGCCGGGACTGTCACGGGCTCCAAGCATTACCTGCAATCGGAGCAGACGCGCCTCCTCCTCGACTGCGGCCTGTTCCAGGGACTCAAGGAGCTGCGTCTGCGTAACTGGGCGCCGTGCCCCGTGCCGGCGGCGTCCATCGGCGGCGTCCTCCTGAGTCACGCTCACATCGACCACTCGGGCGCGCTCCCGCGCCTCGGCCGCGAGGGCTTCAGGGGGCCGATCTACTGCACGCCGGGCACCGCCGACCTCCTCAAGATCATGCTGCCCGACGCGGCGCACCTTCAGGAAGAACAGGCCCAGTTCGCCAACCGCCACCAGACGTCGAAGCACCGGCCGGCGCTGCCGCTCTTCACCACGGCGGACGCGGATCGGGTCCTGACCCAGGTCAGACCCGTCGGCTTCGACGACACCTTCAGCCCGGCGCAGGGCGTCAGCGCGCGCTTCATCAACGCGGGACACATCCTGGGCGCGGGGCTGATCGAGGTCTCGATCGATGGGCGAACCCTCGTGTTCTCGGGCGACCTGGGCCGCTACGGCGTGCCGATCATGCGCGACCCGGATCCCGTGCCCGCGGCCGACGTGCTGCTGGTCGAGTCGACGTACGGCAATCGCCTCCATCCGGCCGGCGATCACCGCGACAGACTCACTGCCGCCGTTCAGCGAACAGTCGAGAAGAAGGGCTGGCTCCTGATCCCGGCCTTCGCGGTCGGGCGCTCGCAGGAGATCCTCTACGATCTGCGCGAGCTCGAGGACGCCGTCCGCATCCCTTCGCTGCCCGTCTACCTCGACAGCCCGATGGCCATCCAGGCGACCGTGGCCTACGCCAAGCATCCAGAGGAGCACGACCAGGACCTCAAGCGCGTCGGGGCGTCGGGTGAGCGGCCCTTCGCGCCGAAGCAGCTGCGCATCTGCAAGACGCCGGATGATTCCAAGCGCCTGAACGACACCGAGGGGCCCGGCATCATCATCGCCGGCAGCGGCATGGCGACGGGCGGCCGCATCCTCCACCACCTCATCCGCCGGCTCCCAGACGAGCGGACCACGGTACTCTTCGTCGGGTATCAGGCCGCCGGCACGCGCGGCCGCCTGCTGCGGGAAGGCGCGCGTGAGATGAAGATGCTCGGGCAGAGCGTGCCGGTGCGCGCCGCCATCATGGTCAGCGATTCCTATTCGGCTCACGCCGACCAGGGGGAGATTCTCCGCTGGCTGGGCGGTTTCACGCGCCCGCCCCAGACGACCTACATCGTCCACGGCGAGCCCGACGCGGCCGCGGCGCTCCAGGCGCGGATTGCCTCGCAGCTCAAGTGGCGTGCTGTCGTGGCGCAAGACGGGCAGCGCGTTGACCTTGGCTGACCGCCCTGGGGCTGAGACTGCCGGCCACCGGATCTTCCGGTCGCGGCCGCTGGTCCCGGAACCCGTGCTCGAGAAGACCGCGCGATGAACACCCGTGCCATCGTCGTCTGGACGCTCTACGACTTCGCCAACTCGGCATTCGCGGCAGTCATCTTTGCCACGATCTATGGCGCCTACTACGCCCTGGGCGTCGTGGGCAACGACGCGGGGGCCGGCGACCTCTGGTGGGGGCGCGTCATCTCGGTCTCCATGGCGATGGTCGCCGTCACGTCGCCCTTCCTCGGCGGGATCGCCGACCGCGCGGGCATACGGCGCCCGCTCTTCATCGGTTTCTCCGCGCTGTCGGTGACGGCGACGGCGCTCATGGCCACGGTCGAGCCCGGCATGGTCGTCTGGGGATTTGTCCTGGGCGTGCTCGGTAACGTGGGCTACGAGAGCGCCCTCGTCTACTACAATGCCTACCTACCTGAGCTCGCGCCGCGCAGCCACCAGGGGCGCGTGTCGGCGTGGGGCTTCGCCGTCGGCTACGCGGGCTCTATCGCGGCGCTCCTGGCGGCGCTGCCTTTCGTGCGCGCCAAGGCCTACGGGGGCGCGTTTCTCTGCACGGCCGCGCTCTTCGCCGTCTTCTCCCTTCCCGCCTTCGTCTTGCTGCCCCAGCCGCCGCCCGGCCGGCTGCCCGTCCTCGCGGCGGCGCGACAGGGTTGGGCGGACGTGCTCGCCACGGCCCGCAAGATCCTGGGGCTCCGGGACCTGCGCCGCTTCCTCGGCGCCTACTTCCTGTACGAGGACGGCGTTAACACCGTGGTGGGCTTCTCTGCCATCTTTGCCGCCCAGACGCTGGGCTTCCCCATGGACCGCCTGATCGTGCTGTACATCGTCGTCCAGGTCTCCGCGCTCCTGGGGGCGCTCGCCTGGGCCAGGCCGACGGACCGGATCGGCCCCAAGCGCGTGGTGATGGCGACGCTCTTCCAGTGGACCGCCGTCGTCATCGCGGCCTATTTCGTCGAGACCCCAGGGCAGTTCTGGGTTCTGGCCGTCGTGGCGGGCACGGGACTCGGCGCGGTCCAGGCGGCGAGCCGGACGTTCCTCAGCACGCTGATCCCGCGCGGCATGGAGGCTGAGATCTTCGGCTTCTACAGCCTCTGCGGCAAGAGCGCCGCCATCATGGGCCCGCTCGTCTTCGGCGGGATCTCGCACGCGGCCGGCGGCAACCAGCGGCTCGGCATCGTCGCGATCGGGCTCTTCTTCCTGATCGGCTTCGGCCTCCTCTCCCGCGTGCGGGCCGGCGGCCCCACCGCCGGCGCGCCCCCGCAGGCGGCCGATAAGGGTCCAGATGCGAGGCGGCGCCCGAAGGCCGCAGGTGAGGCGTAGTCCCTCTA
>ORMF011627712.1_pt1 | contig 18749 bp, 12 predicted proteins | sample 1779871 | NCBI WGS metagenome assembly ORMF01 (sample SAMEA104232316, study PRJEB22302) | groundwater metagenome | biome: forest; feature: aquifer; material: groundwater | place: USA | collected 2011-08-07 | depth 5.4 m | reverse complement strand
CGGTGAGCGTTACGACCAAGCTCGCGCACCTGCTACAAGAGCAGGCCAGCCGGGAAATTGCGGTCAACCGAATTGCCACTGCAATTCGGGAATCTTTGGACCTGGGTGTCATTCTGCAAAAGACTGTCGACGAAGTCGGGGCCGCGCTCAACGTCGCAAGCTGTGCCTTGCGCGTCGAAGCTGAGACGTCAGAGCAAGTGTTGAATTATTTCTATTTTGCCGAGAAGTCAAAAGACGCAAACTGGAGACAGGAGAAGATCATTAACGATCTTAATGTTCATTGCGCGCGGTTGGTCGAGCGTCCAGAGACTATTATTCAGGATGCTGATGACGAAACATACTCTGCCGAGGAAACGCTTCCCAACGCCGTCGTGCCGCTGATCTTCCACGAGCGCTTAATAGGCGCTTTGCAGGTGACGGCCGCCGACCACACGCGGATTTGGGGCGAAAACGAAATTCTTTTGCTGCGCACCGTCGCCAATCAGGCGGCCGTAGCCGTAAATCACGCGAGTTTGTTCGCCCAGCTTCAACAACAAGCTCTGACCGATGCCCTGACCGGCTGCTATAACCGCCGTTCGTTCGAGATGCACCTCGACCGCGAGATCCTGATGGCCAAACGAAAGCACCAACCCTTGTCGCTGATCATGCTCGACCTCGATCGATTCAAACAGTTAAACGATTCGGCAGGTCATGATGCCGGCGACGATGCGCTGCGAAAGCTGGCCGAGTGTTTCAAGCAGGAGCTGCGCGGAGTCGATTCGGCTGCTCGCTTTGGCGGCGATGAATTTGCCCTGATCCTGCCACATGCTTACACGGAGGGCGCGCAACTCATCGCAGAGCGCCTGCGCGCGCGCATCTCACAGCTTCATATCACCGGGTTCGGAAACCTGACCGCCTCGATCGGCATCGCGACTTTTCCCTTGCATGGCTCCTCTCGATCAGAAATGGTCGTGGCTGCGGACGCCGCGCTCTACAGTGCAAAACGCGCCGGGCGAAATCGGGTTTGTGTTTTTGAACCAGTCGGCGCCGATAGCAGATCGATCTTTTCTTCCGACGATCCATTACTCGACATTGTCGATTCGAATATGTGAAGCCCGCCGCTTCAGAATCGGTTGTGTTCCTGTTTTTATGCTGTACTCGGAGTACTCGATCTAATTAGTACCTCGCCTGGAAATCCGCCTTTCCGCACCTGACTAATCCTCCTCAGTAATCCCTGATTCAGAACTTCATCACTGATCCTGCTAAACTCAAGAGTCGAGTTTTCCAGGCTTGCTGTGATTCTGTAGGTCGGTTTCTGCTTCATGAATGATCTGCGCAAACTAGTCCGCTATTTTCGGCCGTACCGGTTCTCGCTAGCTATCGCGATCACTTGCATTCTTGGTTATGTACTCTTTAACCTCAGCATTCCTTTGGTCGTGGGCCGGGCAATCGATACCAATTGGACTGAGGTGAACTGGGCCAGGCTGACGATTGCGGCCCTCAAGGTCCTGGGTCTCAGCGCCGTTGGTGGTTTCTTTCTTTTTCTGCAACGCAGCATCATCAATCGCATCTCGCGCCATATTGAATACGACCTGCGACAGGATTTTTACGCCCGCCTGGTCGATCAGCCGCTGTCGTTTTTCCAGGAGCATCGCACCGGCGACCTGATGGCCCGCGCGACAAATGATCTCTCCGCCGTGCGGCAACTCGTCGGCCCGATGATCATGTACTCGCTGCAAACCGTATTCACAGTGCTCGTGCTGGTGCCGCTGCTGTTTAAGATTAATTGGAAACTGACGCTGCTCTTGTTCGTGACCATGCCCCTCGTCTCGCTGACAGTAAAGGTTTTTGGCCAGCAGGTGCATACCCGGTTCGAGAAGATTCAGGATTTCTTTGCCCAAATCACAGCCCGCGCACAGGAAAACTTCACCGGCGTTCGCGTAGTCCGGGCTTATGCGCAGGAGGGCGCAGAGATTGCCGCCTTCAATCGGCTGAATTGGGAGTACGCGCAAAAGAACCTCAGCCTGGTGCGCATCGACGCCATGATGCGGCCATTGATGACGTTTTTGATTGGCATCGGATTCGTGCTGATCATCTGGGCCGGCGTGCCTCTGGCTGTGCGCGGGGAAATCACCGTCGGCCAGTTCACCGAATTCAATATGTATCTGCTGCGGCTGATCTGGCCGCTGATTGCGATTGGCTACGTAGTCAATCTTTATCAGCGCGGCACCGCCAGTTGGAAGCGGATGCTGACCATCATGTCGATTAAGCCAGCGATTGTCGATGCCCCGACGGTCAGAGAGCAACCGCCGATCACCGGCCGCATAGAGTTTCGCCAACTGACTTTCCGTTATCACTCGAATAGCGAACCAGTCTTGCGGAACATCGACCTGACGATCGAAGCAGGCCAGACGGTGGCTTTTGTGGGCCGCACAGGCAGCGGCAAATCGACTCTCGCGAATTTGATGCCCCGCGTTTTGGAGGCGGAGCCCAACAGCGTGTTCATCGACGGTGTTCCGGTTGCCGATTATCCATTGGCGCAATTGCGCGCGGCAATCGGCTATGTTCCGCAGGAGACCTTTCTGTTCAGCAACGCGCTGGATCGAAATATTGCCTTTGGCGTCGAACAGGCCAATCGCGAAGAGGTCGAGCGAGCGGCCAACATAGCCGGACTAAGCGACGATGTGCGCGACTTTCCTGATGGGTTTGAAACCCTCGTCGGTGAGCGGGGGATTACACTGTCCGGCGGACAGAAACAGCGCACGGCGATCGCGCGGGCGGTGCTGCGCCAGCCAAGGATTTTGATTCTCGACGATGCGTTTTCTTCGGTCGATACTTATACGGAAGAAAAGATTCTGGCTCAGCTGCGCGGCGTGATGCGCGAGCGCACCAGCATCATCGTTTCGCATCGCATCTCAACCGTGCGGCATGCGGATCTGATTTGTGTGTTGGACGAAGGACAGATCATCGAGCGCGGGACGCACGAAGAACTGCTGGCCCGCGGCGGCGAATATAAGGACCTTTACGAGCGACAGTTGCTCGAAGAAGAGTTGGCGGCAACATAGGAGGATGAACCCCATGCAGCTTACCAACCCGCACGAAGTAGAAGCTAAAGTTGATGCGCGCTACCGAGTATTTCTGATTCTCTGGATCGCGATGCTTATTAGCATAGGCATTATATTTACACTTGCACTGTTCATACCCAGTTCGGGCCAGCCGAATCAAACCTTCAGTATCGCTTTGTTGGGCATTGGGACCGCGAGTGTGACGGCTTCGTTTGTGTATAAGCAGCAGATGCTAAAGAAAGCGATAGAAAAGCAGCAGCTCCAGACTCTCATGAGCGCTTACATTGTGAGCTTTGCTCTGTGCGAATCGGCGGCGCTCTTTGCTTTGATGGATCACCTCACGACGGGATCAGGATATTACCGCTACGGATTTACTCTGGCAGCAATCGGAATGCTGTTCCACTTCCCGAAGAAGGAACATCTGCGCGCGGTGTCATACAAATAGTAAATGTGAGATCTCAAGAGAATGTCCGCGGCCGTCAAACAATTTCACGAAGAAGAAGCCATCGGCAAGACGTACGACTTGCAGGTGGCACGGCGGCTTTTGCGCTATCTGAAACCGTATGCGCGGCTGTTAGTCCCGGCACTGATTCTGACGCTGCTGCTGTATCTGCTCGGCATTCTCCAGCCAAAGTTCACTCAATACGCCATCGACTGGTACATCCTGCCGCGCCGGACGCAGGGCATTGCACTGTTTGCGCTGATTTACCTGGGCGCGCAGTTCGCCAGGTTTGTTTTTTCTTATTTCCAGGTCGTGCTCTTAAACACCATCGGCCAGTACGTCATGTTCGACCTGCGCCGTGAAATCTATGACAAGCTCCAGCATCAGGAGATCGCCTATTACGATCGCAATCCGGTGGGCCGCATCATCACCCGCCTGACCGCCGACGTGGACGCTTTGAATGAACTTTTTACTTCCGGCGTCACCGATCTGCTCGGCGACCTGGTAATGATCGCGGGGATCATCGCCGTAATGGTTTGGATGGACGTGCGGTTGACGCTGGTGACCTTGTTAACCGTGCCGATGCTTTTTGTGGCGACCACCTGGTTTCGGAAAGGCGCGCGCCGTGGCTATGACATGGTCCGCACTCGTCTGGCCCGCATTTACGCGTTTCTCCAGGAACATTTCTCAGGGGCGCAGACCGTGCAGATTTTCAATGCGGAAGCGAAGTCACTGCTTCGCTTTGCCGATATCAACGACCAGCATCGCAAGGCGAACATCGACACGATCTTTTATTATGCGGTCTTCTTTCCGCTGGTAGATTTCATCGGGGCCGTGGGCATCGCGTTGATTATCTGGTACGGCGGTTACCGGGTCATGGGACACGCGTTGAGTCTGGGCGCTTTGGTCGCGTTCATTCAATATTCCGGGTTTTTGTTTCAGCCGATTCGCGATATTTCAGACAAGTACAATGTGCTGCAAAGCGCGGTCGTGGCTTCACATCGAATCTTCCAGGCCCTTGATCTTCCGATTGCGATTACCACTCCCGCCCGGCCGCTTAAGTCGGGTCGCGCCGCAGGCCGCATTGAATTTGAAAATGTCTGGTTCGCTTACAAAGACAACGACTGGGTTTTGAAAGATGTGTCGTTCACAGTAAGCCCCGGACAATCCGTCGCGCTGGTCGGCCATACCGGCTCAGGCAAGACGACGATCACGAACCTGCTGATGCGGTTCTATGACGTGCAGAAAGGCCGCATCCTGCTCGATGGTGTCGACGTGCGCGATTGGGAGTTGCAATCGCTGCGAGAAAACTTTGCCGTGGTCCTCCAGGACATCTTTCTTTTCACCGGCACCGTGGAAAGCAACATCCGTCTGGGCCGCGAAGATATTTCCGACGAGCGCATTCGCTGGGCCGCCACCGAAGTGTGCGCGGATAATTTCATCCAGCGCTTGCCGCATAATTACAAGTCGGAAGTGCGCGAACGCGGCGCTGGATTATCGGTCGGCCAGAAGCAATTGATCTCGTTCGCGCGCGCGTTGGCCTTTGATCCGGCTTTGCTGATCCTGGACGAAGCCACCAGTTCAATCGATACTGAAACCGAGCAGTTTATTCAACTGGCAATCGATCGGGTGATGCGCAATCGCACGTCGCTGGTAGTCGCGCACCGCCTGTCGACGATTCAGCGCGCGGACAAAATCATCGTGCTGCACCACGGTGAAATTCGCGAACAGGGCACGCATCAGGACCTGCTGGCCTTGCAGGGCTTGTACTGGAAGCTTTACAAGTTGCAGTATTCAGATCCTGAGCGACTGGCGCCGGCCAAAGACGAGGATGAAGAAGAGCAACTAACGTATCGATTGCCGCCGCCGCGGGTGCAATTTAGCGAATGAGATATAGTCCCGTTAGGGACGAAATGTTTATGGTCCTGAATCTGCGTCATCGCCTGAAGCTCCTTTAGGAGCGCAATGGGGCTGAGTCAAGAAAGCAACTGTGGCTATAAAGATCTCGTGCCTACGGCACGTAAGACAACAGGCAAAATGATCGACGATAGAATCATTGAGGCACATCATATCGCGACCGATTTGCCAGTCGCTGATTTGAAGAGTGCAGAATGGAGCAAGGCACAGCCGGTCAAGATCGACCGGTACTGGTCGGGGGACAGGGCACCAGTCTCTCGACATTGCGAGGCCAGAGTCCTCTGGTCCAGCAAAGCGCTGCATGTTCGCTTCGTCTGTCATCAGGGTGAGCCGTTAATCGTCAGTGCAACGCCGCAGGCCGCCAGGAAAACGATGGGCCTTTGGGATCGCGACGTGTGCGAGATTTTCATGGCGCCCGATCCAAATGTAGTTGAGAGATATTTTGAGTTTGAAGCAGCCCCGACGGGTGAATGGTTGGATGTGGCGATTCACTGGACACCGGAAAAGCGCGAATCTGATTGGGAGTTTCAGTCACACATGACCACGGCCGCGCTTATTGAAAAAGACCAGGTAACTATCGCAATGCGAATTCCCTGGAACCATTGGATTCACGAGCCGCACAGGGATGAACGCTGGCGGGTCAATCTGTTTCGCTGTGTTGGATCAGATCCTGGGCGCGGCTACCTCGCGTGGCAGCCGACGCGGACGAAGGAAGCCAACTTTCACGTTCCCCAGGTTTTCGGCTGGCTGTTATTTAAGTAGCTGGGAGCCGGACGTCCCGTCCGACAGCGCGTGGAGCGCTCACCAGCCATCCCTCACGAGACGGGCTATTGCCGCGCGTCAGCAGTGGCCAAACAACTCAAAACTTTCCCTCGAGCCCTTGCGCAATAAAAGCCCAATATCGCTGGCGGTCTTCTTCTTCGATGTGCACGATGCGAACTCCAACCAGATAGACGCAACCGAGTTCCGCCTCTTCCAAACGTTCATAACGCTTGGGGGCTACGCGCATCTCCACCGCCCCTCCGGGCAATTCGAGTCTCAACTGCAGTTCACTTCCTCCCGCGGCAACATGATGGCCGTCGACGTGAATTTGAGGCACGTTCAAGGCCAGCCCGTGCATGCTGAGGTCGCGTGTGTGTCCTTTCAGGGGACGCCCGCGATGTGACAAGCCGTTGCCGTTTGGCGGCCGGCAGACTGAGACCGAGAACAACAGGCGCACACGAAGTCGCGGCGACCGACGACGATCCTTAACATAGATCCGCATCCGGGAGACTACTGTACGGATTAGCTCTGGCATGGTTCTACCTCTTTCGAGTGGGTGCTGCGGACTGGAATAGATTAGAGAGGGAAAGGGCAAGAGGGAACGCATAGGGCGTTCGGGTGGTATTCTAGCGGTTTGTCCTCGATAAGGCCAATAAAATCTTTCACCGGCGCGGTTTCAGCTCGAAAGCATCAAGCCAGATTGCGGAAGGAACCGTTGCCTCCGGCCAAAGTCAGCGTGAAAACCCTAAAAATGACCCTAAATAAGGGGTCTATTGAGAAATTTGGACCGGCTTCGAGACCGCTGACGAGGCAGGCTCAGAGTCCGGATTCAGAGTTAGTCTCAAACAAAAATCTCAAATTTGAAATCCCCGGGGACTCGCCAGATTACTTATTCGGACCGACCGGCTTACCGCCGGTGTCGACACTCTTAATGGTGCCCGTCTGGTCCATCCAGTAGGAGAGCTTGCCAGTATGACCGTAACGAGCCGGCTCTGCTCCGGCCACATAAGTTTTTCCGTCTGGCCCAACCATGACGCGAAAGTTGTAACCGAGTTCCTTCGGATCGGCCGCAGCTTTCGGAACCAGACCGGCACTTATCAGCGCCGTCAAATCCCCAAAGGCTCCATGCTGCTGTGAATAAACGAGCTCAACAGCGATCACGCGCTTGAGCAGTTCTTCGATGTCGCTGTGGCGTTGCGTGATCAGCGCATCGAGAAAGAACCTGCGGCCAGCCTTCTTGACGATTGCCTGATTCGCTTCGTCGCCGATGATCCAGACGCCGCCGGATTTGATCAAGGTAACCGGTTGGGAAGTGTTCTGTGGCGTGCTCTCGCTGATGGGAACCTTAACGAAGACCGTGGCGATGTTACCGCTGATCTGCTCCCCCGAGATTTCCACTGGATCCGGAATCGCAGCAGCCTTCTCTTCAAAATCAGGGCGCAGGTCTTCCATCTCTGCCGGGTTCAGACCCTCGACGGCCGGCTTATAGATCGTCAATGCCCAGGCTTCCTTGAAGCGGTGATCGTGCATGGCTTTATAGAATTCGCGCACCGTGTCTGAAGGCGTGCGCTGGGTCTGGGCTACCGCAGCGGAAAGAGATCCAAAGAATGCTATCGCGAGCAGAACTATTGAGAAGAAAAATGATTGAGCGCCAAATCGAATTTGAAACATGGGCTGTCTTTCCTTTATGGCTTACGAAATATGAGGCGCGCTTCACTGTTTGCCGGCGAGCGCGCCTCGAACTTCATGGGACTCAGATTCCGAAATCAGTTGAAACGTTTGACCGGGTCCGTAACTTAGCCAGTTTTTCCCGCGGTCTTCGAGCGAAGAATGACTTCGCGGCCTACCAAATACAGCAGGATCATGATGACAAGGAACGGGATCATCGACAACAAGTCCGAGTTGCCGCCACCAAACAATGGGTTCCTGGCAGTCGCCCAGTCCTCGACGGCTTTGTTAAAGTCCACTAACCCCTGCCTCGGCACGCCCTGCAGGATTGCGATCACGATTGCCGCCAGAGCGCCGCCGGCGATGTAACCTGAGGCCATCAGGACACCGGGGCTCTTGTCAGTCTCAGCTACCAATTGATCCTCGGTAAGCTTCTTGTGCTTCAGTTTGTTCCGTAGATACTTATCTACCAGCCAGCGAATCATGCCGCCGATAAAGATCGGGCTTGAAGACGACAACGGCAGATAGACGCCAACTGCGAATGCGAGCGAAGGAATGCCACTCATCTCGAGCACGATCGCGATCATGACACCCAAAAGCACCAGACCCCAGGGCAACTGGCGATTCAGGATGCCCTTGATAATGTAAGACATCAGGGTTGCTTTGGGTGCGTCATACTTGGTCACCTGCGATCCGTCCGGCCTTGTTTTATGAATGCCGTTGATACCGGGATCGGCAAGATAGACGGGCACGCCCTGATCGTTAACCAGATAACGGCCAGCCGGACCGCCTTCAGTGTCGGTCTTATGAAAAGGCCGGTAGAGACCCGGATCCTGATTGGCCTGTGGTCCCTTGAGTTTTTCCGGCTGACCGGCCTGAGCCGGATTAACCTTGAGTGTGGCCGGAAAATTCTCCTGCACTTTGTAAACGACCTTACCGCTGCTGTCGATCAGATACTCGCCCGGATCCAATCCGGCCACCGTAGGCGCGGCCGCGTCATTTTTCAGAATTCTATAATTACCCGGCGTCGCAGGTTTGATTTGATCGGTGAAGGCCGGCAAAGAACTCGCCTTCGCTGGATCCACCATCACGCTTTTCGTCGCCGGTTCAAAGCTCAGCCGCGGCACATAGACAGTGGCCGAGTCATTGAGCACCAGTAGAATTGGTCCCAGAATTAACGCCGAAGCAAAGGCGCCTATCAGAATCGCAATCTGCTGATACTTTGGCGTAGACCCAACCAGGAATCCGGTCTTCAGATCCTGTGAAGTGGTGCCGCCATTCGAAGAGGCAATACAGACAATGCCTCCGATCGAAAGCGCGGTGATGTAATAATTTGGTCCGGTCCACCGCAACAGCAGGAAAATCAAGCAGGTAAGCAACAAGGTCGCGACCGTCATTCCCGAAATTGGATTTGAAGACGAGCCGATCTCTCCCGTAAGACGCGACGACACTGTTACGAACAGAAAACCGAACGCTACGATCAAGACGGCGCCGAGGAAAGCAACGAAGATATTGACCTGCAATCCCAACTGCGGGAACGCCATAATCATTCCGACTAAGGCGAGAATACCGCCGATCACAAACTTCATCGACAGATCTTGATCTGTGCGGGGCGTGTTGGCGGCCGCAGCCTGGCCGCCGCGCAGATCAGCAAGACCACCCTTTAATCCGTGCCAGATGGTTGGCAGCGATCGAAACAGACTAATGATGCCACCCGCGGCCACTGCGCCGGCGCCGATATACAGGATGTAAGCGCCGCGGATTTGCGACGGACCCATCTCGCTGATGGGCACAGTACCTGGGGCCAGCGGTGTCGTCATCCCTGAGCCAAAAAACTTGATGGCGGGAATCAGGACCAGATAGGCCAGCACGCCGCCGGCGCACATGATCGACGCTATTCGTGGACCGATAATGTAACCAACACCCAGCAACGCGGGAGAAATCTCAGCCGAGATCGAGCCCGCCTTGAAGGGCGCGCCAAAGACTTTTTCCGGCGTGTCCTTCCACCCTTTCAATCCGGTCATCAGGACCTGATAAAGAAAGCCGACTCCCAATCCTGCGAAGATCGTTTTCGCTCCAGTACTCTCGGCTTCGTCGACAGCTCCGGCGTGCTGTGACGATCCCTTTGCGGCTGCGGCCCGAGACTCGGCTGAAGCACCGGCCTTCAAGACCTCGGCGCAAGCGGTACCTTCCGGATATTTCAAGTATCCGTGTTGGGCCACGATGAGCGCGCGGCGCAGTGGAATCATCATCAGGATGCCGAGGAGCCCGCCCAGCAGGGCGACCAGCATCACGCGCGTGACTTCCAGATCCAATCCCAGGATCATGATCGCCGGCATGGTTACGCCGACGCCGAAAGCGATCGACTCTCCGGCCGACCCTGCCGTCTGCACGATATTGTTCTCGAGAATGGTGGCGTCGCGGAGGCCAAGTTTCGACAGCAGCCGGAATAGAGTGATCGAAATCACGGCTACTGGAATCGAAGCGCTGACAGTCAATCCAACTTTCAGGACCAGGTAAAGCGATGACGCGCCAAACACCATGCCCAGAAAGGTGCCCATGATCAGCGGCAGCACCGTGAGTTCGCGCAGGCGCACATTGGCCGGTATGTACGGACGGAAATTCTCGAGATATGGATTGTCAGGTTTGAATCCCACCCGATCCGGAAACTCTACCGCGGCTGCGGCCTCAACAGGGTCTATGGCACTAGACATCAGTTACTGACCTCCGACTAGTTTTGGCAAAACGGGGAGTATGTAGGGTATGACGAACGGTACTTTACACGTGGCCGCTGTGCCAGGGCAAGCAACACAAGTAGGCAGGAGGCACTAAGCAGTAGGCAGGAAAGCAAAAACGGAGCCTTAAACCAAGCTCCGTTTTTCTGCTTCGAATTGTGGCCTTGCTTTTGTTCCCGTTCCTGCCTCCTGCCTTCTGCCTACTGCTTCCCGCCCCCTGCCTTGCTGCTGGCCGCGGAAGGCTTCGGCGCGTTGTAGATTTCGCGCGCCTTCACGACATAAGCCTTGTCATCGTATTGGCCGTCGCCATCGACGTCGACCTTTACGACAATCTTGTGCGACTTGCCATCAGCCACATCGTCCGGCTTGAATCCCAGACTGTACTGGCTCCGTAGCATGGCATTGATCGAACCCAACACGCTGGGTAACTCGCCTTCGAAAGTCACCGGATAGAAGGCGCCGCCGCTCTCCTTGGCAAACGTCTTCATGGTGTTGTCGGCTTGCAAAAAAGTCATCCGGTCAATTGGAATTCCGCGAATGCTCGAGCCTCTGCCCGGATCCATATTGTCACCGAATTTCTTCACGAACATTTGGCCAGTGCCCACAATGTAAATGGGAATGCCGGCGTTCTGGACGATCTTTCGGGCCTGGTCCAGGTTGATCTTGCTGAAAGTGTCGAGACCCGAAGATACCAGCAAGACTGCGCGCCGGCGTCCGCCCGGCACCGCCACCATCCCGGCATACTCGGACGTGGCCGCCTTTGAATCTTCCAGCACTACCGAATCGGCGCGACCACCGACCAGCGTCAGCTTAAGAGCATCGAAGAGATTGCTTTCGCTGAATGCGGGACTGTTACGTAGCAATAAATTAATGACCTGTTGAAGTCGTTGCGGGTTGTTTGTGAAATCAGTTAAAGGCGTCGGCCGCATGTCGTAAGCAATAACCGAGACGTAATCCTGCGGAGTAATGAATTGCGAAAGGAACATCGCCGTCGGCCGGATCACTTCATTCTGTCCGCGTTCCATGCCGTTACTTCCGTAGTAGCCAAGCACCTCCGCCAGCTTGCTGTATTCCACCACCAACGTCACGGTTATCGGAGCTTCGGGCGTCGCGAAGTTCGTGATGTCTTTCTTGACCCCGTCGACAAAGATCGCGAAGTTGTCCTTCTTGAGATTCATCGTCGGCTGGCCGGTTTTTTTGTTGTAAACAACGGCGTCAACGTTGACCAGGTTGGTAGTAACGCTGACCTTCTCGGCTTCTTGTGGTTTGCCTACGATATCCGGCGGCAGCGGCTCTTGCTTCTGCTCCTCAGTATGCTGACCACCTTCGGGCGGTCGTTTATTCTTCTTTTGATCCGATGATGGCGGTTGACGCCGCGCCTGCGCCAGGACGGAAACGCTCTGCCCGGCACAGACTGAAAATGCGATGCCGACGATCAGAACCAGGAACCGGCGGCGGAGGCTAAGGCTATTCATAATGGCGATCCTTTACCGAAATTGAGGCAGGCCGAACGATTAACTAATTGCGACTATATGGCGCTCGCGGAAGCGCGGTCAAGTTGATGGATGACGGCCTGATGGTTCTGATGCGAGGTTGTCCGGGGGAGTTTCCCATTGATTTGGAGTGGACTGTTCGGAGTTCCGCCGTAAGGCGGGTCTTCCTCTGTTCGTGACGAAACCGCCTGAAGGCGGGACTCCGAACTAAAGAGTTTAGCGTGGATTTGCGGCCTCAGCCTCGATAGTCACTTCGAAGAACCCTGAATTGTCGCTCAGGTTACCCTCATTCACGCCCAGAAACAGCACGCCGTCACGCTGCGCCACAAAGTCGTGATCCCGTCCAACAAAAATAAAGTCGTCGTTGTCATCGCCGATGACTGCGATCAACCCTCCTGTTGGCTGGTTGCGCATTAGCTTGTCTCTGTCGGGTCGATTTTGCAGGCCGTCAGGTGAGGAGAATATTTCCCGGCCGGTTGCATCTTTACCGAGGGTCACCCGTCCAGAAGCAGTGATATGGAGCCGTTGACCTCGGCGCACGACGAAGCCGCTATTGGTCCAGCCATTGCTCGTGTTGTCGGCGCGCACGCGAATCTTGATCTCGATGGGTATCGGAGAAGATCCCTTAGCGTTCGAAGTTGGCGGAGTGTTCGTCGGTTGATTATTTGCCGGTTGGTTGTTTACCGGAGGCTGATAAGGCGGTTGGTTGTTGTTCGCGGTGTCATTATTGGGAGCGGTGGAATTGCTCGTATTGCCGCTCGAGTCAAAGTCGATCGAATCGACGTCTTCCATATACACAGTGATCTGGCTCTTGCGCCCACGCGAGCCGCTGCCCACCATAATCGTAAACTGTTCGTTCTTGAAACTGACGATTTGACCGCGGATGACGCTACCGTCCTTGAGGCGAATCGTGTCAGCCCACGCCGGCAGACTCGCACCCGCCGCCAGGGCAACCATTAGCAGGGAACGAAAGAAAAACTTTTTCATGAGAACCTCCAGCCGGAAGACGATGAATTTGATTGACAGCTTAGCAGGCACGTACGCGCGCTGCCTTCAGGAGAGTAATGTGAGCTGCAACGCTGACCCATTTCTTTAGAGGACAAGTCTATCACACTCACGTATGTATCGGGGCAGTAGCCCGAGTGAGTGAGGGCTCAATCGAACGGCGGCAACTCAATACAAGCACGCGGTGATCGGGGCAGTAGCCCGACCGGCAGGGAGGGCTCAGTCAAAGTCAAACGGTGGCAAGTCGCCATCTTGTCCCAACAACACATATTCCACAGCCTTCTCGACATCGCGCTCTTTCCACAGATAGATCGTACTACCGTGACGAGCCCACGGTTTGATTCTGACATTCAGAAGGCCCGTCCTTCGAAGCGCTCGGGTAGAGTAAGACTTAAATGCATCAAGGATTGGCTCCGGTTCGCGAAGGGCGGAAACAACCGTATGGGCATGATTGGTGCGGACATTGATTGCGCGAAGTTGATACTTCCGATGAAGACAGACTTCACGAACTGCCTTCTCCACTACGCCTCTCTGCTTCGCGTTAAGCGTCACTGGCTCATGTTGTAATTGGCCTCGCTCGGTTCTTTCGAGCCCTGGCTTGTGGGCGATGCGGGGCGTTCCGTAAACATTCTGCTTGCGATTCATCGAGCGGCGTTGGTCGCCATGCAACCACGTGCCATAGCAGCGAAATGTGATTAGGTAGGCCAAAGGAAATTCATTGTCGTCGAAGTCTCTCATCGATAGCATTCAACTGAGCCCTCCCTGACGGTCGGGCTACTGCCTCGGACGCTCACTATCACTACCTTGCGACGGCTTAGTGGAAGAAGAGGTCGGTATCAAATGAAGAAGCCCCCATTCGGAGGCTTCTCGGGAGCAACACTCAACTTCGATGTTAAGGAATGATCCCGTTACCTCCACAACGTGGACAGTTTGGGTTCATGCCACCACACCTGCAAGAATCCCCTGGTTTCTTCGGACTGATTCCATGAGCTTCCTCAGGCTAACAGGATCGTTGTCGTGACGTCGATCAAAGTAGTGAACGTGACTATGAAGATGGCCCGCCCTAACCCAAGACCTGCACCGCGGATCTGAACACTTCTCCTTAAAGTTAGTAAGCATTTTATGTTTAGCTCCTGATAGATAGAAGACTTCCAAAAGAACTCAAGGCAATCGTGCCTTGCAAGATGGCCCTATTACTCCGGCTCATACCATGTGTCAAGAGTTAACAAACCATTGCTTTCTCGGCGCAGATCGTTTAGAAGTAGCGCCGTTCATGAACATTCTGATAAGTCCATCTTGCTGGTTCGCTAAGGTACGAGCCCTCCCTGACGGTCGGGCTACTGCCCCGTCCGCCATGATGGCCATTCTAGCGCTGACGCTTGTCGGATTCGTGCAGTCTGTCCGTTCACAAATTCCTCGTACCGACGAGAAACCAAAGCCTTTCATAACCAGGACAAGCGCAGGAAAACCGGGAGCAAAGAAACTATCCGCAAATACCCGCGCTCCAAATCTCGCGAAAGAACCCACGCTGTACGTCGTGGGCTATGCTCATCTCGATACCGAATGGCGCTGGGAGTATCCGCAGGTGATTCAGGAGTACCTCACCAAAACCATGCGCAACAACTTTGCGCTGTTTGAAAAGTATCCGCACTACATTTTCAATTTCACCGGCGCCAATCGATATCGTCTGATGAAAGAGTATTACCCTTCTGACTTTGAGCGGCTGAAACAATACGTCGCTGGCGGCCGGTGGTTTCCTGCCGGGTCGTCAATGGAAGAAGGCGACGTAAACTCTCCCAACGCCGAATCGATCATTCGCCAAATCCTTTATGGCAATAATTGGTTTCGCAAAGAGTTCGGAATGGCCAGCGACGAATACATGCTGCCCGATTGTTTCGGGTTCCCGGCATCACTGCCGAGCATCCTGGCGCATTCCGGCATCAAGGGTTTTTCGACGCAGAAACTTTCATCCGGATGGCAGCCGGCGCCGCACGTCGGCGGGCCTGATTCACCTGAAAAAACTCCGCTGGGCATTCCCTTCAACGTGGGAATCTGGGAAGGTCCCGACGGCAAGACGATCATCGCCGCGCTGAATCCGCTCGGCTACGGCAGCCAGGTCACGTATGACATCAGCAAGACTCCGCCACCTCCGCCCGGACCTGATCCGAGTCTGAGCGCACAACAGAACCAGGCCCGCTCGAGAGGACAGGAGGATTGGGTAAAGCGAATTCAAATTAACGGCGAGCTGACCGGAATCTTTGCTGACTATCATTACGTCGGGACCGGCGACGTCGGCGGCTCTCCAAACGAGAGCTCGGTTAGTCTGATGGAGGCGATTACTTCAAAGCGCAAGACGACGCTGCCTCCCCTGTTTCAGTTCGGACCGTCAACCACGATTCCATCGGGTCCGCTGGTCCAGGTCGGCGACGGTCCCGTCAAAGTCGTCTGGTCCAAAGCTGATCAGATGTTCCAGGACATCGCGAACTGCTGTCCCACGGATCGAATGCCTCGCTACAAAGGCGACCTCGAGCTAATTAATCACTCTGCCGGTTCGCTTACTTCACAGGCGTATCAAAAGCGTTGGATGCGAAAGAACGAGCTGTTGGCGGACGCGGCTGAAAAGGCTTCAGTCGCGGCGGATTGGCTGGGTGGCCGCCCTTATCCGCTCGAACGTTTGAACAATGCCTGGACTTTGGTGATGGGTGGACAGTTTCACGATCTCTTGCCCGGGACTGCGACGCCAAAGGCGTTCGAGTTCGCCTGGAACGACGATGTGATTGCGTTGAACCAGTTTGCCGGAGTGCTTACCAGCGCAGGTTCAGCAGTGTCATCCACGCTTGACACCAGCACCAAAGGACACGCGATCGTCGTTTACAATCCGCTCAACATTGCGCGCGAAGATATCGTCGAAGCGACGGTCGCCTCGCTTAACGATGTCGCGCCGAAAGCTGTCCGCGTCACCGGGCCGGACGGCAGGGATGTGCCGGCGCAAATCTCTAACGGCAAAGTCTTGTTCCTTGCGAAGGCGCCTTCCGTGGGCTTCGCGGTTTACAACCTCCAAGCGGCAGAAGCCGGCAATACATCCAACGAACTCAAGGCCACTGAGCATTCCCTCGAAAATGGCCGCTATCGGATAGCTCTAGACAAGAATGGCGACGTCTCGAGTATCTTTGACAAGCAGATCAGCCGCGAGCTTTTGTCGGCGCCGATCCGTCTGGCGATATCGACTGATAATCCGCGCCAGTGGCCGGCGTGGAACATGGATTTTGAAGACGAGCAGAAGCCGCCACGCGCATTTGTCAGCGGACCAGCCAAGATCCGCATAGTCGAGAATGGTCCCGCGCGGGTGGCTGTTGAAGTCGAGCGCGAAACCGACGATTCAAAATTTGTGGAGACGATCAGTCTGTCGGGCGGTGACGCCGGCAATCGCGTCGAATTTCGGAACGTCATCGACTAGAAGACCAAAGAAGCGAATCTGAAGGCTACGTTTCCATTGGCGGCGGCGAATAGACTTGCCACTTACAACTGGGACATCGGCACCGTACAGAGACCGAACGCTGAAGAGCGCCAATTCGAAGTCGCCTCGCATCAGTGGATCGACTTGACCGATCAATCCGGCGCGTACGGGGTGACTATACTTACCGACTGCAAGAATGGTTCTGATAAGCCCGATGACAGGACCGTGCGGCTGACTCTGTTGCGCACGCCGGCAACCCGTGGTAGTTATGCCGATCAGGGAACTCAGGATCTGGGCCGGCACGAAATACTTTTCGGGCTCGCGGGTCACGGAAATGGTTGGCGCGAATCAGGAACTGACTGGCAGGCTTACCGTTTGAATCAGCCGCTGATCGCCTTTGAGAGTTCGAAACATCCGGGCGCAGTGGGAAAGAGTTTTTCACTCTTGAGAGTCAATAACGATCGCGTGCGCATTCTGGCTCTGAAGAAAGCCGAACTCACGAATGAATTGATCGTGCGCGCAGTTGAAATGGACGGTAAGTCGGCCGAGAATGTTCGTCTCAACTTCGCGGGCCCGTTAGTAGCCGCGCGTGAAGTCAATGGACAGGAACAACCTGTCGGGCCGGCAAAGATCGAAGGTGGCGCCCTGGTAACTTCGTTTAGCGCTTATCAGCCCCGAACGTTTGCCGTGAAACTTGCGCCGCCAAACACGAAGGCCCCTCTTACCCAATCGCAACCCGTAAGTTTGGATTACGAATTGTCGGTTGCTTCGCGGCGCAACCGGCCCGCGGACGGGTGCTTTGATTGGGCCCCAAACAATCAGGGCGCACCACAGGGGAAGGCCCTGCCGGCAGAGATGTTGCCGCGCGAGATCAGTTTCGGCAGCATTCGTTTCAAGTTGGCGCCGGCCGATCTGGGCCAGCCCAACGCGATAACCGCGCATGGGCAGACGATCACGCTGCCACCAGGAAAATACAGTCGCGTCTATCTGCTGGCAGCCGCCAATGGAGATCAGAAAGCCACATTTCAGGCCGGAGAGAAGTCCTTTGATCTGACTATCCAGGATTGGACCGGCTTTATCGGACAGTGGGATGACCGTATCTGGAAAGTAACGGAGGAACAGATCGCGCAACGTCCTGGGGCGCCCGCGCCGCCGGCCGGAGCTTTGGCGCCACGAACTCGCACGAACGTCTATGGAGAGATGTTGGGTCTGCGACCTGGCTTTATCAAGCGGGCCGACGTGGCTTGGTTTGCTTCCCATCGCAACGCCGCCGATGGCAGCGCCGAAGCTTATGCTTATTCTTATCTCTTCGCTTATGCGATAGATCTACCGTCCGGCGCGAGGACGCTGGTCTTGCCGGATAATGACCGGATTCGCATTCTGGCGATCACGGTTGCAGACGAGCCGGCGATAATCTCTCCGGCCCATCCGCTTTATGACACGCTGGAGCGTAATTAGATACTTGTCGTCGTAATGAGGTCAGTACCACCTGCGTGAGCGGGTGGGTATGACACTCCAGCAACAGGATGTTTTCACGCTCGACGTTGATTGGCTGATCCACCAGCTCACGCAGGTGGTACAGACCTCATGGCGCGAGGTGAATCAAAAGGCGCAAAGAGAAATCTTGAGATAGCTGAACATCATGAACTATCGACGATTTGGCCGCACCAACTGGAAGGTCAGCGAAATAGGCTATGGCATGTGGGGCATGGGAGGCTGGAGCGGCTCAGACGATGAAGAGTCACTTCAGGCCCTGCAGCGCTCCGTCGATCTGGGTTGCAATTTCTTTGATACGGCCTGGGCCTACGGTGAAGGACGCAGCGAGAAGCTGCTGGGTCAGATCGTTCGCGCTAATCAAGACAAAAAACTCTACCTGGCCACCAAAATCCCGCCCAAGAATCTCCAGTGGCCCAGCCGTCGCGGCTCAACTCTTGATGACTGCTTCCCGGCGGAACACATCGACAAGTATGTCCACAGCAGCCTGGAGAACGCCGGTGTGGATAGTTTCGATCTGGTGCAGTTCCACGTCTGGGAGGATGCGTGGGTCGAAGACGATCGCTGGGCAAAAAAGATGGACGAGATGCGCAGAGCAGGATTGGTTAGAGCTGTCGGAGTTAGCATCAACCGCTGGGAACCCTGGAACGCCGTGCGCACGGTGAAGAGCGGCCTGATTGATTCCGTGCAGGTGATCTACAACATCTTCGATCAGAGTCCAGAGGATGAACT